>Ga0265337_1000153_pt1 | contig 34896 bp, 31 predicted proteins | sample 42122metaG_FD_192441 | JGI IMG/M metagenome (GOLD analysis project Ga0265337, IMG submission 192441) | Rhizosphere microbial communities from Carex aquatilis grown in University of Washington, Seatle, WA, United States - 4-21-22 metaG | ecosystem: Host-associated > Plants > Roots > Rhizosphere >... | reverse complement strand
CCGCGAGTTCGTGCAATTTTTCCTCAATCCTGATGTGCGGCACCATTTCGCCGCCGATTTTACTGAAGCGGTTCAGGCGGTCGGTGATTTGCAGAAAGCCGTCCTCGTCCAGCGCCGCCACGTCGCCGGTGCAATACCAGCCGTCGCGCAAAACCTCGGCGGTCTTTTCCGGCTTGCCGAGATAACCGCGCATCACGTTCGGGCCACGCGCGAGCAGCAGGCCGGCCTGGCCGAGCGGCAGCGGATTTCCGTTCCATGGATTTTCCGCGTCCACGACGCGCACGCAGACGCCGGGCAGCGGATGGCCGATGGTCCCGCGTTTCACGCCGACCTGATGAAAACCGGCGGAGCGGAAATCCGGCGTGTTCACCGCCACCGCCGGCGCGCATTCCGTGCAGCCGTAACCTTCCATCGGCCGGATGCCGAAATGCTCCTCGAACGCCGTGGCGAGCCGGTCGGGCAATTTTTCCGCGGCGGTCATCACGAGCCGCAGGCTGCCAAAATCCGCCGGCACGCAACCGCGCAGATAAATTTGCAGGAACGTCGGCGTCGCCAGCAGGTAGGTCACGGCATGATGCTTCACGAGGGGGCCGATGGTCTTGGCATCGAGCGGATTCGGGTGGAACACCACACCGATGCCGAGTGTCGCGGGCAACCAGAGCGTGCCGGTGAAGCCGAATGAATGAAAAAACGGCAGAACGCCCAGGAACCGGTCGTGGCGGTTCAAATCGAACACCTGGTCCATCTGTTCGATATTCGCGCCGATGTTGTAATGCGAGAGCATCACGCCCTTCGGCTCGCCGGTGCTGCCGCTGGAAAAAATCACGGTGGCGAGGGAATCCAATTTCTCCGTCACCTCACCCCGGCCCTCTCCCCTCCCGTCCGCCTTCGCTTCACTGCGGCGCGACAAGCTGGGAGCGGAGAGGGAGGATGTTTCGTCGCTCAAACTCCATTCGAGCAATTTTACGGGCAGAAAGGCTGCCATCAGGAAAGCCGTTAGTTTCTCCAAAACCGTCGGAGGGCGGAGCGCTGCGACGCCCTGATTTGTGGGGCTCGTGGAACTTGCCCCTCCGACCAGGTCTTCGAGAAAAATCGTCTCGCACGGCAGCACCAGCTTCACCTTCTCCAAAAACATCCGCGATGTGATAACGGTCTTGAGTTCGCATTGCTTCGCGCACGAGGCGAGCGTCGCTTCGGACAAGGTGTAATTCAGATTCACCGGCACCTTGCCGCAGAGCAGCGCGGCGTAATTCACCAGTGCGCCCGGCACTGACGGCGGCAGGAAAATTCCGACCATGGGCTGGCCGCTCCAGATTTTTTTCAGCCGGCGCGCGAGGAAAATAGTTTTCACCAGCACCGCGCCGAACGTGACTTTTTTGTTCTGCGCGTCGGCCATCGCAAACCGCAGCGGAAATTTCCGTGCCGTCCGCACGAACTGGCGGTGCAACGGCTTCATCCGGTCGCGGCGATGCTGCCAGGCGGATGCGAGCAGTTCCTGCACGGCCTGCCGCGTTTCGAATGGCGTTGCAGTCGGCGGCAGGGGCGTCCCGAAGCTGACGGTGACCGGATGCGGGATATTGCGCGGCCATTTCCAGACGAAGCGGTGATGTTCGTAGCTGGAAATGCTGCCCGTCACGCCATCGAGCGCGACCGGCACGATGGGCGCGTCCACGTCCTTCATGATGCGTTCCATGCCGCGCCGGAACGGCAGCAACTGTCCGATGCGCGTGATCTGCCCCTCGGCAAAAATACACACGACCTCGCCGTTGCGGATGGCGTCGCTTGCGGTTTGCAGCGACTGGATGAGTTCGCGCGGGTGCTGTTCGGAGGAAATCGGGATGGCGCCGAGGATGCGCGCGCCCCAGTGGACCCACCGCTTATCATAAATTTCCTTGAACACGAGGAACCGGATTTGCCGGTCGGTCGAGGCGAGAAGCAGCAGCGCATCCATCCACGAAGCGTGGTTGCAGACGAACAGCGCGCCGCCCTTTTCCGGGATGTTGTCGCGCCCGTCCACGCGAATCCGGTAAAGCGTCCGCGTCAGCAGCCAGAGCACGAACCGCAGCAGCGAATCCGGCATCAGCTTGACGCAATAAATGGTTCCCGCCAGCGACAGCACCCCGCCGAAAAGAAAAATTTGCGGTGGCTTCAGATGCAACGGAACCGTGAGCAGATAATAGACGCCCGAAGCGAGCAAAATTCCGATCCAGCTCAACAACGCGGCGGTGGCGATGACATGGCCCTTTTTGTCGGCGTCGGGGCGGTGCTGGATGATGGCGTTGACGGGCACGTTGTAAAAGCCGCCGAAGAAACCGAGCAGGCCGAGGCTCCACGTGAAGGCGGCGACGCCAAACCCGGCGTGGGAGAGCAGCGCGGCAAAAGCGGTCAGGCCGGCCATGCCCAGTGGAATCAAACCGTATTCGATTTTGCCACCGGACAAAAATCCGGCCGCCAGGCTGCCCGCGCCGACGCCGACGAGCATTCCGCCCTGCAAATAGGCGCTGTGGCGGTCGTCAAATTGGAAAATGTCCTTGCCGTAAAAAACCACGGTCAACTGCAACAGCATCGCCAGAAAGGAGAGAAACGTGTTGCCCATCACGCCGAGAAACAAAACACGATCCCGGCGGATCGCCTTGAATTGTGAAAAGAAATCGCCGAGAAAATTCACGCGGAATTTTTTGTGCGGGTCCGCAGCGGGGAGCCGCCGGATGCCGAGGCAGAGGGACAATCCGACAAGCGCCAGCGCGATGAGAATGACGCCGGAGAAAATCTGCCGTTTGCCGAAAATGTCCGAGAGCATTCCGGCGAAAATCGTCCCGGTGATGGCGGCGGAAAAGGTGCCGAGGCCGAAAATACCGTTGCCCCACGACAATTTCTTTTCCGGCAACAATTCCGGCAACATGCCGTATTTCGTCGGGCCGAAAATCGCGCTGTGCGTGCTCATCAGGAAAATTGCCGCGATCAGCAGCGGGAGGTGGTTCAGCCACAGGCCGAGCAACACGAGCGACATGATGCCGAGTTCGGCGCATTTGACGGCGATGGCGACGCTGCGTTTGCTGAAGCGGTCGGCGAAAAATCCGCCGGCCATCGAAAACAGGACAAACGGCAGCGCGAAGACGGCGCCGACCAGCGGCACCAGCGAATCGCGTTTTTCCAGCGACAAACCCATGCCGACGATCAGAAAGGTGACGAGCCACCGGAGGACGTTGTCGCTGAAGGCATTTTGGAATTCGACGACGAACATGAGCCAGAAACTGCGAATGGTGTCTGGCGTCCGGCGGCTGGCGTCTGGGGTTCCGGTTTCCATCACGGCGCAAAGTTACTCAATCCCGCGCGAAAGTGTGAATTGAAAATCTTTGCACCCGCATCAATCCAGTCAATGCACGGGCAAATGTATTTGGGTGGGGCGGGTGTTCTCGCGAGCCGTCAGGTTGTAGTGTTAGCGCTGCGCGTCAATGGATTCAAGCCGCCGGTCAGGGCGGCCAAAATTTTGCCGAACAGCATAAGACAATGGCCCGTGTCGTCAGGTGGCAGAAGGCCCACCCTTCCGAAATATCAAAATCAATGTTACAATTCCCACCGCGATGAGGCCCAGCAAGTAAAAATGGGGGATAACAAATACAGTCTTGGACGCATGGTTGATCGCTGGCGAGCCATTTATCCTTGTCGCAAGGTTTTCCGCCTCTTCCTTGGTGAAATGTCCAGTGATTAGTGCCTCGCCACCCGTAATCGCGGTCGCGATTCGCGGAGCCTCATAAAGCTTGCCGTCAACGACGAGAGCCAGGCGTTTGCCGATGTTCTGACGGGTCGCTTCGGCAAGCCGCTTTGCACCGTCATCGGTGAGTTTGACATCAATCTCCGGGTTCCCACCGCCATCCACGACAACCGTTGCGTTCTTCACGACTGAATTGTCGAGGAGCACCTCTTTTTGGACGTTCAACACCTCCGGCTGTCTTGGAGAGTGATTCGGTTGCACGACTGTCATCTGTTCGGAATCGGCAGTCGGATTGGCCAACACCAATCGGAACTGAAGCACCGACGGAGTGGAGGTTGCATCAGCGAACGCCGCAACTGCCAAAAGGCAAATGGCCAGCATTAGTGGGATTTTTTTCATACAGTGCAATGGATTCAGGCCTTCATGCTTCGTTTGCGCGTCAATTCACCTTGGCCGAGGTGTGGGCGGTCAGCCAGTTCCAATCATCTTCGTCTTTTGGGTCATCAATGCCGCCCAACTGCTTTGGGGCGGAAAAATCCCAGTGATGCGTTTCGGAATGTCCGTCCGCGAAGGCAAATCCGCAGCCGATATTGTGGTAGGTCCCCGGCGCATCACGCCAGTTCTCGTTCACCATGTCCACGGCGAAGGCCGCGTCGTTGAGGCCGTTGGGGTCTTCGTCCACAAACACCCAGAGATCGGACGGGCCGGGCGGGCCGACATCGGAGGCTTTGCCGAAGGTGCGCCACGGGGAATTGCGGCGGTGATTATGCGTGCCGTCCAGCCACGGGCCGTTGACGGACATGTTCGGGATGCCGGTATGGCCAGTGCCCTGATCGAATCCGGGGTCAATCGTGCCGACGTTCTGGCTCATGGAGAAGGTGCGCGCGGCGGGAACAATCTGGCCGAGGAGCGAGGGATTTGTGCCCTGATATTTGCCCTCGCGCTTGTCGGCGGGACATTTGAACACCTTGGGGTCGTGTCCGAGGTATTTGATGAGGAGCGAGCGGGTGGGGTCGAGCAATACGTCCGTGTCGAATTCCTGCGGTCCGCCGATGCCGGCGGAACCGCCGCACCAGTTGTAGAAGGCGTTGGTGTTGCCGTCGTCGGGATTGGGCGGATAGAAATCATTGTTCTCGTTCGTGTAAAGGCGCATGGCGAGCATGAGCTGTTTGCCGTTGTTGAGGCAGAGCGCGCCCTGCGCCCGTTGCTTGGCGCGAGACAACACGGGCAGCAGCATCGCCGCCAGAATCGCAATGATGGCGATGACGACGAGCAGTTCAATCAGCGTGAAGGCGCGTCGGGGCATCGGGATGATGGTCATTAAGTTTGGACAGCAATTCAAGGCACGAGTTCATACGACAACATCCTAATCTTAATCCTGTTCTTAATCATAATCGCCGAACGAAAAACCGGGATTAAGATTACGATTAAGATTGGGCCAACATTATTCATGGCGCGGCGTCCTTCATCGCCTGCTCGTAGGGTTTGCCGTCGAGGAAAACCTGCTGGAGCTTCGCGCGGCCGGATGCGGGCACGATGGCGCGCGCCGTGAGCTTGCCCTGCGGGTTGCCCGTGCCCTCGGCGACGTAATAACGTTCGATGCCGTATTCGACATGGATCGAGTTGGTCGTGTTCCACCAGGCGTAAGTGCTGTTGCCGGACAACACGACCTCCGTATCGGATGACGGCGCGAGCGCGTTGGTGCTGGCGCGAGTGACGGCGTAGAATTGGTTCGTCCCGGGTGCGAGCGCAACGAAAATTTTCGTGCCTTCCGGCAAATCCTTTTTCACCGGCGGTGAGAAGAGGTTCCCCGGCACGTCACTGATTTTGTAGCGCAGCATCAGGTAATCGCCGCTCAACATGTCGCGCGGGTCCACGGGCCGCGTTTCCAAGAGGATGGCCCTGCCGTGGGCGAATGCGTATTCCTGCGTGGCGACCATGCCAAGCAGCCATGCGGTTTGCAGCGCAAGGACGAGGATGAGGAGTTTGAGTTTCATGGGATGAATGGATTGGTTGGCATCAATGTTTGGTGAGCGTGACCTGGCGGACATAAAACTCCGGACAATTCACCCGCAACCGGAAATCCGCCCGGCCGTTCTGGCGGTTCTGGAAACGGGCATCGGCCAATTCAAATGTCTCCGTCTGCCACCCCCCGCCGTTAAGCATCACCCTGCCGGGCGAGGCGGTGTAAGGATCGTCGGGCGTTCCACCGTCATACTGGACGTCGAAGGTGCCGGGCTTTGCCGCCAGACATTCGACGTTTACTGTTACCCGCGTTGACATGTGCTTTTTAAATGCCGGAGCGACTTGGAGATAAAGGTAGGTTTCCGGACGTTCCTCAAGGAGCCGGCACGGGCTTCCGCCGGCTTTGGTCGCAGTGCTTTTGCCGTCTCCCTGATCAATCCTCTTCAACCCGTTCGATTGGTCTCTCGTGCCAAAAGTGATGCCGGCTTCGTTGTGTTTCCCGCAACCGCACAACAGGGATGGTCCGAACCCCAGAAGTGTGATGAACACCGCCGTCAGCCGTAATTTGGTTTTCATAATCTGCGCCTTTCATTTTTTGATTTTGGTTAAGTTTCAAAATTTCATTTTCCTTCACGGGTTGAATTTTGCCTGCGGCATGAAATAAACACAGTAGCCAATGGCCAGAACGAGCAGCGGGATGAGCATGACGGCAATCCGCCGCAAGCCGGGCCGGGCGCTGGTGTCCTTCAGCGTGTTCAGCGCCCAAGAAAGCAGGACAAGCAATACCAGCGCCCACGCAACGTAACCACCCAATTCATTATCGTGCTCGCCTTGAATCAAACCAATCACGGTCGGGATGCCGAGAACGATGCAATTCAACAGTGCGCCCAGCCCTTCCCGGCGCCACGCCAATGCCAGGCCGCCGACGAAAAGACCGATGAAAACGAACATCAGCACATCGCCGATGCTCCAATCCGGGGATGTCAACAAGACTTTGATGCCGTAAGGCAGGCCGATTAACAGCAGAGGCACGGAAAAAAGAAAAATCACCACGCTGCATCCGCGCCAAGTCCAGCGGACGATGCCGGCAAAGATCTTTAGCGCCACGCCCAGCCGTCCGCTGTTGACGGCTGCCACCAGCTTGTCCAGATCTTCAACTGCGTTCATTGGTTTGGCGGATCAATGTCCTTTGTCGTTTGCGACGAGGCGCACCCGCGCGGAATTGGGATACAGGCCGCCAGCTTGATGATAGCCGTGATTGTCCGCCCATTTAGCGCCGAAGAATACCAGTTCGTGTTCGCCGGAGTTCACATAGTCTTCCGCCAATGCCCGATCTCCGAACCGGTTCAGCAAATCAATCAATTCCGAAATGCGCATCCCGCTGCCTTGGGCAACCAAGCGGTGGCAGACTGAAACGACGGCATTGGTCTCCGGTTGTGGCCGGTTGACCAACGCGGCGGCTCCCACAACGTTGCCGAGGCCGTTGGTGTTCAGGCTCTCCAGGATGAAAGCCTGATCCCAGTTCAACTCGCCCAGCTTGATTTTTGCGGCCATGACCTGAGCCGGGTCTTTGGCCTGAGTGATCACTGAAGTCAAATGAACCGAATCGAGTTTGTTAAATGCGTGCTTGCGAACGGCGGAGAAATCTCCGCCGTGAAGCAGCACTCTGGCCAGAAGATCTTGATTTGTCAGGCCTCTGACCGCCGTTCGGCAAATCTGCGGTTCGTGTTCCTCGCACGCCACGGTGGCAAGGGCCTCCTGATTCGTCAGCTTGCTCGTGGCATGGTTGCGCACGGTCCACAACCCCGGCCAGTTCGTGGCATCGCACGCCAATTGAAACAAGGCGGCCTGATCGTTCAGCCTCTCGACAGCGGCTGCATTGAGATAGCCATCCCAGCCGTTATTTTGACGAGCCACTTTCATAAGGACATCCGAGTCGGTCACCCGGTTGATTGCTGTCCAGCGAACATCGGATTCCCTGGCGTCGCACGCCACCTTGCCAAGAGCAATCGGATCGGAAATTCTTCTGAGGGCGGCCTTGCGCACGGCGGAATCCTTGTCAGTGCAAGCCAGCTTGGTCAAAGCGTTCAGATCTGTCATTTGATTGATGTCGGCAATGCGTGCCGCCAGGGCTTTGCTTGCAATGGGTAAGTCCAGCGGATCGCTGGGCGGCACGGGCGTGCTAAATCCTTCCCGCGGCATGCGGATAAACTCCATGCCGTTCAAAACCATTTTCGTTTGGTTGGGTTCCGTCCATGGGTAAATGTTAATCTTGTGACGGCGGTTGGCATGCGCTCCGTAAATCAAAAGGAAGTCATCATTCTGAAATTCCACATCCCAAACGATGGCGGAATAATTTGTGCCGCCCGCCACCGGCACATTGTCCTCATTCCAATCACGCTGGAACACCGTGAACCAACCGGGAATCTCCTGCCAGTTGTAATCCTCCGTGATCTTGACCGTGCCATTGGTGTTGAAGTCCAGTCCGTAGCCGGTCACGGTTTTCCACAGGCCGACGAATGCCAGCTTGTCCGGCGGCAAAGGTTTGCCCCAACTGCAATTCGCTGTCAGCGCCAACAGGCAGACCAGACCAATCCGGAACATCAGGGTTTGTCCGTCAATTTTGGTTTTCATGGCGCGCTCCTTTCGTTTTTTTAGCCGACGCCGTAGGGCGGGAATATCTGTTTCGCGTCGCCTTTCAGGTTTTTCAGAAAGGTATTCACGACTTTTTTCACCGGTTCATCGCCCGCCAAAGGAAGAGTGTTTCCGAACATGTGCGAGTTGAGCAACCGGTTGTGGGCGAGTTGTCCCGACGAATCGAACACGTAAATCTGGATGGCGTAAACGATTCCCCTGCCGCCAAAAATTTCCGAGACAAAAACATAATCGCCCGGCGGATGCGTGGTCTTGACCCAGGAGCCATACATGGCCGACCGTTTCGTAAGATACCGGAGTTGATTGTGAAACGGCTTCGGCATGGCAACCTTCGGCCCGGTCGCCGACACCTCAATCTTCGCCGTGGTCTGGGCCGACATCTCGCGCGCGACCGCCGCCGCCAAACCGCTGCGCCACTGGCCGCTTTTGGCATCGGTATCGGCATCGGCGAACAACACCGGCATCACCACCACGCGACTCTTGTCGAAGTTGGTTTGCATCTGCTTGAACGCCGCGCGGCAGCGCACCAATTCGCTTTCCTGCGGACCGCCGAAGGCCCGGGCGAAAGGATAAAGAAATATTTCCGTTCCCGCCTGCGCGATGCCGCCCGACAGGCAAACCATCAGCAACAGACCGCCGAGAAACAGTTTGAATTTCATCTTCATAATTCACTCCTTTCATTTCCGGGCTTGGGTCGGGCTCCGGATTTTCCATCGCGGTTACTGCAAATACCCCTGTAGCCTTTTCACCAGCAGCTTGTCGCAGCGTTCGCGCGAAATGATCCCGACGCTCTGGTAATCGGGCTGATGCGAGTTCTGCATGTCCACAATCACCCACTCGCCTTTGCGGTCGCACACCACGAAATGCACGAGGCCCTGATCTGCGTTCTGCGGATTGAAAACGTAGTCGGCATAGAGCGCGTAGTCGGTCGTCGGCGGATTGGCCCGGACAAAATCCCGGAACTCACGCGCCATAGTCCAAAGCGACTTCAGCTCGTTCGGGTCCGCCTGCGAAGCTTTGAGGAGAATTGCCTGGTCGGCTTGGACGGCCTTGCACAGGCCCGCCTCATTGAGCAGCCGCACGACGTTGGTCGCGCTGGGCACGCTGACTTTGTTGCCGCCAACCCGTGCCGGATAAACCAGCAGCGTCGCGCCGGGCAGCGCCTGTTTCATCGCCTGCAGGCGTTCGGGCAGGGCCGCCCTTTCATTTTCGGGAGGCAGTCCGCTGCGCTGATCCAGAAGGGCCGCCAGCTTGCCCGGTTTGGCCGCCTTGGCCGTTTCCTCGTTGAGGCCGAGCTGCGGTCCCAGCCGCTCAACCAGCAAAACGGACATCGTCATCGGATCCCGCTCTCCCATTTTCTTGAATGCCTCGTCTTGTGGCGTCTGCCGGTCCGTCCAGACGATTGCGCCCGTTTGATCCACGACGACCGTGCGCAGTTCATTCAACCCGTTTTTTTGATCGCCATTGTATTCGGCGTAAAGCGCGTAGCCGGCGGTGATGGGATTGGTCTTCACAAAGGCGCCAACGGCGGCGGCCAGACTTTCCAAATTCGTTTCCGCCGGTGTGAACGCCGTTTTCCCGAGTTCAATGTTTTTCAATCCCTGTTGTTCGAGCAGCACCCCCACCACCTCGGTCACGCGATCCCAAGGTTTGCCCGCCAGGCGCACGGGGAGAATGGTCAGCGAGGCGTCCGGCCCCTTGGACTTCATCAACTCCAGCCGCTGCTGCTGGTCCGGCGGAATGCCGGCTTGCGATTCGGCGGCGACCGCGAAATGGCCGATGCCCACCGCGAACAGGACCATTGCCATCGGCATGGCCGCTGCGCGGAACGAACTCATTTTTGTGATTGGATTTTTCATTGTATTGCTCCTGTGGTTGATGATTTGATTTGTTTCATCAGCTTGCGCCGTTTCTTCTCGAGATAAACGCCGAAGACGATCAGGAAAATTCCCGAAATCAAAAACATCACGCCTGTCCGCGCCATGGAGCCGAACAAACTGAAGTAGGCGGCGATGATGTCGAGCGCGATGAAAATGACGCCGAGGTTCACCATGAACTCCGATCGCTCCTGCAAGCCGGCTTGGATTTGCAGCAGGCAGTAAACGAAGAGCGCGATGGTGGCAATGAGATAGGTCCACGACCCGGCCCAATAGAAATGGCGCGAGACGCCAAAGTCGGTCCGCCACAGGCCGAACCAGGCCGTCGCCATGAAAAGCATCATGCCGAACAACGCGGCGAACCAGGTCCAGCGCCATTGCGCGGTGAGCGCACGGAGGTTTTTCAGCCCCAGCGCCGACAGGATGATGGCGATGAGGCCCAGCGCGGGGAAAATCCAGTTGTTGATGTCGCCGCTTCGCCAATCGAAGGCCTCCTTCCACGTGAGCGGGAAGAAGAAGACAAGGAACGCGAGCAGGCCGAGCTTCTCGGTGGGCGGCGCGAAATCCGCGAACGCGCCGCGCCGCAACAACCAGCCCGCGCCGAGATAAATCAGTCCCAGCAGCGAATAAAGCAGAAGTTGCCGCTCGTCGTTGCCGCAGTAAATCCAGCCGGTGCGCTCGTTGACTTCGAGTCCGAACCAGATGCCGAGGGCGAGCAGGAGCAAAACGTGCTGCGCCTTCGACCGAAGCAGCCACGGCAGCGCCGCGATGCCAATCCACCAGAGCAGGAAGGCGTTCGGCGGGCGCGAGACGATGTTGTAGATTTGCCCGATGAGCGCGATGTTGGCGAGGAACAGGCCGGAGCCGATGAGGTGCAGCGCCTCGCCGGTCTTGCGGTATTTGCCGTGGAGCTCGCGCAGCCACCAGCCTCCGGTGTGGAAGCCGAGCATGAGCGTGATGCCGGCGGCGATTTTCACGCCATGCGGGATTTCATTCCAGTGCGCGGAAATCAGCAGCGTGATGCCCGCCGTGATGAGCACCGCGCCGATGAAGGAAACGATGGCGAGGAATTTGTTGCCGCCGTCTTCCTTCAAATTGAAGTGCTCGATGATTTTTTGCTGTTGCTCCTCGGTGATGAGGCCGGCGTCGTGGAGTTTCTGGATGTCACCGTATTTCATATTTATCTCCGGGTTGTGTTGCCGTTGTGAACCGAAACGCTGCGCCGTGCGATAAAATTTTCACGCCGCCAGCCGCGTATAATTTTTACGCGGCCAGCGCCTGTTCCCGCCGCGCCGCGTGCCGGCCAAAATGCGGCGACGTTTTCAACATGCATTTGAAATTTGCCCGCCGCTCGTGCGTTTCCCCGGCGGAATAAAGCCGCTTCGCCAGTTTCAAGAACCCGCTTTGCAGTTGTTCAACGCTCATGTTTTTCGGGGTGAAGTTGATGTCGAACAGCGTGCACAGCTCCCACGCGCGGTCGCGGATGATACGGCCTTCGCGCTTGAGCCGTTCGTAAAGCGGCGTGCCGGGAAACGCGGTCATGAACGTCACCTGCACCTCGTAAAGCCCGGAGTCCCTCACAAAGTCGAGCACCTCGTCAAAGACTTCGGGCGTGTCGCCATCGAGACCGAGGACGAAACAGCCGTTCACCGTCACGCCGTAGGATTGAATCCTGGCGATGGCTTCCTTGTAAAAATCCTGCTGGCGCAATTTCCAGTTCGATTTCAACTCGACGCCGTCGAGGCTCGTGCGGCGCGGACTTTCCAGGCCGATGAGGACCTGTTGGCAGCCGGAATCGCGCATGAGACCGAGCAATTCACCGTCCTCGGCCACACGCACGTCGGCCTCGGTGAACCAGCGGACGTTTTCCTTCGCCAGTTCGCGCAGCAATTTTTTGTAATGCTCGCGGTGGACAAAGCTGTTGTCGTCGGCGAATTCGATGAACGGGCGCGGCCAGATTTTTTTGATCGCGCGGATTTCGGCGATGACTTTTTCCACGGGCTTCACCTTGTAACGCGGCGTGAGCAGAATCGAACTCGCGCAGAACTCGCAACGGTGCGGACAGCCGCGGCTGGTCTGCACGGTGAGGCGGTTGTATTTCTCCGGGTCGAGCAGATCGAAGCGCGGCAGTGGCGCGTCGGCCAGGTCGAATTCCCGATCGTTGACGTAAAACGGCTTCAACGCGCCGCGCTCGAAGTCGGCGAGCAGTTCGGGCCAGAGCGGTTCGCCTTCGCCGATGATGACGCTGGCGCAATGCTCCTTCGCCTGCTCGCGCAACGACGAAACGGTGATGCCGCCCATGACAACGGGGATGTTGCGCGCGCGGTAGAAATCCGCGACGTCGCACGCCTCGAAAAATTGCGCGGTGAAGGTGCTGATGGCGACGAGGTCGAAATCCGCCGGCAGCTCCGGCAATGTTTTCAGGTCGGCAATTTCGTGGTAGGCGATTTCAAACCGGTCCGGCGTCAGACCGGCAAGCGTGAGCAGGCCGAGGCTGGGCAGCGAGGCGATGATTTTGTTGCGGTCCACGAAGCCGGGCAGCGTGAGGCCGAGCCTGGTGAGTTCAGGGTTATGGGCGCGCACGCCGCTCATGGCGATGAAGCCGATTCGTTTTTTCGTGTTCATAATTTGATGACCTCCCATAAAATCAAAATGCCGCCGGTGATGAGGCTCACCACCGGCACGGCGAAAATCAGGTGCGCCTTCGGAAAATGCGCCATGACCACGCAGCAAATGGGCATCGCAATCGCGCCGACGATGAATGCCAGCGAGGCGAAATGAATCAGCGGACCGGACAATGAACAGTTTTGCACCGTCAGATAAAAGAGCAGGTTCACCGCGCCGAGGCCGAAAAAGGAAATGTGGCCGAGCCGATACATCCGGCGTCTGAAACTCGCGTAGCCGCCCAGCCAGTTTTCCCCGTGGAAGAACATCCCAAGCGCCATGCCGGAAATGAAGCCGAGGAGGATCCAGAGCCAGGCGAGGATGAGATTTGGATTAGATTTCATTTGCCTTCTGATGCCTGTTTAGCATAAACTTATGTCATGAAACCCGCCAAAGAAAAGTATTATCGGGTCCTGTTCACCATCGCCGCCTTTTACGACCTCGTCCTCGGCCTTGCCTTCACCTTTTTTCCCGCGCGCGCTTTCGCGGCGCTGGGCATCAGCGACAAGCTGCCGGCGTTCGGCGGCTACCTCACATTGCTCGGCGCGTTCGTGCTGGTGATTGGCATCGCCTACGCCCTGATCGCGCGTGGCGACCTGCTGCGCAACGCGGATTTGATCCTCGTCGGCACGCTTTACAAACTGGCCTACGCGGCGACGGCATTTTATTACTGGTGGGCGGGCAGCCTGCCGCACGTCGCCTTCGCTGCGGTGTTCGGTGTGGCCGACGCGGTCTTCTTTGTGTTGATGGCCGAGTGCTGGCTCTGCCTGAAGCGGGAAATCAAAAGCTGAAGCCGTTCGTTTTCCGTCTTCCGCAGCCAGCGCAGCTTCGCGCCATTTTTGAATTTCGCGACGATTCATTTTAACCTCTGGGAACAGAGCGTTGTAGTGCCTCAAATTTCGCCTTTGCGAATCAGTTCGTTGCACTCGTCGAGCGGCAGCGGCTTGCTCTTTTCGAACCCGGAAATCACTTTCAATTGCCTGGCCGTGGGCTTGAATTCGCGCACGAGCCGGTCGGTGACATCCACCTGTCCGGCATCCGGATATTTTTTTAGCGCCGCGTCGTCCCATTTGGAAACCAGCACGCTGACACCCGCCTCTTTTTGGATTTCAGGAAGCCGGTCCTTGAGCGCCGCCATCGCATCGCTGGCCGGCGCGGTGCTGAATACCTCGCGGTGGATTTCTTCCTGCCCTTGACGCAGCACGGCGGCGAGTTCCTGAAAGTGGTTGGTCTGTCCGGCGTCACGGACCGCTTGGGCGGCTTGTTTTGCCTTGTTGATCTGCTGCAAGTGCTCCGCGGTGGAGAAATGCGCATAGGCTACCGCGCGCGAATCGTAAATGCCGATGCGTGCTGGTGGGGTGTTGGTTTCCGCCGCCTGCAAATTCGCCGCGCACAAGGCGGCGATGAATGAAGCGGCGCCGATCGAAAGAAGAATGGTTTTCATAACGAAGCCAAATTACCGCATTCAGCCGGAGAGGCGTTAATTGATAAAACTTCGTCCAGCATTGACTGGCTTGATGGATGGACTCCGTCCCGAATTTCAAACAGTTTTGTCATCGGACCGCCCCTCCAAAGCCGGCCAGACTGCGGAATCTCCGGCGCAACAACAGCCGGGTGAAGCGGGCGGTCAACAGAAGTTTTTCGCCCCAATGGCGGGGACGGAATTTCCTCGATGCCAGTTCGCAGGCCGCCAGCGCAACGATTCGTTCCCGGGCGACCGAGGCAATCTGGCGCCAGCCCCCGGCGTGATTGGTGACGGTTTCAAATGTCAGCGGCGCGCCGATTTGCAGAATGATTTTTCGGGGGCGCACCGCGCTGGCGTCGGGCGGCATCGCTGCGAAACTGCCCGACAGATGGCAGGGCAAAACCGGAGTGGCGGTTCCCGCCACGAGCGTGGCAAAGCCGGGCTTGAACTCGTGGAGTTGGCCGTCACGGCTGCGGCTGCCTTCGGGGAAGACGATGTAAATGGCCGGTTGCTTGGCCAGCCGCTCACGCAAATCGCCCAGTTCATGTCGCTGGCCGCCCCGGCGGTTGCGCCAGATGGGCAGCGCGTTGAGAATCACCGCCGAGAAACCGGCCAGCGGCGGCGTGCCGAAAAAATAGTCGCCTGCGGCCAGCGGCGAAACGTGGTCGCGCCAGCGCAACGAAAGCGCCGAGGCCAGCACGACGGTGTCCAGATGACTGGAATGATTGGCCACGATGACGAACGGCGGTTGCGCGGGCAGATTTTCCAGCCCGTGGATTTCCAGCCGGTTCCAGCATTTGAGAATTGTCCGCACGGTTGTCAGCCAGCCAAGCCGCAGCGCGCTGGAGGTGAAATCCGATTCCCGCAGCGGGCTGCAATGCCGTTGGTTTGTTTGCAGCCCCAAGTCCCGTGCCGGTTTGTATTGCCAGTCGTTCATGGTCAGCCTCCGGTGAGAATCCGCATCGGCTGATTCTGTCCGAGCGGGCCGAGTTCATACGAAAGAAAATGATAGACCGCTGGCGGCACCAGCACGAGGCTGTCAAAACGGTCCAGCCAGCCGCCGTGTCCGGCAATGCAGACGCCAAGGTCTTTCACGCCGATGTCGCGTTTGATTGCGGACAGAATCAGGTCGCCAAGCTGGCCGAGCAGGCTGATGAGCAGGCCGAGCTTCAACAGCGAGAAGTCACTGTCCATCGCTGTTCCGGCGAAAATGCTTTTGCCCGTCCACATCACCAGCGCGGTGGTCAGAACCAGCGCGCCGACGGAGCCGGCGACGGTTTTTCCGGGACTGATGTTCGACAGCAATCTACGGCTGCCGAAAATTTTCCCGACGCAGTAGGCAAAGATGTCGTTCAGTTCCACGCTCAACAGCACGAGGATGAGCAGCGGCCGGTAGCGCGAGTCGTTGGCCATCAAGCCGAGATAGCCGATCGAATAGCCGAAGAGCAAAAAGCCCAGGATGCCGAGCGAGACGCGCTGGAGGTAGCCTTGCGGGCGGTTTTCCGGGAGCGTGACGATGGCAATGACGCCGCTGGTCAGCGCGGCCAGTGAAAAATACATCCGGTCGTAGTGGTCCACGTTGGCGAGCAGCAGGGCGAAAATTCCGACCATGACGACGGCGATGATCGGGAATTCGCGGAACAGCCCGGTGGCGCGGGCGAATTCCTGGAAACAAAACCAGCTCAAAACCGCCACCGCGATCATCACCCAGGCGGCGCCCAGCAAAATCGGGCCAACCATCACGGCCGTCAGCCACAGCCAGGATTTCCAGCGCAGCCAGAGTTCCTCGCGCAGCTTTGACGAAATGACGTTGAACCGCGACAGCGCGTGAATTGCCAGCGGTGCGATGGCGAGCGCCGCGAGAATCCCCGTCACCGCGACGACCGTGACCGGATGATCAAAGGCGTTGCGCCAGCCAAACAAATGTTGCCACGTCGCGGAGTTCATTTTTTGACCGGGTAGGATTTGGAAACTTCACCGGCGATTCGTTTCAACCGCCGGAACACGGTGACGGCCCCGCCAAGCACGATGGCTGCCAGCCCGAAGGCCATCAGACCGAAATGTTGATTTCCGATTTGCACCGCCGGTTGCCAGGTTGCCGGCGCCAGTCCGCAATACAGCGAGATGAGCAGGACAACCACCATCCGGGCCGGCTTGGCCATCGGGCCGCAGTAATGTTGCGCCGCGCCGGTGACCTTGCCCTCGGCGCGAACGTAAGCGACAAATACCGCCGCAAGCGCCGCGCTGAAACCAAGCGCCGGGTTTCCGCCCGCGGCGTATCCCGCGCCGACGAGGATGGCGATGTCGGCCACGCGGTCGGGGATTTCGTTGAACAGTTCGCCGAACGGCGAGGCTTTGCCGCTCCCCACCGCGACCATGCCGTCGAGGAGATTCCCCATGCCACGCACCACGATCCCGGCGACCGCCAGCAGGAACATGGCCCGTGGCCACGGCAGTAGCAGTGTCGCCGCCAGCGCCAGTCCGGCCGCGATGCCGCCGGCCATGCCGGCCACCGAAATGGCATTGGGCGGGACGTTTCTGGCGATGAGCCAGCGGGCGAACCGCTGTGAGATGTTCCAATCGCGGGTGAACATCGGACGGCGTTCCGGCGCGACGAGTGGCGTTGAGATGGCTTGGTTTTGTTTCATGTTGTCCTCCCCAGCAAATACATGCCGCCTACGAGCAGACCCATGCCCGCCACGTTGGCGATGGAAATCGTCCGCCCATAGAGCGCGTGTTCGATGAGGGCGGCCCAGATGAACGTTGTCGCATAAAGCGGGTAAAGCGCGCTGGGCGAAGCCTTTTGCCTGAATGCAGCCACGAACAAGACCATCACGGCGATGTAGCAGCCCGCGCCCAGCAGAATCCGGCTGTTCAACAAATAACTTTGAATGGTTCCGCGGGTCCGGTCGGCGCCGGCCTTGTAAAAGAATTGTCCGACCGCCCCCAGCACCGAGGCGACCAGGAAGCAGAGGATGGCAAGCGGCGTCGTTTTCATCACGCCACTTTAACCTCGCTTGCCGGCGAAGTGTTAATTGATAAAACTTCGGCCGACATCGGCTGGCTCAATGGACAATTGCGGCGGGTCTGGTTCATGGCGTCGTGGCTGGAATTTGAAGGTCAAGGTCGTCAGGATTGTGTGGGTCGCGGTTCGGTCTTCGTGGCCGGTTGCGCGGAGGCTTCAAGACCGCGCGCAACCGGGTTTCACGATTCATTCATCGAAGGGTTGCCGGTGATTCACTTGATCTGGAATTCAGCGCTCACAGCCGCGTGATCCGATGACCAGAGCGGCGGTTCCGTGCGGTCCAGTCCCATGTCCACCACGCTCACCTGCGTCGAAACGAAACCCGCGCCCTTGTAAAACACCAGATCAATGCGGCGATCAAACTGCGCGACCGGGTTGGCGAGATACTCGTCGTGGCCCCAGGTCAATCCATCCGCAAGGTCGTTCGGATGCAACACGGCCCAGGCGTCACTGAAACCGGCCGCAGGGAACAGGTCGTAAGCGAACGAGCCGTCGCGACCCAAGGGATCGGCGTTGAAATCGCCAACAATCATGACTGGCAGACTGGTATTTGCCGGGCCAGCCAGAAGTTCGAGGGCCTGCAGGTATTGAAGTTGCGGCACCGTCTCTTGTTCGAGGTGCGGGCAGATGTAGCGGAAGTCACGACCGCGGAGGAACACGTCCACCGAGCACCAGCCGCGCGTCACCGTGATTCCCGTGCCAGGGATCTGGATCACGTTTGCGAAGTTGCCATTTTGCGGATGCGTCACGCGTAATTGGCCGGGAGGCAAATCGGTCCGGGCCAGGATTGCTTCGCGGTCATTCCAGCGCACGTCGTCAATGGTGCCGGTCTGCAGATTGAGCATCGGCATCTCGACATCAATTTCATCAGCCGTGGACACCACGGCGTAATGAGCGCCCTGCGCCGCCAGCGCGTTGGTCAGAATTTGCAGGTAATCAAACACAACGTTGGTCGCGGGCTTCGCGCCGCCGGAGATGAGGTCGCCGGGCGATTGAATGCGGATCAGCGACGCCTCCTCGACGCTGACAAAGTCCGGCATCCGGTCCGCGATTTGCTGTGCCACGCCCTGCAAGCGGACGGTTGGTTGGGAGGCGACGATTTCGTAATAAATGCCGGTCACCGCCGCGACCAGGTTTTTTAAGTAATTTGGATCTGACGGGTTGAGCGCCATGACACGATCAATCCCGCCGCCGATGAAGAGATTGACCTGCATCACGTCCACGGCGCGTTTGCCGCCGGGGCCCGCCGGCTGGCCCGCCTGCAGCGGCGCAGCCAACGCCAGCGTGGCCCCAAGCAGTAGCAGCAACGCGGCTGATTTTCGTTGCAGCGCGTCAAACAGGGCGCGCCATGTTTCGTGTTTCGTATTTTCACTGGATTTTTGAGTTTTCATGCGTCGTATCTTTCGTGGCGGAATTTGTGTCGCCATCGTCGGTCCCGCCGTTTTCCGGCAATGACGAGCCATTAAACGACTCCGTTTTTACCAGCATCAGCTTCAGGGGTGTTAATTGATAAAACTTCTGGGAACATTGCTTTTAGCAATGAATGGTTGGAGGCCAACCTCTGCCTGCCGTCCGAAGTGGTTATTTGGTTGGCGCGAATTGAAGTCGGCAATCCGTCCGTCTTACGGTATTCTTCCGGCTCTGGAACCGGGCGTGGACCTCGAAGGCGAAATTGTCCAGTGCCGCAGCGTTGACGGGGTCGCCGTTGAACGGAAGCGTCAAGCTCAACAAGCCTTCGCGCTCGGCAATGTGGTGGAGCTGCGCCTCGGCAATCTTCGTCGGCATGCATTCGAGCGGGCCGACGTTTACCGTGGCGTCAATCTGCCGGTGATGCCATTCGTGCAGCGGCGCGCCCACGGTCAGCACCGCCTCGCCGTTCAGCGCGTCGCTCACATACGGGCCGGCGGCGGCCAGGGTTTCCGCCGTGGACGGCGGCGGTGTCCAACCGAGGTGCGGCGCGATTGCCACAAAGGCAAGACTCTCAATCCGTCGGCGGACGAGTTCGCTGAAACCATCGGCCAAGCGATTACGGCCCGGATTCCGCCGCTGATTATAGCCGCAATAGTTGAGCCATTCCGTTTTCGGCGCCAGATGGACACGCAGGCCGCGCGCCTCGAGTTTTTCAATCAGGAAATCGTTGCTGAACTCGACGGCCCGCACATAAATTTCCCCCGCCAGTTCGACGAGCGGCAATTCGCCCGGCCCTCGCATCGCGGCAAACTCGGTGCCGGCGCGTGCGAGCAATTCGCGCACGCCAAACAAGTGCCCGCCCGCCACCTGCCACAAGGCCGGGCCAAGTGTGAGATTGCCGCGCGCCGCAGACTCAAGCTGCGCGTGCAATTCGTGGCGGTAGCGCTGATAAATTCCCTCGGCCTGGCCTGCCACGCGCTCAACCGGACGCACGTCCAGTTTTGCTTGAAGCAGCATATCGCTCGCCGCGATGCCCGCAAACACCAGCATTTCCGTTCCCGCCGGCATGTTGTCGAAATAACCCGAATCCTTCGGCGACCAGATCCGCACGCGGTCACTCCAACCGAGCCGTTCGAGCACGATGTTGTTGAGCAAATTGTAAACGCCGAACCGGCACGGACCGTTGGTGCTCGGCATGAGATAGGCGAACCGTTCGCCGTCCTTCGCGCGCTCCAACCGTTGCAGCAGGGAACCGAGCGTCAGCGGCATCGGCAGACATTCCTTGCCGGAGGTGTAACGACGGCCAAGCCTCAATGACTCCGCGTCAGGCGCCGGCAGGCTTTCCGCCGCCAAACCGAGTCCCTTGAAAACTGTCGCCACCGCTTCCGAGGCGGGACCGATGTATGGAACGAGCAACCGTTCGCTGGCGCCGTTGCGCTTATGCAGATCGCGCAACTGTAGTCCGCTGAATTGGACGGATTCAAAATCATTCAGAACCGTTTTACGGCACGACCCCCGCCGATCCTCCTCGACACAATGCAAAAACGCCTCGACGCGCGTGCGGGTGCCGGCATCGCCGGAATGGCCGTCCGTTTCAATGACGGCGAACGGTTTGCCTTCCATCACGTAAGCCGCGAAATGCAGATTGAAACTGTCCGGTCCGCAGGAGTAGTTGCTGCAATAAAGCGCATAAACTCCCGGCGCGCGCCGCACTTGATGGGCCGCGCGCAGGATGTTTTGGCCGTAACCCCAATACATGTCCGCGAACACGGGGATGCCGGCGTCCAACGGATAACAATCCAGCGGAATTCCAATCGCACCCTGCTCGCGGAGAATCGCCGGCACGTTTGAATTCAGAACCTTGTTGTAAATCGTGTAAGCCCGGCCCAGCACCACCACCGACACGATGTTTTGCGCGCGGCAAAATTCCACCGCGCGCCGCCCAATCTCCCGGCAGCCGTCGTCGAACTGCCGCTGCACCGCCACGCCTGCGCGCCACGCTTCACGCCACCTGGCATCGCTCAATTTCAATTCTTTTGCGAGCCGTTCGCAGCCTGCCAGAAAATCCTTCGATTCGAGGTCGCCTTCAGCGCAATCAATTATCGGTGAAAGAAACCGCGGCGACTCGGAGCGTGGACAGCCATGTCCGCGAGTTCGGGAATCAAGCAGCGGGTTCACGCGGACATGGCTGTCCGCGCTCCGTGCCTCGCTGGCCATTGAGTGTCCGTTATGATTTTGCAGCACGCTCGTCAACAATTTCGGACTCCCTTGCGCAATCGGACACACCGCCGACCAGCGTTGGCCGGCCGCGAGCGGCGTGCTTCGCAGCATCGGCACAAACAGCCAGTCCGCCGTGGTGCCGCCCAGCCGCTCGGCCACGCCGTGGAAGAGCTGCATCGGCGCGCAAAACGGCGCGTTGGCCAGTTGGATGCCGCGCTTGAGCAGGTCCGGTCCCGCGCCGGTGAGGATTTCCAGATCAAAACCGGCATGGTGGAAAAACGCGGCGAAAAACGGGAACAATCCCTTGAGCATGAACTCGTCGCTCAAGGCGATGCGTTGCTTCTGCGACGTCGCGTGCTTTTCCTCGGAACGGAGCACCGAGCACCGGCTCGGCGCGTTGGCGTTTTGCGCATCCGGACCGAGCGGGTGCTCGGCGTTCCGAAACGGCGCGATCAATTTTTGCACCAGTTCCTCGCGCTCCCGAAACGGGTCGGGCGCCAGGTCGGGCAATTTTTTCTTTCGCGTGCCCTTGTCGTGCAGCGAACAGCCGCCGCCCCAGGTGAAATTCGAGCGCTGGCTGTTGACGAGCGTGCGGAGCCGTTCGATGCGGCAGTGGTTGCCCGCGCCGCCGCAGCCGCGATTCGACCCGCAGACAAACGTGTCCTTTTGCTCGACTTTCGCATCAAGAAATCGTGCGAGATCCAACGGTGCGAGCTTGGCAGCGTCCAATTCGCGCGCCGCCAGCAGCGCGATGCCCAGCGCGCCCACGGTGCCGGGATTCGGCGGCACGACGACCTGGCTGCCGGTCTGCCGGGCGACGGCGGTCGCGAGCGCGTCGGCGGCGAACGGCATGCCCTGGCAAAAAATCACCTTGCCGACGGAGCGGTTTCCTTTCACGCGGTTCAGGTAATTTTTGATGATGGAATCGTAAAGCCCGGAGATGATGGCCGGTTGTTCCACCCCGGCGGACACGGCTTCATCAATCACCTCCGCCATGAACACCGAGCAATGCTGCCCCAGCGACACGCCGCACGGTGCAGCCATCGCCGCCTGGCCGAGCTGGCGCACGTCGCCGATGCCGTTGAATTTGCGGCCCTGTTCCTTGATGAACGAACCGGTGCCGGCGCTGCACGCCTCGTTCATGGCGCAGTCAATGATGCGTCCCTCCGCCAGCCGGATGTATTTCGCGTCCTGGCCGCCGATTTCAAAAATCGTGTCCACGCGCGAATCGTAATGCAGCGCGCCGGTGGCATGGGCGACGATTTCGTTGACGACGAACACGGCGTCCTTGCCGTAGCAGGAATTCAGCAGCGAGCCGGTGATTTCGCGTCCGCTGCCCGTCGCGCCAAATGCGACGACCGGGTATTTGGCAGCGGGACTTCCGGCAAAACGGCGCAGCAAATCCTGCGCGGCGCGGACCGGGTCGCCGAGCGTCTGGCGGTAGCCATCCCAGACGGTTTCGCGGGTGGACAGGTCCATCGCCACCAGTTTCGAGCCGGTGGAGCCGATGTCGAAACCGACGACCAGCCGGCGGAATACGCCATTAACCACGGCCCACGGCTGCGCCGGCATGCGGCGGACCTTGTCCAGCGCATCGGCGAGCGCGGGCAGGCGTTCCAGTTTTAATTCGCGCGGCGGAAGCAATAATTTCTTCAACGTTGGCAACCGGATTTTTTCAGCCACAGATTCACGCAGATTTTCACAGATATTTCCCATTGAATTTTTAATCTGTGTTTCATCTTTGTTCATCTGTGGCTCACCTTCCGCGGCGAGCAGGGCGCAGCCGAGTGCTTCCAGGCAAAGCGGCTTTTCCTCATCGGCCACGATCAGGCTCATGTTTTGCTTGGCCAGCAATTCGCCGAAGACGCGGCGGACGCGCGGCGAGCGGCTGACGCCGCCGGTGAGCAGCACGCGCGCCGGACTCACGCCGGGTTTGACGAGCACGAGCACGTTTTCGCAGACGGCGTCGAACAGGCCGGCGAGGATGCGGGCGCGGTCTTCGCCCTTGTTGGCAAGATGCGTCATGTCGGTCTTCAGAATCACCGGGCACCGGCCCGAAAGCGGGGCCGGGTTCGGCACGTCGGCGCACAAGGCGCTGGCTTCCTCGACGGTCAGCGAAAAGCGCTCGACGAGTTGCCGGAGAAAATTGCCGGTGCCCTGCGAGCAGCGGCTGTTTTCGCGGAATACCGTCAGTCCGTTGTCGCGAACCTCCAGCACCGTGAAACCGTGGCTGCCGATGTTGATGATGGTGGCCGGCTCGTCGCCGAACAAAAAACGGTAGCCGCGCAGTTGCGCCTGCTTGGTGGGAATGCGGCGCAGATTGATCTGGGAAGAAAAACGCCCGCTGACCGCGGCTCCAGCAACGTCAGGCCAGTCCCAATGACGCAACGTTTCCCGCAGAACGGGACCGGGGGTTTGGCCGTGTTCCAGAATTTCGGTGCGTTCGATACGCAAGCCGTCCTCGTCGCGCAGCAGTTCAACCAGTTTCACCGTTTCCGCGCCGGCGTCAATGCCCACGAAGCGCGGCGGGGAAATGCGGGGAAGAACCGCAATCGTCTCCCGGAAACAAGGCAAACCACCGCGACCATTTGTTTTTGTTGTTGCGATCATTTGTAATGCCCCGTTTATAACACCGCTTGCCGGCGAAGTGTTAATTGATAATACTGGCGGCAGCATCACTTAAACCAATGAATATCCATCACCTGGAGTTGTTCTATTATGTCGCCAAGCATGGCGGCATCATGCCGGCGGTGCATAACATCCCCTACGGCATCCAGCAGCCGGCAGTCAGTTCCCAGATGGCCCAGCTCGAGGAATTTCTGGGCGCGGCGCTATTTCACCGGCGGCCGTTTGCGCTGACGCCGGCCGGCCAGGAGCTTTACGATTTCATCAAACCGTTTTTTGACAACCTGGAGACAATGGCCGAGAAAATCCACGGCGGCATTTCCCAGCACCTGCGCATCGCCGCGTCGGAAACGGTGCTGCGCGAACATCTGCCGGCAATGCTGCAGGAGTTGCGGCAACGGTTTCCGAAATTAAAAATCACGTTGCGCGAAGGTTATCATCCGGAAATCTTCACCTGGCTGCAGCAACGGGAAATTGACGTGTCCCTCGGACTGATCGGCGCAAAACCGCCCGCCAGCGTCCATGCGCTGCCCTTGTTCAAATTGCCTCTGGTGCTGCTCGTGCCGAAAAACAGCAAACTCAAATCCGCGCAGGAACTCTGGCAGCGCGACCCCATCGGGGAATCGCTCATCACGGTGCCGAGCAATGAATTCATCAGCCGCGCGTTTCAGGCCGGGCTCGCCAAACTCGAGGTGGAATGGTTCAGCCGGATTGAAGTCAGCTCCGTCGAACTCGTGCAGACTTATGTTGCCAACGGTTATGGCATCGGCGTGACCGTGGGCGTGCCGAAAATGAAACTCCATCCGCAGGTTCGTGTGCTGCCCCTCGACGGATTTGCGCCGATTCCGTTTGGTGCGCTCTGGCAGGGCGGGAGAAACCCGCTGCTCGACGCCTTTCTCAAGATCATCCAGGCCACGGCACGCCGCCTGGTGGAGGGGGAAGGATTGGACTTGTAGCGCCGGTCAGCTTATGCAAAACGGCTGGTCGCAGCCTATTTGAACCGGACGACGAACCACGGTTGCGGGCCTTCGGAAACCTTCAGCGTCGCGTTGGTGCTGGCGACGAGTTCCGCGCCGGTCTTTTGCAGCCAGGCGTCAAGCATGGTGCCGCGCAATTGCAGGTTCAATCCGCCCACGACGACGTATTCAATATGCTCCTGCCGAAATCGTCCCGGCGGATCGCTCAACAAAAAATGTTCCACGCGCCGCGAGCCGAGTGGCAGCCACAGCGAAATGTCGCAGTCGTCCTCCGCGCCGATGAAGCCGACCGCCTTGGCGTCCGGCGGCAGCAGCGGGCGGACATTTGCCAGCGGATCGGAGCGTCGGGCATAAACGGCGTAAACGTCCAGCGCGCGGGAAATCAAATGCTGGTCCGGATGGCGCCCGGCGAGTCCGGATAAAATGGTTCTGGCCGGCCACAACGGACGGTCCGGCGTCAGCACCAGAACGACAAGCGCCAGAAACAAGACGCCGCCGGTGAGCGCGCGCCACCAGGCGCGGCGGACGATTTGCGACTGGCCCGCGCCCACGAGCAGCAACGGCAGCAGCAACGGATAATAGGGCGCGATGAGCCGCGCCGGCCCGTTCATGCCGGATTTCATGGTGTAGGCCAGCAGCGCCAGCCACGGCGCAATCAAAATAAACCGGCGGAATTTATCCAAAATCTCCTCACCCGGCCTTCGGCCACCCTCTCCCCATCCGATGGGGAGAGGGACGGGGTGAGGGGCGCGACGAATCACAAACGCCGCCGCCACCGAAACCGCCAGCAGCACGCTCAAGCCGAATCCGATTCCCGCCCAGTCTTCCGTCGGCAGTTCGCCCAGCCACAAAAATCCCGGCTCGAAATTCACGAGCATCGGCCCGGAAATGAAATGCGGCAGCGCGGCCAGCGCGTGTTCGTTCCACCAGCCGGCGAACGGGAAAAGCGGCGGCGTGAAATTGTCCAGCAGCAACAGCAGCGCGTTGCCCCAGACGCCGACGAGCGGATTTTTCATGTCCATCCCGGCGCGCTCGATGGACAGGCCCGACCAGTCGCCGAGATGCTGCACGTTCAAAATCGCGGTCGGCAGAAACGAAACCGCCGCCGCCAGCAAAAACACCAGCGCGGTCGCGGCAGGTTTCCGGCGCAGCAGCGGAACGAGCGGGAAAAGCAAAATCGCCCACGGCAGCAGCAGCGGCAGGTTGCTGGCCTTGGCGCCGGTCAGCAGCGCGGCGGCCAGAACCGAATGCCACAAGTCCGCGGGCCGCCGCGATTTCGCCGCGCGCAATCCGAAGTCCATCGCCGCCAGCGCATAGACGGTCGGGAACGTGTCATTGGCGTTGCCGCCGGCCTGCAGGATGAAATCGTAACCGGTCGGCAGCAGCCACATCCAGTGCCACGCCACTCGCGCGCGGATGCCGAGTTGCGTGAAAATGCTGAAAATCAAACCGGGCAGCAGCAGGAACGGCAGGAAATTAATCAGGAACAATCCGCGCGTGGAATGGGTGAACAGCAACACCGGCGCGGACAGCCATTCGATGCCGCAGGCGCGGTCGTTCATCCGGAAATCCATCGTGTGAATCCAGAACCAGTGGCCGTGCGCCAGCCACTGCAACACCCGCCCGGCGCGATAGGCCAGCCCGGTGTAATTGCCCGGCGCATACAGCGCGCCCCCCAGAAAAATCAAGAGCGCCAGCGCGGCGAAACAAAACGGCAGCGGCCTGCGAAACCGGCGCAAGACTTTGGACTTCAGCCTTTGGACTTCAGCCTTTGCTGCAAATCCCAGCCCCTTGCGAAAAACGAAAATGAAAACGGCGAAAGCGGCGAAGCCAGCCGCGTAGCCGGCGCGGTTCAATTGTCCCGCCGCCGACAGCGCCCAGCCCGCGAGACTGGCGAACGCGGAAACCCAGAGCCACAGCCTGACGCATGGAAGCATTTCTTGAACGGCGACCGTAGGTGGATTCCCCGCTCGCGTCAATCGTTTCTTCCGGCGCACGCCGGCGGCGTTGAATTTGTCGAAGAAGGCCTGGAATCATCGACAACCTTTTTCCTGACATGGACTGGAATTATTGGTGGTATGGTAGTTGATAATTACACAGGCACATCATTGAGACAAAGAGGAGTGGTGATTGGAACGCCGCGTTCCCGCGGCAGAAGCGTTCGTTTGCACCCTGCTGCCGCCTTGAAGGCGGCGTTCCGCTGGCAATGAAATGTGCCACTGTCAACATGAACTGCCATAGCCTTGGGTTTTCGTGATTTCCAAACTGGATTCCGGCCCGCCGGAAGGATTGGCGGGAACGGTTTGGCCATTGGGGCCGGGTGCAGACGGATGGAAATCCGCAAAGAACATGATGACCATTGTGGAAGTCCAGGCCAGCAGCAGCGGGAAAAGATATCGTCCGGCTTCATTGTCAGCAGTTCGCGCAGAAATCACATCGTTCAGGTTGCTGATGCTGACGAAACTCGCAAACACCACGCTGAATGTCATCATGGCGCTGACAAACACAGCCAGCGTCCAGAGAATGACCGGCCGCCGGGTGGGCGCGGCCACCCAGAGCATGATGGTCATCAGCAGGCAGACCCACGGCAGGCCAAGCGTCAGGTGGTTATACAATGACGGCAGGCCGTCCCACTGGCCGGTCCAGTGAAGATGCCCGTCCTGGGCGCTCCAACTGGCAAAGTCCGGACTCACAAAGAGGCGGGCCAGCATGATTAAAAAAATCTTCGGCGCGGTTGAAAAAGTGATGCCCGGATGCGCCAGTGCGTAGCCAGCCCAGCCTGATTCGGGATGCAAGGCGGGAATTTGCACGCGCAAACACAGAAACGGCAGCGCCGCCAGAAAACAAAATGCCAGCGTTCCCCAGAGCCGGGGCGGCAGTTTCAACGACGGGCGCACCTTCGGCAGGATGAAAATCCAGCCCGCCGTCAGCGCCAGAAAGATCATGCCGTCGAACTTCGCCATTGCCGCCCCGAACAACAGCGTCAGTCCAATGCCGAGCCGGGCGCGATCCTTTTCCACCAGCCCGAGGGCGCATTGGACGAAGCCCATGACCGTGAAGAAGACCATTGGCAGCGTGCCGCCTTCCCTCCGGACGTAGGTTTGCGTGAACGGCAGCAGCAACACGCCCAGCAGAAAAAAAAGCGGCGCATGGAACCGGCCGGTTTTGCCCCGGCTCAACGACGCCAGCGCCAACAACAGGAACAACAGCATCCACGTGGGCCAGAACTTGGTGACGAATTCGTCCACGTGGCCGATGGAGTCGTAGGTCGCGGTGTGCAACGACGGCACGAGCGGGGGATAATCCAGATGCGCGTAGGCCAGACGCGGATTCGAGAACCATCCCACAATCTCATTGCCCGTGCAGAGGAAGAAAATCTTCGCCTTGAACACCCAGTCCGCCACGGCGTCGAATTCAACGATGCCCTGCAACATGGCCAGACGAAACAGAATCAGAAAAGCCACCAACCCGAGCGCAAAAATGACTCCGGCGACGGGCTTGGAAACCATTTTCCGGAAACCATCGGCAATCCCGTTCCTAAAAGTCCTCCGGTCACGCCACAATTCGGCAACGCTCCCGGCCGTGGTCAACACCAACACCCAGCCGCGCCCATGGAAGCCGCACAATTTGACACCCAGCGTCAGCGCTGCAACTGCCATCATGCCCAATCCCAAGCCGCATGCCAGTTGTTCGGCCATGGGCATCCGTCCGCTCAATCCGGGACCAGACAAGCAGCGCAGCAGCCAAATGCCTGACAATGCCGTCAGCAGTGGCAACAGAAAGGCCACGACTGCGTCGGAAGGCGAATCGAACCAGCTCGGATTGGCCGCTTTCCCCTCGCGTAGTTTGAGCGAGGTCTTAACCTGGATCATCGCGTCAGCGGGTGCCAGGTCCACCCGCCCATCGAAACCGTTCGCATTCATCTCCGCATCAGACTCCGTGCTCCGGCCCTGAAAGCCGTCTGTGGTGAAGTGCGGTTGATCCAGACTCACCGCGACTTCGCGCGGAAAGAGGTAATAAGTGAGATAATAATAATACCCGAGCCTGCCCCCATTGGTGGTTCCAATCATGCCGGTCATGAGCAAACGCGCCTTCGCCGGCAGCGCCAAGTCAAGACGGCGGTCTGCCCCGGCAGCCGGATCCACTTCATAATCCCGCTCCGCGATGCCTTGGATTTTCGCCAGAGATTTCGCCTTGAAGAACGAGCCGATGATGGATTCCATGCCGTAATGTCCACCGTTGTAATCCAAAAACTGCGCGATGATAACGCAGCAACCGAAAACCACCAGCAGCGCGCCGGCCATAATCGCATTGCGCCGGCTCATGCTGTTTCAGAAGTTCTAGGCGCACTGCTGCCGGCCATGTGTCGCATGAGTCCAAGAGTGTGAGTTGATTCCCCGCCCGTCAAGAAGGGACAAAACTTGGGTGGCGCCTTGATTTAGATTTTTCCGTTCACCCTGACCGTGGTTCAAAGATTTCACCCGCCAATTCCGCCAATTTTCACGGATTTGATCCTGTTTTTAATTCACAGGAAATCCTCCGGCTGTGCCGGAGGACTCCCGGCGTTTGACAGTTCCTGGAATGGACCGTTTGGGTGCGATCTCCGCGGGATGATCGGCGATGAACACCCTCTCCTCGGCGAAGTGGAGGAGAGGGGCGGGGAGAGGAGGCGCGGTCTGAAAATCATTGAATGGACCCCTCTCTCCGGCTCTCTTCCCGCTCGTGCCTCGCGGGGCGGGAGAGACGAGGTCTGAAGCCGGGGATTGGGAGGAGCATGTCGGTTGACGCCCGAAGGGCTGTGCGGCTTCGAGCCGCTCCACCTCCGTCAAGCCTCCGGCTTTGCCGGCGGTCGCTGACTCATTCGCGCAATTCGGGGATGTATTTTTCTCTGTGCCTCCGCGCCTCTGTGGCTAGACTTTCCCCGTGCCTGACATTCCCAAGACCATGCGCGCCGTCGTTTATCGCGGCGTCAATGACCTCCGCCTCGAAACCGTCCCCGTCCCGCGCATCGGCGCGAATGAATTGCTGGTGAAAGTCGCCGTCTGCGGAGTCTGCCCCACCGATATCAAAAAAATCCAGCACGGCACCGTCCCGCCCCCGCGCATCTTCGGCCACGAAACCGCCGGAACAATTGTTAAAATTGGCGGCAATCGGACGAGCCTTGAGATCCCCTCACCCGGCGAGACGCCACCCTCTCCCCCGCTCGGAGCGGGGGAGAGGGACGGGGTGAGGGGGCGATCATGGGTCGAGGTGAGGGTCGGCGACCGCGTCGCGTTGCACCATCACGTTCCGTGCCTGGACTGCCATTTCTGCCGTCACCGCGCCTTCGCCCAATGCGCCACCTACAAGCGCACCGGCATCACCGCCGGGTTCGAGCCGGCGGGCGGCGGCTACGCCGAATACGTCCGCGTCCTGCCCTTCGTCCTGCCCGGCGTCGTGAAAATCCCCGCCAGAAATTCCTTCGAGGAAGGCGCCATGCTCGAACCCGTCAACACCGTGCTCAAGGCGGTGGCGCGGTTGAATTTGCTGCCCGGCGACAACGTGCTCGTGGCGGGGCAGGGGCCGATTGGCCTGATGTTCACAAAAATTCTGCAACTGCGCGGCATCCGCGTCCTCGCCACCGACCTGCTCGAATCCCGGTTGGAGCTTGCCAAAAAATTCGGCGCGAAATGGGTTCTCAACCCGAGGCTTCGTAGGGCGGAGCTGCCGCTCCGCCAGGACGCGCGGCAGCGCGTCCCTACCGCCTTCGACGCCGCCATCATCGCCGTCCCTTCCGACGACGCCGTGACGCAGGCGCTCCGGCTCGTGCGCGGCGCGGGACAGGTATTATTGTTCGCGCATACGAAAAGGGGAGCGCACGCGCCTCGCGTGCCGTTTTTGGCACCCCGCCAAAAACCCACTGCCGGGACGGAAACTTCTGCAATCGAAGAATCCGGCGGGGCGCCGGATTCCGCACGCGAGGCGCGCGCGCTCCCCTTCAGCCTTGATCTCGCCTCCATCTGCCTCGACGAAAAAGACCTCATTGGCAGCTACTCGTCCGATTTCACGCTGCAAGCCGGGGTGGCGCGGCTCGTTTTCTCCCGCCAGCTCGACGTGCGTCCGCTCATCACCCATCGCTTTCCGCTGGAACAGACCGCCGCCGCCGTCGCTTTGGCGGCCAAACCGACCGAAGATTCGTTGAAAATTGTAGTGTCGGCGATACGCGTCCGAGATTGATTACGACAAAATTTGATCGCGTTCCGCATGACGGTTTGTCAAAACGCTCTTGACGGCACGCCACGGCAATGGGAAATTCCCACTGTGAAAACATTGACCGTGGACGCTCATAAACGAATCCGCCTGCTGGACGCCGAACCGCATCAGGTGTTTGCCTATGAAAACACCGGCGACGGCCGGCTGGTTTTGACGAAAGTCAAAGCCGAGGCCGCCGAACCATTTCCGCCCGGCTCGCTGGCCAAATATGTCACGCCTGCACGCGACGCCGAGATGCTCGCACTTCTCAAAGGCTGTTCCCTCGAATTGCCCGAATGAAAAAGCAATTTGACGTGTGGCGGTTTAATTTCCCGGAAAAGGCGGGTGTTCGGTCGTCAAAGATTAAACCACGGATGGACACGGATGGACACGGATGAAAGACCGGATTTGCGCCGTGGCGGCGAGTCGAAGCTGCTGTTAAAGGCGGAGACGGAGAAGATCATCGGCTTTGCGTTTGAGGTGCTGAATGAAGTCGGGCACGGCCTGAACGAAAAAATTTACGAAAACTCGCTGACGGTCCTCTTCAAGCTCAACCACATTGCGTTCGACCAGCAGCGAAGATTCCCCGTTTTCTTCCGGGAAGTGGAAGTGGGTGAATTCGTCCCGGACTTGATCGCCTTCGGTTCGGTGGTCGTGGACACCAAGGTCATTGATCTCATTACCGATCACGAACGCGGAAAGATGTTGAATTATCTCCGCATCACGAAGCTTCGGGTGGGATTGATCTTGAATTTCAAGCACGCGCGGCTCGAATGGGAGCGCATTGTGTTGTGAATTCCCAATCCGTGTCCATCCGTGGTTAAAACAAGTCTCCGAAATCCGCCGGCGGCAATTGGTCACCGTGGCAATGTCCGCACTGGGATGGACTGACGTGCTGGCCGGATTCTAAAAATCCGTATCCCTCCGTGGTTGAAACAAAAATGCCTTCGGCGCGGGGATTATTTCAAGCCAGCGCCGCCACCTCGATTTTCCCGGCGAACAAATCGAAGTGCGGTTTGTTTCGCGTCAGGATCTTGTCCGCGCGGCAGTGTTCCGCCGCCACGCAATGCAGCGCGTCATAAATCATCGCGCCCGCGTGCCGGCCTTTCGCCATCCGCTTCATCGCCTCGGAATATAGCGCCGGGGTTCCATCAACCAGTTCCATCTTCGTCCGCAAATCGTCCAGCGCTCTTTGCGCGATTTCCGGCTTCATCGGGTTTTTCAGCGTCGTCAGCGTCCTGAACGATTCCGCAAGCGCGTGGCAGCTCGTGGCACGGCCCTCGCTTTGCTCCCAATGCCGGACCGCCTGCCGGTGGAACGTGGATTCGGGGTAAAGGAGGGAAACCAGGGCGCTCGAATCGAAGAAAACTTTCATTGATCGTTGGCCCGGTTGCGAATGACGGCATCGGATGGCTCTTCGCCCAGGTCGCCCGTCCACATCAACACCCCCGTTTTTGCATCGCGCACCAGCTTGCCTTCGGAATGGCGCGGTTGCGCCGGCTCAAGCAACGTCAGCACCTTCTTGACGCCCGAATCTTGCACGTCAAAAACGTCCCCCGGCTTCGCGCCCGGAAGCACCACCCGCCGCTTGTTGTCCGCAATCACCGTCATGGTGGGATTATCCTACCGCTGCCTCACACTGTCAAGGGCCGTTGAGATTCGTGGGAGACGACGCAAGGAGGCTCCACCCGGTCCAGGTAGGGCGGGCAATCCTTTGGCCGCCGCATGATATATATATGGGGACGCAGCGGCGTGCACGGAGTGGCGCGCCCTGCCGGTAATCAGGCGCGAAAAGGAGTGACGCATCCTTCCTGTTTTTTCGTGTATTTCGCGTTTAAAATTTATGAAATTCCGGCAACGCCACCGCCCTTTTTCAGCGTTTCAGCGTTTCAGTTTTCAGCATTTTCCACATAACCAATTCAAAATCAGCCATTTAATCCGTGTCCATCCGTGTCCATCCGTGGTTGAAAAAATGTTCAAAAAAAGTTAAAAAAAATGTTGACGCGCCCCTTGTCTTCTGGGATATTGGCATCACACACGGTAACAACCGAACAACAACAACACACTAAAATGAGAACTAAAACACTACTCGTATCGGCCGTTGCGCTCTTCGCGGCGGGGATCGTTTCGTCACAAGCACAACCCGTCTATTCCCAAAACATCGTCGGCTATGCCAGCATTGTGAGTGCAACACCTAACGCTAATTATTTGGAAACTGTCCCATTCGCCATTGGGGGCAGCAATGGGGTGAATGAAGTCTTTGGCTCCAACCTCCCACTCGGCTCCAAGGTTTTAATATGGAATGGCGTAACCTTGGGATATGACACATACTATTATGACGACCCGGGTGATGGTGCAGGCTGGCTTGCAAACGATGATGCAACACACCTGACATCGTTCCCGACACTTAAGGCTGGCTTGGGTTTCTTCTTGGTTCCGGCCGGAGCGATTACGAATACCTATGCGGGAACGGTTGCAGTCAATGTCGGCACCAGCAACAAAATGCTTCTCGCTACTGCCAACGCGAACTATCTTGTTGGCTCTATAGTTCCCTATGCCGGCGCGGTGACCAATGGCAATAATTCAACCGGCGGACCGAATCTGAACGGCCTGCCTCTGGGTAGCAAAGTCCTCATATGGAATGGCGTAACCTTGGGATATGACACATACTATTATGACGACCCGGGTGATGGTGCAGGCTGGCTTGCAAACGATGACGCAACACATGTGGCCCCTCCGTCAATTACCGTGGGACAGGGTTTCTTTTTAATTCCGGCTGGTTCATACACGTGGATTACGGGTTTGTAATTTGAGAACAGAAGAACAACAAAAACAAAACTAACTAAAACATAACATGAAAAAATTAGTCTTAACAACTGTTTGTGCGTTGGCAGTGACCGGCGCGGCGTTCGCCCAAGGAACCATTCAGTGGCAACCCGGCTCCACGAGCATGGTTTTCCAAACCAACGCAATCAGCATCTCGCCGCTTTTCGGGGGTGGTTCTGGTCCCGCTGGCGGCACAAGTGGCAATGTTCCTACATGGACCACGCAGCCATTTTATTACATGCTGTTGGATCAAACATATACTGGCGTTCAAGCAACCGCCCCCTCTACGCTGCTCCAATTGCAGGGTTGGAGTCCGGCATGGGCTGATACGACTGTCTATGCAACGAATGCAACGTTAGCAAATGGCCGACCCACCATGAACCCTGGAAACGACACTGGGCAGTCGGTCACTTGGGCGAATGGCACCACACAAAGTGTCATGTTGGTTGGCTGGTCTGGCAATCTGGGCACCTCATGGGCCTCGGTGATGAACACGTTGACAAATTGGGATAGCGTTCGAGGCAGCGTCGTTGGGAATGCCTTCGTTGGCTTTTCGAGCACGGGTTTCATTAATCCGGGCCAGGTTAATCCTGGTGTTGCGATATTTGGAACTCCAACCGCCACAACTTACGGCACTATCCTCTACAATCCCTCCGCGTCAGCAGCGCAGTTGTATTTGCTGCCTGTTCCGGAGCCGGCCACATTGGCCTTGGCGGGATTGGGCGGTCTCTCACTGCTCTTGTTCCGTCGTCAGCGGAAGTAAGTTAGTTTTGTTGTTCTTACCCCCGCTCCGGGAAGCCGGAGCGGGTTTTTTTATTTCCCATTTTTGTAGCGGCAGACATCCTTGTCTGCCGTAGAGGGCGGCATCCTGCCGCCCGAAATAAGCGCCTGAATTTTCCACTACTCCCGAAACTTTCGACCTGTTCTAAATTGCGCGCGGTTCTTTCCGTCGGGCTGGAATCCCGGCTCCACGGCAGGCCGGGAGGCCCGCCGCCACGTAGCGTCAGGCATCCCTGCCTGACGTGGAGGGCGGCATCTTTGCCGCCCGGAACAAGCGTGCGAATTTTCTCACGACGCCCGAAATTTTCGACTCGCTTTAAATTGTGCGCGGTTCTTTCCGCCGGGCTGGAAGCCCGACTCCACGGCAGGCCGGGAGGCCCGCCGCCACGTAGCGTCAGGCATCCCTGCCTGACGTAGAGGGCGGCATCTTTGCCGCCCGGAACAAGCGCGTGAATTTTCTC
>Ga0265337_1000152_pt1 | contig 35035 bp, 27 predicted proteins | sample 42122metaG_FD_192441 | JGI IMG/M metagenome (GOLD analysis project Ga0265337, IMG submission 192441) | Rhizosphere microbial communities from Carex aquatilis grown in University of Washington, Seatle, WA, United States - 4-21-22 metaG | ecosystem: Host-associated > Plants > Roots > Rhizosphere >... | reverse complement strand
CGTTGCGGCAAGAGGGATTTCCCTTGGGTTCCATCCTGTTCGGCGCGTTTTCCGGAGCGGTTAGGCAGATTGAACCAGCCGGCAATGTCAGGCGATCTCGCGCCATCATGGATCCTTACCTCACGCTCGACGCGCTCTCGATCCAGTATGGCGAGCAGATTGCGGTCAACGATCTGTCGCTTTCGGTCGAGCAGGGCGAATTCCTGACCCTGCTCGGGCCGTCGGGATGCGGCAAGACGACGACGTTGCGCGCCATCGCCGGCTTTGTGGAGCCCACGCGCGGGCGGATATTGATCGGCGGCCAGGACATTACCGGTGTGCCGGCCCATCGGCGCAATATCGGCGTCGTGTTCCAGTCCTACGCTCTGTTTCCCCATCTGACGGTCCGGGAAAACGTGGCCTTCGGCTTGCGCATGCGCCATGTGGCGAGGCCCGAGCGCACCCGCCGCGCCTCGGAGGCGCTTGCCATGGTGGGACTTGGGCAATTTGGCGAGCGTTATCCGGCGCAGCTTTCCGGCGGACAGCAGCAGCGCGTTGCGCTCGCTCGCGCGCTCGTGGTCGAACCCGCAATCCTGCTTCTGGACGAGCCGCTGTCCAATCTGGACGCGAATTTGCGCGCCGAATTGCGCAGCGAAATTCGTGCGCTGCAGAGCCGGCTCAAAATCACGACCATCCTGGTGACGCACGATCAGCAGGAAGCAATTGCGGTGTCGGATCGCATTGCCATCATGAATAACGGCCGGATCGTGGACAGCGGCACGCCGGAAGCCCTGTGCGACGAACCGGGCGATCCCTTTGCGGCGGCCTTCATGGGCGCGCGCACCGTGATTGCCGGCCGCACGCGCAACGGCATGTTCGAGGCGCCGGGCCTGATCTTCAAAGGGGCGCCGGATGGCGTCACGAGCATCGTTCTGCGCGGGCCCCGTCTGCGCCTGGATGGCGCGGGCGGTCAGCTTTTCGTCGCCGGGCGGATCGCGAGCCGTGTTTATCTTGGCGATTATTTCGAGAGCGATGTCGAAACCGCCTCGGGGCGCATAAAAGTCATCGTCCCTTCCGATTCGCCGCCGCCGGCCATTGGCGAGCCCTGCGTGGTTTCGGCATTGCCGGGAGGCGTCAGTTTTATTTCCGGAAACCGTTCCAGCCTCAGGCCGGGCCCATGACCCTCTCGCGGCGGACATTCGGGCGTCTGGTGCTGGGTGCGGGTGTTGCGGCCCCGTTCTGCTTCACGCGGAACGCATCGGCCGCGCCTGCTCCCAAACCCGGCGACGAGTTGATCGTCGGTATCTGGGGCGGCGTGCAGGAGCGGATCGTCCGCGAATATTGCGAGAAGCCGCTGGTCGCGAAATATGGTTGCAAGGTCCGGCTCGTGCTGGGGGGCACGCCGGAACGCCGGGCGCGGGCTTACGCGGAGCGCGGGCGGCCGAGCTTCGATGTGTTGTATCTCAACATGGCCGAAAGCCGGCAGGCGGTGAAGGATGGCGTGACCCAGCCGCCGACGGCGGCCGTGCCGCAATTCGCCCATCTTCTCGGCCTTGCGAAACTGGGCGGTTATGGGGTTGCGATCAATCCGATCACCATCATCTACGACAAGCGCAAAGCACGCGCCCCCGTGACATCCTGGAAAGACCTCTGGAATCCGGAGTGGAAACGGCGCATTGCCTGGCCTGCCTACCCCGCCGCGCAAGGGGCCGCGGGCCTCCTGATGAGCGCAAAAGTCTGGGGCGGCGATGAGCGCAACATCGATGTCGCCTTTCAGAAGATCAAGGAGCTGAAACCGTTCGCCGCGATTTCCTCGAGCCAGGACGAGCTTTATCAGATGTTCGATACCGGCATCTGCGACATCGCGATCGAATTCGGCAGCCTGTCGCGCAAATATGGCGAGACGCGCAATCCCAATCTCGTCATCGCCGCGCCAAAGGAAGGTCAGGCCGCGTCGTTAAACGTCGCTTGCATCACCGTAGGCACCGCCAATCAGAGACTTGCGGAAGAATGGATCAATCTGCATCTGAGCGAACCCTGCATGCTCGCCTATGCCCGCGAGACCTATTATTCCCCGACCGTCGACAACGCGCGGATGCCCGATGACCTGAAGCCCAAGCTGGTGGCGGCGAACGATGTCGGCCGCCTGGTCGATTTCGATTGGGACGTCGTCAATCGCAATCAGCGCGCCTGGGTGACGCGCTTCAATCGGGAAATCGCCGGGTGAAGAAGTGGCTCGGACCCGCGCTCGCGGCGCCGGCGACGCTTTGGCTGCTGGCGGCGTTCGCTGCACCTTTCCTGGTCGTGGTGCTGATGGCGATGCAGGCGGATTCCGATCCGTTCGCGCCCTTGTCGTTCATCCCGAGTGCCGTGCAGTTCCAGGCCATCTTCGAAGACAATTTCTATGTCTCGGTGCTGTTGAAGACCACGGCCCTGGCGGCTGGTGTCTGCGCCGTCACGACGCTGCTCGCCTATCCTTTGGCGCTGTGGATCGTATCCCTGCGGCCCAAATGGCGGCCGCTTGCGATATCGGCGGTCCTGGTGCCGCTGCTGATCAATGTGGTGGTGCGCTCCCTCGGCATCGAGCTGCTGCTTGCGCCCGATGGCCTGATCAACGCAGTGCTTGCGGCCATCGGTCTGCCGCGCGCCACCAACATGCTTTACAATTACGGCGCCATCGCCGTCGGACTGGTCCAGGTCTTCCTCCCCTTCATGGTGCTTGCACTTTACGACGTGCTGCAATCGACATCGCCGCGCGTGCTGGAGGCCGCAAGAAGCCTGGGCGCGTCCCGCACGGCGGAATTCTTCACGGTCGAATTGCCGCTGTCGCTGCCCGGTTTGCGCGCAGGTCTGACCTTCGTTTTTCTCATGGCGTCCACCACCTATGTCTCGGCGCGCATGCTGGGCGGCAAAAAGGCGTTCACCACCGGCATGCTCGTCTGGCAGGAGGTGCTGGAAAATCTCAACGGGCAGTTCGCGGCTGCGCTGGCGCTGATGATGACGGTCATCGCCGTCATTGCGGCGGTGACGATCGCGTTCGGTATGGCGCGCATGACGCCATGGCTCAGCTTTCGCCCCGTGCGCGCCTGGTCCATCCCGCGCGGCGTCATGGCGGTGCTCGACGCGATCGTGCCTCTGCTCGCGCGTATGCTGATCGCGATTTCCCTGGTGCTGCTGCTGCTGCCGCTTGTCTTGGTGTTCGTGCAAAGCTTCAACGACGTGCCGCAGGCGACGATGGCGGGGTTCAGGGCCTTCACCTTCCGCTGGTACGCGCAATTGCTGAGCAGCGGTCTCTATTTCGATTCCTTCTGGATTTCGCTTCAGCTCGCAGTTGTTACAAGCCTGATCACGGTTGCGCTTGCGGCCGCGGCGGCGTTTGCGCTGGTGCGTACGCGGTTCACCGGGAAAACCGCGGCCGAAGCCTTCTGGATGTTTCCCATCTCGCTGCCGCAGGTCGCCATCGGCCTCGGCATGTTGCGGCTGCTGCAGATGTTCACGGCGCTTCCCGCGTTCATGGGACTGGTGCTGGTGCATGTCACCATTGCGCTTCCCTTCTGCATCGGGCTTTTGCGCGCCTCGGTGCAGCAACTCGATCTCGCGCAGGAAGAAGCGGCAGGCAGCCTCGGCGCGGGGCCGCTGCGCCGCGTTCTGCATGTCATTCTTCCCGGTCTGGCGCCGGGGCTCGCGGCGGCCGCCATCGTGGCGCTCTTGCTCAGCTTCGAGGAGGTGACGATTACGAGCTTCCTCACCACCGCGCGCATGACCACCCTGCCGGTGCGCATCTATGCGGAGGCGAGTTACAGCCTGGAACCCACCGTCTATGCTATTTCCACCTTCATCATTGCCGTTACGTTGGCGGCAATGCTGGCGCTCGGCCGGTTGGTGCGGCTCGACCGCGTGTTCTCGCGATGACGTGCTAGCATGGCGGTCGATGTCGTAAAACTGGAGCTGGCAAGCCCGCAGGACGTTTCGGGTCTGGAAGCCTGTTTCCGTTCGGGCCGTTTCTCCGCCGATGCCATCGTTGCCTCCATCGGAAAGACCGAAGGCAATGGCGGGGTCAATGATTTCAGCCGCACGCTCGCCGATATCACGTTCCGCCGTGCCTTGCGCAAGAACGGCACGCGGACGCGCGAGCAGATCGCCGCGATTCCGATGGTGTGGTCCGGCGGCTGCGACGGCGTCATCGCGCCTCACGTCACGATCTTCGCGCGCAACGCCGGGAGCGGGCCGCCCTCGCAATCGCGCCTGGCCATCGGCGCTGCGATCAGCGAGGAAATCCTGCCCGAAGACATCGGCAGGCCCGCCATGATCGAAAAGATTGCCGAGGGCGTGCGCGCCGCGATGCGCGACGCCGGAATCGGCGACACGCGCGAGGTTCATTACGTCCAGACCAAGACGCCGCTTTTGACCGTCGACTCCGTTGCCGATGCGGCGCGGCGCGACAAGATGGTGGCCTGCAAGGTGCAGGAATCCTCGGGCATCTCCAACGGCACCAGCGCGCTTGGCGTGGCCGTGGGCCTGGGCGAAATCGGCATGCCGCGCGCCGACCAGATCTGCCGCGATCTCGATCTCTATTCCACGGTCGCGTCCTGTTCGTCGGGCATCGAGTTCGCGCGGGCGCAGATCGTGCTGCTCGGCAATGGCGCGGGCGCCGGCGGCCGCTATCGCATCGGACACGCGCTGATGGCCGATATGCTGGACATGGACGGCGTCTATGGCGCGATCCGCAATGCCGGGCTCGAACTGCCGGAACGTCCGCGCGCGGAAGATTTGCAAGGACGCCTCGTCGCGATGTTCATCAAATGCGAGCCGAACCGCAACGCGAAGCTGAAGGGGCGCCGCCAGGTGATGTTCAACGATTCCGACGTCCCCTATCACCGTCACGCGAAAGCGGCGGTGGGCGGCGCAGTCACGGCGGCCATCGGCGATCCGGCGGTGTTCATTTCGGTCGACGCGATGCATTCCGGACCGCATGGCAGCGGACCCGTCGCGGCAATCGTCGATGTCGGGCCGTGAGCATGGTCCTGAAGGCACGCCCGCTCGACGCGGCGGCGTTCGCGGCCTTTGGACAGGTGCTCGAGCATCGCGCAGGCGACGATCCGCGGCGTAACTTCGCCGCCGCTTTGTTCAGCGACCGGGCCGATGCAAGACCGAACCTGCGCGTACAGCGGACCGCGCCGACCCCGTTGCCGTTTGTCGCCACCAGAATCGAGCGGCATCGGCATTCCTCGCAGATGTTCGCGCCCATATCGGGCGGGGCCTATCTCGTGGTGGTGTTTCCGTCCGCACCCGATGGGGCGCCGCTGATCGAACAAGGCTGTGCCTTCGTTGCGGCGGGGACCCAGGCGATCAATTACAACCGCGACACCTGGCATCACGGATTCATGACGCTCGAAACGGCGGGCACATTCCTGATGCTGCGCTGGGAAGACGGATCGAGCGGCGACGAGGAATTCCTCGATCTGCCGGCGCCTATTCGAATCGAGCTTTAAGAGTCCGCGAACGCGGGCCAGCGCTGCGCAAAGGGATGCGCGCGTTCGACCTCTTCCGCCAGGCCGACCAGGAATTCGTCCGCGCCCAAAGCCCCCACAAGCTGGAATCCGATGGGTACGCCGTCGGAATCCGGACTCGCCGGAACGGCGATTGCCGGATGACCGCAGGCGTTAACCCAGGCCGTGTAGACCGCATGTCCGCGCGGGCCGACCTCGTGTCCCGCGATCGTCTGAGGGTAGGGCTGCTCCGCCGGCCATGGCTGCGCCGCGGTCGCAGGCGTCATGATCGCGTCCACCGCGTCAAAGGCTTCCGCGACCCGCCCGCGAAACGCGAACAGCGTTTCGATGGCGTCCGCGTAATCCGCGCCCCCCCAAGTCTCGCCGATCCGCGCCTGTTCGGCAAAATCCGGCGATGCGCAGTCGAAGAACCGCGGCTCACGGCGTGCCAGAAGCGCAAGTCCGGCCTGTGAAACCAACTGCCATGCCTCCATGGCCGCATCGAGCGGGAACGGCAGATCGCCAAACGAGACCGTGTGACCTAGGGCCGCCAATCGGTCTGCGGCTTCGCGGCAGCTCGCGGCGATCTCGCTTTCGAGCGGTGCGTCGCCGAACCGTTCGACGAACAGGATGTTCGCGCGGCCGGCCTCGCGGGCGCCTCGGCGGTTTTCTTGAGCGAGGGCCTCGAACATCAGGCGCAGATCGCCGACCGACCGTGCAAGCGGGCCCACGACTTCGCAATCGAACATCAACTGCGGAAACCCTTCCCCGCGGCGAATACGGCCGGCGCTGGGCTTCAAACCGGCAAGGCCGGTATGGGCTGCGGGCCGCCGGATCGAGCCGCCTCCGTCCGTGGCAAGAGCAAGCGGTGCCAGCCCCGCCGCCACCGCGGCGACCGCGCCGCCGCTCGACCCACCGGGGGTGAGCGCGAGATTCCACGGATTGCGCGTCACGCCATAGACGGCATTGTCCGTGTACCCGCGCATCGCCAATTCCGGCACGTTGGTCTTGCCCATGAGAACGGCGCCCGCCTCGCGCAATCGCGCGACCGGACGTTCGTCATGATCGGGGACGTAATTCGCAAACAGGGGCGAACCCCACGCCGCCGGGCAGCCCCGCATCAGGAGATTGTCCTTGACCGCGACGGGTATCCCCTCCATCGGCCCTCGCGGATGCCCGGCGTCGAAACGGGCATCGCTTTCGTCTGCGGCAATCCGTGCACCGGGGTCGATGAAGACGAAGGCGTTGAGCCGCGCGTTGAAGCGGCCCGCACGCGCGAGAAAATGCTCGAGCACCCCGCGCGCCGAACAGCGGCGCTCGCGCAGGTCGGCCGCGAGGCGACACACCGGGCGCCGGAACAATTTCGGATCGTTGTCGTCGGGAAAGGAACGCGCCGTCACACCACGTCCAGATACAGTTGCCGCAGCTTGGCGAGGAACGGCTCCTGGCCCTTCGCGAGCGAGCCGGTCACGGGGTCCGCGCCGGGCAGCAGCGTATCGGTGGCCTCCCGCGTGAAGCGCCGCGCGAATTCGATGCGGTCGCGGCGGCGGTCTTCATAATCCATGCAGAGCGCCCGCGGCGACTGGGGCTGGGCGCGCACCACCGCAGAGGCCGCAACCGCGTCTTCGATCGCCTGCGTGGCGCCCTGGCCGAGCGTCTGGAACATCGCATGCGCTGCGTCGCCAAGCAGCAGAACGCGGCCCCCCAGCGCCTGGTGCAGCGTCTCGATTTCCTGCGTGCGCGCCCAATTCATGTCGTCTATGTGACGGTCGAGCATGGCGAGCATCCATTCGACCTCGGGGCTGACGGTGCCGTTCTCGGGCTGGAAGAACCGCCGCTGCGCGCGCGATGTCTTCAGATAATCGGGTACGGTGCCGGTCCCTTCGAGCGGAAAGGACCCCGCGATGTAGACGCAATCGTTGGGCAAACGGAAACTCAAAAGACGCGCATTGCCGCAGAAATATTGGCCGTAATCGTCTATCGGCGATGTGCCGCCATCGCGGACGAGAAGCCGCCAGGTTCCGATTCCGGGGTACACGGAGCGTGGCGTTCCGTCGACAAGTTCCCGCAGGCGGCTGTAGCGGCCGTCGGCTGCGACAAGAAGATCGTAGGCGCCTTCGCGCACCAGCGCGCCGGACGATTCGCGGAAAACCGGGACGAGGCGCCCTTCCGAATCCTGTTCCAGCGCCTCAAGGGAGCGGCCATACGAGGTGCAGGATGCGCTGGTGGCCCTGAGAACGCGGTAGAGCTGCGACCAGCGGATGCGCAAGCCGGGCTCTTCCGCCACATCGAGCAGATCGAGCTCGATGATCTTGTTCCCGTTGGTCAGCGCGATAAGCCAGCGCCGCCAGGGCAATGAAACCGCGCGCAAGGCATCGATGCCGAGCCCGCCGTGAAGGCGCAGTGCCTTGACGGCATTGGGGCCGATGTTCAGACCGGTTCCTGCTTCGTCGCGATCGTTCAGCGGGATTCGATCGAAGGCCCGAAGCGTCACGCCGCGAATGTTCTTGGCCGATGCGGCGAACAGGCTTCCTGCAACTCCGGTTCCTATGACGCCGATTCTCATGCGCAGACGCGAAGCCGGGACAGGGCCGCCGACGGGCGGCAAACGCAAAACTGTCGCATGGTGCGTGACCGTATGACTGAAAGAAAAAGCATGACCGGATTAGGGGTTTGGCCGATTTCGGGCATTAGCTTCAATACGTCAATCGCCCCATGGGCGGGCCTTATGGCCGCTCCTATCGTCGGATGGTCGCTCGGGAACATTGGGTCTGGCCGTGCGCGTGTTCGTTGAAGATGGAATTATCGCACTTGCCGCGCAAGACTCGCGCGACGGCAAGCCATGCTTCGACACCGCCGCTCCGCTGGCGCGGAGCCGGGGAGCCGTGCGGGTCGGTTTTAAGCGGTTTGGAGAGCGCACGGTCTTCGACGATTTGTATCAGTCCGGCTGTCTGCGCCTCAGGATGCCGCGCAGGCATGCCGGAGATATTGCGGAAGGCGTCATCATCAACACATCGGGCGGGTTGACCGGCGGGGACAGGATCGATTTTGCCGCACGCTGGGGCAGAGGTGCTGCGGTTTGCGTGTGCAGCCAGGCGGCGGAAAAAATCTATCGCGCGCTTGCCGGCGAGGCGCGCATTTCCAACCGGCTCGATGTCGCGGAAGGCAGTGAGGCTGAATGGCTGCCTCAGGAGACGATACTCTTCAATGGCGCGGCGCTGGATCGGCGGCTGGACGTGCACGTCGAGGCACGCTCCACATTCCTGGGCCTGGAAGGCATGGTGCTGGGAAGGACCGCGATGCGCGAAGAAGTGACATCCGGGCGTATTCGCGATGCGTGGCGCATTTTCCGGGACGGAAAGCTCATCTATGCCGATGTGTTTCGGCTGGAGGGGAATATCGCCGCGCGGCTGGACAGGGCTGCGCTTGGCGCAGGCGCGCGCGCTTTTGCGACGATCATATTCGCCGCGCAAACGATTGCCGAAGATCTGCTTGAAAATTTGCGCGAAGCCCTCAAACGTGCCCGGGGCCGCGCGGCGGCGAGCCTTTGGAACGGCATTCTTGCGGCGCGCTTTCTCGCGCCGGAGGGCGAGACCTTGAGGCACGATGTCGTGCTGGCGCTGAATGTGTTGCGCAATGGCCGCGCGCTGCCGCGCGTGTGGCAATGCTGAACCGATGAGGGCAAGGTGAATCTGACACCGCGTGAAAAGGACAAGCTTCTGATTTCGGTCGCGGCACTCGTCGCCCGGCGACGGCTCGAACGCGGCGTGAAGCTGAACTTCCCCGAAACGGTCGCGCTGATTTCCGACTTCGTTCTGGAGGGCGCGCGCGACGGACGCTCGGTCGCTGATCTGATGGACAAGGGCGCGCAACTGATCTCGCGCGATCAGGTGATGGAAGGCGTTGCCGAAATGATTCCCGACGTGCAGGTGGAAGCGACCTTTCCGGATGGGACGAAATTGGTCACCGTCCACGAGCCTGTGCGGTGACATCATGATCCCCGGCGAAATCTTTCCTGCGGACGGCGAGATCGAACTTAACGCGGGGCTGGAGCGGGTGACTTTGGCCGTCGCCAATTCGGGCGACCGCCCCATTCAGGTCGGCAGTCATTACCATTTCCATGAAACCAATCCGGCGCTGATTTTCGATCGCGAAAAGGCCAAGGGCATGCGGCTGGATATTCCGGCGGGAACGGCCGTCCGGTTCGAGCCCGGCCAGCGGCGCGAGATCCATCTTGTCCCCTATCGGGGCGCGCGCGCCGTGTTCGGCTTCCGCCAGGCGGTGATGGGCACTCTTGCCGACGGAACGTCCTAGCCCATGCCCTATCGGATCAAACGCTCCGCCTATGCCGACATGTTCGGGCCGACCACAGGCGATCGGATGCGGCTTGCCGACACCGACCTGATCGTGGAGATCGAAAAGGATCACACGATCTACGGCGAGGAGGTGAAATTCGGCGGCGGCAAGGTGATCCGCGACGGCATGGGCCAATCGCAGGCGGCGAGGGCCGCGGGCGCCATGGACACCGTCATCACCAATGCCGTGATCATCGATCATTGGGGCATCGTGAAGGCCGATGTCGGATTGTTGGGGGGGCGCATTGCGGCCATCGGCAAGGCCGGCAATCCCGACATTCAGCCCGGCGTCACCATCGTCATCGGGCCAGGCACCGAGATCATCGCGGGCGAAGGCAAGATCCTCACCGCCGGCGGGATCGATGCGCACATCCATTTCATCTGTCCCCAGCAAGCCGAAGACGCCATCGCGAGCGGGGTGACGACCTTCATCGGCGGCGGCACGGGACCGGCCACCGGCACCAATGCCACCACCTGCACGCCGGGCCCCTGGCACATCAAGCGCATGCTGCAAGCCGTCGAAGGCTTGCCGCTGAATTACGCCTTCGCGGGAAAAGGCAATGCGAGTCAGCCACAGGCGTTGATCGAACAGATCGTTGCCGGAGCGGCGGCGCTGAAGCTGCACGAGGATTGGGGCACGACGCCGGCCGCGATCGATTGCTGCCTCGCGGTGGCCGATCATTTCGACGTGCAGGTGATGATCCATACCGACACGCTGAACGAATCGGGCTTCGTCGAGGATACGATTGCGGCGTTCAAGGGGCGCACCATTCACGCCTTCCACACCGAAGGGGCGGGCGGCGGACATGCGCCGGACATCATCAAGCTGGCGGGATTTGCCAATGTCATCCCGTCATCCACCAATCCGACGCGGCCCTTTACCGTGAACACGGTGGACGAGCATCTCGACATGCTGATGGTCTGCCATCATCTCGACCCCGCCATTCCGGAGGATGTCGCGTTTGCCGAAAGCCGGATCCGGCGCGAGACCATCGCGGCAGAAGACATCCTGCACGATCTGGGCGCCCTTTCGATCATTTCGTCCGACAGCCAGGCCATGGGCCGCGTCGGCGAGGTGATCATCCGCACCTGGCAGACCGCGCACAAAATGAAGCGCCAGCGCGGGCCTCTGCCTGCTGAGACGGGCGACAACGACAATTTCCGCGTCAAGCGCTACATCGCCAAATACACTATCAATCCGGCGCTGGCGCAGGGTCTGTCCCATGAGGTGGGCTCGGTGGAAGCCGGCAAATTCGCCGATCTGGTGCTGTGGAGTCCCGCCTTTTTCGGCGTGAAGCCGGACCTCGTGATCAAAGGCGGCAGCATCGCCTGCGCGCTGATGGGCGATCCCAATGCCTCGATCCCGACACCGCAGCCGGTGCATTACCGGCCGATGTTCGCAAGCTTCGGCAGGGCGCTCGCGTCAAGCTGCGTCACATTCGTGTCCCGCGCCGCGTTCGATGACGGTGTGGGTTCGGAGCTTGGCCTCTCGCGCCGGATATCGGCGGTTTCCAACACGCGCGGGCAAATCGGGAAGAAGAGCATGATTCACAACGACGCCGTGCCGCACATCGAAGTCGATCCCGAGACCTATGAGGTGCGCGCCGACGGCGAACTCCTCACCTGCGAGCCCGCGGACGTTCTGCCGCTTGCGCAACGCTATTTCCTGTATTGAGCCATGCAGCGGGCGGTTCGCATCCTGCGCAAAGGCTTCTTCGCTCCGGCGGCGGTCCAGGATCGTGTGGTTCTGGATTTCGACGCGCGCCATCGCCGTCGCACGCGCCTGCTCACGAGCGCAAATCGCGACGTTCTGCTCGATCTCGATATGGCGGCCCATATTCGCGACGGAGACGGTCTGGTCCTGACCGACGGATCGCTTGTGCTGGTCACGGCGCGCGCGGAGCCTTTGTTCGAAATCACGGCGCGGGACCGCGATTTGCTCGTTCGTATCGCGTGGCATCTCGGAAACCGCCACCTGCCGGTGCAGCTTGCGGCCGGGGCCCTGCGCATCCGCGCCGATCACGTGATCGCGCAAATGGTTCGCGGATTGGGAGGAGAGGTCAGCGCAATCTCCGCCCCGTTCGACCCGGAAGGGGGCGCCTACGACCATGGCGCGGTTCCTTCGGATTTGGACGATGCGCTTGTCCCGGCGGATCATTTCATATGAGCGAGAGCGGCCTTTATCGCCTGATGTCGTGGTTGTCGCCGGCGTTTCCGGTGGGCGCCTACACCCATTCCAGCGGGCTCGAATGGGCCGTCGGAGAAGGCCACGTCACCGGCCGCGCGGCGCTGATACAATGGATCGAAGATGTGCTCGCATGCGGGACCGGCTACAGCGATGCGGTGTTCTTCGCCCACGCCCACTGCGCCGCCGCGGACGAGAACGCCGAGCGTCTTATGGAGGTTGCCGAACTTGCCGCGGCGCTGCACCCCTCACGCGAGCGGCGCGTCGAAGCGACCGCCCAAGGTGCTGCGTTCCGGCGCATCGCGACGGCGACGGCGGATTGCCCAAGGCTTGCGCTCCTGCTTCCGCTGCCTGACGACATGCTGTGCTATCCGGTTGTCGTGGCCACGCTCGCGGCTGGGCACGGCATCGCGCTTTCGTCGGCTTTGACGGCTTTTCTTCACGCCCAGGTCAGCAATCTCGTCTCGGCGGCGCAGCGTCTCGTTCCGCTCGGACAGACCGACGGCCAGCTCGCAATCGTCGCGCTCGAAGCGGCGGTTTCTCACCTGGCCGGCTGGACGCTCGCCCGCGCCGACGGCGATCTCTTCGAAGCGCTGGGGTCCGGCACGTTGATGGCCGATTTCGCATCGATGGCGCATGAAACCCAATATACGAGGCTGTTCCGCACATGAATGCCCACAGTTCTGTTCCCAAGAATCCGCTGCGCGTCGGCGTGGGCGGGCCGGTCGGATCGGGCAAAACCGCGCTGATGGACGCGCTGTGCAAGACGTTCCGGACGCGCTACGAAATCGCGGCCATCACCAACGACATCTACACCAAGGAAGACGCGGAGTTTCTGACCCGCGCCGGCTCTCTTGTGCCCGAACGCATCATCGGTGTGGAAACCGGCGGCTGCCCCCACACGGCCATCCGCGAGGACGCCTCGATCAATTTGGCGGCCGTCATCGAAATGCGCCGACGCTTTCCCAATCTCGACCTGATCCTGATCGAGTCCGGGGGTGACAATCTGGCCGCGACCTTCAGCCCCGAACTTGCGGACATCACGATCTATGTGATCGACGTTTCGGCCGGCGACAAGATCCCGCGCAAAGGGGGGCCCGGGATTACCCGCTCCGATCTCCTGGTCATCAACAAGATCGACCTCGCGCCCTATGTCGGGGCGAGCCTCGAGGTAATGGATCGGGACGCCCGCAGGATGCGGGGGCAAAAGCCCTTCACATTCGCCAATGTGCGCGCCGGCATCGGAGTTTCCGACATCGCCCAATTCATCGAACTGACGGGCGGCCTCAGGCTGACGGTCGAGGCGTAAGAATTGCCTCGCGATGGCATCGTTCTTGCTGCTATAGGCCCGGGATAGGTGCTTAGAGGAGTGCGTAGGGGCATAGTTGCCTCATGCGTAGGCGTGTTGCACAAATTTTATTCATTTGATTCCGTGACGTGGGGACTGGGAATAGGCCGCAAGCCAGGACGGCGGCGGATGAGTTTGGCCACACCGGGAAAGTTTCTGGCGCTTGGACGCGGCAACCGGGAGCGCGGAAGCGTTGCTGCGCCCGGCGCGGCGCGGGCCATCCTGTCCCGGCTGAGGCGGTTTGCCGCCATCTTCGTTCCGTTCGCTCTCATTATCGCTGTGGTGCTGTTCGCCGTCGCGGGCCAATACGGGCAAAGCGAGCCCGCGATCGCCGCAGCCGTCAAGGCGTCCTTATGGACCGCATATGCGGCGCTCGCGGTCATATCGGCCCTGGCCGCATGGTTCCTGGTTCTCGAACAGGAACGCAGGCGTGCCGCGCAGGACGAAACGGACGTCCAGAACCAGATGTTGATCCAGGAAATCGAGGCGCACGAGAAAACCGGCGGCCAATTGCAAAAGGCCAAGGAACGGGCGGAATCGGCGAATATCGCGAAGACCCGCTATGTGGTCGGGATCAGCCATGAGTTGAGAACGCCCCTCAATGCCATATTCGGCTACGCGCAATTGCTGGAGCGCGATCCAGCGCTGCTGAAACCGCAGCTGGAATCGGTGCGCGTCATGCGGCGCAGCGCTGAACATCTCGCCAATCTGGTGGACGGGCTGCTGGATATTTCCCGCATGGAGTCCGGTCTGTTCCGGCTCAATCCCGGCCCCGTCGGTTTCGGCGAATTCCTCGACCAGATGGTCGACATGATGCGTCCCCAGGCTACGGCCAAGGGCATCGCCTTTTCCTGCACCCGGCCGCCGCAACTGCCGGCCACGGTCACTGCCGATGGCAAGAGGTTGCGGCAGATCCTGCTCAACCTGTTGTCCAATGCGATCAAGTACACGCCCTCCGGAAGCGTGTTGCTGAATGTGCGCTATGCCAGCGAAGTCGCCACCTTCGAAGTGATCGACACCGGGATCGGGATACCGGAGGAAGACCTCGACCGGATTTTCGAGCCGTTCGAGCGCGGGCGCATGAACGCGACGCCCTCGATTCCCGGAACCGGGCTTGGCCTTACGATTGCGCATCTCCTGACATCGCTGATGGGCGGCGAACTGACGGTCGAAAGCGAAGTCGGCAAAGGCAGCGCCTTTCGCATGCGCGTGCGCCTGCCGCGTGCCACCGATCCCGGCGCCCCGCCGCTCGAAGGCCCGCGCATTCGCGGCTATCAGGGACCCAGGCGCAAGATTCTGGTGGCCGACGACGATCCCTCGCACATCCAGCTCATTTGCGACATCCTCGCGCCGCTCGGCTTCGATCTGGTCACCGCGGTCGATGGTCCCTCCTGCCTGGAAATCGCCCGCGGAGCCCCTCCCGATCTCGTGCTGCTCGACATTTCGATGCCGGGAATGAGCGGCTGGTCGGTGGCGCAGGCCTTGCGCCGGATGTTCAAGGACGCGGTCGCCATCGTGATGGTCTCTGCCAATGTGCACGAGATCAGGACCACCAACCGCACCGAGACGAGCCACGATGCGTTCCTGGTGAAGCCGCTCGATATTCGCCAATTGTTCGAGCGGATCGAGGATCTGCTCGATCTCGAATGGACCTATGAATTGCCGTTGCCGGTGAAGCGGGCGAAGGAAACCTCCGAGTTGACGCAGATCGCGCACAGCGTTCACATCGACAGCATCATTGCGCTGTGCCGGATCGGCCATGCCTCCGGCGTTGCCGCCCGCCTGGACGAGCTGGAACGCAACCAGCCGGAATCCGCCACCGCCATCGTAGCGTTGCGCGAGCTGCTGCGCGAATTCCGCCTGCGGGAAATCATCGAATATCTGGAGGCGCTGCGTGATGATGAGTGGTGACATGCCGCGCCGCGACATCGTCCTCGTGGTGGACGATTCGCCCGACGCGCTCGGATTTCTGACGGCCGCACTCGAACGCGCCAACATCACGGCGCTGGTCGCCATCGACGGGGCGACCGCGATCGATCTTCTGAACAATGTGACGCCCGATCTCATACTGATGGATGCCGTGATGCCGGGGATGGACGGGTTCGAAACCTGCCGCCGGCTGAAGGCGAACAAGCAGACCGCCCATCTCCCGGTGATCTTCATGACGGGCTTGAGCGAAACCCAGCATGTGGTCGAGGGATTGAGCGCCGGCGGCGTCGATTATGTGACAAAACCCATTGTCATCGACGAACTGATCGCGCGCATCCGCGTGCATCTCGCCAACGCGCGCGTGGCGCACGGCGCGCGAACCGCGCTCGATGCCACGGGGCGTTTCCTCATCGCAACCGATTCACGAGGACGGTTGATCTGGTCGACCTCCCAGGCGGAGAAGCTGCTGAACGCGGGGTTTCCGGCGCGCGATATCCAGCACGATGATTTGCCGCTTGAGACGAGCGAAAAGCTGGCCGCGCTGGTGCGAAGCGGCCGCAATTCGCAAGGCTCGCAAACCGTCTCCGCGGGAGATGGGATGCGGCTGAAGTTCCTCTATGTCAGCAGCGTCGAACCGACGGAACATCTTTTCCGCGTGACGGAGGAAGACGGCGAAAGCACGAACGACGTGCTCAGGGAGCAGCTCGCGCTCACCCAGCGCGAAGCCGAAGTACTGAGCTGGATCGCGCGCGGAAAATCGAACCGCGACATCGGCGAAATCCTCGGGATCAGCCCGCGCACGGTCAACAAGCATCTCGAGCAGATCTTCACGAAGCTGGGAGTCGAGAATCGCGCCTCCGCCGCGGCCCAGGCGACAAAGATTCTCGCACTCAAAGCGTGAGCCGCCGCGGGCGGTGGGGGCGGCCTGCTTCAACGCGATACGCGGTGTTTAATTGCGAAGCGCGAACGTCACCAGCGTGTGCCCGGAGATGACCGACACATATTGTTTTCCGTCGATCTCGAAGGTGACGGGCGCCATGACGATGGAGCCGCCGAGATTGGCCTTCCAGAGTTCCTTTCCGGTTTTGGCATCGAGCGCGTAGAAATACCCCTCGCGCCCGCCCGTGAAGAGCAGATCGGACGCGGTGGTCAGCATCCCGGCGTCGGTGACGTCGTACTGCGGAAACGTCCAGACGCGCTTGCCGGTGTGCGGGTCGACGGCCACGGTCGCGCCGCTGCCGACCTCGCTCGTCCAGTTGTTGATGGGGCCCTTGCGGCCGATCCCGATGGTGGGCGCGCCAGGGGCCGGCGCCACCACGGTAAAACCGCCTCCGGTGAAGTTGCGGCCCGGTTCGTATGTCTGCTGCTCCTTGCGGTAGATCGTTGCGTAATTCTCCCATACCGAGAAATAGAACAATCCCGTGCGCGGGCTGAAAGAGGGCGGATACCAGTTGGTGCCGCCCTGATTGCCCGGCCAGGTCGGCATGCCAGGCGGCTGCGGCGTCTGGATCGGCCGTCCGTTGAGGTCGAGGCCGCTCGCCCAATTCACTTTCACGAAAGGCTGACCCAGAAGGAATTTTCCGGTCACCCGGTCGAGCACATAGAAAAAGCCGTTCCGGTTCGCCCACATCATCACCTTTGCGGGCTTGCCCAGCCAATCCATGTCGGCCAACACCGGAATCTGAACCGAGTCGTAATCGTAGCCATCGTTGGGCGTGAACTGGAAATGCCATTTCAGCGTGCCGGTATCCGGATCCAGCGCCACCACCGAATCGGAATAGAGGTTGTCGCCGGGCCGCTGATCCGGATTCCAATCGGGCCCGGGATTGCCGATGCCCCAATAGACGAGGTTCAGCGAGGGATCGTATGAGCCCGTGATCCAGGCCGATGCGCCGCCATTCTTCCAATCGTCGCCGTTCCAGGTTTCGTGTCCCGGCTCGCCGGGGCCGGGAATGGTGTTGAAGCGCCAGGCTTCCTTTCCGGTCTTGGCATCGTAGGCGGCGACGAAACCGCGGATGCCGAACTCGCCGCCGCCGACGCCGACGACGACTTTATCCTTCACGACGAGCGGTGCCATGGTGATGGAGTAGGCGAGCTTGGTGTCGGCCACCGCGATGTTCCACAGCGGGTGTCCGCTTTTCGCGTCAATCGCGATCAAATGCGCATCGAGCGTGCCCATGTAAAGTGTGTCGCCCAGCATCGCCACGCCGCGATTGTTGGCGCCGCAGCAGATTCGGGCATCGGGCGAAGGGGTGTAGCGGTAGAGCCAGAACAGCTTGCCGGTCTTGGCGTCGATCGCCATCACGTCGTTGGGCCGTTCGGTGACATACATGATGCCGTCGACGACGAGTGGATTGGATTCCCAGGCGCCGAAGACCTGATCCTGGACCACCCATTTCTGCTCCAGGTTCTTCACATTGGCGGGCGTGATCTGATTGAGCGTGCTGTAGCGCTTGCTGTCGTAGCCGCCATTGTAAGTGAGCCAGTTCTGCGGCTCGGCTGCCGCGCGCTCGATGCGCTGGGCGCTGACTTGCGCGTGCGAAGCAGAAGGAAACCACGATCCGGCCGCAAGCAGCAGCGGGAGCACATATCGCGACGTGATGCGCATCACTGTCCCCTTAGCGAAAGAAGATAGGCCAGCAGATCGGCCAATTCATCGCTCGTCAGCTTGCCGGAAAAGGAGGGCATGTCGGAGGTGGGGGCGATGTCGTAGGTGCGAATGTCGGATTTCGCGAGCGAGACAAGACGTTCGCCGGTGTCGATCAATTGGACGGTAGCGGTGTCTTCGTTGATCCGGCGGCCGCGGATGGTGCGCCCGTCGCGCGTGACGATGCGCACGCTGCGATTGATCGGAACCATCGCAGCATTGGGATCGGTGAGCGAGCGCTGGATAGCGGCCGGCTGGCGCACGGCGCCGATGTCGCTCAAATCCGGCGCGGTGCGCGCACCTTTGCCGTCGACCCGGTGGCAGGCCGCGCATCCGCCCTTGCCGTCGTAAATGGCCCGGCCGCGGCCCGCGTCGCCAACCTTGAATGGTGTGCCGCTGAGGTCGAATCCGGAACGGATGAAAGCGACGATGCCGTCGAGTTCGGCCGGTTGCAGCTTGAATGACGGCATGCCCGCCGAAACCACACCCGTGGTGACGACGTTGCGGATGTCGTCGTCGGTCGAGACATGGTGGAATTGCTGGCGCGGAAGATTGATGCCCGCAACACCGTCGCCGTTTGCGCCATGGCAGAGCGCGCATTGCGAACTGTAAAGGCGGGCGCCCGCCTGGATATCGGCCGCGCTGTATTGATGGTCCTGCGCGGCGGCGCGTTCGGGCAGGACCGAGACGGCGAGCCCCGCAGAAAGCAGCGAGGCCCCGATGGTTCTGGCCAAACGGTGTTTGCACCGGTTCGGTTCGGCGGACAAATCGGCCATGCAGGAGCCCTCGCAAGCGACGCTAGACATAGCATTTGCCGCAATTGCGCGGGAAGATCGGCTCAAATGAAAATTGCCACGTTCAACATCAACAACATCGATAAGCGCCTGGCCAATCTTCTCGCATGGCTGGAGGCGAGCAAGCCCGACGTTGTGTGCCTTCAGGAACTGAAGGCGACGGACGCGGATTTTCCGAAGGCGGCGATCGAAAAAGACGGATATGGCGCGGTGTATTCGGGCCAGAAATCGTGGAACGGTGTGGCGATCCTGGCGCGCGGCTGCGAGCCCGTCCTGACGCGAAGGGCGCTGCCGGGCGATCCCAAAGACACGCAGAGCCGGTATATCGAAGCCGCCGTCAAAGGCGTGCTCATTGCGTCGCTCTATGCGCCGAATGGGAATCCGCAGCCCGGGCCCAAATTCGTCTACAAGCTCGCCTGGATGGAGCGTTTGCTGGCGCACGCGGGAGAGCTTCATGCCGCGGGCGTCCCTGTCGTGCTCGCGGGGGATTACAATGTCGTCCCGACAGGCCGCGATATTTATCCGACGAAATCCTATGCGAAGAACGCGCTCGTGCAGCCGCGAGCCCGCGCGCTGTTCCAACGCATCCTGGATCAGGGCTGGACGGACGCGATCAGGACACGCCATCCCGATGCGCCGATGTACACGTTCTGGGACTACATGCGGAACAGGTGGGAGCGCGACGCAGGGTTACGCCTGGATCATCTGCTCCTTAGTCCCGAGGCCGCGAAACGGCTCGCCGATGCGGGAGTGGACCGGGAGGTCCGTGGAAAGGAAGGCGCGAGCGACCATGCTCCGGCGTGGGTGATCTTGCGCGATGGCCGCGCGCGCGCGTCCGCTCCGGGCGCGACGAAGGCGAAACGCACCGTTCGGCTTAAGGAGGGAGATGCCGCGCCGCGGCCGCTTTTGGTGATTGACGGGGATTCGTTCGCGCACCGTTCCTATCATGCGTTGCCGAAAACCATCTTGCGGAGCGATGGCCAACAAGCCGGCGCCATCGTGGGGTTCGCGAATTTCCTGATGCGCATCTGGCGCGCGGAGCAGCCGCGAGCCGTGCTGGTTGCCTGGGACACCCTTGAAACGCCGACCTATCGGCACACGGCGTTCCCCGCCTATCAAAGCGGGCGGAAATTTGATTCCGCGCTGCTGGAGCAACTCCAAACGCTGCCGGAGTTCGTCGCGGCTTGCGGGTTCGCGAACGCCAAGGCGCCCGGCTATGAGGCCGATGATTTCCTCGCGGCTGCGGTTGCCGCGGAAGAGCGCCGGGGCGGCGCTGTCCTGGTCGCAAGCGGGGATCGCGACACGTTCCAGCTTGCCTCGGAGAGAACCACGATCCTTTTTCCCATGCGCGCGGGCGAGATGGCGCGCATCGGTCCTGCCGAAGTTCGCGCGCGCTACGGGGTCGAGCCAAAGCAGGTGCCTGACTTTATCGCCTTGCGCGGAGACCCGTCGGACAAGCTGCCGGGCGCTCCGGGCGTGGGCGCAAGCGGCGCCGCGACCCTGCTGCAAAAATACGGCACGCTGGAGGAGGCGCTAAAGGCGGGCCGCTTTCCCGGCCAGGCCGACAAACTGCGGTTATTCCGGATAATCGCGACCATGGATGCGAACGCGCCATTGCCTCGAATCTCCGGTCAGGAACCAACCTGGCGCAAAGCTGCCGGTCTGGCCCGAGACTGGAACCTGAGACAATTGGCCGAGCGGCTCGAAGGACTGGCGTCCGAACAGGCGCCCGCCAAACCGGCGCGTTCCTTGCCGCCTAGCCGGCGCTGACGGCGGCAGACGTCGCGTCCGCTACGGGAGCCGATTGCTGCGGCCGATGCAGCCGTTTCGAATCCGTGTCGTCGGGCCGCATGGCGCCGGTTTCGTCCTCATCGATTCGAGCGTCCTCCCCGTCGGCAAGCACATTGGCGGCGGGAACCAGAAGCGTCCATTTCACGCCATCCACGTCGAACGCGAGGGCTGCGGTTCCGTCCAGGGATGCCGGAACGATATTGGCAATCACCATCCGGCCGAATCCGTGCCGTTGCGGTTCCTGTACCGGAGGGCCGCCGCGCTCTTCCCAGGAAAGGCGCAAATACCGGTCCTGATTCTTGGCGCCCTCGAGCAACCACCGCACGCTCACCACCCCTGAGGGTGCCGAAAGTGCCCCATGCTTTGCAGCATTGGTTCCAAGTTCGTGCAAAGCCAAACCCAGTTGCTCCGAGGCCTTGGGGCTTAAGGTGAGATGCGGTCCGTCGATGGAAAGGGATTGCTCCGCCAAATTGCAGAAGGGCGCCAATTGAGCGCGCGCCAAGTCCCGGAGAGCCGCACCGCGCCAATTGCCCTCCACGAGCAGATCGTGGGTGTCGGCCAGGGCGCGCAAACGGCTGCGGAAGCCGAGAAGAAACATATCGACGCTGTCGCTCTGCCGGGCAATTTGATTGGCGACGCTGAGAACGATCGCCAAAAGATTTTTCGAGCGATGCGACAGCTCGTGCATGATGAATTCGACATGCTCCTCATGGCGTTTGCGTATGGCGACTTCCGCGCTCAAGGCGAGGCCCGGAGCCGTGATGCTGATCATGAAGACGAGCAGAAGCAGCAGCGAATCGTTGAGATTTCCACGCAAGAACGGTCCCGTGCCCAACGCAATTCCCCCACACCGCAAAGCCGGAGAGAATAAGCGCCGTTATCGCCGTATCGCGCTGATTGCGGCGGAGCGCAGCCCACATCAGCGGCAGCACCGCAAGGAACGCCAAGGGCGTCCGCGGCGGCGTCTGGGCAAAGATCGGACTGAAGGCGATGAAACCAACCGCAATTGCGGCGCCGTAAACCAGAGCCGACTGCGTCAGCTCCCGCCGCTCCAATTTTCGTCCGGCTTCCGTCATCCAGAGCACGATGGCCGGCGTGATGACGAGCGCGCCCGTCGAATCGCCCATCCACCATGTCGTCCAGATCGAACCGAAATCCCGCCAGGGGGCATAACCGCCGAGACTCAGGCTGCCGACGCCCATGGTGGCGCTGATCACCGTGCCGGAAGCAAAACAGACGAGGGTGAACTTGGCCACTCCCGAAGGCGTGCCGAACGCGTTCCGGCCGTCCGCCCAGCGGTTGAGGATGTATCCCGCGACGATCGCCTCAAGCGTGTTTCCGGCGCCGATGCCAAGCGAGGTGTAGAACGAGCCGGCGGTGAGGACGTTCACCACAAATGCTCCGATGAATAGAGCGGGCCAGATCCGATACCCGAGCAACAACACGGCGGCCAGCGCATAACCCGTGGTCGGCCAAATCGGCGTCGCGCTCGGATTGACGGAGGCAAATGTCAAACTCAGCTTTGCGACCGCAACGTAAAGGACCGTTATCGCCGCAAGCTCAAGAGCGGCCTTCGCCAGCGCCTTGCCGCGCGCCGGGGAAACATCGATCGGACTCTCAGGTTTCGACACGTCGGCCTCGCCTTGCCGGCTCTTCAAATGAAGCAAGTCTGTCCCTGGTACTCTCTTAGAGCGCGCGGCGGCTGAGGGCGCGCCGCATTAGCGGAATCGGATCGATGTTTCGGTTGGAATAGGAATATCGGGAATGCCGATGGCGCGGTTGTTCTCCGCGCAGACTTCTTCCTGCAACACATCGCCGCCGCCCACCGGGTCCACTGCGCCGCTGGCGCCGCCCACACCACGATAGGTTTCCACCCCGGTCCACGGCATCGTGAAGGCGCCCGGATCGTCGACGGTGAAGCGCACTTCGAGATTCTTGGCGCCCCCCTGACCGCGAACCACGCGGATACGCTCGACCACATGTTCCTTGGCGGTGTGCGGCGTGTTGAAGACATCCACGGGCGTCTTGTCGTTGAGCCCGATGGTATCGACGACCAGCGTATCGCCTTCAAAATGGCCGACCGAATCGCCGTACCAGGAGGGCTCCGGATTGGCGGCGTGGGGCTTGTTCAGATGCACGATTCGGATCTGATGATCGCGGGCATGCAGGAACACCACATAATCCTTGGTCTGTACGACCTGCATCAGGAGGGGATGGGTCCAGTAATTCGGGACGCCGGAGGGGAAGCAGGTTTCCTGCCTGGTCGGAATGCGATGACCGGCCTTTGCCGCTTCGCCCGCCTTCTTGACCACGTCGGCCGCCCAGGGCTGCAGGATGGGATTGTTGTAATCGCCCTCGTGCACCACGAACTGTCCCATCGCGCGCATTTGCGCCTTGGTCTTGAAATCATGAACCGGCCCGACGCCGCCTTCCGGCGGAGGATCGAAGCCAAGACTGAACCCGTGCGTCCAGAAGCCGTTCAAGTCGGGCGCCGCATCCTGCGACAGCGCCGATTGGGGCACACCGGCCAATCCTGCTGCTGCCAGAATCGCGGCGGACGCCAACAGTCCCCGATACTTCATTTCGGCACTCCCCTCACCCGAGAGATGTCGCGGTGCTTCTCGCCGCAGATATAGGCGGTATCGATCCGCACCTCCGGATGCAGATCGTAGACGAAACGCGCGCTCCAAGGTTTCGCGAACATCACCGGGTCTTCGACGGTGGCGATGTCTTCCAGCGTCTTGCCGCCGTTCGTTGTGCGAATGCGTTCCGTGACGTGGAGTTGATCGCTGTGCGGTAGGCCGCTTGCGTCGATGAAGGTCTTTTCATTGAACCCCTTCGTGACGACGACCAGCGTGTCGCCCTCCCAATGTCCGAAGGAATTGCCGGAATAATACGGATAGGCGACCAGCTCCTCGTCCTTCGGAACCGGGCGGTCCAGGGGAATGGTGCGGAAGACGTGGTTCTGTTCGTAGACAATCGTTACGAATCCGGGCGATTGGAAAATCTGGAAGGGATAGGGGGTTGCGAGAATGCGCGGGATTCCGTCAGGCACGCAGAATTTCCGCGCGGCATCCTCGACTGTTCCATCCTTCAGCCCGGCCGCGTTCTTGCGGTAGGCGTCCGATCCTGCCGGTGTGAAGGGAAGCGCGCCACCGCCCATGGGACGGATTTCGCTGCTGTAGTTATTCGTCCACCAGATGCCGGAGACATCTCCGGAACCCGCGCCGGCTGCCGATGCCGCCGAGACGGCCAAACTGGCGCCCCAAGTCGCGGCGAAAAAAATCAATGCGGCCGAGAGTTTCAAGTAAGCACCTGTCTACGCGGCAAAAGGCGACACTACCATCAACCCAGCCCGTTATGAACCGTGATCCCCAAAGCAAAGATGTTTCATCCGGCGGTCCGTCAGGCCCCGACCGGCTCGAAGGCCGTGTCCGCAGTCGATCCGGCGAGCGCGGGTCTTTCCACCTCGTCTGCGGAATATTGGCGCCTCGCCGTATGTTGCAGCAGGCGCAGGCCCGGACAGTCGAGAAGTTCGATTCTTCTCGCGGTGATGCGGCGGATCAAACGGAAATTCTCGAGTTTGGCAAAGGCCCTCGCGGCCGATTCCGGTGTCGTGCCGAGATAGTCGGCGAGATCGAAGCGGTTTACCGGAAGCGTGAGACAGGAACGTTCCTTATCGAAGAATTCCGGAATGGAAATGGAATCGAGAATGAAAGAGGCGAGACGCTGACATGTGTTTAACTGGCCGAGAATCGAAATGCGAATTTGCGCTTCCCGATAGTCGTGCAGGATCTTTCCCAGGAGAACCAGCCTCAGGTGCGGTTCCGCCATGCAGACATCCAGCAATTGCTGCGATTCGAAGCGATAGACGCCCGATTCGGACACGGCCTCGGCGGAATTGAAATAATGTGTCCCGTCCGGAATCCCGCAAAAGTCTCCTGGCACACGAAATGCCAGCACCTGGCGATGGCCGGTTTCATCGCAACGATTGAGGCGGACGATACCCGACGCGATCAGGTAAACGGATCTGGCCTGCTCTCCCTGCGAATACAGGGTCATCCCGCGTTTGTATTCGACAAACTTAGCGATGCCGCGGAGCTGCTCCTGTTCTTCCCGGGACAGAGGGTTTTCGAGCGGAGCTGAGTCGCCGATCAGGTCCAGCGAACGCACGCGAATTTCGGGCAACGCGTCCATACACGCTCCGATCGAAGGCCGATTTTCCCCTGGTCAAAGACTTTACGGTAAAATTGTATCAACGCATATCGTGGGGAATCCAAATAGCTTTACTTGTAGGACTTTGCCCTACATTCGCGGCCGAAATGCGAGGCCAATTCCGACGGTGGGCGACCGTCAGCGCGGACAAGCGTGCGCTCAAAGAGCGACATTTAGGAATAATTCCTACAAATATGTAGTCAAAATAGGAATATGCCCCCCACCATTTGGCTGTGCTGCTTTAGTACCTGCTCGCGGTGCATTTTTGATACACATTGATACATATCAGAGAAATCTCACCAACTCTGACTTTTGTCAGAGAAACTTTGCAATCAGCAGCCCTAGCCTCTCGACGATCGGGGCGCAGCGAATGTGAACGACGCGGCATCCCTGGGTCTCCCCCTGGGGGGATCATAGTTTTTCTCATCCGGCGTGGCGTCCCGATCGAGCCATCGCTGAACATCCAAAAGAGATGAAAGCGCTGGAGTAGTTTTCGGGGGCCGGACACCGGCGTGAGGGGGTCTCAGCGCAGCGTCCTACCAGACGAGAACGGGATATTGGGCCACACACACGGACAGCCGGGCTGGCGTCCTGAGGGGGATATATGAATCCGAGAACATCCAAGTTGACCGCTCTCTTGGGATCGGTGTCGTTCTTCAGTCTGACAAATGCAATGGACGCGCAGGCCCAGCAGGTCGCGCAGGCGCAAGTAGCACAGGCACAAACGGCGCAGGGCGTACCTGCGGAAGTCCCCGAGCAGGTGCTGATTACAGGCTCGCTGATTCATGGCGCCGCCGCGGTCGGCGTTCCGGTCTCCAATTTGAGCACACAGGATTTCGCCCAGACGGGCTCTCTGACGACGGCCGATCTGTTCCGGACGGTTCCGTCCGCCGTCGTGACGCCGGGTCCCATCGCGACCAATGCCAACAACAACATCGGCAAGCAGACGCGCGTCAACATCCGCAACCTGGACCCCAATGACGGCACGCGCAGCCTCTTGATGGTTGACGGCTACCGCTTCCCGCCCCAGGGCGAAGCGGACTGCACCATCGATCCCTCCTTCATCCCTGCGATTGCGCTCGACCGCATCGATATCCTGGTGGATGGCGCATCGGCGACTTACGGCTCGGACGCTATCGCCGGCGTGGTCAACATCATCCTGAAGCGCGGATTTGACGGTGCGGTCTCGCAGGTGCGCGTCACGGGATCGAAGGGCAAACAGGCCTATCAGGCCTCCCAATTGTGGGGCCGCACCTGGGACGGCGGCGACATCACGCTCAGCTATGAATGGGCCGACAACACGCCGATTCATTCAAGCGACGCTCCCGGATTTGGCCTCGATTTCACCCCTTGGGGATTTGAGGACAGGACGCCCATCCGTTCGTCCCTTCCGGCCACCATATCCATAGGCAATCCCACGCAGCCCGCTTCGTTGGGCCTGGGCACGGGCGGCGCCAACGCATTGGGACACGCTTGCACCAATTGCTTTGCCGTTCCGGCCGGCACAGGCGTGCCGTTCAATTCTTCGCTCAATGCCGGTCTTGGCCCGCTCGCGCCCTCAAGTGCTGCGACGTTGAATTGGGCGACCTTCGCCGTTGCCGCCAACGGGGGCGCCACAGCCCCCGCCGCCGGGACGCGCAACGTCTTCAATCCATACTCGATCGCCTGGTACGACGCGTCGCAGCAGAAGAATTCCGCCGTCATGACGATCGATCAGCGTCTGACAAAGGATATCTCCTTCTTTGGCGAGGGCTTCTACGCCAACCGCCGTGCGCAATATCTGAACCCTTCCAATCTCAGCCCGTCCTCAGGCAACGATCTGAGCGTTCAGGTGCCGACCTGGAATCCGTACTATCCTTCGGGCGGCGCACCGACCAATTTGAAGGTCAATTACAATTTCGGGTTGGAGCGTCCCTCCCTGACAGTCGCTTCCGAACTCGCAGACCGCTATCTGGCCGGCCTGAACCTCGATTTGCCCGGCGGCTGGTCCGGCAAGGTCTATATGGCGGAAAGCTTCGACGGCGAAATTTCTCGCGTCAACGAAGCCAACGCCAATGCCGTCTCCGCCGCTCTTGGCTGGACGATCCCGGCGTCTTCGGCGATAGGCACGGGCCCGTCGCTGGGGACATGGACCAAGCCGGGCGCCGTTCCTTACCTGAACCTGTTCTGCGATCCGCGGACGATCCAATGTAATGCGCCGAGCACAATTGCCTACGTCAGCGGCGAGCGGAACTACACCTCGGATTATTGGGTCAACGAGAAGGGCCTGACGTTCGACGGTCCTCTGTTCGACGTGCCTGCCGGGCAGGTGAAAGCCGCCGTTGGCGCCACGCTCACGCAGCATTCCTTCTTCTTCAGGGCGATCGACAGCACAGGCTCGCCGAGTTTGCTCGTACCTGTGAATACGGACGCCAGGCATAAGAAGGTTTGGGCGACCTTTGCTCAGGTCAATGTGCCCGTCATCGGGGATGCCAACGCCTTTCCGGGCGTGCGCAAATTCGATCTGGAAGGTTCATGGCGGCACGACCAGTACAACGACGTCGGCGGCACCAGTAATCCCAAAGTGGCCTTCAACTGGGAGGTCTCCGAGGACATCGGCCTGACGTTCAGGGGCGCCTGGGGACAATCCTTCCGGGCACCGACTTTCGCCGAGGAATCCGGCCTGGTGAAGAACGCCATTACAGGTTGGAACACGACACTCTTCGCACAAGCATCGACCATCGGCGCGAATTGCGGCGCCGATCCGCAATCGGCTATGGGCAGGCTGCTCAATCCAGGCGCCGGATTGACCGGTTGGAACGGCGTCGGTTCCAACGGAGGAACGTCGGGCGTTTCGTGCGGCGCCGCCGCCCAGCCCGTAGGTGTGGCGCTTCTCGGCGCTTCGGGGACAGCGATCAACTCCGATTTCCGCAAATACATCCACACCTTCGGCCAGGAACTCCATCCCGAGACTGCCATGAACTGGGGCTTTGGCGGTGAGTTCGCGCCCACCACCTTCCTCAAGGGCGTGGACATTCAGGTCACCTGGTATTCGGTCAAGATCAATGGCGCGCTCCGCGGCTTCGCCAATCCCAACACGGGTTCGGTCAACGATCCGACCCTCGGCTTCGCCTACATCGTGCCGACGGATCTCGCCTTCCTCCATACCGGCGCGGACCTGCAATGCCACAACAACAACACGCCCGGTGCTGCGGCGCCCGGCGGGATAGCAGGATCGGGCCCCACCGGCTGTCCCGAATTCGAGTCGATGGTGCAGAAGCTGCTCAACGACCCGCGCAATACGGTGCCTCAAGCCATTGCCACTTCTGTGCTGTGGATCAACGACGGCGCCACGGCGAACAACGGCTACATCAAGACCGAGGGCATCGACTTCAACGCCAGTTACGATGTCGATCTGGGCGACCTCGGCGCCTGGAACGCGGGCATCACCGGCACGTATTACCTGCACAGCCTCAGTGCCAACAATTCCAGCGAGCCGACCAATCCGGCGGCGAGTGCCGTTCAAGACTTGTACCATACCACGCTTGGCACGGTCGGCGGCATAGCGCAGGTCGGCGTCGAATCCCTGCCCAGAATGCGCTACCGCGCGCGCCTGGGCTGGAGCGACGGTCCATGGTCGGTCACCGGCTTCATGGATTACCAATCGCACTTCTTCAACACGCAGAACGCTCCGCCCAACGTCAATAACCAGTGCATCACGGCGGGCGGCACCATCGGTGGCGGAAGTCTGCCCTGTTTGATCAGCAATTACTCCGACATCGAGCCATCCTGGTACTCGTTCGATCTGTCGTTTGGCTATGACACGGGAGACGATCCGGCGAACAGTTACCTGAAGCATGTCGGCATCCAGCTCGTGGTGCAGAACCTCATGGATCGCCATCCTGCATTCGAGTATCGGATCAGCACCGGCGCAGGCAACCCGACGACGTTCGACCTCAGCAAGAGCGATCAGGGGCGGACCATCGGCCTGATCTTGACCAAGACCTGGTAAGCCAGAAAAGCTCCGGCCTTCGTTGACCCACAAAGGTCAGCGTTGGCCGGAGTCTATTTCCGCAGCGGACGTATCGGCAGCCTTCAGGACTTGAAAGCCTGAAGAATGAACACCTGTTGCAGATCGTCCGTCACTTGCTGGTGTACAAGCTTCCAATTGGCTTTGTAATACGGCCGGAAGTCCGTCATCGCGGTCTTGCCGCAGTCGGCATAATTGTCCTGATCCAGAAACGTGAAGTTCTCAATCGCGACGATGCGTGTGTGGGACGGATCGCCCCACGCCCAGGCCGAGGAATGATGCGGAACAATGCCGCAAAAAATTCCACCCGGTTTTGTAATCCTCCAAAGCTCCGACCATTGCGCGAAAAAATATTTCCAGTCCCCCTGGCGTCCGCAATGTTCGAGCACATGATAGGCATGAATCTCGTCGAATTGATTGGCCGCAAACGGATAGGGAAGCACGTCGAGATCGTGGATCACGTCTGGATTGCAGCCTGCATTCGAGTCGAGCGTAACGAGATCGGTCCATCGCTCGGTCCCGCTGGCGCCCAGACGTTTGACGCGGGCGTGCCCGCATCCGATGAGAAGCTCGGTCATTTGGGCGCTCCGATTGCAAAACTCGCGGGCCGCTCGCCGCGCCGATGCCGATTCCACATCTCGACGTAGGCCGCTTCGAGATTGCGCGTTATGCGCGCGGTGTCGAACAGGGGCATCGCCTCGCGATTGCGCGCGAGCTTTGTTCTGATTCCGGCGAGAAGCGGCGCGTCGTGGGCGAGCTCGCAGGCTCGTTTTTCGTACTCCGACGCCGAATGCGTTATCAATTCGGTTGCTCCAATCGCATGAAGCAGGCTCGCTCCAACCCGTCCCGCAAACGTCGTACCCAGCCTCGTCAGCACCGGAACCCCCGCCCACAAAGCGTCGCTTGCCGTCGTATGCGCGCAATAGGGCAGCGTGTCGAGAACGAGGTCCGCCAGTTTCAGCCGCGCGAGATGGTCCTCCAGGGACACGCGCTTTGCGAAGACCAGGCGCTCCGGCGCGATGCCGAAGCTTTGCGCTTCGCGGCGGAGATTCACGGATGCGGAAGGATGCTCCTCCAGCAGCCACAAGACGCTTCCTTCGACTTTCCCGAGAATGCTCATCCAGATGCGGAAAATATCGGGCAGGATTTTTTGGCTGCCGTTGAAACAGCAGAAGACGAATCCGCGGCCGGGAAGACCGGCCTCGGCACGATCGAAAACGCGTGCCGCGATGCGCCGCTTGGAATCGTTGCTTTGGTAGGTGTCGGGCAGATAGGCGATCTGTTCCGAATAGAAGGGGCGATGCTCTTCCGGCACGACGACGGGGTCGGCGATGAGATAGTCGATGCAGTCCGTGCCCATCGTACCGGGATAACCGAGATAATGGACCTGGACGGGCGCCGGACGGAAGTTGAGGATTCCGGGCCGCGCCCCGCCGGTATAGCCTTTCAAATCGACCGCGATGTCGATTTCCATTTCGCGCAGCATGGACGCGATTTCGGCATCGCCTGCTTCACGCACATCGATGAAACGCGTGAACGCCCTTTCCATGCGCGCGCGCATCTCGCCTTTGTCGTCGGGGCCGTAGGAAATTCCAAACGTCTCGAAACGGTCGCGGTCGTGATGCTCGAACACGCCGGCACTCAGGAATGCCACGGCATGCGCATAGAAATCTTCGGATAGGTAGGCGATGCGAATTTTCTCATGGCGGAAAGGCTCGCCGCGGTAAAGCGGGGATGAGACCGGAAGGGAGGCCGCAGCCGAAATCCGCGCGCATAGCAATTGCTCGGCCGGGGATTCCGAAATCGTGAGATACTCAAAGGGATGGATCGCGCGCCGTCCGGCATGTAAAGCAGCCGCGATCTCCTGACGCGCCTGCTCGAACCCGCGCCAATCGCAAACATGAAGCCGCACATGCATCAATATCCCCCGCGCCAGCGTGTAGTCCGGATCGATGGCGATCAAGGCTTCCGCATCGCGGGCTGCTTCCTCATATCGTTTCAGTTGTGAAAGCAGACTGGCGCGATTGTACAGCGTGGCGGCGTCGCCGGGCTGCAACCGCAGCGCCGCGTCGAAGCTGGCAAGCGCGGCGTCATGATGGTTGAGGCGCGCCAGGACGTTGCCTCGCCCGTGCCAGGCGTCCGCATCGTTGGGCCGAAGCGAAACGGCACGCTCGAAATCGGCAAGAGCATCCGCATAGCGTTGCAGATGGATCAGCAGGACTCCCCGGCTCTTCAGGCTCTCCACATCGCCGGGCGCGATTGCCAGCGCCCGATCGTAGCTCGACAGCGCTTCCGAATGCATTTGCAGAGCTAGCAAGGTGCTGCCGCGATTGCGCCATGCGTCCGCGAGATCGGGCTTGAGCCGAAGGGCAAGGTCGTAGCTTTCAAGCGCCTCACCGAAGCGCTCGAGGCGGGAAAGCGCGACGCCGCGATTGTGCCAGGCGTGAGCCTCGCTCCGGTTCAAGGCGAGGGCCTGATCGTATTGCGCAACGGCATCCTGCAGGCGCCCAAGACCAAGAAGCAAATCGGCACGCGCGCAATGAAGCGCAGCGGTCGGTTGCTGCAGAGTCAGCGCGGCATCGTAATCGGCAAGGGCTTCCTCGTGACGGCCTTGCAGCGCCCGCACGACGCCGCGATGTTCCAGCGCAACGGCGTAATCGCGCTTGAGCAACAGCGCCCGATCCAAGTCGGACTCCGCAGCGGGATAATCCCCCATTTGGATGCGCGCGACCGCACGATTGTGCCAGGCTTCCGCGTAGTCGGTTTTCAGTGTGACCGCGCGGTCATAGCTGCGCATCGCCTCTTCGATGCGGCCGGTTTCGAGCAGAATATTGCCGCGATTGTTCCAGGTTAGCGCGTGACCGGGACGGAGTTCAATCACCTTATCCAGCGAGGCGATGGCTTCCTCATGCCGTCCCAGATTCTGGAGCGCAGCGGCAAGCATGGACCACACATCGGACGAAGAAGAATTGAGCGAGGCGGCGGCACGAAGGACCTTTTCGGCCTCCTGAAATTGCCCGGTCTGCAAATGGAGCAGGCCGTAAGAATACAGTGTGCCGAAATGGTTCGGATCCAGCGTCAGGATTTCGCGATAGACTCCGGCAGCTTCCGTGAGCCGGCCCGCCTGATGCAAACCGTGTGCCTCGCGCAGCCTATCGCTCATGGCGAACTTGGCGGCGGTTCCGCCAGATCGACGGAAATCTGCTCACGATTGTGGCGAACCGCGAGCCGCACGGTCTGGCCCGCTTCGACCGGGAGCAGCCGGGGAAAACGGTGGAGGATTTGGGTCCAATGACTTTCCGCATGCGGGCCGGATGACGGCCTGTTCTCGTAACGGCTGATTCCATCGAGATCGAGCGCGATCCATTGCACGAGGCCGGCCGCCACGCCGCTCTTCGTTGCGGTCACGGTAAAGGGGCGGCTGCCCATCGGAAATTGTCTGGCCTTGAGATCGAAATGCGACAGCTCGAAATCGTCCGACAGCACATCGTGAGGAACATTGTTCATGCTGGCTGCAAGAACCGGCGGCGCGAATTCGTTAAAGGGCGAAAGATCGAAACCGTTCGCGGGGCCCGCGAACAGCATTCCCTCGATCTCGGCGCCGCCCGCGAGATAGGCTTTTGCGGCGGCTGCGCGCGGAATCACGACGGCATCGCTGGTAAGCAATTCCCGATAGGCGTGCTCGACGGTCGCAAGGACGCCTTCGCTCAAAAGATCGCTTGAAAATGTCTCGGTGATCAGCACCTGCGCCCGGTTGGCGATACCGCTTCCGATGGAAAGTTCGGTCGAGTGGCGGGCGATGACGGTGACGCGGTCGCCAAGACCGTTCAGCGCAACGATCTCGCGCGCCCGTTCCGCAATGAGCGGGACGGCTTCGCAGGAGATGACGCTGGCGGCACCCGCCCTTGCCGCCATCATGGCCAGCAGGCCCGTTCCCGTCCCGATATCGAGCACGCGCTTTCCCGGCACGTTGCGCGCGATGGCCGCTTGATAGGCATCGTTTCGCGGGCGATCGTTCATCATCGCGAAATGCCAGGCTGGAATCACATCGTTGTAGGCGTTGCGCAGGTTCTTGCGCGCTTCCGCCAATTCCGGTTTCAACGTCGCGGCGCGCCGAAAAACATCGATGGCCTGCTGCGGCTGACCTTGCATGCGGTAGACGACGCCGAGATTATTGAGCGCATCGGCGTAATTGGGGTCCAACGCAAGGGCGCGGCGATAGGCTGCGACAGCGCCTTGGCCATCGCCGAGCGCCTGCAGCACGGCGCCATAATTGTTGAACATTTCCGCCGTCGCGGCCGGCGCAGAGCAGGCCCGTCCCAGATGTTCGCGCGCCGCGCCGTGCTTTCCCTGCCGATAATAGATGCCGCCCAGAAGATGGTTGGCCGGACCATCGAAGGGAGCAGCGCCGAGGAAGGCCTGCAGCAATTCCGCCGCCGGTTCCAAGCGGCCGGCTTTGTAATGCTCGAAGGCTTGAAGCAGCGTCGTCTGATCCATCGCGTCCCTCTGCTCACGCCGCTTTCGTTGCGTGGTCCGTGCGAGGGGTCCTCCATTTTGCCAAGTTTCGCGGCCGCGTGGCATAGTGTGATTGCGACATCAGGGAGCGCAAGAGCCGTGTCCAGGACGACGAAAATCAGGCGCCGTCAATTCCTCGCGGGCGCGGCTGCCGCCGGACCCGTGATCGGCTTGACCGGCACCGGCGTCGCGTCCGCAGCCGAGGCTCAGCGGCCGGCCGTCCCCGCCACAGCGCAGCTCGCCGTCGAAACACAGCCCGTTGCCGCCGACGTTCCAAAACTGACCGTGGGGCGGACCGGATCGGACTTCATGGTCGACTGTCTGAAGTCGCTGAACATCGATTATGTTGCCGCCTGCCCGGGCTCGACCTTCCGGGGTTTGCAGGAATCCATCGTCAACTACGGAAACAACACCAAGCCGGAATTCATCACCTGCCTGCATGAGGAAGCCTCCGTCGCGATGGCGCATGGCTATTCCAAGATCGCAGGCAAGCCCATGGCAGCAATGGTCCACGGCGTGGTCGGGCTGCAACATGCGACGATGGCGATCTACAATTGCTTCGCCGATCAGGCGTCCGCGATTGTGCTTGCCGGCAATATCGGAGAGGGCACCAAGCGCCGTCCGGGTACCGGCGTGGAGTGGCCCCATAGCGCCCATGACCAGGCCATCATGGTGCGCGACTACGTCAAATGGGACGATCAGGCGGCAAATCTGCAGGATTTCGCCGAAGGTCTGGTGCGCGGTTACGATCTCGCCACGATTGCGCCGATGGGGCCCGTTCTGGCCGTGGTCGATGCGGCGCAACAGGAAGAGGAAATCCCGCCGCACCGGACGCCGTTCATTCCCAAGCTCCGGGTCCGGTCGCAAACGGCGGGCGATCCCAATGCAGTGGCCGAGGCGGCAAAACTGCTGGTGGCGGCGGAGAATCCCGTGATCGTCACCAGCCGCTACACCCGGACCGAAGCCGGACCGAAGCTTCTGGTCCAGCTTGCCGAGATCTTGCAGGCGGCCGTCGTCGACGAGCGCTTCCGGATGAACATGCCGAACCGCCATCTGCTCAATCATACCGAGCGGGCGGGCGCGGCTTTGAGACAGGCCGATGTGGTGCTCGCCCTGGAGCCCATGGATCTGTTCGCGACCTTGAACGATGTGCGCGATGTCATCGGCCATCCCGCGGCATCCAAAGTCCGCCCCGATGCAAAGATCATTGCGATCGGCACGACGGATTCGGCCCCGAAATCGAACTTTACCGTATACGGACGATATAGCGCGGCCGACCTGCACATCGCCGGAGATGCCGAGGCCACCTTGCCCTCGCTCATCGGCGCGGTGGAGAAGGAGATTACGCCGGCGCGGAAGTCGGCTCTGGCCACGCGCGGCGAGAAACTGCGCGGCATGGCTGCGGAGTTTGCCCCCGCCATCCGCGCGCAGGCCGCACTCGGCTGGGATGCGAGCCCGATCAGCACGGCGCGCCTCTGCGCGGAAGTCTGGGCGCAGATCAAGAACGAGGAGTGGACGCTCGGCACCGAAACTCACCATATGAGCAATTGGCCCTACCGCCTTTGGAACATGGAAAAGCACTACCATTCCATCGGCGGCTCGGGCGCGGGCGGGGTTGGATACAATGCGCCGGGCGCGCTTGGCGCTGCACTCGCGAACAAGGAGCATGGCCGCATCACCGTTCATCTCAACGGGGACGGCGATCTCCTGATGTCGCCGGGTGTGCTGTGGACGGCGGCACATCACCGGATCCCGATCCTTTTTGTGGTGCACAACAAC
>Ga0265337_1000151_pt1 | contig 35150 bp, 24 predicted proteins | sample 42122metaG_FD_192441 | JGI IMG/M metagenome (GOLD analysis project Ga0265337, IMG submission 192441) | Rhizosphere microbial communities from Carex aquatilis grown in University of Washington, Seatle, WA, United States - 4-21-22 metaG | ecosystem: Host-associated > Plants > Roots > Rhizosphere >... | reverse complement strand
AAAACCCCGAGCACCACGGCGTGCAGCCGGTTCATGCCCGGCATTTTGTCGCCAAGAAAATGCACAAAAACGAGGCTGGCCACCGTGGATGAAAAAATTGCGCCGCCAAAGCCTTCCCAGGTTTTGCCGGGGCTGATGCGCGGGATCATTTTGTGCCGGCCGATGAGCGAACCGATGACATACGCCCCGGTGTCGCTGAACTTCGTGACCAGGATGAAATAGAGCACGTAAAACCGTCCGTCCACGCCGGGGAAGAAATTGATTTTTTGCACGAAGTTGAACAGCCACGGCACATACATCAGGCCGAACAGCGTCGTGGCAATCGCCACGATCCCGGTCGTATTGACGCGCGAAAGGAGCTGCCGCACGCACAGTCCCAGCACAAACAGGATGACGAATCCGGTTTCAAAGTCATTGGGCCGGGCCGGGGAATCGTACACCCCGACATAGCCGGTGGTGACCGCCGAGATTTCACCCGTCACCTGCAAAAAGGTGCCTCCCATGAGGAGAATGCCGCCGATGAGGCCGCACCATTTGAAACAAGCCAACCCGCGTTTTTCGGCCATCCCGTAAAATTCCGCGAGCCCGGCCGTGGCGAGAAACATCATGATGAAGATGAAAACGCCGTTGGAAACCAGCCGGCTGCTGGAGAATAAAGCCACCAGAATCACCGTCCAGAGAATCACCGTGGTGATCAACCGGCGGAAAAACACTTTTGCCTTCGAGGGCGTCTGGGCTGCGACAGCCGTATCGGACATTGCAAAACAAATATCAGGGGAAACGGTGATTGCCAATTCTCATTTGAGCCATCGAATCACTTAACGGTTGCGTCCGGCGGGTTTTCTGGCAAAGCTATTTGCGGCTGACGTGGATGGGGTCGTAGCTCAGTTGGTAGAGCGTCTCGTTCGCAATGAGAAGGTCGCAGGTTCGAGCCCTGTCGGCTCCACCAGTCTTCACTTTGAACGCAGCGAAAAACGAAGACTGCCGCGCCGAAGCACAGCGAAGGCGGGCCTAAAACAAGCTTCGCTCCGAGCTTCGACTCGGCAAGCCGTCTTCATTGGGTTTCTTCAAGGGTGTTCATTGCCATGCCTGAAGGCGGGCATGAAATCCACGAACATTCAAACTTGTCCCATTTCTCAAATCACCAGGGTAATGATGGAATGGGCCAGGCTGCTGGTCCTCATGGCTTTACCGCCCAACCAGAGGCTGACCGGCTGCGCCTGATCAGTAAGATTAAGAACCACGACGGCAATTTTCCCGTCGGAATTCAAAAAAGCCGTGGTCAGCAATTGGTCGGTAGTGGACGAACTGATGATTCTTTTCGCTCCCGGACGGATGAATTTTGAAAAATGCCCGATGTAGTAAAATGCGTTCAGATAGGACAACTCCCCGGTTCTGGTATCGGCATGAATCGGCGCAAAGCAAAAGTTCTGAACATGATTGGGGCCACCCTTCTCATCCAATAGCACATTCCAATCTGTCCAGCCTTCGGCACCATTGTTAAAGTCGTGGATCATGGATTTGGCATAGAGCTCACCCCACTGCCAGTCGTTGATTTTGCTGCTATCAAACGGCCCGTTGCAACCCTCGGTAAACAAAAGGTGGGTTTGCGGGTAAGCTTCCTTGAGGAGTTTGACGTTTTCGAAATTATCGCCAACGTACCAGTGAAAGCCGACGCCCCAAACAAATTTGGCTGCAGCCGGATCATCCAAAACCACCGATGCCCGTTGATATATCAAACTCCGGTTGTGATCCCAAATAATAATCTTTTTGTCCTTCAATCCGGCTTTCCCCAAGGCCGGGCCAAGATAATTTTTGACAAAATCACGCTCTTCCTCGGCAGTATAGGTGCAGGATTCCCAAGTCTGGTTGGCCAGCGGTTCATTTTGAACGGTCAAGCCCCAGATGGATATCCCTTCCTTTTCATAAGCCTGAATAAATTTGCCGTAGTAGCGCGCCCATGACTCATAGTATTCCGGCGTCAACTTGCCTCCGTGAAGCATGTTGCCGTTGTCCTTCATCCAACCGGGCGGGCTCCACGGACTGGCGAACAGCGTGAAATGAGGCCCGGCTTTCGACATCGCCGCCTTGATGAAAGGAATGCGATACTTCAGATCATGGGAGATGTCGAAGCTGTCCAGTTGCTTGTCGCCTTCCTTGACATAGGTATAACTTTCGCTCGAAAAATCGCAGCTGTGGATGTGGGTCCGTCCCAACGTGTAACCGATGCCGTCTTGTGGATCAAAATAAGCCTTCAATACCTCCTGTTGTTTGTCGGCCGGCAGCTTATAGAATGTCTCCGCGGAGGCATCAGTCAGCGCACCGCCGATGCCAAGGATGGTTTGAAAGGTTTTGGAGGGATCGACAAAAATATATTGTTCCTGCTCAACCGCCGGCAGGCTGTCCGCCAGATAGGCTCCACCGGTTGTTGCCAGCTTTTGCCCCGTATCCTTCGCGGTGATATAAATTTCCACCTGCCTCCCGGCAGGCCCGGGGGCTGCCAGCGAAGACACGGCCATAAGCCCGGCCAATAAAATTGCAACCACGATGGATTGCTTCATATTTTTTGGTTTTACGATTTCAACCAAAGTGCATTGCGCCCCGGAGGATGGCTGTCACTGATGCCCGGATATTCAGGCGCCCTTACGCGTCCATTGAATTGCGTGCATTACCAATTCGGCGGAGTTTTTCAGATTAAGTTTTTCTTTGATCCGTTTTCTGAATGAATTGATGGTGGCAATGGTCAAGTTCAGCTCTTCGGCAATCTGACGGGTCATTTTGCCCTGACCCAGCATCCGGAAAACCTCCAATTCACGATCGCTCAACTTCTCAATCGGTGAAACCGGAGGTGCCGCCTGGCCGTTGCTCATGAATTTTCCCAACAGGGAATCGGTCATTTTCGCGCTGAGATGCATGTCGCCGGCGAGGACTTTGCGGATGGCCACTTTTACCGTCTTGGCCGGTTCCTGTTTCATCACATACCCATTGGCACCAGCATGCAAGGCACGTTCGGCATAAAGTGATTCCTCGTGCATGGAAACGACCAGCACCGGCAGCTCGGCATATTTCATTTTGAGGGTTTTAATGAGATCAATGCCCGTGCCGCCGGACAACGAGAGGTCGATGATCGCGAGATCAGGTTTGGCTTCTTCAATGTTTTTCAACGCTTCATCGGCACCGGCAGCATCACCACACACGGTCAGGTCAGGCTCGCGGTCGATGAGCTGCCGCAGCCCTTCGCGAAACATGGTGTGATCATCCACAATGAAAATCCGGCTCTTCTCGGGCGCCATGGCGCCAGGCTGAATCGGGTCCGTGGGGTTGGCAGTGGTTGCAGTCATTTTTGCTGATCCAGGGCGTGTTCCAATTGCTGGTTGAATTGCACGGTGATTTGGGTGCCCTGATTGGGCTGACTTTTCAAGTTTAATGTGGCACCGATCACTCGCGCGCGATAGCGCATGATCCGTATGCCCATACCAGCAGAACCTGTGATGGGCCATTGGAAACCGGTGCCATTGTCCTGGATGTTGAGAAGGAAACGATCCTTGGCACCGCTGACAGAAATTACCACATCGGTGGCTTTGCCATGCCTGACCGCATTCAGGATGGCTTCCTGTGCGATGTAGTATAAATGCAATGACGTTGTGCTGTCCAGATTGGGAAAAGGCTGCTCACCGGAAAATCGGCAATGCGTTTTGAAGACGCTGTTGGTGTTTGAGGCGAGTTCTTCCAATGCGGACGCCAACCCGCTCTCGTCCAGCTTGACGGGAAACAGGCCACGGGCCACCCCGCGCGTCTGGTGGATGGCCTCATTCAGCAAAGATCCGATCCGTTCCGCTTCGGCGGATTCGACCACGCCTTTCTCCTGAAGCTGGTCGCCTAATATGTCCATCCGGTAGGCGATGGCAGCCAGTTGCTGGCAAACCCCGTCGTGCAAATCATGGCCGATGCGTCGCTGTTCCCGGTTGCTGATTTCCAGAATTTCGCGCTCCAGGCGTTTTCGCTCGGTAATATCCCGCGCAACACATTCCACCTCGGACGCGGTGCCGGTTTGCTCAACCAAAAGGGAACTGATCTCCAGTCTCAGGCGTTGCCCGGAAGCATTGAGGAAATCCCACTCGGCGGTTGCCAGTTCCACGTCTTTGGATACTTGTTCGAGCCATTGTTTGACCGCCTCACGCTGATCTTCGGCGACAAAGGTGACCACATTTTGACCGAGGATTTCTTCACGGCGACGGCGCAATAACTGTTCACCCGTCTTGTTGATCGACGTGATGCGTCCGTCCGTGTCATGGGTGAAAACCATGTCATTGGCATTGTCAAAAAGGTTTTCGTAGCGCTCCTTCAAGGCCGCCTCCGTCTGCAATTGTCGGCGGATGATGGCGGTTTGCTTTTGCACCCGGCGACGCAAAATGCCGACCCAGGCCAAGGCGGTGAACACCACCAGGCCCAGAATGCTGATGGCCCACAGCATCTTTTCGAAATTCCACCAGGGTGGCCGTTTCAGGACAAAAATGTCTCCGGGGGAACGCATCAGTATGCGGAAGGACTTGGCGCGCCAGTCGGCTCCCACATGCCACTCATTGCCCATTTCAATCCGGCAAACCCCGGTGACCGCTACCTTGGTGTCGTTTTGTAAATAGGCAAAATCCACACCATTGGTTTTCCCTTCCAAATAGGCTTGAAAGATGAAACCGCCGGATTGCAGCACCAGGAATTGTTCGCGACTGTGCCGTGCCCGATCCAATACAGTTGCCTCGATCCGCACCAACCGGCATTCATAGGTGCCCTTGAGGGCTTCGTCAGCAGAAATCAGGAATGGCACCGGCAGTGGTCCCGATCCGGTTTTCTGGTAAATGGCATCCTGCAACATGGGTGTGTATTCACCTTTGGCGGGAAAACCCAGCACATCAACGTGGTCGCCGAGCAGCAAGGGGTCCAATTGCCGGGCCTGCACGTACAGCCCCTCCTTGGCATCCTGAATATACAGGTCGGCATCACGGTGATAGATGACAGTCCCCTGGACCTTGACCCGGTGTCCATAGGGTCCGTGAGGTGAGAATTGCAGAAGCTGCTCCATCGGACGTTCTGGAATGGCAAACGGATTTTCCGGCGCGGGTGATTCCAGAATCAAATCCGCCGGATGCGGCACCAAAAACCGGATGTCAAACAACTGCCGCTGGGAATTGAAACGGCTGACACATACACCGCGAATCCGGACCGCACTGTCCACCAGCGCTTCGCGCCGCTCCACAGGCAATTGCGCCGCCTGCACCGTCAAACGGCCGCCCCCCGCTTCGATTTCGATGGAGTAATATTGTGTCTTTTCATCAAAATCAACGGACCGGACAATCCCATGAATTTCAACGAACTGGCTGTCTTCCTCGCCACTGGTCAATTGATCAAAGGAAACCGGTATCGCCCGGGGAAAAGCTCCTTCACCGAGTATTTTTACGCTGTGGGCCGTCACGACCGGCGCATATTCGCCCGAGCTGGTCTCTCCCTCTACTTCCACAAGCTGACCGGCCAGCAGGGGAGGCAGGTTTGTCGGCTGCAAATAAATCCCGGCGGTTTCATCCTGTATAATCTGGCAAAAAAGGCTCGCTCCGAAAAAAGTCACCACCCCGCGCAATTTCACCGGGTAATGACGGTCCGCCTGCTCGGCAGTCATGCTGCGAACCTCCGCCGCCGTTAGAATCTCATTGGTTGGGGAGAGGTCCTCCGCAGCGAACAGTCGCGCACCCAAACAACAAACGAGGAAAAACAATCCCACGTTCGAAAGGTTGTTGCTGGAGGATAAGAGCGACATGCGTGGTCTTAAATATCACGTTTCCGCATAAAAGTAAAAATCGCTTGTTTCAGGGTATTGTACCGAGCTGCTCGCTAAACGCTCGCCGTTAAATCACAAGGCCATCTGACCTTTTTGGCCAGACGGCCTTGTGCCATCTTTAGAAAGGCGGGCTATTAATTTCGCCGCCGGATGAACGACAGGACGGCAAAACCAGCCAGACCTGCCAGGGCGACGGTCGAAGGCTCCGGCACAGCGGTGATTTGCACATTTCCGTATTGCCCGACGTCCGTGATCCACACATCCGAGCCTACGGTTTCAAAACCGTATTGCACATGGTCACCTGCGCCGCCCGTCGCGAGGTTGATGCTGAATACGCCCGGAGTGAGGGCCACCGTTGTGGCGGTGTAGGACGAATAATCAGGGGCAAAATCCTTGATGAACGCCACGGTCGTCCAAGGAACCCCATTTCCGGCAGCAACCTGTCCGGCCAGGGTGTTCGCCAGCACATCACCGGAAAATGTGAGGGTGGTATTTACAAACGTGCCGGTAGTTTCGACATACATGCTGGCGTCCATGATTTTGTTGCCAACTGACCCCGGTCCGCCGGCCGGCGTATACCAATAGGAGCTCGGATCGTTGACCGAGTTCGGTCCCAGGGTGAGAGTGGGTCCGGAGAACGTGGCAGTGAGATCGGCCGTGCCCCAACTGCTGCCGAACTGGTAATTGTTGGCCAGGTCGAAGACGTTCATGAAGCCGACCCAGGTTTGACCTGGATCTACGGTCACAGTCTGTGCGTTAAGATTGACTGCCGCACCAAGGATGGCGCAAACAGCGATGGTTTTGATTAGGGTTTTCATTTTTTTGTTTTAGGGTTCACTGATTACTTTTTTTCTGAAAAAAGGCAGATCTATGGCAGCGTGGAACTGCGATCTTCCAACCACTTCAAGTCGCCGGTGGTGGCGTCCTGCTGCGTTCCCGAAGCTGACGGAGCCTTGGTCAGGAAAATATTTCCATCTCGCCATTTTTTAGTCTCCGCATGCCCATCCGCCATTGAAATGCCGCACGCTCCATTGTGGTAAGTGGCCGGGATATCCACCCAAACCTGCAGGTTTGGATCGCACACAAAAAAGCCGTCATTGATGCTGAACGGATTTTCATCGATAAAAACCCAACGATCTGTCGGGTTGCTGATGGTTGTATCCTTGCGATATTCGTGCACGAACTTGGAACCGGTATAACCTCTGATCGCATTCCAGCTTTTGATAGGATTCATCCAGGCGTTCATGGACATACTGCGGGTGGTCGGCTGATTGTTTATGGTCTTGATGTCAGCGGGACATTTGTAGACATCAAGGTTGTTGATATAAGGATAAACCAGACCCACCTGAAGATAAGTGTTGGTAAGACCTGTGGCCAAAGCCTCGTTTCCCGGGCACCATTGCGAATTGACGCCCGACGGTTGAAAGCCGGGGTCAGTGGGCGGCAACAATGGACTGCCATTGCCGGCGGTCTGTTCTCCGTTGGGAACGAGCAGGCTGTTATTGTCATTGGCATACATCAACCATCCCATGGTCAATTGCTTGAGATTGTTCATGCAACTGATACCTTGGGCTTTTATCTTGGCCTTGCTCAGCGCCGGCAACAGAAGCGACGCAAGAATCGCGATGATGGCAATGACAACCAAAAGTTCGATCAGCGTGAAGCCCATCCTGGCCTTGGCCTGAATGACCGGACGGGAACAGCTATTTGGAGGAGCCCCTTGCCGAACGTTCAGGTGTAAGTGCGTTTCCATTTGGTTTTAAATCGTCCTGAAGCCCGGTTACCAACAGAAAAGGCCGGACTTCAGGAGCAGGCAATACCCCCATTCATTGCGTATTTACGATATAATACCGTGCGGACAACGCCCTTGGATCAGACACAGTTTTCACCGTGCCATCACCCGTAACCGCCGTAAGCAATGTCCACGAGGCGTCCGTCAGGTGATTTTTGTATAAAACCTGATATACCGGGCCATACAACGTGGGGAATGACAGTTGAATATTGGGGCCGATTGCTGACGCGGCGACCACCGGCTCACGCAGTCTCAAACTCAACGCGTCAACATAAACGGAACCCACTCCGCCAAGCGAGTGATAGGTGATTTGCGTGCGCACCTTGACCGTTCCCGGAGGCGCCACCAGAAAAGGAGAAGTCCCGAGCGAGGTAACAAAGTCCCCGGCATGCACATTGGTCGGCGAAAGGTTGATCCAGGTGTCTGTCGGAAAGTTGGTGTCAACCATGGAAGAAGCATACTGAACAAGCGGCGTGTCCGAAGCATCCCGGAATTGGACTTCAAGGTAACAGACATTGGACCCGGAAATCTGATCGGCGGACGGAGTCAGGAACCAGGCACTGGCCGTATAAACCTGCCCCGGCAAAGCCGGCCTGTCTTGATCCACCCCGTTATATGTGCCTGAGGCGTAAACCTGCACACAATTGGTCCCGTCATAAACGGAAACAGGGGTCGCGCTCAGGAAATAAAAATCGTTCGTGTTTGCGAAGGCGGAACCGCCAAAGTTTACCCAGCCCGCTGTCGGTGTTGGGGCAAACGTGCTGCTTTCAAAACTCGGATCAATGAGCAGATTGGTCTGGGCTTGCGCCAGCGGGGTCACCACCAAAGTCGCATTGGCGGCATTGGTCCCGCGGCTGTTTGTCACCGTTACCGAATAAGTGCCGGCGTCTGAACCCGTCACACCGGAAATGACCAGTTGGTTGGTCGTTGCACCCGAAATTCTCCCGCCATTGCTCAAAATATTGGTGACGGTCGGGCTGATAAACGTCCATTGATAAGAAAGCGGCGTGGTCCCGGTGGCCGTCACTTTAAAACTGGCATTTTGACCTTCAACCAGCGCCTGGCTGTTCACAGCCGAGAGCGACGGATCGACATTATTCACCTCAATCACTACTTTCCCATAACTGTCAAGCAAGCCCGGGTTCACATCAGGACCAATCGTTTCGAAACCATATTGGATGTGATCTCCTGGACTTGTGCTCAGAGTGATGCTGAAAGTTTGCCCTGTAACAAGTGTAGCCGTCACCGGTGTGCTGAAGGAATAATCAGGAGCAAAATCTTTGATGAAGGCAACCGAAGTGAAGGGACTCACCAGGGTATCGCTTATGCAAGTACCGCTGAAGGTCAGGGTTTGCCCTGCCAGGGTGTCGTCTTGCACATAAAAACTGGCGTCCATGTTCTTATTGCCACTGCCGTCAGGCTTGACCCAGTAGGCATCGGTAGAGTTATAAACATTTGTGTTCGGCGTCAGCGTCACAAAATTGGTGCCAGTGACGTCAAAATTGGCGCGCAATGCAGCGGTGCCCCAGGCGCTTCCAAACATATAACCCCCGCCATCTCCAGGAAGGGCAAAGACGTTCATGAAACCAATCCACGGTTTGGTGGAATCAACGGATAGGGTCGTCTGAGAATTACCCTGAACAAGTCCGCCAAAAAAGGCGAGAAGGGTCAGGCCTGCCATGATTACATTTTTAGTGGGCGATTTCATAATTATAACTGCTTTTAGCACGGGTTTTATCTGATGTTCATCTAAAATGTAATATAAATGTTGACGCGTTTTGGCTTGTGCGATAAAAGTGTTGAATTGATTCACTTTTTAGTACAAACAAAATGACATGTCAACATTTATATTACACTTTTGTCAGAAAGTGTCATTTTTATGGCTTTTTTGATCATTTGTATAACAGCCTATTAGGTGGTGCTTCTTCCTGTTTATTGCAGTTTAACTACCGAAATCGACACGTTGCCAAAAGGTTAACCAAGGCAAATGTCATGGAAACGGCTGGATTGCTTGCGTTATGAAAAAGGGCAGGCTTTTCACGGTTTCCATTGCCTTGATTGTAGCAGTGGGTGGCTTTCTTCTGGGATTTGACGCCACGGTGATTTCCGGGGCGGTACCGTTCATTAAAAAATATTTCGGGCTGACTGGTACCAGCGGCGACCTGAAGCTCGGCTGGGCTGTGAGCTGTTTGGGTTGGGGTGCCTTGGGTGGAAACGCCCTGGCAGGTTTCTTGAGCGATGCTTTTGGCCGGAAAAAGATTTTGATGCTGACAGCATTATTTTTCACCTTTTCAGCTTTGCTTTCGGCAACGACGGAAAGTTTTTCCATTTTTGTCGTTTCTCGAATCCTGGGCGGAATCGCGGTAGGCGGGGCCATCCTCATCGCACCGGTTTATATCGCGGAAATTTCACCGTCCGCTCTGCGTGGCAGCCTCGTGTCGTTCAACCAGCTGATGATTGTCATCGGCATCTCAGCCTCGTTCTTTTCCAATTACTTTCTGCTGGGCCTCGGCCAGAACTGCTGGCGCTGGATGCTGGGTGTGGAAGCCATTCCTGCGGCTTTGTATTTTGTCCTGCTGTTTTTCGTCCCGGAAAGTCCGCGTTGGCTGTTTGGCAAAGGACGCGAAGGCGAGGCGTTCAAGATCTTCACAAAGGTGGCCGGCGCAGAACAGGCGGAGGAGGAATTGCGCCGCATCCGTCAAAACGCTGCGGAACACCCCGCGGGCGTCGGAGCGGGCGCCTTGTTCAGTCGGAAGATGCGTTTCGTCATGTTCATCGCTCTGACCATTGCATTCTTTCAACAGATCACCGGCATCAACGCGGTTTTCTACTATCTTCCAACCATCTTTTCCCAGGCTGGCGGAGGCACAAATGCAGCATTCAAACAGGCCGTCATCGTGGGACTGGTCAATCTGGGCATGACGTTCGTGGCCATCCGGCTGATCGACCGGCTGGGTCGCAAGCCGCTGCTGGTGCTGGGCGCCGCCGGCATGACTGTGTCGCTGCTGACCTGCGCGGGAGCGTTTCATGATTCCAATTATCAATTGACCGAAAAATCCTTTGAGGTTCTCCACGCCCAGCAGGTTTCAAATGGGTTGATCGACGACTTGCAAAAAGTGGAGCGGAAGGTCTTCGTCACGGACAAGGAATTTCTCGCCGACCTGGACGCCAAGCTCGGTGCGGAACGGTTGGCCCCCTTTCACGATTCTCTGGCCGCCGCCGGGCTGAACATCCGGGCTTCGCTCGTGCTTTACGCCATCATCGGGTTTGTGGCGTCGTTTGCCATTTCCCTGGGGCCGGTGATGTGGGTGCTGCTTTCAGAAATCTTTCCCAACGCCTGCCGCGGCACGGCGATCTCGGTGGTCGGGTTCTGGAACTCGGTCGTGAGCGCAACCGTCACGATGATTTTTCCGTGGGAGCTTTCGAACTTCGAGGCATCCGGCACGTTTCTCGGTTACGGCCTGCTGGCCTTGGCGGCACTCGTATTCGTGTTTGTTGCCATTCCTGAAACCAAGGGCAAGTCGTTGGAGGAGCTGGAACACATTCTGGTGCGCCAGGAACGGCAGCCGAAGAGTTGAATTCGTGAGTAACCATAAACACATCTTGATGAAATGGTTGCTGGCGCTTTTGGCCGGCATCATTGCAACCTTTGCTTCTCTGGCTCAAGAACCCATCAAGGTTACCGGCCCGGCCAAGGTCGAGGTCCGCCAGGCCGACGGACGCTGGCGGCTTTATGTAAACCACCAGCCATTTTACATCAAAGGCGCAGGCATCGAATTTGGTTCGCCAGAGAAACTCAGGGATCACGGCGGCAACTCCCTTCGCACCTGGAGCACGGACAATGGCCGCGACACCGGCAAGCAGGTCTTGGATTGGGCATTCAGTAACGGCCTTTATGTCGCAATGGGTCTGGACGTGGATCACGAACGCCGCGGATTTGACTACAACGACACTAATGCCGTGGCCAAACAGCTTGCGCTGCTGAAATCCCAGGTACTGGAATATCGGAACCACCCTGCCCTGCTCCTCTGGGTCGTCGGCAACGAACTGAATTTCGAGAAGAATCCGAAGGTGTGGGACGCCGTCAATGATCTCTCCAGGATGATCCATGAACTCGACCCCAACCATCCGACCACCACGACCCTGTCCGGCTTCCAGCCCGGGACGGTGAACCTGGTCAGGACACGTGCTCCCGATTTGGATTTCATCTCCTTCCAAATGTATAGCGACATCATCAACCTCCCGAAATACCTTCGGGAAGCGGCATGGGGCAAGCCTTACATCGTCACGGAATGGGGTGCGACCGGCCATTGGGAGTGCGGCAAGACCGCATGGGGCGCGCCGATAGAAAATGACAGCACCACGAAGGCGAACCTCTATGAAAAGCGTTTCCGGGCTGTCATTGAACCGGACCAAAAACTCTGCCTCGGTTCCTACGTGTTTCTCTGGGGCAATAAACAGGAACGCACGCCCACCTGGTATGGCCTGTTCCTGAGTTCCGGGGAGGAAACGGCACCAGTAGACGTCATGCATTTTCTTTGGACGGGCAATTGGCCCACCAACCGCAGTCCCCGTCTGGAAGGAGCCTGGCTGGACGGAAAGAACGCCCTGCAGAATATCCGGTTGCAGTCCGGGCAGATTTACACGGCCAAAGTGGTGGCCAGCGATCCTGATCACGACTCGCTTACCTACCGTTGGGAGGTCATGCCCGAAAGCACCGAAATCAAAATTGGTGGCGACGCTGAATTGAAACCGGCACCAGTGGCGGATTTGATTTCCGCCCCCACGCAGAAAGAAATTTCCCTGCAAGCTCCCCACAAGGCCGGAGCCTACCGCCTCTTTACTTATGTTTTTGACGGCCAAGGGCACGCCGCACACGCAAATATTCCATTTTATGTGAATGATTCAACCGGTGATCAGCAGCTATCTGCGACCGTTGGCCCGCCCTTGACCAGTTCTGCGCATTAAATATGAACTCTGTCGAACAAGTTTCTCGCGTTACCGTTCTGCCTGCGGCCGCGCAGTCCTACAAGAAAAGCGACACTCCCGGCCTGCTGACCTTCAGGGAAAAGTTCGGTTATGGCCTGGGAGACACGGCTTCGCATTTTGTTTGGGACATGGTGGGATTCTGGCTGCTTTTCTTCTACACGGACATTTACAGGATTCCTGCAGCGGCGGCCGGCACCATCATGTTGATCGCCCGGTTCTGGGACATGGGGATTGACCCGGTCATCGGCATCGTCTCAGACCGCACGCAAACCCGCTGGGGCAAATTACGGCCATACATCCTCTTCGGGGCCATCCCTTACGCAATCCTTGCCATCCTGACCTTTTCCACGCCGAACCTTGGCGAGTCGGGCAGAATCATTTACGCCGGGGCAACCTATGTCCTGCTGATGACAGCCTACGCAGCCGTCAACCTGCCCTACTCTTCACTGGCTGCGGTAATGACCTCGGACACCTATGAACGTGCGGGCCTTAACACGTATCGGTTCATCTGCGCCTTTGTCGGCCAGTTTGTCGTCACCGGTCTGGCGCTGACGCTGGCGAAATTTTTTGGGGGCGGCAACAAGGCGTTGGGTTTTCAGTACACACTGATCCTGTTTGGCGCGCTGAGCGTGGTCTTCTTCTTCATCACTTTCATGACCACCAGGGAAAGAGTCAGCTCTTCAACAGCCCTGCCCAGTTCCCTGAAGGAAGACCTCAAAAATCTTTTCAAGAACCGGCCATGGGTCATTCTGGCGTGCGTCGGCATCGTTTCGTTCATCATGTTCGCCATGCAAAACGCGGCGATTGCCTATTACTTCAAATATTACATCGGCCAGGAAGACAGCGTCCAATGGTTCAATGTCATCGGCACCGTTGCGTTGATTGTCGCGCTGCCGCTTTCCAAGCCCCTGGCCAGGGCATTCGGCAACCGTAATGTTTTTATTGCCAGTTCGCTCGTCTCCGGGCTTTTTTTCATCTGCCTGTACCTGCCCGGCGAGAAAAACATCGTCACCATCTACGCCCTGAACATTCTGGCCAAGATGGCCTATGCCCCGGCGGTGCCCCTGCTCTGGACGATGATTGCCGATGCCTCCGATTATTCCGAATGGAAGAGCGGCCGGCGGGCAACGGGGTTGTATTTTTCCGCCGCCACCTTTGCTCAGAAAGCCGGCTGGGGCATCGGCGCGGCGATTGCCGGCTGGCTGTTGACGGTTTTCAATTACGTGCCGGACGCCATCCAGACCGCCTCCGCCCTGCTGGGCATCAAGTTGCTGGTTTCCGTCATTCCCGGAGTTCTCTACATGTCCTGCGCAGGGTTCATGTTCTTCTACACGATTGATTCAAAAACGACCGACCGGATGAAAAGGGAGCTCGATGCACGCCGGGAACATGACCGTTGATGGGCACAAGCATCACCACCGACATGAACCCGCAATTGCATCTGGGCAGAAGCCCGCTTCGCGCCAACCATGGCCCGGTGCGGGGACAGCAGGTTACCCTGGAGGGCGAGAACTTCTACCAGATTTCCAATTACGACCGGATGCGGCCGTTTTTCATGACGGTCGTCAGCGATGCGGACCATTGGCTGTTCATTTCCAGCAATGGAGGCCTGACCGCCGGGCGTCGTGACGCTCATCTCGCGCTTTTTCCATATTACACGGACGACAAGATTCGCGACATGGCGGACGTCACCGGGAGTAAAACGGTGATGCGGGTCCACACCCGGGCCCGGAATTTTCTTTGGGAACCGTTTGCCGACCGGGGCAATGGGATTTACCGGGTTCGCCGCAACCTTTATAAAAACTTTGGGGGCAACCAGCTCATCTTTGAGGAAATCAACGAAGACCTCGCTCTGACTTTTCGCTATGGATGGTTCAACAGCCAGCAATTTGGTTTTGTGCGCCGCGCGTGGCTGAGTTATTCCGGCCTGACCAGCGCCGGGATTGAAGTGTTGGATGGCATCCAAAATTTGATGCCCTGCGGCGTAGGCAGCCAGTTCAATCTCGAATACAGCACGCTGCTCGACGCCTACAAAAAGAACGAGCTCCTCCCCGACACCGGCCTTGGACTGTTTCGTCTCAGCGCCATTCCGGTTGATCGACCCGAGCCGGCTGAAGCCCTGCGGACCACCGTCGTGTGGTCGGCCGGCCTCAAGCAACTACGCATCCTGCTTTCCACACTCCAGTTGGGCCGCTTCCGCACAGGCCAACGGCTGTGCCCGGAGATGGAAGTTCGTGGCGAGCGCGGCGCCTATTTCGTGCATGCCGAAATTCAACTGCGCCGCGGACAATCCGCCGACTGGCTGGTCGTGGCGGATGTCAACCAGGGCCCATCGGATGTCGCCCGGCTCAATCAGCTTCTGCGCAAGCCGGCCCGTCTGCGAAAGCTGGTCCTGGATGATGTGAAAAGCGGCACAGAAGAATTACAGCGCATCGTCGCCAAGGCGGATGGGTTGCAGCAAACCGCCCGTCCGCTGGGCTGTGCCCGTCACTACAGCAACACATTGTTCAATATCATGCGCGGCGGCGTATTCGATAATGGCTACACACTGGACACCTGCGATCTGCTGGCGTTTGGGCGAAATGCGAATCAAGAAACCGCCGCGCGTCAGGCCGCGTTTTTCCGCCGCCTGCCCGGGACGGTTTCCTACGGGCGCATGGTGGCCGCGGCGGCTGAAGTCGGCGATCCACAACTCGAACGGATCTGCCGCGAATATCTCCCGCTCACCTTCAGCCGCCGGCACGGCGACCCCAGCCGGCCGTGGAACCGGTTTTCCATCACCACGCGCGATGCGGATGGGAAGCGCAACCTCAATTACGAGGGCAATTGGCGTGACATTTTCCAGAATTGGGAGGCGCTCTCGCTTTCTTTCCCCGGCTACACGTCCGGCATGATCTGCCGGTTTCTCAACGCCTCGACCGCCGACGGCTACAACCCGTATCGGATTACACGCCACGGCATTGACTGGGAGGTGGTTGACGTCCACGACCCGTGGTCTTACATCGGCTATTGGGGCGATCACCAGATCATCTACCTGTTGAAACTCCTGGAGCATCTCGATCGCCACGCGCCGGACGAATTACTTCGTTTCCTCAGGCGAAACCTCTTCGCCTACGCAAATGTTCCCTACCGCATCAAGCCTTACACCAGCCTGATGGCCAACCCAAAAGATACCGTCGTTTTTGACCAGCACCTTGAGGAACTTGTGTGCCAACGTGTCCGCGCCAAGGGTGCAGACGGCAAGCTCCTCTGGAACAAGCATGGGCAGGTGTATTTGGTAAACCTGACCGAGAAGCTGCTCGTTCCGTTGCTGGCCAAGTTATCCAATTTCATTCCTGGTGCCGGCATTTGGCTGAACACACAGCGCCCGGAATGGAACGATGCAAATAACGCTCTCGTGGGTAACGGTGCTTCCATGGTCACGCTCTGTTACTTGCGCCGTTATTTGACCTTTTGCCAGGATTTGTTCCTTTCCGGCGCCAATCATGACTTCAACCTTTCCGCCGAAGTCGCCGCGTTCTTAATGGCAATTAACCGGTCGCTTCAGAAACATCGCCGCGTACTTACCGGAAAAATCACAGATGCCCAACGCCGCCGCATCGTTGATGACCTCGGTTCCGCCGGCAGTCATTATCGCCAGCACATCTATGCAGACGGATTTTCCGAACGAAAAACCCGGCTCAACGGCCGGCAATTGCTTGATTTCTTCGCACTGGCGCTGGACTGGACGAATCATTCCATTCGTGCCAATCGCCGATCCGACGGACTTTATCATTCCTACAACTTGATCCGGTTCGAGAACCGAAAGAGACTCTCCATCCGCCGGCTTTATGAGATGCTCGAAGGTCAGGTGGCGGTGCTCAGTTCCGGTTGTCTCTCACCCGACGAATCGCTAAAACTTCTCGCCGCTCTCAAACGGAGCGCAATGTACCGCGCCGACCAGCATAGTTACCTGCTTTATCCTGACCGCCGCCTGCCACATTTTATCGAGAAGAACAACCTGCCCCCGAAGGAACTGCGCCGGTCGGCATTGCTGCAGAAGCTCCTGGCCGACGGCAACCGGCAACTCGTCGAACGTGATGTCACCGGACGAATTCACTTCAACGCCACGGTGACGAATGCACGCGACATCCATCGCATTCTCACCCAGCTCCCGGGTCCACGTTACACGCGCCTCGTCAAACGCGAGACGCCGCTCATCCTGGGCATCTTCGAGCGGTTGTTCGACCACGAATCCTTCACCGGCCGCTCGGGCACTTTTTTTGGCTACGAGGGATTGGGCTGCATTTACTGGCACATGGTCTCCAAACTCCTCCTGGCGACGCAGGAAACATTTTTCCGCGCGCTGAAATCCGGCGCGCCCAAGCCGGTCGTGAACGGGCTCGCAACGTGTTATTACGACATACGCGCCGGCATCGGTGATTACAAGACGCCCGATGTTTATGGTGCATTTCCGATGGATCCCTATTCGCACACGCCCGGCCACGCGGGAGCCCGCCAGCCCGGGCTGACGGGACAGGTCAAGGAGGACGTGATCTGCCGCTCGGGCGAACTGGGGGTCACGGTCACAGGCGGGGAAATCCACTTCCGCCCCGTTTTGCTTCGACGGGAGGAATTCGTGAGCGGTCCAACTGAATTCATTTGCTATGATCTGGCGGGCGCCAGGCGGAGGCGGCTTCTGCGGGCGGGCGAACTTGCCTTCACCTTCTGCCAGGTGCCGGTCATTTATCGGTTGGCGCAAAATAATTCCCTGACCGTTGTGCTGGCGACGGGGGCAAAGCGGCCTGCCGGACAACTCCGACTGGATGCGACCACCAGTCGTGAGATTTTTGAGCGGACCGGCAAAGTGGTATGCATCGAAGTTTGCCTGAACCTTAAGCGATTGCCGGATTTGTTCCCGGGAAAAAAATCTTAACTTCCACAAAATATCAGTAATGAATCAAAATCTCCTCCCCCCAAGAAATTTCGGCGCCTCCACCCTGCTCGTTTGGGCATTGGTCTCGCTTGCGGCAGCGACGGCTGGCAGGAGCGCGGAAACAAATACATCCAGGACCACCGTCGTGCCTATTCAACAAAAACCAGGCGACCTGCTGGATGGTTTCAAGCGGGCGGTGTGTTATTCAGGGTTCCGTCATGGACAACATCCCGACCGCGGCAGCGGCGCGGTCAACCCCAGCGACAAGGAAATCCTCGAAGACCTCCAGATGCTGAGCCGGGAAGGCTATTTCACTTTGATCCGGCTGTATGACGCGCAGGCCAATTCAGAGGCGGTGCTGCGACTGATCGAAGCCAACAAACTCAATCTGAAGGTCCTGCTCGGCGCCTGGCTGGACGCCGAGGTGAACAATCCCAATTGCCCCTGGCACAAGGAACCTTACTCAAGGGAAATTTTGGCGGCGAACCAGCAGAGGAATGGCAAAGAAATCGAAAGTGCGATACGCCTGGCCAATCTATACTCCAATACAGTCGTGGCCGTGGCGGTCGGCAACGAAGCCTTGGTGGACTGGAACGACCACATGGTGCCCGTGGATTCTGTCATCAGTTATGTCCGAAAGGTTAGGCATTCGATTTCCCAACCGGTGACCGTCGCAGACAACTACAATTGGTGGGCACATCAGGGCGCAACCCTGGCACGGGAACTGGATTTTGTTTCCGTTCATACTTATCCAGCCTGGGAGGGCAAGGACATTGACGAGGCCATGCCTTTCAGCATCGCAAATCTGCAGGCTGTCCGGAACGCCCTGCCCCACAGCCGGCTGGTCATCACCGAGGCGGGCTGGGCGACCACCGCGAGTGAATTCGGTCCGCGCGCTGGCGAAGAAAAGCAAAAGCGCTACTATCACGACCTGTTCGCGTGGACGGAGCAAATGAACATCACCACTTTCTTCTTCGAAGCCTTCGACGAGGATTGGAAGGGTGATCCCAATAATCCGCTTGGCGCCGAGAAGCACTGGGGGTTGTTCACCGTGGACCGCAAACCGAAGCAGGTTGTTCGACATTGAAGGCAGGAGCAAATGCGCATGGAAAAAATATTCTGGAAAACCGGTATGATGGTTGCCTTTCTGGCTGCTTTCGCCGTGCCGGCGTTGGCCGTCGATATTCCTGCCCATTCCGACGATCTCAATTTGCCCCTGACCAACGCGGCGCCTCACAGCGGCTGGAACCTCGTCTGGAGCGACGAATTCAATCAGGCAGATGGCACGACTCCGGACTCCCTCAAGTGGGGTTACGACCTAGGCGGACAGGGCTGGGGCAACAAGGAACTGGAATACTACACCGCCCGAACAAACAACGCCCGCATCGAAGACGGCGCACTGGTAATCGAGGCGCGACAGGAAAATTTCGGCGGGAGGAATTACACATCTGCCCGGTTGCAGACCAGAGGCAAATGGTCGTGGACTTATGGCCGCATTGAGGCGCGTATCAAAGTTCCCCGCGGCCAGGGATTCTGGCCTGCGTTTTGGATGCTCGGCACGAACATGAATTCGGCGGGTTGGCCCGCCTGCGGCGAAATCGACATCATGGAAAACCTCGGGCGAGAACCCGGCATAGTCCACGGCACGGTTCATGGGCCGGGTTATTCCGGCGCCTACGGGATTGGCGGGCCCTTTATCCTGCCCGGCGGCAAGGCATTTGCCGACGATTTCCACGTTTTCGGCATCGAATGTGAAACCAATCGCATCTGCTGGTTGGTGGATGACCAGCCTTACTTTACGGTTGCGCCGGCCGATCTTCCCGCCGGCACGCGCTGGGTCTTTAATCAACCGAAGTTTTTACTGCTGAATCTCGCTGTCGGCGGTGGCTGGCCCGGCAATCCCGACGCCACGACCGTTTTCCCGGAGCGGATGCTCGTGGATTATGTTCGTGTCTACAGCAAAATCTCAACTCTGGAAACCAATCTGCCGCCATTTCCCTCGATGGTGAAAATCTCGAATTAAAATGCAATGATCGAGTTGACCATGGCCTGACCTGTGAGAAACTATTAACATCCGGAAACAGCCGATACACCAAACTCATGAGAAAAATATTGCGCAAAGCCTTGGGAATTATTTCCTGTCTGGCTTTTTCTGTGACGCCGCTGATGGCCGGGAACGTTCTGACCAATCCCGGATTTGAGTCCGATCCTCTCGGCGAGAATCAAACACTGCTTGGCTGGTCAGCCTATGGAGGAAATGCTTACAGCGAAACCAGCCTGACCCTGGCCCATAACGGCACCAACTATTTCAAGGTCTTTCAGGCTTTCACCAGCAGCACAAACTACACCGGAGTCTATCAGGATTACATCTCCGGCCCGGGCGCGGTTTATACGGCGGATGGATGGGCTTATACCCTCTCCGGTGACAAACTGGCCGGCCGCAACCTCGCATGGATTGAGGTTACGTTTAGGGATGCGAATGCAAACGTTCTGGCGCTGTATCGCTCGGCGGTCATTACCACCAATTCACTCGCCAACGGAAACTTTCCGGTCAATGCCTGGTTTGATCTGCCGGTAACCAACCAATACAACCCAAACACTGCCGTCATAACGAATGCCACCACCGAGCTGGTCGCGCCAGGGGGAACCTATTTCGTTCGCTATCAGATTGTATTTCAAGGTGACCCGAATAATTCCGGCGGTTCGGTCTATTTTGACGATTTGAACCTGCTCCCTGTCGGCGGCTCGCTCTATGGCAACTGGAACATCACCTGGAGCGATGAATTCAATGGCACCAACGTCGATACGACCGTCTGGACCAATGATTTGGGAAATGGGAGCGGCGGTTGGGGCAACAACGAACGGGAATATTATACCAGCCGGACCAACAACATGTACGTTTCCGGCGGATTGCTTCACATTGTCGCGCAAAAAGAATCTACCAACGGTTTCAGCTACACTTCCGCCCGGATGAAAACGCAGGGATTCATGTCGTGGACATATGGACGCTTTGAATGGCGGGCAAAGTTCCCTGCTGGAACCGGCTTCTGGCCGGCGCTATGGTTGTTGGGAACAAACATCACGAGTGTCAACTGGCCCGGGTGCGGCGAGATCGACGTGACGGAAAACAACGGGGCCACACCCGTCAACGTGCAGGGCAGCTTGCATTCCGGCACCGACGAGACAGCGGTCTATACTTTTCCCGACAGCGGATCTGTGACCAACTTCCACACCTATGTCCTGGACTGGAGTCCCAGCGCGTTTCTCTGGTATATAGACGGCCATCTCTACGAGTCGCAGACAAGCTGGGGTAGCAGTCTTGGCAACCCCTATCCGGCCCCGTTCGACAAACCGTTTTTCATCGTCATGAATCTCGCGGTCGGCGGCAATTATCTGGCCACCAACGGCGTAAATCCCAGCATCACCGACATCAATAAGTCCACTTTTCCCGCGGAAATGCAGGTGGATTATATGCGCATTTACACCCAGACCAGCCCGCTGCAAATTTCAATCACCAACGCAGGCCCCCAGGTCACCGTGTCCTGGCCGGGCAACATCATTTGTCATCTGCAAACGCAAATCAATTCCCTGGGCACAAACTGGGTTGACGTGATTACCGTCACCAATTCATTGCAGTTCATTCCCGGCAGCAACGCCGCATTCTATCGTTTGCGATCACCTTGAAATTTGTTCGTCGTTACCCGAATACACTCCTTTGATCAGGTGTTATCCCGCCTGAGCTTTGGAAGCTCGACGGTCTTGACGTCCAAAATTGCATGATCGGCCGGCAATGATTCGCCCAACCAAAGACGCTGTGAGGTCCAGCGCGCCGGAGGATCGCTCCAAAACGGACGTTGCAGATGGTCGTAGGCCTGGTCATCCACGCCATGAAACGGCAGGGGTTCAACCCGCCAGCCCTGGCCGTCATGAAAATCTGCGTCCACCGGATTTTTGTTCGACAAATCATTGGATGCATTCAACCTTGTCGGCATGGCCATGTCATTGAAAAACAAATGGGTGTTGATCACCGGAGCCTCGGGCGGTTTTGGGGCGGCGGCGGCGCGCGCGTTTGCCGGTGAAGGCGCCCGGCTTTTGCTCGGGGCCCGGCGGTTGGACCGCCTGGAACAGGTTGCCGCCGAAGCGCGCCAGGCCGGCTCTCCGGAAGCGATTTTCCACGAATTGGACGTGACGAAAACGCCCAGCGTCGAATCGTTCATCGCCTGGGCGAAAGCCAAAATCCAAGACCCCAAATGCCAGACGCCCCATCCGGCGTTCCTGCAGGTTTTGATCAACAACGCCGGCGGGGCGCATGGGCTGGACACCGTGGCCGAAGGCAAGGACACGGATTGGGAAACCATGCTACAGACGAACGTGCTGGGCATATTGCGGGTGACGCGGGCAGCCCTGCCGTTGATGCCGCATGACGTGGGCGCCAGCATCATCAACATCGGCTCGACCGCCGGCCACACGGCTTACGAAGGCGGTGCCGTCTATTGCGCAGCCAAGGCGGGCGAGCTGCAAATCACGCGTGCGTTACGAATGGAATTGAACGGCACCGGCATCCGTGTCGGCACGGTGGATCCCGGCCTGGCGGAAACGGAATTTTCCCTGGTGCGCTTCAAGGGCGATGCCGAACGCGCCGAAAAAGTTTATGCCGGCATAAATCCCCTGACGGCGGCAGACATCGCGGAAACCCTGGTCTGGGTCGCCAGCCGCCCGTCGCATGTGAACATCGACGAATTGCTGATCAAACCGGTGGACCAGGCGGCCATGCACAAAATCCATCGGCGCCCGGTGAAATAAATTTCAAATTCCGCGGTTTGCCCGCCACAACAGCACCGCACCGACGGCCTGGAAGATAAAATTCGGCAGCCAGAGGATCAAATGGGGCACCCATTCGGGACGCCCGGACAAAGACTGGCCGGCGATGATGAAACTGTAGTAGATCAGCACCAGGATGAGCGCCATGGCGATGCCGATATTGGTTTCCCGCCGGTGTACCCGGATGCCAAGCGGAATCCCCACCAGTGTAAAACCAAAACAGGCAAAGGAAAAGGCGACCTCCCGGTGCATCTCCACGCGAATCGGCTCGGTCAGATCCTTCCGCTGCCGCGTGAATTCACGAACCTCGGCGCGCAATTGATCCGGCGTCAATGATGGATCCGGCGGCAGGCCAATGCGTTGTTCGATATTGTGCAACTCATCCCGTAATTGCCAGAATGTCATGTCGCTCACCCGGGGTCGCCCGGGATCGTTCGTCACCGTGTTCAGGTCAAAATTCAACATCAGCTTTGGCGAAGAACCAATGCCCACCCGCGGACCGCTCAGGGTCACGGTGCGCGCGTCGAACAGGTTCAAAATGATTTGTTTGTTGGTCGTGTCCATTACCAATTCCCCCCGCGGCGCGCGCAAGGTGGTGGCCACGTTGGTCCCGTTTTCGAGCTGATAGATCATGACACCCTGTAATTTGCCATTGTCATTTTTATCGACATAAAAAATGCAGTTGGTGGAGACCGGAATAAACCGGCCTTCAGGCAACCGGGCATTTACCAGGTCGGCTTTGAGCTGGAAGATCAGGTTCTTGGACAGCACCCGGGAACGCGGACCGAGATCCATGTTGATCCAGGCGCTGAGCCCGCAGCACAGGAGGCTCAAAAACAGTATGGGTGTGATCAGCGACAGCAGGCTGATGCCGCTGGCCCGCGCCGCCGTGAGCTCCTGGTCCGCGCTGAAACGGCCGAACACCAGCAATGTCGCCGTCAACAAACCCATGGGCAGCGCATAGACCATGACAAAGGGAATCAACAGCCCGATGGTTTGTAGGACGATGGCAAGACGCGCCTGGCCGCTGATCAACAACCCCAGGACTTCCTTAAGAAAGTCGCCGAGCAACAGCGCAAAGGTGAACACCGCGACCGTCAACAGCAACGCTGCGAGCACCTGGCCGGTCAGATATTTATGCAGTGTCTTCAAATGTTCACCGAAACCCTAAAGCCAAAACCGGAAATCCAAAACATCAAAATCACTCGAGTTGCGAATCTTTCACCTGAACCAAGGCCAGTTGATAGTCTTCCGGCGTATCCAAATCCAGCGCCAGGCCCGGGTCATCAGCGAAACAACGTGCGTTGCGGATGCGGGTTTGCTTCAAAAAAGCATTCAAGGTTTCCGCCCGCGACACCTTCAATTCTTCAAACACCTGTCGCGGCAGCAAAACCGGATGCCGGGCGTGCCCGCCGAATTCCAGCTGGCAGACGGCGTCCGCATTCACCGAATGGAATTCCAGCAGTTGCCGGAGGGTTTCAAAGTGCAAATGCGGCTGGTCACCCAGTGTCAGCACCCACGTGGCAATCTCAGCCTTCCAGCCCGGCCAGACGGCCGCACAGAGAATCGAGCTGAACATGCCACGCTCGGGTTGTGGGTTTTCAATGCGGCCAGCGCGTGGAAAATCCAGACGGTCCAATTCAGCCGCCAGCAACGCATCCTGCGGCCGGAGAACGACACCAATTTGCGCCGCGCCGAGCTGATACCACTGTTCGAGCAGATGGCCGATGACGGTGGTTCCATTCCAGGGCAACAGCAGCTTCGGCCGGCCCATCCGCGAGGACGCGCCCGCACCTAAAATCACCACGCCCAACGTTTGATGGTTAACCGGCGGCATGTAACCGGTCCCGGGCATTAAACTCAGCCCGTTTTTGAATGAACTGTCCCATCACACTTACCGCGATCTCGTGCGGTCCCACGGCCTGGATATCGAGTCCCACCGGGCAGGCCAGCCGGTCGAACTCTTCCGCGCGCGCCATGTTCTGGCGCAAAAATTCCTCCCGCATGATCCGCACCTTGCGCCGGCTGCCGATCATGCCGAGAAAAACAAAAGGCAGGTGAATCCATTCCGACAGCACCAACGCATCGTGCTGATGGCCGCGGGTGACGATAAGCCCAAACGCGGGTGTTATCGGCGGCGGCACTTTCAAAAGCTCGTGCCAGGGGCCGACCTGGAGCCGGGCCGCAGGCGGAAAAAACCGCTCGTTGGCCAGTTCCGGGCGATCGTCAAAAACCGTCACGTCAAAATCCAGTTGCAAGGCCAGCGGCACGACAGCCTGGGCGACATGACCCGAACCGGCGATCCAAAAGCCAAACGCCGGAGCAACGGTCTCCTGATAAAGCCAGTCATCGGCCGCGGTGGCCGTGGAACTGTCCGCAGCGCCTTCAACCCGGGTGATGGAGAAATCTTTTTTCACCCCCCAACGGACGGGTGCGGCAACGGTCGCCAGCGCGCGCCAGAGTTCCGCCGACTGCGCGGCCTGGGGCAGGATCAATCCGGTCACGCTGCCCCCGCAGATCAAGCCGTCGTCCCAGCCGAAATCATGGTCGAGGACCATTTCAAATGTCGCCGGTTGGCCCGTCTGCATTGCCTTCAGGGCCCGGGCCTGAACCTCCGCCTCGAGACAGCCGCCGCCGAGCGTGCCGGTGATTTTTCCATCCAGAAAAAACAACGCCTTGGCGCCGGCGCGTTGCGGGCTCGACCCTTTGACGCCGGAAATGAGTGCCAGCGCAAAAGGCTTTTCGCTCAAGGTTGCAAGTTGTCGGTAGAAGCGCCCCATAAAATTTGCTCGCCGGTAAATTTAGACGATGGTAGCCGGAAAACCCAGACCCAACCCGCTGAGTTCAGGCCAAGTGGGGCGAGAGTCCTCGCGAGCCGGTGGAGACACAAGCCTGTCAAACCGCCTTGAGCGCGGCCTTGACGCGGTCCGGCGTCATGGGCAACTGGAACAACCGGGCGCCGGTGGCGTCGCAGACGGCATTCGCAATCAACGCCCCCATCAGGATGATCGCCGGTTCACCCCCGCCCTGCGGTGGTGTGTCATTGTTCTCAATGAGCACGCTTTCTATTTTTGGCACCCAGGAGAACCGCGGCAGTTCATAGGTATCGTAGTTCGTATCCAACACCTCGCCGCCTTTGAAATGAACCTCCTCCGTGAACACGTAACCCAAACCCATCGTGACGCAGCCTTCCAGCTGGATTTTTGCGCCTTCGGGATTGATGATCACGCCCATGTCCTGGGCGCAAACCACACGTTTGACCTGCACGGTTCCCTTGGCCGCGTCCACCGCAACTTCGGCGATGGCCGCCACGTAACTTCCGGCGTCCGTGCCACAAGCCACGCCGTAACCGCGCTTGCTCGGGCCCTTGGCCGGCGTCCAGCCAAAATGGTCGCGGGCGGCTTTAAGCACGCGAATCATCCGCTCATCACTCAAATTATCCAGACGGAACTGCACCGGGTCGATTCCCGCGCCGGCCGCCATCATGTCGATGTGCGATTCGCGGGCGAAGGTGTTCGTATTGTTGCCCGGGGCGCGCCAGGCGCCGGTGGCAAATGGATGCGCATTCGCCGGTCCGCCAAAGCCGGATCCCCGCGACGCGGTGCGATGGTCCGGCACGGTGTAAAATTGTTGTGCGCCGCGTTCGCCGGCAAAATAAACATCGCAATCCCAAAACGCCATCTTGCCGGCGGCATCCACACCGGAATTGATCTTCACCACCGCCGCCGGGCGGAAGGTGTCATAGAAGAATTCCTCCTCGCGCGTCCACATGACCTGCACCGGCTTGCCGGCAGCCTTGGCCAGGCGCGCCGCCTCGACGGCCTCGGCGTTGTTCGTTTTTCCACCAAATCCCCCGCCCACAAATGGCGCGATGACCCGGACCTTTTCCGCTGGAAATCCCAGGGCATGGGCAACCTGGTCGCGCGCGCCGAACGGATTTTGCGTCGAGGCCCAGACGGTGGCCTTGTCTCCATCGATCTGGCAAAGCGCTGCGTGGGTCTCCATCGGCGAATGGGCAACGTAGCTGTTCAGATAGGTCGCCTCGAATTTCTTGGCCGCATTTTTCCGGCCCTCGTCCAGATCTCCGCCTTGTTTCAACACGCGCGGTTCGGGCGCAACGCTCATCAAATGGTCGAAAATGTTCTTGTCATCCACCGTCGCCGGCGGAACATCGAAATCAGCTTTGATTTTTCCCAGGGCAACTTCCGCAACATCGGGAAATTCATGCAACACGGCCACCAGGTCCCCATCCTGGATGATCTGGACGCCGTCGATTTCCTTGGCCGGCGCGGTATCCACGCTTTTCAGTTTGGCGCCATGCGCGGGTGGCCGAAGAATTTTGGCATAGAGCATTCCGGGAACGCGGATATCAGCCGCGTAATGAGCCTTGCCTGTGACCTTGGCTTCACCGTCGCGCCGGGTATGTGGCTGGCCGACAATTTTAAAGCTGGCCGGATTTTTCAAGGCGGGCTTGGATTGCAGATGCCGTTCGACCGTCCGCCCTTTCGCCAACTGACCGTAGGTGACCCGGTGTTCCTTGTTTTCGGAATCAAAGATGACACCGTCTTTGGCGACCAGTTGTGCTTGCGGAACCTTGAGTTGGTCGGCCGCCAACTCCAGCAGGACCACTCTCGCCTCCGCGGCCGCAGCCCATAATGCCGGCCCAAACATCCGCGTCGTCATCGAACCGAACGTGCCCATGTCCCATGGACATAAATCCGTATCACCCATTACGATGTCCACCGTGTCGAGCGGAGTTTCCAATTCCTCGGCCAGCATCTGGGGCAGCGACGTGATAGGGCCCTGGCCCATTTCGATTTTTCCGGTGAAACAGGTAACCCGTCCATCCTCGCCAATGCGCAGAAAGGCGTTAAAATCGGAGGGCAATCCCGGCCGGCCGCCGCGGGGACGCGACGCTTCCTCCTGGCCAAACAAGGCATCGTTGATCGCGATGAAAATAACAATGCCGCCGCCGATGCGTTTGAGAAAATCCCGGCGATTGCTCGAGAACAAATCTTCGTAGCTGTGGATGTCCCTGAAATTGGCCGCCAGAAAATCGTTCGCTTTCATTGGGCTCCCTTCATCTCTGCGGCCGCCTGCCGGACAGCCTGGACAATGCGGACATGCGCGCCGCAACGGCAAAAATTTTGTTCCAGACCCCGGCTGATTTGTTGTTCGGTTGGTTGCGGATTGAATTTTAGCAGGCTGACGGCGGTGAGAATCATGCCTGGTGTGCAATAGCCGCATTGCATGCCGTCGTGTTCCATGAACGCCCGTTGCACCGGATGCAACTTCCCGTTCCCGGCCAGGCCTTCGATGGTGACCAACTCCTTGTTCTGGACATCCTTGATTTTCAGCAGGCAGGACCGCGTAGCCCGCTGGTTCAGCAAGACGGTACAACAACCGCAGTGACCTTCACCGCAACCGTATTTGGTGCCGGTCAGTCCGAGGTCGGTCCGCAAGACCCACAGCAGCGGCCGGTTGCCGTCCACTTTCAACCGGACTGGTTTGTCATTGAGTTTGAATGAAATCGTATCGGTCATGCTGTCCTCCCTTTCGCGCAATTAGTCGTTAAAAATGCGTGGCTACTTGTCATCCATAACCTGGCCTTTGTAACCGATTTAAATGGAATGAAAAGCCGAAAGATGGCCGGCTTCTGAACAACTTTGGGCAACAGTACAATTGGGAGGAAGTCCAAATCAAAGCAGTCGTCCCGGCTTCATTTTGGCTACACTGAGCAGAAAAACCGTTTAAAACAGGTGAAGTGGTGGCTGGGGGCGGAATTGAACCGCCGACACAAGGATTTTCAGTCCTCTGCTCTACCAACTGAGCTACCCAGCCAGCCGCGGCCGGATATTAAACCCGCCCGTTCACCGGTTGGCAAGGTGAAATGAACCTTGTGAACCTCCCCGGTTGTGCGCTTGCCCCGTCATCCGGGCATTTGATAGTGTCACTTCATGACCCGGCACGCCTTTCCGTTCTCCCGAGGCTTCATGTTTCCCAAATCACTTATTCTGTCAGGGCTCGCCGGATGGCTGCTGTTTCTTGCAGCCCTGCCCGCCGCCGCCCAGACAACAAACAAACAGGCGCAAATCGAAGCCGTGAACGCGGAAATGAATGATGCGATGGATCAGGTCCGCAAAATCATCAACCAGCCCGTGCTCGCCTATGCCCGCCAGCCCGGCATGGAGGTGGGCGAATATCCGTACTGGTTTCATCCTGGCGCCAACACGCCGGACTTCAACAACGTCGATATCCGCACCACCCAGGAAAAAATCTACGACAAATTCGCGTATGTTTCCTCGGACCTGAATCCGGGCATCGTCTTTCCCGGCCGCGACCTGGAATTCAACGCCAACACCAAGTACTTCTATACCAACCGTTCGCTCCCAAAAAAGAAACTGACCGAGCCACAAATGCTGGAAATCAACCGGCTCTATCGCATCATCGGTCATTGCCAGAGCGAATTGGCACAGTTGCAACCGCCACCGGAGGCAACGGAGGTCACCACCGAGGTGGATGATCCGGATTCAACGGCGCAAAAGATTGTGAACCGTTTCCCGATGCTAAAATCCAGTACTGTCCGCGTCGCTTTTGTCGTCCTGGTGCTGGTGGGCATTGTTTATCTATTCCGCCGGCGGTCTGGATGACGGGCGCATCTCAATTTTTGAGCAGTAACTTGGTTGCACAATCCCAACGGGATTGTGTCCTTCAGCCCAAGGTTGCCCTGATTTGTCGGGGCTACCTTGGGACTATTCGGAAAGGGAATCAACCCCGAAAGCCTTCGGGGTTGTGGCCGAGGTCTTGGGTGCATGGGAAAAGAACGGTCGCAACCGCGTTGCGGTTGGTGATGTTTGGGGACATTCACCCAGGGTGGCTCGTTCCTCGCAACCCTGGGCTTTGTGCCGGAATCCCGTTGGGATTCTTGGGCGGTGCGTTTGGCCCTGCACAAAAATTGAGTTGCGCCCCTGGATGACCGAACGTTGGATTTTTCATCGCCTCGAGGGCTTATCCGTGTTAATTCGTGTGCATCCGTGGTCGAATTTCCCGACAACCGAACACATGATTTCCTGAACCTCGCCGGTTGGGGCCTCGCGGACTGCGAACCCGTCACCGGCGACGCCTCCACCCGCAAGTATTTCCGCCTGCACCGGGATAAACAGACCGCCATCCTGATGGATGCCGCGCAGAACCTGGACAGCGTTGGACCGTTCATCCAAATCAATCAGCATCTTCACCAGCTTGGTTTCAGCGTGCCTGCCCTGCTCGCCCAGGACGAAAAAAACGGCTTCCTGCTGCTGGAAGATTTCGGCGATGCAACCTTTGCCGGCCTGCTGGATGGTCAACTTGAGGCAATTTCCAAAACATCAGGTAGGGCGGGCAACCCGCTCGCGATTCATAGGAGTCCTCTGCCCGCCGCCTCTGAGTCTGAAAATTGCGGCGCGCACGGAGTGACGCGCCCTACCAATGCAGAAATACTTTATACGCTAGCCACCGATGTCTTGATTTCCCTGCACCAAAATCCCCGGGCCATCCCCGCCGGCTTGCGCACGTATCATCCGGAAAAAATGCTTGCCGACATCGAACTATTTTTGGAATGGTGCACACCTGGAATTGACGAGGCCGGAAAGGATGAATTCCGGACCGTCTGGCGCGAAATCCTGCCGCTGGCTCATCAGGTTCCAGCCTCGCTCCTGTTGCGCGACTATCATGTGGCCAATCTCATGTTTTTGCCGGACCGCGAAGGCGTCCGGCAGGCCGGGATCCTGGATTTTCAGGACGCGTACCAAGGTCCGATCACCTACGATCTGGTCTCATTGCTCGAAGACGCCCGGCGCGATGTGCCGGACGAGCTCCGTGAAAAGATGACGGCCCGATACTTGGCCAGTTCCACTGCCCTTGACCGGAAAGCTTTAGAAACTTCAATGGCTGTCCTGGCAGCGCTGCGGCATACCCGCGTGCTGGCCATTTTCGAACGGCTGAGCCGACAGGAAGGGAAACACGATTACAAGCAACTGCATTCGCCGCGCGTGGAACGCCTGTTGCAACGAGCCTTGCGCCATCCGAGGCTGGCCGGCGTCAAACGCTGGATGGAACGGAACGTCGATAAATGAAAAGCAAACATTCAACGCTCAACATCGAACTCTCAACACCCAAGGTCGTCCGCAGCGAACCGGTTGGATGTTCGGTGTTGAAGGTTGAATGTTGAATCTTTATGACTTTTAAACTCAAAAAAGCCATGGTCTTGGCCGCGGGATACGGCACGCGGCTCAAGCCGTTGACCGACCGCATGCCCAAACCGCTGGTCCCCGTCGCCGGCAAACCGATGATTGAATACGCCCTTGATCACCTTCGCGCCTATGGCATCGAGGAAGTCATCATCAACGTGTCGCACCTGAAAGATCAATTAACCGCCTACGTTGCCAATTGCCGCGGCCTGACCGTCAAGATTTCCGAGGAAACCGAACCGTTGGAAACCGGCGGCGGATTGAAAAAGGCCCTGCCGCTCCTGGGTGACGAACCGGTCTTTACCATCAACAGCGACATCATCTGGCAGGATGGATCGGAAAGCGCGCTGAAGCGTCTGGCCCGGCATTGGGATGACGCGAGCATGGATGTCCTGCTCCTGGCGCAATCCAAGGCCAAAGCCATCGGGCATGACAAGGGTGAAGATCATTTGTTCATCAAACCGGGCAACACCATTGGCTGGATCGACCGGGAAGCGCCCTACATCATCGCCGGCGTCGGCATCCTGCATCCGCGCATTTTGGTGAAAGCGCCCGAAGGAAACTTCACCGTCAAAATTCTCTGGCACCAGGCGCTGGCCCAAAACCGTCTTTTCTGCCTGCCCCACGATGGCCAATGGTTCCAGACCGGCACACCCGCCGACATCAAAATGACTGAAATGCATCTGGCCGGGTGAGCCGAAGCCGTTCGTCTTGCGCGCGACTTCACCCTGGCGGAAGGATGGTCGGACAGCGATGTGGAAAGCATCGGCGTACTTGTTTTGGGAACCGGGCTTGTGCAAGCGGCAAGAATGGTATTTTGGTGTTCATAGGTTTCGAGAACTTATAACAAGCAAGAGAATGGAAGCGGAGAATGGCGGAACGTAATTTCCCCGATTGACTCGCCGACGCCGCGGAATAACCTTGCTCAAACTGAGCCGGGTCAGGTTGCCGAACCCACGCGTGAATCCCGGCCTAACTGAGAACATTTTGAACCCACTTTTTCCTGCAGATGGTAGAAGTTCCCGGAACGCAGCCTGGGGCATCGTGTTGCTGGCGCTGGCCCAGTTGTGCTGGCTGCAGTTGCAGCCGGAATCGAAGTTTCACCAGTTCTGCGCCGTGGCAACTGAATCCGCGACCGACCGTGCCGCCTTGACGGAGCAGGAACAATTCGACCGGATTGCCCGCCAAACAGGCAATGGCAACGTGCTGTTGAAGCTGGCCGGGTACGCCAAAACCAACCCGGTCGTCGAACATTCCCTGGGTTATTTTTATTTCCGGACAAGTTATGCCTTATACCCCAGGCGGGTGTATGCCGCCTCCGCCGACCAGGTCATCAACGACGGCCGGGACATCATGCGGATCGGATTCAATCCCGACCCGCAATGGTTGCAGGCGCATGATGTCCATTCCGTATTGACCTTTGGCAATGATTATCCGGGCGGAGAAACGCCGCGGTTGGAAATCCTGCCGCCGTTTCAGGATCCGGCCGGAACTCCGACCAACCCATCAGGAGGCAACTGATGGCAATCCTGGCTTGTTGTTTCTATCTGCTGCTGATTGTGCTGCTGGGGTACACCCTGCTCTCGGTCATTCGCCCTTCAAACCAATTGACCATTGTTCAATTGACAGGACTTTGCCCGGTTGTCGGCGCAGGCACCATGGGATTGCTGCTGTTCTGGATTTCATTGATGGGGTTTGCTCCCTCGCGGCAGGTTTTGGCTGCCATTGGTGTCGTGACGGGGGCGGTTTTGGTGGTCCTGAAAAACAAGCAGCGTCTGCCGGGAATAAAGCTCGTGGCAAACGATCTCGATGAAGGTGACGGGTGGATTGTCATACCGGTAGGCATAATCATGGCGGGAATGGCAGTGATTGTGGCGGGCGCCGTCACGTCACCCCTGACGGAATGGGACGCCCTCGCCATTTGGGCATTCAAGGCAAAGGTGCTGGTGCACGCAGCCCTGTGCCCAACCCCGATCTACTTTCATGATACAAGCCTGAGCTACAGCCACCTGGATTATCCGTTGATGGTGCCCTTTCTGACCGCGGGGGCTTATGCCGCGATGGGAACGGTGGATGACCAGACCGGGAAACTGGTGTCAGCCTTTCTGGATGTTCTGTTGGTGCCGATGGTATATCTGGGATTGCGCTGGAAATTGCGACGACTGCCGGCAGCGTGCTTGAGCGCAATGGTGGCCGTGCTGCCGATGATGCTCCGGTATGGAGGCACTGGATATGCCGACCTGCCGCTGGCGATGTTTTATGCCGGCAGCGTTTTTTATGTGTCCAGATGGATTGATCAGCAACAATGGAAGGATCTCACCCTGGCCATCCTGTTCAGCGTTTTCGCCGCGTTCACGAAAAATGAAGGGCTGGTACTGTCGCTGATGAATGGCGTGGTGATTCTGGCCTGTGGACTTTGGGCTGCCCGGCGGCGCGGGTGGATGGCAGCCACGATGTTCTTCGCGGCGTGGCTGGCCATGGACGCGCCCTGGTTGATCTGGAGCCGGAACCTGCCACACACCCATGAAGATTACGGATCAAAATTATTGTCATCCCAACTGGTGACGCATCTGCCACGATTGAAGGAAATTATCCCGGCGATGGTGGTGCAAACCGCGGAATTTCAGGTGTGGGGTCTGTTTTGGATCATGGTTGGAATGCTGGCGCTGTTGGGATGGCGGGCGCTGGCCCGACCCTATGTACTGGCCCTGTGGATTTTGCTGGGATTGCACTTGATGAGCTACGCCCTCGCGTACAGCGTGACACCCTGGGACATCGCCGTGCTGATGCCCATGACCCTGGACCGGCTGTTTTTGCATGCGGTTCCCGCGGCCGCTTTCCTGGCCGGATGGCATTGGGCGGAAGCAGGGGTAGGCCATCAGCGCGTTGGAAAGATGAAGCAAACCTCAACCGTCAAGGAAGCGCTCGATATTTGAAATCGTGAAACCGAACCTCGCCCGTGCCTGCGGAAAAAAGGGCCGGACGAAGGCTCAGAAATCCTCCCGCGACGTTATGATTATAGCCGGAGACTTCGAATTGCATCCAATGCTTCGTCCAGTGCTGGCCATCCGGGCTGTGCCAGAGGGTAACGATGTGGTGATTGTTGCGCAGCCGCAGGAAAAAGTGGCTGCCGATCCCGGCGGGTTTGGGGAACGCAGCAATATCACCTTTGCCATACTCCAGCATCTTTTCGCCGGAAAAGCCGAGACCGGCGAATAACCGGTCGCTGTAGAACACAAGCAGTCCGGCTGAAGCGCCTTGGTCGCAGTCAACCTCAACCTGGATCTCATAGGCCTGATCACCGCAGCCGAAGGTCAGCGGTGAACAATCCTTGGGTGAACTCCCGATCGCTTTCATGATCAACGAATGATTCTCATAACGGTAACGGTCTGGCGCGCCCGTGTCCGCGCGGAAGAACTGCCACTGAATCCCCATCTTGTCCGTTGAAAAATCGTCCGACAACGCCATGCTATGAGGCACCGGAGTGCCGCCGGGCGGCAGCGGAATGGGTTGGGCAACATCGGCACCCGCCGACTTCACCCAGCCATCCGCAGTCCACGCCACCGGTTCGAGCAGGGTCTGCCGGCCGAGGTTGTAATATCCATTTTCGTAAGCGTGATAGACCAGATACCACTGTTTGCCATCCGGGCCTTCCACCAGTGTCGCATGGCCGCGGGACCACCATTTCTCATCCGCTGAACGCGTGTGAACTACCGGGTTGTAGGGAGAGTTTTCCCAAGGACCCTGCAGCGATTTGGACCGCGCCATAACGACCATGTGGCTCGTTGGCGGGCCGGCCGTGCCGCCCTCGGCCAGAACCATGTAAAAATAGTCGCCGTGATGCAGGATCTTGGGCCCTTCCTGGGCAAACGTCTCGACATCCCAATCTTCAGGATACTTCCAGCCATTGTAAACCTTGCGAACCGAACCGGTCACGCTGAGCCCGTCATCCGCCAGCCCCACCATGAAACCACCACCGAGGAACAAATACCGTTTGCCATCCTCGGAGACGGCGTGACCGGGATCAATGTTGCCGACGTGCAGGTTGACGGGATCGCTCCAAGGTCCGTGGATGTCGTCAGCGTAAACCACCATGTTCTCCACGCCTTTGGCCGTGAGCGCCGGAAAATAGATGTAGTAACGTCCGTGATATTTGGTGAGGTCCGGCGCCCAGATCGTACCTACATGTTTCCGCAGTGCCGGCCCAACGGGCTCCCAGTTTACCAAATCGCGCGAATGCCAGATCAGCAGGCCGGGAGTGTAATCAAAACAGGAATGCACCATGTAGTAATCCTTGCCATCCTTCAGAACCGAGGGGTCGGGCTGGTCGCCCGCAAGGATCGGATTCAAATAGCGGCCATCGCCCAAGTCGGCCTTGCGCTGTCCTTCAGTCCCCCGGGCCCAGGTAATCGCTCCGGCGTCCTTCGCGGGCTCAAGCGGCGCAGGATTGGCCGGCGACTGCCCGAGCGCGGGAATGACTGCCAATGAAAGAAGAATTAAAGGGGTTAGTTTCATAGTAAAGTCGATTTCGAATGCAGAACCAGATCCGAACCAATATAATGGATTAAATGCGGG
>Ga0265337_1000150_pt1 | contig 35186 bp, 28 predicted proteins | sample 42122metaG_FD_192441 | JGI IMG/M metagenome (GOLD analysis project Ga0265337, IMG submission 192441) | Rhizosphere microbial communities from Carex aquatilis grown in University of Washington, Seatle, WA, United States - 4-21-22 metaG | ecosystem: Host-associated > Plants > Roots > Rhizosphere >... | reverse complement strand
GCGGGCGGCAGGCCGGCCGGCTGAGCGCGCCGCCGTCCGCCGAATGTCGGTGCCCCGTTGTACCGTGCGATCCGTGACCACCTGGACAGAGTTCGCGGGGCAGCAGCCTGCCCTGGCCGCCGCCGGCCGCGGCCAGATCTACCAGCACGGCCTCGGCCTCGGCTTCCTCGCCACGGTCCGCCGCGACGGCGGGCCCCGGGTGCACCCGGTGTGCCCGGTCATCAGCGCCGCGGGGCTGCACGTGCTCATCCTGCCCGGCCCCAAGCTGGGCGACCTGCGCAGGGACGGCCGGTACTCGCTGCACAGCGAGATAGTCGCGCCGCCGCACCAGGACGACGGCTTCGCGGTGTCCGGCCGCGCGACGGAGATAATCGATAGGGCGCAGGCCTGGGACGTCGTCCGCGACCAGGTGATCTCCGACTTCGGCGAGCTGTGGCCGGACTACGACAGCCTCGCCCTGTTCGAGCTGTCGGTCGAGAGCTCCCTGCTCACGCTGACCGAGCCGGACGGCACTCATCCCAAGGGCCCCACCATCTGGAAATGTGCCTGCTAGACCTTTACGCCGGGATACCGCTAATGTGTGGCTATCGTTCACCGGCCGTCGAGTTAGTCATTTCCTGCCAGGGGGGACCGTGCAGGATAATCCCTTCACATACGGGAATCCCATCTCTGACGCGCTGCGCTTTTTCGGGCGAACGCGTGAGGTAGAGCAGATCTTCGGCCGGCTCAGGAACGCGGAATTCGAGTCGAGCTCCCTGGTCGGTGACCGCAGGATCGGGAAGACGTCGCTGCTCAATCACCTGGCCGATTCGGGCGTCCGCGCGGTGCACGGGCTTGTCCCGTCGCGGTACACCTTCGTCTACGCCGACCTGCAAATGGTGGACGAGGCGATGGGGCCGGAACAGTTGTGGCGGCGCCTGCTGCGCTCGCTCGGCCAGGAGATGGCTGGTGACGACATAGTGCCGGCCGCGCTTGACGACCTGTTGGGGGCCGGGCGGTTCGACACGTTCGATCTTGATGAATTCTTCCAGAAGCTAGACGATAACGATCGTTTCGTCGTGTTCTTGCTCGATGAATTCGACCGCGTTACGGCTAACGCAAGATTCGGCCCAGATTTCTACTTTGGCTTCCGGGCATTGGCCATCCATCACAATGTCGCCTTGGTGACATCGAGCAGGCTTGAGCTCGTCGAGTTGTGCCACAGCGACGCGATCCGCTCATCTCCCTTCTTCAACATCTTCGCGAACATCAACCTGCGCATGTTCTCCGCTGGCGACTTCGACGACATGATCACGAAATCGCTCGCGGGCACTGACGTCCGGTTTTCCGATACAGAGCTTGAGCACGTGCTCGACCTGGCCGGCCTGCACCCGTATTTCCTCCAGGCGGCGTCCTGGGTGCTCTATGACGCCTACATGCAGCGACTGGATGCAGCAGGCCGGCAGGCGTTCCTTGCGGAACGGTTCGAAATGCAGGCCGTACCGCACCTGGTGGACTACTGGCTGAACTCCGGTGACCACGAGAAGATCGTGCTGACCGCCGCGGCGCTGCTCGAGCGCCAGGGCACCCGCGCCGCGGGATTCGGCGTCGCTGACCTGCGCCGGGTGTTCTCCCGGGCCGAGCCGAGCGCGAGCCGCCTGGAAAGGCGCGGCCTGCTGATGCACACCGACGGGGGATTCCGGCTGTTCAGCTCGGTCCTCGGGCCGTGGATCGTTGAGCAGATCTCGGCCGACCTGGCCGAACGGCAGAGCTACCCCGAGTGGCTCGCGCAGCACAAGGGCGCCAAGGAGCTGGTGAGCGACCGGCAGGGAAGGGCGCTGCGGGACGTCCTGCCGAAGATCGGCACCAGGTACCGGCAGCTCATCCTGACCTGGGCGAGCGACCCGCAGTCGGTCGTGGCGATGGCCGGGCTGTTGAAGAGCGTCCTGGACCTCCTGGGCTGAAAGAGACGACGGTGGACCACCAGCAGCATGTCAACCCGTACATCGCGGGAGCGCCGGTCAGCGGGCCGGACATGTTCTACGGCCGCGACGACGTGTTCGCGTTCATCTCGCGCAACCTGATCGGCCGGCACCGGGATTCGCCCGTCGTGCTTTACGGGCAGCGCCGGACCGGGAAGACGTCGGTGCTTTACCAGCTGCACCGGCGTCTCGGGCCGGATTACCGGTGCGTGTTCATCGACTTGCACGGGCTCAGCCTGGGCAGCATGGGCGACTTCCTGCTGGGGATCGCCGGCCTGGTCAGCCGTGGGCTGCACCGGGACTACGAGATCGACGTCGCCCTGCCCGACCGGGCGGTGTTTCTCGCCGACCCTCGGGCCGCCTTCGAGGAAGTGTTCCTCAGCGAGGTACTGCACGCGCTCGGCGACGACCACCTGGTGCTGATGCTCGATGAGGTCATCCGCCTCGACGAAGAGGTCAGGGCCGGCCGGATGGAGCGCGAGGTCTTCGACTACCTCCGCCACCTGATGCAGCACCATCCGCGGGTGAACTTCATCTTCTCCCTCGGCAGCGGCCTGGAGGAGCTGCGGAAGGACTACGCCTTCATGTTCGGCGTGTCGCTGTACCACCGGATCTCGTTCCTCGAGCCGGCGGCGGCGAGCGCACTCGTCACCGAGCCCGTGCACGATCACTTCGAGGTCGCGCCCGACGCGGTCGAGAAGATCCTGCAGATCACCTCGGGCCACCCGTACTACACACAGCTGGTGTGCCACTGCCTGTTCGACTTGTGGTCGCGGTCACCGAAGCCGGAGATGACGGTGGCCGACGTCTACGCCGTTCTCGCCGAGGCGATCGAACTCGGCTCAGCCAACCTGACCTATGTCTGGGAGGATTCCACGCCCGAGGAGCGGGCCGTGATGGCGGGCATGGCCGCGGCCGTGCGCGGCGGCCGGAACGCGGTCACGCTAGGCCAGGTCCGCGACGCGTGGCGCCGCTCAGGCGTGGTACTGCCCGACCGGCAGGCCGCGGCCGCGCTGCGGTCCCTGGCCAGCCGTGAGGTCATCACCGGTGATGCCGCCTACTCGTTCGCCGTGGACCTGCAGCGGCTGTGGCTCGACAAGCACCGCCGCCTTGACTGGGTGAAGGACGAACTGGCGGAGCCGATCAGGCAGTGGGACCGCGAGGCGCGCGCGTCCCGGCGCAACCGCTACGTGGCCGCGATGGCCGCGGTCGTCATCGTCGCCGGGTACGTGGCGGCGAGCGCCATCGCCGGATTGCCGCCGTTCCCCGGGCACGCGACGGCGCTCACGCCGGCGCAGGTCCTCGTCGCGGACATGCCGGGTGACCTGAGCAGCCACCCGGGAGAATGCCACAGCACCGCCTCAAGCCCGCCGTGGCGCACAGGAGGCATGGACGCCGCCCTGCGCTGTACCGATCCGAGCCTTCCCGGGGGCGAGGTCGACGGCTATCACTTCGCCAGCTCCGCCGCGCTCGATGTCTCCTGGCTGAGCTTCAACAGATGGTGGGGGTTCACCACGCACGCAGCGGGGACGCAATGCCCGCCGACCGGGAGCGGCTTCGGCTGGCAGGACGACTACGGCGTGGTGCAGATCGAATGCGGGCCCAGCCAAGGCGGTACGTCGGCCACTTATGCGGAGTTGTTCCCCGCCAGCAACTCAATCATCATCACGCAGGCCGCACCCGGAGATGACTCGTTCACGGTACTGAAATCCTGGATGTCCACGGCCACGTCAGCCCCCGTGGTGACGGCCTCTGCGTCTGCGCGGGCATCGGCAGCGGCATCGGGGACGGTGGCCGCGCTGCCGGCCGGGCTGAAGCCGCTCCGGGTCTTGCTGCCCACGGACATCCAGGACGCGAGCACCGAGTGCGCCGAGCAGGCGAAGATCCCGTGGACCACCCCTGGCCTGGTCAGCGCGTTCTCGTGCACCGCACCCGACATGCCGAACGGTCAGATATTCGGCTACCAGCTCGCCAGCGCCGCCGACTACCGCCAGGCCTGGGCCAACTACAACACCTGGGCGGACTTCGGCACGTCGAGCTCCGCGGTCTGTCCGCCAGGGACGGGTCAGACGCAAGGCGGCCCCGGCGAGTGGTGGGGCCCGCGCTTCCCGCAGCGCACGGGCCAGGTCCTCGAGTGCTTCACCAGCGGCAGCGGGCCGGTGTACGTGTGGACCTACCCGACAGAGAACGTTTTCATCGTGGCGCAGCCGGACAAAAGCTGGACGTTCAAGCAGCTGGAGACCTGGTGGGAAAACTACTCGGTCTGATACCGCGATGACGCCGCTCGAGAGCGGCCCCGGCCGGTAGCCTCAGCCGAACGACTTGTGCAGCGCGAACACGCGCTTCTCCCGCCCGCTCGCCGACGCGGTGATCCGCTGCCGCCACGGGGTCGACATCGCCGCCTTGTACCCGGGCTCGTCGAACACCGCCTCGGAGTCGATCTCGTGCAGCGACAGGAACCTGGGCGCGGTGCCCGACGTCAGCACGTACCGCCTGGCCCGCCGCCAGCCGGGCACCGCGAGCAGCATCGGGAAGTGCTCCTGCTCGTAGTGCGCCGCGAGCTCGGGCTCGGCGGCGGGCGGCACCGACATCGACACCGCCATGATCACCGGCGCGGGGCCGCCGTCAACGCCGTCAACGCCGTCCGCCCATGAGTCCTGCAGCAGCGAGTACACCCGCCGGTCGAGCGTCGACAGCGACGACATGATCCGCTTCTCCCGCTCCGACGCGTTCTCCCACAGCGCCTTGTACGCGGGCGCCTCGAGCGTGCCCGGCTTGATCAGGTAGGTGGCCAGCCAGTCCGGCTTCAACCCGTCGGTGGCCCGGTACCGCGCCACCGCGCCGAAGCCAGGCGTGGCGAGCCGCGCGGGAACGTGCTCGTTGTCATACCAGTCGGTGAACTCGGCAAGGTCAACGGGGCCGGGGGAGGAGTACACGACAAGCAGGTCATCAGCCATTGCTCAAGTATCCTCCGGCCCGCTCCCTCATGACGGCAGGAGCCGCCGGGCGGCGGCCTCGATCTCGGGCTCGGAGACGAGCACCAGGTTCGCGGCGTCACCGAGCGGCACGTAGCTGTCCGCCGCGGCCACCCGCGCGATCCGCCCGGTGAAGCCGCCGTCGGCCAGCGCCGTGATCACGCCCTCAGAGACGCCGCCCGACCGGCGCGTCTCGTCCACCACGAGCACGCGGCCGGTGCGCATCCCCTCGGCGAGCAGCTGCTCCTGCGGCAGCGGGGCGAGCCAGCGCAGGTCGAAGACCCGTGCCCCGATGCCGTCGGCCGCGAGCCTGCGCGCCGCCCGCAGCGACATCGGGACACCGTTGCCGAAGGTCACCAGGGTGATGTCGTCGTCGCTGACATGGCTGGGATAGGCGCGGCCGTGCCCGACGGGCACGTGCTCTCCTGCCCAGTGCTCCGGCCCGGCGTACGCGGACAGCCACCCGTCGTCGCCCGGCTGGTACAAGTCACGGGTGTGGTAGAGCGCGATCGGCTCGAGGAAGACCGACACGGTGCCGTCCACCACCGCGGCGGCCAGGCAGGTGCGCAGCATCGCGGCCGCGTCCTGCGCCCGGGACGGCACGGCCACCACGAGGCCCGGGATGTCGCGGAGCACGCCGACCGCGTTGTCATTGTGGAAGTGGCCGCCGAAGCCTTTCTGGTAGGCGAGGCCGGCCACCCGGACCACCATGGGGTTGCGGTACTGCCCGGCCGAGAAGAACTGCATGCTGGCCGCCTCGCCGCGGAGCTGGTCCTCGGCGTTGTGCAGGTAGGCGAGGTACTGGATCTCCGGCACGGGCAGCAGGCCGGACAGGCCCGCGCCCAGGCCAAGGCCGAGGATCGACTGCTCGTCGAGGAGCGTGTCGAAGACCCGGCCGGCACCGAACCGCCGCGACAGCCCGCGGGTGAGGCCGTAGACGCCGCCCTTGCGGCCAACGTCCTCGCCGAAGGCGAGCATCTGCGGGTAACGCGCGAGCGCGTCCGCCAGGGCCCGGTTGATGGTGTCGGCGAGGGTGAGTGGGCCGCTTTCCTCGGGCAGCCGCGGGCCGAAGGCGCCCTCCCGCTCCCGCGGGGCCGCCGCCGTGGCCGCCTGACGGGCGACCCGGTCGGGCTGGCGCGGCGCGAGCGGCGCGATGACCTCCGCCCGGGTGGACAGCTTGGGGTGGGTGGCCGCCTTGTCCGCCAGCTCCCTGACCTGGGCGCGGATCGCCTCATACCGCTCGGCCAGCTGCTGCGGGCGCAGCAGCCCGCCGGCGACGATCAGCCGGGCGGTGCCGAGTAGCGGGTCACGGGCGTAGTCCGCCGCGATCTCGGACTCGGTCCGGTAGCTGATCTCGGCGTCGCTGCCCGCGTGCCCGAGGAACCGCACCACCCGCAGGTGCAGGAACGCGGGTGAGCGGTTGGCCCGCACGTGGCCGGCCGCGGCGCTCGCCGCGTCGTAGCAGGCCTGCGGGTCACTGCCGTCGGCGCTGAAGTAGCGCAGGGCCGGGCGTCCCGAGTGCGCCGCGGCGATCCACCCGTCCGGGGTGCGGACGCTGATGCCGAGTCCGTTGTCCTCGCAGACGAGCAGCAACGGCACCGGCAGCCCCGCGTACGCGGTGCGGCAGGCGGCGTTGATGGCCCCGGTGGCGGTGGAGTGGCCCGCCGAGGCGTCGCCGAAGCTCGCCACCGCGATCGCGTCCCGTGGCCAGGCGCACGGGACGCCGAGCTTGGCGGACCGGCCGATGGAGAATGCCACCCCGACCGCGCGCGGCAGGTGCGACGCGATCGTGGACGTCTGCGGGATGACGGCCAGGTCATAGTGCCCGAAGACCTTGTGCCTGCCGCCCGCGATCGGCTCATCGGCCGCGCCGACCAGGCCGAGCAGCACGTCAAGCAGCGGCTGCGAGCCTGGCACCTGCGCCGCCCTGGCCAGGTAGAAGGCGCCGGACCGGTAGTGCAGCAGCGCCGGGTCGGTGGGCCGCAGTGCGGCCGCGACCGCGGCGTTCGCCTCGTGGCCCGCCGACCCGATCGTGTAGAAGCCGCGGCCCTCCGCGCGCAGGTACCGGGCCGCCAGGTCGAGGTGGCGGCTCCCGGCCTGGGCGTCGAAGAGGGCAAGCAGCCTCATCCCGGTGAGGGAGCCGCGGGGCCGGCCAGCCGCGTCGGCCGGCAGGTCGCCCACCGCGCTCAGGAAGCGCTGGTCGAGCTCATCCTCGAAGCTCAGCCTCGTCATGGCGTCCATTCTCCGGCACCCGCCAGGACCGTCACCTCCCGGGCATGAAAGCTCCCGGACATGACAGTGCCGCCGCGGCCGGCTATCCGGCTGCGGCGGCACCATCGGCGCGCCAGTCAGTACATCAGTACGTCAGGCCGTGGGCGCCGCCATCGGGTCGATGCCCTCCAGGTCCGCCTTCTTGATCCGGATCATCGTCAGCGCGATGACCAGTGCGAGGAACGCGATCCCGGCCGACACCAGGTACCCGCGCCCGAACCCGTAGGCAAGCGCGTGGTTGCCAAGCGCCGTCTGCGCCGCCTGCGACAGGTGCCCGCTCGTGGCCGCCACGGCCGACTTGGTGTTCGACGCCACGGCGGACCAGGCCACCGTGCCGAGGATCGCCAGGCCGATCGACCCGCCGATCTGCTGCCCGGTGTTAAGCAGCGACGCCGCGACGCCGGAGTCCTTGTTCGGCACCTTCGCGAGCGCCACCAGGGACAGCGGAACGAACGTCAGCCCCATCCCGAGACCCACCAGCATCATCGGCCCGAGCAGCCCGCCGGCGTATGTGCTGTGCTCCGAGAGCCGCGACATCCAGACCAGGCCGCCGGTGGCGAACGCCGGCCCCACGGTCATCAGCGGCCGCGCGCCGATCCGCGCGACCAGCTGCGAGGAGAGCGCGGCCCCGACCATGATCGCGGCAACCATCGGCAGGTACGCGATCCCCGAGCGGACCGGCGAGTATCCCCAGACCTGCTGCACGAAGATCGTCATGAAGAAGAACATGCCGAAGATCGCCGTGCCGACGCACAGGCTGATCAGGTACGCCGCGTTCCTGTCGCGCGACCGCAGCACCCGGGGCGGCACCAGCGCGTGCCGCGACCGTGCCTCGATGAACCCGAATGCCACGAGGAAGATCACGGCGGCCACCAGCGAGGCCACGACCTTGGTGTCGCCCCAGTGGGAGACCCCGTTGGATGTCGTCGCCGCGCTGGACAGCCCGTAGACCAGGGAAGCCAGGCCGAGCGTCCCGGTGATCGCGCCCGGCAGGTCGAAGCTGCCGCGCACGCGGGTGGACTCGCCAAGGACCCGGGGCGCGAGCAGCGCGACGGCCAGGCCGATCGGCACGTTCACGAAGAACACCCAGCGCCAGTCGGCGTAGCTGGTCAGCAGCCCGCCGGCGATCAGCCCGATGGCCGCGCCGGAGATGGACACGCCCGAGTACACGCCCATCGCCCGGTTCCGCTCCTTCCCCTCGGGGAAGGTGACCGCGATCAGCGCCAGCGAGGTGGGCGCGGCGAACGCGCCGCCGATGCCCTGCACGATCCGGGCGATCAGCAGGAAGGCCTGATCGGTGGCGAACCCGCCGGCCAGCGAGCCGAGGGTGAAGAGCGCGATGCCGAAGATGAAGATCCGCCGGCGCCCGAGCAGGTCGCCTGACCGCCCGCCGAGCAGCAGCAGCCCGCCGAAGGCGAGCGTGTAGGCGTTGACCACCCATTCCAGGTTGGAGCCGGAGAAGTGCAGCGCGTCCTGGATGTGCGGCAGCGCCACGTTGACGATCGTGGCGTCGAGCACCACCATCAGCTGCGCGGTGGCGATCACCGCGAGCGCGAGCCCGAGCCGCCGCCGCGGCGCCGCCTCCCCGACGGGCGTCCGGACGGCGGTCGCGGCCGGTGCCACGCTTTCCGCCTGTCCCGAGGTTGCAGACACAGAAAGATCCCCTCTGGTTGAACTTTGTTATGGAACTAAAGATCTAGAGCTTCAGCAGAACGGAGGCATGGCTTCGCCTATCCCGCCCGACCCCGCGCTTCCGCCAGCCCCCCTCATCGGGGACCGCGGGCTTACTTGTTAGTTACCGTTGTCTGGCTACTGTCTCAGCCCGCCCGGCGGCCACTGGTGGACGTCCTGAGCCTGCTCACCCGTCGGTTCCCCGGCGGCGTCACCGGGGGGAGGGGTGTCAAGCATCTTCCGCAGGAGCCCGAGCAGGCACACCTGCTCGCTGTCGTCGAGCGCGTAGCTCCACGGCATCTTCGCCGCGAGCTCGGCCATCATCCGCTCCCTTGCGGCGGTGCCCTCCGGCGTGAGCAGCAGGTTCTTCACCCGCCGGTCGCGCTGGCCCGGCTCCCGGCGGATAAATCCGCACTTCTCAAGCTTGTCGGCGATCGCGGTGACGAACGACGCGTCGCAGCCCATCCGCTGCGCCAGCTCCTTCATCGCGAGCCCGCCCTCAAGCTTGAACAGCGCGAGCAGGTCGTGCGGGGCGATTCCGAAGCCCCCGGCGATCGAGTGCCCGATCGTCCCTGCCCGCTTGACCAGCGTGGTGAGCGCGTCGAGGATGTCCCGGTCGAGCGCCGGTGCCGAGTCGTCAGCCTGCGCTGTGACTTCGGCCCGCACCGCGTCCGGTCCCTGGATCTTAATGCTCATGACTGGCTAAACAGTTGAGCCACTCAACCTATTCCTGTCCTCCTCCAACTTTCTGACAAAGTCGGCCGGCCAGATGTGACAGTCCCCGCAAGGGTGGACGCCGACGACGCGCCAGGTTCATCGCCCGGCCCGCCGTCCCGCCGCGCCCTCCAGCCCACCCCACTAGCCCGGCCGGCCCGGCGCCGCGTGACGGGCTCCCCTTGCCGTGACGGATGAGCGGCGCGTTGCTATTGATGACAACGTAGGACAACCTAACGCATATGGAGCGCGTCCTTTTTGTGTGAGCAACTTGACAGAGGGTTCCCTGAAGCGGCGGGCCTTCCTCGGCCTCGCCGCCGGCGGCGCCGCCGCCGTCGCCGTGCCTGGCACCGCGAGCGCCGCCACCGGCCAGCGCTCCGCCACGTCGAGCATCCTCGCCGCCGCGGCCGGCCCGACCGCCGCGGACTGGACCGCCCTCGCCAAAGACCTGGCGGGCACCCTGGTCCGGCCCGGCGAGGGAAGCTACGCGACCGCCAAGCTGCTGTTCGACCCGCGGTTCGACGGCCAGCACCCGGCGGGGATCGCCTACGTGGCGAACGCCCACGACGTCTCGACCTGCCTGGCGTTCGTCCGCAAGTTCGGCGTCCCGTGTGCCGCCAGGTCCGGCGGCCACAGTTACGCCGGCTGGTCGGGGTCGAGCGGCCTGATCATCGACGTCGGCAACCTCAAGACGGTCAGCGTGTCCGGCACGACGGCGACCGTCGGCGCGGGCACCCGGCTCATCGACTTCTACCACGGCCTGGCCGCCAAGGGCCGCGCGGTCCCCGGCGGGTCATGCGCGACGGTCGGCATCGCCGGGCTCACGCTCGGCGGCGGCATCGGGGTGACCGCCCGGGCCTACGGCCTGACCTGCGACAGCCTGGAGTCTTTGCAGATCGTCACCGCGAACGGCGCGGTGCTCACCGCCACCGGCACGGGACCGAACAGCGACCTGCTGTGGGCCTCCCAGGGCGGCGGCGGCGGGAACTTCGGCGTGGCCACGTCGTTCACTTTCCGCACCGTGCCGGCCCCGGAGCCGGTGCTCTTCGCGCTGTCCTGGCCGTGGTCGAAGGCGGCGCGGGTGGTCGCCGCCTGGCAGTCCTGGGCGCCGCACGCGCCCGACGCGATGTGGTCGAACCTGCACCTGGCCGCGGCGCCCGGCGGCACCACGCCGAACGTCTCGGTGGGCGGCTGCTACCTGGGCAGCGACGCCGACGCGGCCAACCTGCTCAACCAGCTGTACGCGAAGGTCGGCTCGAGCCCGTCCAGCCACTTCCTCAGCTTCCCGCAGCCCTTCCTGACCGCGATGCTCGCCGAGGCGGGCTGCTCCTCCATCGGCTACCAGGCCTGTCACCTGCCCTGGTACGCGAGCGGCGGCAAGCTGAACCGTGCGTCCGAGTTCGCCAAGTCGGACTTCTTCACCACCCCGCTGAGCAGCGCGGGGATCGGCACCCTGCTGGCCGGCGTCGTCGCGCTGCAGCGGGTGGCGGGCGCGCCGGGCGGCGTCGGCGGCATCGCGTTCGACGCACTCGGCGGCGCGGTCAACCGGGTCAAGCCGAACGCGACCGCCTTCGTGCACAGGAACGCCCTGTTCTCCGCGCAGTACACCACCGGCTGGACCGTCGGCGCGGGCGCCGCGGGCATCAACAACCAGCACACCTGGCTGCGCAACTACTGGGGCTCGATGCGCCGCTATGCCAGCGGCCAGGCGTACCAGAACTACGTCGACCCCGACCTGGCCAACTGGCAGCAGGCCTACTACGGGGGCAACTACAACCAGCTCGCGGCCATCAAGCAGAAGTACGACCCGACCGGCCTGTTCACCTTCCCCCAGGCCATCACCCCGGCCGCGTCGTGAGTCCCCGTCACCGGTTAGCCCGCGCTTGAGGTCGCCCAGATGTTGATGCCGGCCTCGACCGCGTCCTTGTCGATCGCCGCGACTTCCTCGGCGGTGAACGAGGTCTTCGCCGCGGCCGCCAGGTTCTCCTCCAACTGCGTCACGGACGAGGCCCCGATCAGCGCCGACGTCATCCGCTCGTCCCGCAGCACCCAGGAGATGGCCATCTGCGCCAGCGTCTGACCGCGGGCCGCGGCGATCTCACCCAGCGCCCGCACATGGCCGAGCGTCCGCTCGCTGAGCTGGTCGGCGGACAGCGACCCGTTGCGCGCCGCCCGCGAGCCGTCCGGGATCCCGCCCAGGTACTTCGCGGTCAGCACGCCCTGCGCGAGCGGGGAGAACGCGATGCAGCCGACGCCGAGCTCGCCCAGCGTGTCGAGCAGCCCGCCCTCGATCCACCGGTTGATCATCGAGTAGGACGGCTGGTGGATCAGCAGCGGCGTGCCGAGCGACTCGAGGATCTCGTAGGCCTCCCGCGTCCGCTCCGGCGAGTACGACGAGATGCCCGCGTACAGCGCCCGGCCGGACCGCACCGCCGTGTCGAGCGCGCCCATCGTCTCCTCGAGCGGCGTGTCCGGGTCGAACCGGTGCGAATAGAAGATGTCGACGTACTCAAGCCCCATCCGCTTCAGCGACTGGTCGAGGCTGGCGAGCAGGTACTTGCGCGAGCCCCATTCTCCGTACGGCCCCGGCCACATGTCATACCCGGCCTTGGTCGAGATGACCAGCTCATCCCGGTACGGCCGGAGGTCCTCCCGCAGCAGCCGCCCGAAGTTGACCTCGGCTGAGCCGTACTCAGGCCCGTAGTTGTTCGCCAGGTCGAAGTGGGTGACGCCGAGGTCGAAGGCGCGGCGCAGGAGCGCCCGCTGCACCTCGATCGGCGACTCGTCGCCGAAGTTCTGCCACAGCCCGAGGGACACCGCAGGCAGCTTCAGTCCGCTGCGCCCCACGCGGCGGTAGGGCATCTTGTCGTCGTACCGGTCAGCGGCAGCGAGGTATGTCATGCCCAAGAGTCTGCCAGTGCGAGGCGGTGGGACGCCCAGAGGGCCGGGCGTACGTGGACGGGAGACGTCAGCGGGATGATGGCGCCTCGAAGCTACTGCGGCGACGGCCCGGGCAGCACCATGGCGAACCGGGCGTCCACCTCCGCGGTGACCGACTGCCTGACCGGCTCAAGGTCCAGGGCCGGTGCCTCGTCGGCGGGCCCGCCAGCCATCCGGGCGGCCGCGAACATCCGCGACGGGCCCGGGACCGGGGCCCGCTGGCTGCCGTGGCCGGTGAGCAGGCCGGCGTCCGCCGCCTCGATGAGCTCGCCGAGCTGCCCGCCGAAGGCCGCCGCGTACTCCTGCGCCCGCCGCGTCGCGTCCCGTGCCGCGGCGACCCGCGCTTCGCGGTACACGGGGCTGTCCGGCCGTAGTGACCACCACGGGCCCGCGACGGTCACCAGCTCAAGCTCCGCGAGCCGCGCCACCAGCTCGCCGAGCACGGCGAGGTCGCGCACCGTCACCCGTGCGCTGGCCTGGCCGGCGTAGCCCGCCACCCGTTCCCTGTCGCCCTTCTGCTTGAGCTCGGGGTAGGCGCTCGCCGGACCGCTCTCCACCTTCTCCACCGCGTCGCCGTACTCGCGGACCAGGTCCAGGACCTGCCGGTTCCGGCTGGTCAGCCGGTCGAGTACCGCGCGCCGGTCACGGTCGCGCGCCTGCACCATGACGTTGACCACGGCGATCTCCGGGTCGGCCTCTAGCCACGCCTCGCCGCGGACCGAGATAACCGGCTGCTGGTCGGTCACTGCACCCACCGTTCCTTCGCGCTGGCGATTTGTCCTCACTCAGAAGCTACCGGCTCCGGGCGGCATCACCCGGTACCCCACAAGGCGCCGTAGCCGCCGGGTTAGTTCGCATCGCTAACGAGCGGGGTGAAATGATTCCGCTTGACCGGATGGCAGTTCCGCGCCGAGCGGCGGCCGCGCGTCCGGCGGCCCGTGGCATGCTCCGCCGACGGAAGGATTATTGCCCATGTGCACGTACATCACCGAGAAGGTCGCGATCAGCGGCAGCGCCAAGGGAGCGGCCGGCTGGATGTCGGTGAGCGACAGCAGCGTCTACCTCGACCACCCCGTGCATGCGCCGTTCGGCCACACGCTCAACATCGACTTCCTCGCCCCGGAGCTTGGCCCGTCCGGCCGCGTGGCGGTCGAGCTCAGCCAGGACTCGGCGCGCGCCCTGGTGAAGGCGATCCAGGCGGTACTCGACGCCGCGCCGCCCGGCCTTGACTAGGCCGGCCCGCATTTGCGCAGCCCAGACCACGAACAATCCCTGACCGAGGAGACAGCTAGATGACTGACGCGCTCATCGCTGAGACCATCACCATCACCGCGGGTAACGGCGACACCATCGAGGCGTACTCCGCCCGCCCGCTCGACGAGGCGCCGCGCGGCGGTGTCGTCGTCATCCACCACCTGCCCGGCTACGACGACGGCACCAAGGAGATCGTCCGCAGGTTCGCCTACCACGGCTACAGCGCGATCATGCCGAACCTGTACTGGCGCCAGGCGCCGGGCGCGAGCCCGGACGACGCCGCGGCGACGGCGCGGGCGCAGGGCGGCATCCCCGACGAGCAGCTGGTCGCCGACGTGGACGGCTCGATCGCTTACCTCAAGGGACTGCCGAACTCCAACGGCAAGGTGGGCACCATCGGCTACTGCTCCGGCGGCCGCCAGTCGTTCCTCGCCGGGGTCAGCCTCCCGCTCGACGCCGCCGTCGACTGCTACGGCGCGTTCGTCACGGGAACGCTGCCCGAGGGCTTCCCGCTCAAGGTCACCACGCTGGTGGACCGGACGCCGAACCTGTCCTGCCCGCTGCTCGGCCTGTTCGGCGAGGAGGACGCGCACCCGTCCCCGGCCGAGGTCGCCGAGCTCGAGGAGGCGCTCAAGGCGGCGGGCAAGACGTACGAGTTCCACGTCTACCCGAACACGGGCCACTCCTTCTTCTCGGTCAACCGCCCCGCCTACCGGGTCGAGTCCGCCAACGACGGCTGGGAGCGCATCTTCGCCTTCTACGGCAAGTACCTCTCCGCCTAGCGCTCGCACTTTGTTTCTGAGTCAGTGGCGCGGGATGCCTGCGCTCCGACATCCGAGCCGTCGGCCGGATGCTCCGGCCAGCCGTCGGCAGCGTCAACGACCGTGGCCCCGGCCAGCTCGACGCGGTTTCTTCCCTGCCGCTTCGCGAGGTAGAGGGCGGCGTCCGCGAGTCGTTCGAGCCGGTCCGGAGTGCCGGCGTGCTCAGGGAAGCCCGCGACACCGATCGATGCCGTGACCTCCACATCGGTGCCAGGAAGCTGGATCTCGGCGATTGCCGCGCGGACCCGTTCGGCTATGCCGAGTGCCGCGCCGGTCTCGGTACCGGGAAGCAGGACCGCGAACTCCTCCCCTCCGTTGCGGCCAGCGAAGTCCTCAGACCGCAGGGTGCTTCGCAGTACCGCGCCCACGTTCGCGAGGACCTGATCCCCGACGGCGTGGCCCCGCTGGTCGTTGACGCGCTTGAACTGATCAAGGTCGAGGAGAAGCAACGCCAGCGGGGCCCTCGTCGTGGACGCCAGCGCGAACATTCGCTTCAGCGTGTCCGCGACCGCTCGCTTGTTGGGCAGCCCCGTGAGGCCGTCGGTCTCGGCGCGAACCTCCGCGATCGCCAGGTTGCGGAGGTTGGCGAGGACGGGTGCCGCCTGGCTGACGGACTCGCGGATCCGTTCCTCCTCGGACTCGTCGTAGGGCGCCGGGCGGCTGAGCAGCACCGAGCCGATCACCTCGCCCCCAACGACCAGCGGCATGCAGGACGAGGCACCGGGGCACCGGGTGCACACCGGGCAGGAGAGCAGGGTCGGCCCGGCGCTGCTTTCATGGTGTGTCCGGCCGGACCGGACTGCGAGGCAAGAGTGAGGCTTCGCCCCCCGCAACGTTTCGCGGAGCGGAGAGCCGCCTGGCAGCGGCGTGCCCGCCTCCAGCCGGTCCGCGCTATTGTTCCTGTTCAGTACCACCGCGGTGGTCGGGGGAAGTATCCGCTCGAGATGGCTCCCGAGAAGCTGATGCGCCTCCTCCTCGTTGTTCGCGATCTGCAGCGTGTCAGCGAACTCCGCCTGTTCCTCGCCTGGCGCCATGGCCATGCGAACACGCCGGATACCGCGAAGCAGCAGGAGAGTGCCGAGACAGAGGCCGCCGACGGCGACACCGGTAACGAGCCAGATGGTCTGCGTCGAGTTTGCGGACGCCGCGGCTTGGTCGAGGCTCGCGTCGTACTGCTCCCGCTGAATGAGCCGGTCGAGGTGAGCGCTGACCGGCTGGTACGCGGCCGTCAGCCGGGCGGAGAGCGTCGCGGGCGGGAGAGCCGCCAGGCTCGTCGGGCTGAAAAGATCACGGATGGCGGTCCACTGTTCAGCGAGCTGCGCGATGTCGGCTTGCTCGGCCGGCGCATCTCCCGTGTGGAGCTGCTCGAGAAGCAGCAGCCGCGCCTCGACGGCGGGCAGCAGGCTTGTGTACAGCTGTCCGAGAAGCCGGGTCCGCTGCGCGGACCCGGACAAAAATGCCTTCTCGCCGACGGCGTACGTCGCGTCCATGTCACGGGCAAGCACGGCCGTGGCGGTCGAGGTCGTCACCTCGTCGCTTGAGATACCCGTTCCCTGCCTAGCCGCCCAGTGCGTTCCTAGTATGCCCAGCGCGGCAATGGCGACAATAACCAGCGCGAGCCCGATGCAGAGAGCTGCAAGGGACCTGGTCGCCACTCTGACAAGTGTCCGCACTTCCTCGTGCCTACCCTGCAACCTTTATATCAAGCCTCTCTGGCCCCATTGCCGCATGTACCCGTTATAACCCTCATATCCGGTAATTCGTTTATGCCGCATATTACTAAAATACCGATATTTCCTGGTAACCCGCTGCCTGATAAACACGACAACGGGGCGCCGTGGCCCTGCTGGTCGCTCATTCCTGCGGTCTACTCAATCCTGCGGCCTCAGCCCGGCCACGCAGAGATGAGTATCGGTTACTCAGGCGCTGCCCAGCCATCGACCGTTTCACTTGGCTCATCCGCCCATCAAGGAAAGGAACAACCCCACCATGCCCAAGCTCTTCAGCCCCCTCAGGCGCGGCGGCGGCGTTATCGCCAGCGCCGCGCTCGCCTCGCTGGCGCTGGCCGCGGGCGCACTGGCCGCCAGCGCGCCCGCGGCCAGCGCGTCGATCATGCCTGATTGCGGGTGGAACCAGTTGTCCCTGATGAACGGTTGGCAGTCGGACCAGAACACCTATGGCACCGGAGATCCGCGGTACTGCGTCACCAGGGACGGGATGGTGCACCTGTCCGGTTCGCTGACCCAGCCCAGCGCTGGCGCTGGCGAGTTCGCGGCGCTGCCGCCGCAGGCCTGGCCCGCCAGCAACCTGTACCTCAGCGTGTACACGATGGACGGCACCGCGGGTTACCTGATGATCGACACGGCCGGCCGGATGTACGCCTATAGCGGTCCCGACGGGGACGCCCCGGACTTCACCTCGCTCGCCGGTGTCTCCTTCCCCGGGGCCTCGGTGGCCCAGCAGCCGCTGGCCCTGCTGAATGGCTGGCAATCGGCTCAGGGCCAGTGGGGCACCGGAGACCCGTCGTATTCGGTCACGAACGGCATCGTCCACCTGTCCGGCTCGCTGAACGGCTCGCAAGTCACGCCTGGCCTCCAGAGCGAAGCAGCGTCAACATTCGCCGTACTCCCGCAGGGGGCCCGCCCGGACTTCTGTACGGGTACCGAGGCCTACACGTACGCGGGAGTCCCCGGAACGCTGCAGGTCGACCCGTTGGGCATGATGTACGCCTACGCCCAGGGCGGGGCTGTCTACAACTCGCCCTCCGCGCAATACACCTCGCTGGCCGGCGTTTCGTTCCCCGCGGCCGGGACGACGAACTGGCACGCACTGAGCCTGCAGAGCACCTGGAGCCCAGTCGTCGCCGACTGGTGCAAGACGAACGTCGACACCGACCCGGCCTGGGACGTCATCAACGGCATGGTGTACCTGACCGGGTGGATGAGCTCGAGCGTCTCCAACAGCGGTGAGGTCACGGTGCTCCCGCCGGCGGCGAGGCCGGTGCACACCCTGTACCTCATCCTGAACGAGGGACCAGCACCCCACGCCTCCCTGGAGATTCAACCAAATGGCGCGGTGATCGTCTTTGGCGCCGGCCCGGTCAACGGCGTGGACTCGCTGGCAGGCCTGTCCTACGAGCTGACCTCGTAGCACCCGTCCAGCTGGCGGCCTGAACTGGCTGCCCGATGCCGTGCTGGCCTGCATGACCCGAGCCCGACGGGGTACGGGCTTCGGCAAGCCGGCCACCGAATTACTCGTAGGTTACTTCCGACGTCCATTCGGGCCGGTCGTGCGCGGCCCAGTAGGCCTGCCTTAGCTGGAGCGTCCGCGAGCCCGGCCGGCCGGTGCCGAGGGGCCGGCCGTCGAGCGTGCCGACCGGCATGACACCGCCCGCGGTGCTGGTGAAGAAGACCTCGTCCGCCTGCCTGAGCCGGTCGACCGGAATCGGGCCCGCCTTCGCGGGAATCCCGAGCTCCGCCGCGAGCTCAAGCACGGTCTGCCTGGTGATCCCCAGCAGGGCGCCTTCGTCCGGCGTCATGAGGATGCCGTCGACGAGCGCGAAGACGTTGTACCCGGCGCCCTCGGTGACGTTCCCGTCGCGGTCGAGGAGGATGCCGGCCTCCGCCCCGGACTCCAGTGCCTCCCACAGCCCCCTGGTCAGGTCACCCCACTGGAAGTTCTTGATGGTCGGGTCGAAGGCGGCCCGGGGGGTGCGCTGGACCGCGGCCACGACGGCGCTGACCCCGCGCTCTTGCACCTCCGGCGCGAAGATCCAGATGTACGGGCAGGCGAACGCGTAGAACTTGTTCGCGTAGCGCCGCGGGTCGCGCGACCCGGTGAGCGGCAGGCCGCGGGTGGCGATCATGCTGACGTACGCCGCGCGCAGCCCTGACCGGCCCACCAGGTCCATCAGGATGCGGCGGATGTCCGGCGTTTCCTCCGGCGGCCTCAGGTGGAGGAGGTCCCGGCTCCGCTGGAAGCGGGCGAGGTGCTCATCCAGCCGGAAGAACTTGCCGTCCCACACCGCGACGACGTCGTAGGTGACGTCGGAGCGGGTAAAGCCGGCCTCGACCAGGGGCAGGCGCGCGTCGGCGAGCGCGCAGACCTCCCCGTCAACATAGGCCAGCCCCTGGGCGTAGGGACTATCCGAGACTGTCATGGCGCTCCCTCCGGCCTGCCACCATCATCGCCGCGGCCGCGGCATTTGTCCCGCCCGCGGAGGCGAGATTCCGCCGCCGGGCAGCGCGTTACCGGTACCCGAATGTCGGTGCCGCGTGGCAGGATGCCCAGACAGCCGGTTGCCGGCGGGGCGGAAGCGCCATAGCGCGCGGGCGGATGGGAATGCATGAGGGTCGCGGAATGAAGTTCACGGTAGAGCGCGACGCGCTCGCGGAGGCCGTCAGCTGGGTGGCCAGGGCGCTGCCCGCCCGGGCCGTGCTGCCGGTGCTCACCGGGCTGCTGCTGAGCGCGGGCGCCGACGGCCAGCCGGATCAGCAGAACGTAAGCGGCTTCCTCACTCTCTCCTGCTTCGACTACGAGGTGTCAGCGCGGGTCCGCGTGCGCGCCGAGGTGGCCGAGCCGGGGACCGTCCTGGTGCCGGGCCGCCTGCTCGTGGAGATCGTCCGGTCGCTGCCGCAGCACCCGGTCGATTTCGCTGACGACCCGGACGGAGTCTCCGTCACCTGCGGCGACGCGGCCTTCACGCTGACGCCGCTGCCGCTCGGTGAGTACCCGGAGTTGCCGGAACTGCCGCAGCTCGCGGGCACGGCGGACAGCGGCGCCCTCGCCGCGGCGATCGCCCAGGTAACCCCGGCCGCCAGCCGCGACGACACGCTGCCGATGCTGACCGCCGTCAACGTCGAACTCGACGGGACGACGATGACGCTGGCCGCGACCGACCGCTACCGGCTGGCCGTCAGGGAGCTGGAGTGGAGCCCGACGCTTGGCCTCGCTAGCCAGGGCAGGATCGCGTGCCTCGTGCCTGCGAGGACGCTGAGCGAGGCGGCCCGGATGATCGGCCACGGCGACCAGGTCCGGGTGCTGCTGCGCCAGGCCGTGGACGCTCGCGGTGACGGCACCGGCGCGCCGCCCGCCGGGCGAGGCTACGGGTCGGCCGAGGCGATGATCGGCTTCGAGTCCGGTGAGCGCCGCCTCACCGCCCGGCTGCTGGCGGGCGAGTTCGTCAGGTACCGGTCCCGCTTCCCCGAAGAGTTCGGCTGCACGGCGGACCTGCCGGCCGACGCGTTCACCGAGGCGGTGCGCCGGGTGGCGCTCGTCGCCGAGCGAGGCACCCCGGTCCAGCTCTCGTTCGCGCCCGGCCGGGTCACCGTCGGCGCGGCGACCCAGGGGCAGGCGCGGGCCAGGGAGACGGTGCCCGCCGACTTCACCGGCGACGAGCCGTCGATCGCGTTCAGCCCGCAGTACCTGCTCGACGGGGTGGTCGCGGCCACCACGACGCACCCGGACGAGGCGGCCTCCCCGGTCGCCCAGGTCAGGCTGAGCTTCACCAGCCCGGCCAAGCCCGCGGTGATCACGCCGGCCCCCGGCACGGGAAGCGACTTCAGGTACCTCGTCGTCCCGCAGCGCGTCGGGTAAGTGTCCCTAGGGTGCCCCCGGCCCGTTCTGGAAGGCCATGTGTTGCGGCGCGCGCTGCACGTACTGCAGCGTCGAGCTCCGCTGGAACCCCGGGCCGACGGGGTGGTAGAAGCCGCCCCGGGCGAACAGCAGGGCGGTGAACAGCCAGATCAGCATCGCGATCAGCAGCAGGCAAAGCGCGGCGAACCGGCCCGCCCGGTCAGTGGGGGTCGGCGGCCCCTGCACTTCCCCGGCCTGGCGGCTGCCGTCGGGCCGCGAGCCGGCGGGCCACGGCGTGCCCGCCATGCCGAGGTGCGCGTACGGGAAGACCGCCGGGTCCCAGACGGCGTGCGGGACCGCGCTGGGCCAGGCCGTACGCCAGGCCAGCCGCCCCGGTCCTGGCAGGTCCGCCATGATCCGGTTGAGCTGGCCGAACGTTCTCGCCGAGAACACCGCGTCCAGGCGTTCGTTCAGCTCATCGAGGGTCAGCCGCCCGGCGGCGTAGTGCTCGCCGAGGTCCGTTGCCGCGGCGTCGCGTTCTGCGTCCCCGATGCGCAGCGCGTGCGGCCCCCGTGGCCGGGCGGGGTCGCCGCCGCCACCGGGGAAAGGTGCGTAGTAACGCGTCGCCATCGCACTTCCCGTTTGCTCGGAAGTCAGTCCCTCCCACGATAAGTCGCGGACAACGATTTTGTCTCCCGGGGGACGCATCCCGGTAACGGGACCTGACGGCGCAGAGCCAGGTGCGGCGATCAGCGACGGCGGCGCGGCCCGCGGCCACGGCCGCCCCGCGGCCCGCGGCGCCCGCGGCCGAAGATGATGAACAGGAGCCGCCGCACCAGCGCGAGCGCCGCGAGGAGCAGCACGATCCCGATCGGCCGCCCGGTCCCGATGCCGAACACCCCGAGGATGCCGACGATGAACAGCGCCCAGACGAGGACGGCGGTGAACGCGACCCGGCCAAGCCCGCGCCCGACCCCGGCGTGCCAGGCGTCGTGGCGCTGCTGCCGCTCGCGGCGGGCGTCCGCTGTGAAGGGGCCCGTGCCGAAGGGCCCACTGCCGAACGGGCCGCCGAAGGCGGGCCCTCCGCCAGGGGCGCCCGCGCCGGCCCAGGCTGGGCCGGCCGACGGCAGGTCCGCGAAGATCGCGTTCAGGTCGCCGCGCGTCCTGGCGGCGAATACCGCGGACAGCCGCATCTCCAGTTCCTCCTGGCTGAGCCGCCCGCTGGCGAAGTGCTCGCGCAGCTCGGCCGCAGCGGCCTCACGCTCGGCGTCGCTGACCCGCATCTCATGTCCCGCAGTCACAGCATCCTCCGAAAGTCCAGTACCGCCGAACCCGGCGCTCGCGTTAACTCGGTACCGCCGCGCCAGGCGAGCGGTGGCGTATCCACGATATATCGCGTATTAGCCGATGGCAACAGGCCGTTGTCAGCCCGCCGCCGAGTTCAGGAAGCCGTCAGCCGCCTAATTCAGGAAGTAGCTCGCGCCGCCGTTCTGCGGGTTGGTGACGAGCGCGTAGATGGTGACCGCGCCGCCGTGCGCGAACCTGAGCGTCAGCTGGATGTCCTTGCCGTCGTGCATCGGCCCGGTGCCGGAGATCAGCAGGTGGTAGCTGTTCGGGACGAGCTGGGTGGTCGCGTTGGCGGCAACGGGAATGGACGTCACCGTGTGCATGACGACGGGGGACTCGCCCTTGGCCACCGGACCGCGCAACTCCACGGTCCCGCCCACGCTGGTCGACACGGAGACCAGCTCATCGGCCGAGCCGTTGTTCCTGATGTCCAGGTAGCCGACGGTCGTCTTGCCGGCGGCCGGCGGCTCAAGCACGGACGCGGCCACCACGACGATCCCTGACCCGCCCGCGTGGTTCCGCGCGGAGCAGCCCGCGGCTCCGGCCGCGATCAAGGCGGCCGCGCCGACCAGCGCGAACGACCGGGGGAGCGTTTTCACGCTCAAAAGGTTACGTGCTCTTGCTGCCTGCGGGGGGGCGACCCCCCTGCACCCCCCGATCATGGGGGGCGCCGCCCCCCATATCCCCCTGCAGGGGGTGCCGCAAAAAGCGCGGCACCCCCGTGTGGTGGCTGAGGTTAGGGCCCTGTGGCGCGGTTAGCAGGCGCCGCAAAGCTCGCGGCGCCTCAGCCCGCTGTGGAGTAGCCCAGGAGCTTGTTCGCGTCGTCGGCGAACGAGTTCGTGTAGGTGGTGGACAGGTCGACCGGCCCGGTGATGACGCCGGCCAGCTTGCTGATCGCCATGATCACCGTGGGCCCGCTCGCCGGCATGACGCCGTCGGGGAGGAACTGCGTCTTGTCCGTGGCGAGCGTGGAGATGTAAACCGACTTGGTGACCAGCGCGTTGTTCACGAAGCTCGGCGGCAGCACGCCTGCGATGTCGGCCGCGGTGTGCGTGGCGATCCAGTGCATGGTGGCGACGATCGCGTCGACCACCTTCTGCACGGTGTCCTTGTTCGCGTTCACCCAGCTGGTCTGCGCGAGCACGCCGGCGGTGGGCACGAAGCCGCCGAGCCACTTCTGCACCCCCGCGGTCGTCGTGAGGTCGAACGCCGCGTAGCCCGCGCCGAGTTTCTCGATGGCCGCGACCGTCGGCTGGGTGGTCATCCCGCACAGGATCTTGTGGTGCTGCAGCGCGGCGATCATGGTCGTGCCGTCACCGGCCGCGATCGTGCTGTAGTCGGTGCCGTGCTTCAGGCCGTACCGGGCGGCCAGGTACTGGGTGAGCTGGTCGGTGCCTGACCCGAGGTCGGTGACCCCGATCGACTGCCCCTTCCACTGGGTGGGGGAGGTGATGTGCGTGCCGGTGGCGCACATGATCCGCTCGCCCGGCGCTCCGGACAGCTGCGCCACGTCCTCGACCGCCTTGCCCTTGAGCTGGAAGTTGATCGTGTGCACGTACCAGGCGCCGGCCAGGTCGACTTGCCCGGACGCCATCGCGTCCTCGGCGCCCACGCCGCCCGCCTGCTCGGAGGACAGCACCATGTTGACGCCGTACTTCTTGTAGAACCCGAGGCTCTGCGCGAGCTGGTAGGGCAGGTAGATCTGCTTGTCGATGCCGCCGACCATCATCGTGACGGTGGGCATGCTCGCGCCCGCGCCGCTCGCGCTTGACGCCGCGCCGCCGGCCGCGGCCGCGGACGTGCTGCTACTGCCCGACGAGCAGCCGGCCACGGTGAGGGCGGTCGCGCACGCGGCCGCCAGGGCCGCGAGCGAGCCCTTGCGAAGGCTGGTTCTTAGCATAGGTGCTACTCCTTTGACTCGATACGAGGGAAAAGAAGATCGAATGGATAGAGAAGAGGGGAGGTGAAGAGGGAGCAGAACGAGAGGTGGCTGAGCCCGAAGGGATCAGGCGGCGGCGGCCTCGGCGACCGTCTGCGGCCGCCAGGCGAGCAGCCGCCGCTCGAGCAGGCTGATCAGCCACTCGGCGACCAGCGCGATCGCGCCGATGATGATCATCCCGGCGAAGACGCCGTTGGTGTCGAAGTTGTTTCCCGAATTGGTGATGACCACGCCGAGCCCGTGCTGCGCGCCGAGGATCTCGCCGACGATCGCGCCGATGACCGCGAACCCGAACGCCACGTGCAGCGACGCGATGATCCAGGTCATCGCCGATGGGATGACCACGCTGCGGACAACCTGCAGCCGCGACGCGCCGAGGACCCGCGCGTTGTTGACCAGGTTCCCGTCCACCTCACGGACGCCCTGGAAGGCGTTGAAGAAGACCACGAAGAACACGAGGAACCCGGCCAGGACGACCTTCGACCCGATGCCGAGCCCGAGGACGATGATGAAGAGTTCGCCGAGCACGATGCGCGGCAGCGCGTTGACCGCCTTGATGTAGGGGCTGAGCACCGTGGCCAGGAACCGCACCTGCCCGAGCAGCACGCCGACCAGGACGCCCGCCGCCGTCCCGATCAGGAACCCGAAGACGGCTTCCTCCATCGTGACCGAGATCTGCAGCCAGATCGACCCGAAGCTGGTGCCGTGCCTTACCCAGTCCACCAGCGTCCGCACGACGCCGCTCGGCTGACCGAAGAAGAACGGGTCCACGATCTTCAGCGATGTGAGCAGCTGCCAGCCGCCGAACACGACGACGAACACCGCCGCCTGCGCGCCGTACACCTGAAGTTTCCGCCGGGTCATGACAGCACTCCTTCCGTGGCGGGGGCGACGGACACGGACGCGGTCCGTGCGTACGCCCGGGTCACCTCGTCGCGCAGCGACTCCCAGATCTCGTGGTGCAGCTCGGTGAACCGCTGGCCGAACCTGATCTCCTGCACCGAGCCGCGCGGCCGGGGCAGGTCGATGTCGAACACCGCCTTCACCGTGCCCGGCCCGGCGGTCATGACCACCACCTTGTCGGCGAGCGCGATCGCTTCCTCCAGGTCGTGGGTCACGAAGATGACCGACGGCTTCGACTGGTCCCACAGCGTCAGCAGCTCGTTGGACATGATTGCCTTCGTCTGCACGTCGAGCGCGCCGAACGGCTCGTCCATCAGCAGGATCGACGGCTCGTTGATCAGCGCCGCGGCCAGCGCCACCCGCTTGCGCATGCCGCCGGACAGCTGGTGCGGGTAGCGGTCCTCGAACCCGGCGAGGCCCACCATCCGCAGCCAGTCCCTGGCGTCGGTGAGCGCGCTCTTCTTCGGCGCGCCGCGGAACAGCGGCCCGAGGGCCACGTTGCCGAGCACCGACTTCCACGGCAGCAGCGCGTCGGTCTGGAACATGAAGCTGGTGCCCCGCCCGATGCCGGTCACCGGCTGGCCGCCGACGGCCACCGTGCCCTCGCTGGCCCGGTCCAGGCCGGCCACCAGGGTCAGGGTGGTGGACTTGCCGCACCCGGACGGCCCCACCACGGCGCAGAACTCCCCGGGCTCGACGGTCATGGTCACGTCGCGCAGGGCGGTGAAATTCCCGCCCGGCGTGATGAATCGCTTGGTGACCCCGGATAGCTCGATGCGCCCGGATCGCTCCAGCTGGGACTCACGTCGTGTATTGGATCGCACAAGCCAGGAAGCTAGAGGCGGCCGTGACCCCGGTCACTATTGCGCGCGATCCCCGCCGTAAAGCGCCCTGTGCGCCTTGCGCGCGTAAAGCTCAAGCTCGTTCCGCTGGTTTTGCGCGTTCTGCGCGCCATCGCGCGCCTTCCGGCACTGTTGCCTCGTTGTTACACTGCGGTAACCCCGCAGGGAGGAAGCGGTTGAAGCTGCCCATCTGGCGCCACGTGCGGCAACGCCTGTCCACTCAGGTCGTGCTGCTGATGGTGGCCATCCTGGTGCTCACCATGGCGGGCGGCCTCTACGTACTGCAGCGGGATCTGCGCGAGCAGCTCAACGACCAGTTCGAGCACCGCGCGCTGTCCATCGCGCAGACGCTGGCGGGCGAGCGGAGCGTGGCCGCGCAGGCCGCCGCCGGGCATCCGGGCGGTCAGCTCCAGGTGCTCGCCACGCAGGTGCAGCAGGAGACCAACGCGCTGTTCGTGGTGATCACCAACGCCCAGGGCATCCGCCTCACCCACCCGAACCCGGCGCTCATCGGCACCCCGATCACCTACCACGACCCGGAGCCGGACACGACGGAGCCGTTCCGCACCGGCCTGCCCTGGGTCGGCATGCAACGCGGCACGCTCGGCCTCGTCGCGGCGGGGAAGGTGCCGCTGCGGCTGGACGGGCGCCTGGTCGGCCAGGTCTCCGTCGGCTACCCCGTGAAGTACGTCAACAGCGCCTGGGGCGGCGCCCTGGTGTCGTTCATCGGTTACCTGCTCGCCATGCTCGCCGTCGGCGTGCTCGCCGCTCTGGCCCTGGCCCGCCGGCTGAAGCGGCAGACCTTCGGCCTGGAACTCGGCGAGATCGCCGCCCTGCTCCAGGAGCGGGAGGCGATGCTGCACGGCATCAGGGAGGCGGTGCTCGGCTACGACACCGGCGGCCGGATCCTGCTGGCCAACGACGCCGCCCGTGACCTGCTCGGCCTTCCCGCGGAGTTCGCCGGCCGCAAGCTCCGCTACCTGCTGCCGCCCGGCCGCCTCACCGACGTGGTAACCGGCGTGGTCACCGGCAGCGACCTGCTCGTGCTGCACGAAGACCGGGTGCTCGTCGCCAACCGGATGCCGATCACCCGCAACCACCAGCAGCTCGGCTGGGTGGTCACCTTCCAGGACCGCACCGAGTCCGAGACGCTCAAGCGGTCGCTGGACGAGGCGACCGGCCTCGCCGACACGCTGCGCGCCCAGTCGCACGAGTTCGCGAACCGGCTGCACACCCTGGTCGGCCTGGTCGAGCTCGGCCACTACACCGAGGCGGTCGAGTTCGTGACCGGGCTGTCCGCCGCCAGGGGCGAGCTGACCGACCAGCTCACCCAGGCGATCGGCGAGCCGAAACTGGCCGCGCTGATCCTCGGCAAGATGTCGCTGGCCGACGAGCGTGATGTCAGTCTCCGGCTGATGCCAGACAGCCGGGTGGGACAGCACATCACCGCGATCACTCAGGTGCTGACCGTGGCCGGCAACTTGATCGACAACGCGATCGACGCCGCCGCGCTCGCCTCCGCGCCGCGCGAGGTGGAGCTGACCCTGGTGGCCGCCGAGTCCGACCTGCTGATCCGGGTGCGTGACAGCGGGCCAGGCGTGCCACCGGACTTGCGGGAGGAGATCTTCACCGATGGCGTCACCACCAAGTCCTCGGTGACCGGTGCGCGGCGCGGCCTCGGGCTCGCGCTGGTCCGCCAGATCGTCGAGAGCATGGGCGGCATGGTCAGCGTCGGCCAGGACGGCGGCGCCGTCTTCACCGCCGTGCTGCCCGGCTGCCTCGACGCCGAGGTGCCGGACGGCCAGCTGTCCGTCCCGCTGGCCCGGGTCGTGTCGTGATCCGCACCCTGGTGGTCGACGACGACTTCCGGGTCGCCGCGATCCACGCCGCCTACGTGAACAAGATCGACGGCTTCGAGGTCATCGCCGAGGCGCACAGCGCCGCCGAGGCGGTCAGCGCGGTGGACCGGCTCCGTCCCGACCTGATGCTGCTCGACCTCTACCTGCCGGACGAGCACGGGCTCAAGCTGGTCGCCCGGCTCCGCGAGGGCCACCCGCCGGTAGACGTCATCGTGATCACCGCGGCCAAGGACGCCGACAGCGTCCGGGTCGCCATGCAGGGCGGGGCGCTGCACTACCTGCTCAAGCCGTTCAGCTTCCCGGTGCTGCGGGACAAGCTGCTGTCCTACGCGCAGATGCGGACCAGGCTGAGCGCGCTGCCCAGTGCCAGCCAACCCGGGGCCGGCCTACCCGGGGCCGGCCAGCACGGGGCCGACCAGCGGACGGTGGACCGGGTGTTCGGCGCGCTGCGCGCCACCGACCAGCTGGCCGGCGTCAAGGGCCGCTCCGTGCACACCCTGGAGGCGGTCGAGCAGCTGCTCAGCGAGACCGACGCGGACCTGTCCGCCGCCGAGGTCGCCGAGCGCACCGGCATGAGCCGGGCCACCGCCCAGCGCTACCTCAGCCACCTGCACGAAGTCGGCCGGGTCGACATCAAGCTCCGCTACGGCAGCGGCGGCCGCCCGGAGCACGGTTATCGGTGGAAGAGCGCCTAACCTCGCTCGATCGCGGTGCCGAGCAGGCCGAGCGGCGGTGAGCCCAGGTCCATCAGCGCGGTGTGGAACCGCTTCAGCGTGAAGCCGGGTCCCCAGGCGGCCCGCGCCCGCTCGCGGAGCGCCATGATCTCCAGCTTGCCCCAGGTGTACCGGCCGTAGGTCGGGTCGAACGTCGCCCGCCGCGCCTCGGACGCCGCCGCCGACCCGGTCAGGTGGGTGTCGGCCTCGAAGCGCACGGCGGCCTCCTCCACCGTCCAGCCCGCGGTGTGCACGCCGAGCGCGCACGCCAGCCGGGTCACCCGGACCAGGGCCTCCAGCCAGACCCCGACCGCGAAGCGGGGGTCGTCGGCGAGGAATCCCTCCTCGACGCACAATTCCTCGGCGTAATGCGCCCAGCCCTCGATGAAGGCGTTGGAGAACAGGGTGCGCCGCACGTCGCCGCGGGCCCGGCGCAGCGCCTGGTGGTGCGAGAAGTGCCCGGGCGCGACCTCGTGCACGGTGATGGCGGGCAGCGTGCTGGCGCTGAACACCTCAAGCCACGCCTCGACCTCATCCTCCGGCCACGACTCGTCGGGCGGGGTGATCCAGTACCAGGACGGCGCGTCGGGCTCGGCAGGCGCGTTGGTCGAGATCATCGCCATCGCCCACCGCCGTGACTCCGGCGACTCGCCGACCAGGCACGTCCCGTCGTCCACCGGCATCAGGTCGCGTGAGCGGGTGAACTCGAGCGCCCGCTCGGTCCAGTACCGCGCGGCCTTGAGCACGCCCGCCGCGTCCGGATGATCCCGCGTCAGCTCCCGCGCGACCTCCATGGCGGGCCGCTTCTGATCGATCAGCGCGGCCGATTCCTCGAGCCGGGCGCGCAGCCGGTCCCGCTCGGCATCGGCCCGGGCGGCGAGCGCGCCGAGGTCCACGGTGATCGCCTCGGCGGTGGACAGCAGCGCCGCGAGCGCGTCCGGCCCGAGCGCCGCGTGCGGCGGCCCGCTCAGCGCGGCCCGTTCCACGTGCGCGACCAGCCGCCGGTGGGCGGCGAGCGCCGCGTCGCGCGCGCGGGCGTCCGCGTCCGCGGGTACGCCCGCCGCCAGGCCGCGGATGCCGCCGAGCAGCGACGCCGCCACCGGCGCGGGCACCAGGTCGAGCGAGCCGATGGCGGCGTCGATGACCGCGGGCCAGTGGGCCAGGTGGGCGGCCCGCGCCGCGCGGCGTTCCGCCTCGGGCGCGTAGTCCTTGTCGTAGCAGGCGAGGTCGAGCTCGCCGAGATGGAACATCGGGTTACGCCGGTGCAGCTCGAGGTCGGCGTAGACGACCCGCTGCAGCTCTTCGAACGCCCGCAGGTGCGCCTCGTCGTGCGGGTCGCTCAGCGGCGGGTGGCCCGGCCGAGCCGCCGCGAGCCGGGCGAGCCCGGCCGCCACCCCGTCATGCGACAGGTCCTGCGGCACCCCGTCGTACTCGTGCCGCCCGCCGTACTCCCGCGCCTCCGCCACGTTCAGGTCACAGATCGCCCGCACTCGCGCTTGCAGCTCGTCCATGGATGAGACGCTACCTGGTCCCGGCCGCATCTCCCGCCCGTTCCCCGCCGCGCCGCCTACCATCGTCGTCCGGAACGGTGGCGTGCTTCGCCCGTCCCGCGCCGGCCTCGCCCTGGCGCCGCCCGCGCCGCGCCCACAACCGCCCGAGCGACAACATGGTGGACATTTAGGCACACTCCGATGTACCCAAATGTCCACCATCCGTGCTTGGCCCGAGATGCCGCCACCCCTCGAGGGATAACAGCAAGAAGCGCGAAGCGCTTGCCATGCGGACGACGTGCTGTTGGATGATGAGGGAAACCGGCACGGACGGAGTGGCGCAGATGACGGAGATCCCAGAGTTCACCACGCGGCCTGAGCTCGCGGGGACGTTCGGGATGGTGGCATCGACGCACTGGCTCGCCACCGCCGCGGGCATGGCCGTGCTTGAGCGGGGCGGTAACGCGTTCGACGCCGCGGCCGCCGCCGGGTTCACCCTCCAGGTCGTCGAGCCGCACCTGAACGGCCCGGGCGGGGAGGTGCCGGTCATCGGGCACGACGCGCGGCGCGGCGAGACGTTCGTCGTCTGCGGGCAGGGCACCGCGCCGGCCGGCGCGACCGCCGAGGCGTACACGGGCCTGGGCCTCGACCTGGTGCCAGGCAGCGGGCTGCTCGCCGCCACCGTCCCCGGCGCGTTCGGCGGCTGGCTCCTGCTGCTGCGCGAGTACGGCACGCTCCGGCTGCGCGACGTGCTCGGCTACGCGATCGGCTACGCCGCGGACGGCTACCCCCTGGTCCCCGCGATCAGCTGGTCGATCGCCAGCGTCGCCGACCTGTTCCGCGAGCACTGGCACACCTCGGCGGAGGCCTACCTGCCCGGCGGCGGCGTCCCCGCGCCCGGCCGCCGGTTCGCCAACCGCGCGCTCGCCGCCACCTACGAGCGGGTCCTCGCCGAGGCCGAGGCCGCGGGCGCCGACCGGGACGCGCAGCTCGAGGCCGCCCGCCGCGCCTGGTACGACGGCTTCGTCGCCGAGGAGATCGGCAAGTTCGCCACCACCGAGGTGATGGACACCACCGGCGAGCGGCACCGCGGGCTGCTCACCGCGCACGACCTGTCCACCTGGCACGCCCGCCTCGAGGCGCCGGCCAGCCGGGACTACCGCGGTTTTACGGTCAGCAAGACCGGCCCCTGGGGGCAGGGCCCCGTCTTCCTGCAGCAGCTCGCCCTGCTCGAGGGCATCGACCTCACGGCCATGGGACCGGGATCGCCCGACTTCATCCACACCGTGACCGAGGCGGCCAAGCTCGCGTTCGCCGACCGGGAGGCGTGGTACGGCGACCCGGCGTTCACCGACGTGCCACTCGACGACCTGCTGTCGGCGCCGTACAACGACGAGCGGCGGGGGCTCATCGAGGACAGCGCAAGCATGGAGCTGCGACCCGGCCGCCCCGGCGGGCGAGAGCCGCGGCTGCCCGGGTTCGCCACGCTCCCGTTCGGTCCGCCGGACCGCGGCCCGGGCGGGCGACGGTATGGCGAGCGCGGCTGGCGGGGGAGCGGCGACCCGGGAATCGACCCGGCGACCGGCGAGCCGGTCGGCCGCGCGAGCGGGCCCGCGGGCACCTCCGGCCTGCACCCGACGCGCGGCGACACCTGCCACCTCGACGTCGCCGACCGCTGGGGCAACGTGGTGACCGCGACGCCGAGCGGCGGCTGGCTGCAGTCCTCGCCGGTCATCCCGTCCCTCGGGTTCTGCCTCGGCACCCGGGCGCAGATGTTCACGCTGGAAGAAGGGCTGCCCGCGACGATCGCCCCCGGCAAGCGGCCCCGGACCACGCTGACCCCGACCCTGGTGCTGCGCGGCGGCGAGCCGTACCTCGCGTTCGGCACGCCCGGCGGCGACCAGCAGGACCAGTGGACGCTCGGCTTCTTCCTCAACCACGTGCACTTCGGTATGAACCTGCAGCAGGCGATCGACTTCCCGGCGTTCCACTCCGCGCACATGCCGTCCTCGTTCTACCCGCGCGAGGCCTATCCTGGCCGCCTCGACGTGGAGTCCCGGGCCGGCGACGCCGTCGCCGCCGAGCTGGCCCGCCGCGGCCACGACGTCCACGTCCAGCCGCCGTGGTCGCTCGGCCGGATCAGCGCCGTCGCCCGCAGGAACGGCATGCTCTACGCGGCCGCCAACCCCCGCGGCATGCAGGGCTACGCTGCCGGGCGCTAACCTGGTCAAGCCGGGACGCTAATCCGGTAAAGCTGAACGCCGCAGGTGAGCGCGAAATGCCTGTGCGGGCGCCGGAATTGCACAGGTTCACCCATGACAGTTGTCATAGGTGAACTCTGAGCGCCGACACTACCCAGATGTCTAGACCAGATGATGGGATGCGTTAGCACGCGAAACCATCCCAATCCCAACCCCCAGGGGACGCACTAATGAGCCACAGCGGAACGGGGCCTGTCGTCTCGTTCGACAACGTCAGCAAGCACTACGGCAGCCTCAAGGCGGTCGACGGGCTGAGCCTCGAGCTCCGCCGCGGCGAGACCGTCGCCCTGCTCGGCCCGAACGGCGCTGGCAAGTCAACATCCCTCGACATGCTCCTCGCCCTGCGCAAGCCCACCTCCGGCAAGATCCGTATGTTCGGCCAGGACCCGTACCACGCGGTCAAGTCCGGCTCGGTCGGCGCCATGCTCCAGTCCGGCGGGCTGATGCCCGAGGTGACCGTCGGCGAGCTGGTGACGCTCGTCGCCGGCCTGCACCCGAGGCCCGTTCCCGTTGCGACCACGCTGCGCATGGCCGGCATCGCCGACATCGCCGGCCAGCGGGTTGACCGGCTGTCCGGCGGCCAGACGCAGCGCGTCAGGTTCGCGCTGGCGATCGCCGGCGAGTGCGACCTGATCGTGCTCGACGAGCCGACCACCGCGATGGACGTGGAGACCAGGCGGCGGTTCTGGGCGTCCATGAAGGAAGAGGTCGCCGAGGGCAAGACGCTGCTGTTCGCCACGCACTACCTGGACGAGGCCGACCAGGCGGCCGACCGCATCCTGGTCATCAACCGGGGGCGGCTGCTCGCCGACGGGACGCCCGAGGACATCAAGAAGCGGGCAGGCGCCAAGCGGATGTCGTTCCGGCTGCCCGGCGCGGACGAGGCGGTGCTGCTCGGCCTGCCCGGCGTGGTCAGCCTGGAGACCAGGCACGACCTGGTGCAGATCCAGACGGCGGACTCCGACGCGACGCTGTACGCGCTGCTCAACGCCGGCTACCGGCCGACCGAGATCGAGGTCGGCAGCCTCGGCCTTGAGCAGGCGTTCATCGCCATCACCGCGGAAGACAACCAGGCCAACGGCCCCGAGCCGGCTCCCGCCCGCTAAGCGCACATCCGACCTGACAGGAGACGAGAGACAATGCGCGGCATACTGCTGCTGACGCGGGCCGAGATCAGCCGGCTGCGTCGCAACCGGAGGTACCTGATCTTCACCGTGGGCCTGCCGGTGATCCTTTACCTGATCATCGGCAAGCAGGCGACAAGCAAGGCGTACGGCGTGGACTTCGCGGCCTACTACATGGTCGCGATGGCAACGTTTGGCGCGTTCGCCGGGGCGCTCAACGGCAACTCCATCAGGATCTCCGAGGAACGCAAGGTCGGCTGGATCAGGCAGCTGCGGCTCACCCCGCTGCCCGCCAACGCCTACGTGGTCGCCAAGATCCTGACCTCCATGGCGACCACGATCCCGTCGGTCGTGATCGTGCTGCTCCTCGGCCGCTTCTACGGCGGCGTGCACCTGGCGGCCTGGCAGTGGCTGGTGATCGCGGTCATCATCTGGCTCGGGTCGACCATCTTCGCCGCGCTCGCGGTCGCGGTGGGCTACCGGTTCCCGCCGGACCAGGTGCAGCCGATCACGTTGCTGCTGTACTTCACGTTCACCATCCTCGGCGGGGTCTGGTTCCCGATCAGCGGCGCGCTGCAGACCATCGGCAAGGGCACGCCCACCTACGAGGCGATAAAGATCTCCACCGACGTCATCGGCAACGTGGCGGTACCGTACGGCCTGGTCCTCGGCCTGGTGATCTGGCTGGCGATCTTCGCGGGGCTGGCCACGCTCTCGGTGCGCTCGATGGCGGAAGCGGTCTAACCGGGTAACGTTCCGTTATGTCCACTACGTCCGCGGACCGCTCGCTCCTCAGCGCAGGGGCCCCCGAGAGGGGGCCCCTCGCGGGGTACCGCTCGCGGGGGGCCCGGATCGCCGGGATCCTGTTCACCGGGATCTGGCTGGCGTACCTCATCGGGCCGATCGTCGACCTGAGCACCCAGCACTACAGCCCGGTCCAGCGCGCCGCGGGGCTCTCCATCATGGGGGCATTCTGCATCATCTACGTGGTCCTGGTTCCGAGCTGGCCTTACAGTCCCCGGTACGCTCACGCGGGACTCGCCGCGCTCGCCGCCCTCGCCGCGGCGGCCTGCATCCTGTTCGGCGGCATGGGCGCGGCCAGCCTGTGGATCTTCGTGTCGTCCGCCTCCGGGCTGCTGGTCGCCAACCACCGCTGGGCGGTGCGGGTGATCGTGGCGGTCTGCGCCTGCTACGTGTTCTTCTGCTACACCGGCCACGTCGCCAAGACGGACTTCCTCGGCAACCTGCTGCCGGTGACCTGCCTCGGCCTGGTCATGATCGGCCTGCGCAGGCAGCTGGAGCTGACCAGCCAGCTGCGCCAGGCGCGCGAGGAGGTGGCGCAGCTGGCGGCGAGCGACGAGCGGCTGCGCCTGGCCCGCGACATGCACGACCTCACCGGCCAGTCGCTGTCGGTGATCACGCTCAAGTCCGAGCTGGCCGCCCGGCTGCTGTCCCGGCTGCCGGGCAGCCCCGAGCGCGACCGGGTGCACGACGAGATCGAGCAGGTCGCCGCCGTGAGCCGGCAGACACTGCACGACATCCGCGAGGCGATCAGCGGTTACCGGCGGCCAACGCTCGCGGTGGAGATCATCACCGCCCGCGCCGCCCTGGTCAGCGCGGGCATCGACCTCGAGGACGACCCCGCGCTCATGCTGGCGTCCGGCACGTTCGACCCGGACGCGGAGGCGGCGCTTGCCTGGTGCCTGCGCGAGGCGGTCACCAACGTGGTCCGTCACTCCGGCGCGAAGCACTGCCATGTCAGCCTCATCAGCAAGCCGGACACCGTCACCCTGGTGGTAAGCGATGACGGCCACGGGTACGCACCGCCGATCGGCGCCGGTGCCCGCCCCGCCGGCCTGATCGCCGACGCGGGGACCGGGCTACGCGGCATGTCCGAGCGCCTGCGCGCGGCCGGCGGATCGCTTGAGCTGCGCCCGGACGAGCGCCCTGGCTTCTGCCTCACCGCCACCGTCCCCGCGCGCCTGGAGCAGGTGACATCATCGGGGACGTGATCCGGGTGCTGCTCGCCGAGGACCAGGCGATGATCCGCGAGGCGCTCGCGGCGCTGCTGTCGTTTGAGGACGACATCCAGGTGGTTGCCCAGGTGGGCCGCGGCGACGAGGTGACCAGCGCCGCGCGGGACGCCAAGCCGGACGTCGCGCTGCTCGACATCGAGATGCCGGGGATGGACGGGCTGAGCGCCGCCGCCGCGCTGCGCGCGGCCTGCCCGGACGTCAAGATCATCATCCTGACCACGTTCGGCCGCCCCGGTTACCTGCGGCGGGCGATGGAGTCCGGCGCGTCCGGTTTCATCGTCAAGGACTCACCCGCGGACAAGCTCGCCCGCACGATCCGCGGCGTGCTGGCCGGCCAGCGCGTCATCGACCCCGACCTCGCCGCGGCCGCGCTGGCCGAGGGCGCCAACCCGCTCACCCCGCGCGAGAAGGACGTGCTCGCCGCCGCCGCGCGCAACGACGGCGCCACCCTCGCCCAGATCGCCGCCGCCGTCTACCTGTCGGAAGGCACC
>Ga0265337_1000149_pt1 | contig 35191 bp, 40 predicted proteins | sample 42122metaG_FD_192441 | JGI IMG/M metagenome (GOLD analysis project Ga0265337, IMG submission 192441) | Rhizosphere microbial communities from Carex aquatilis grown in University of Washington, Seatle, WA, United States - 4-21-22 metaG | ecosystem: Host-associated > Plants > Roots > Rhizosphere >... | reverse complement strand
GCGCGGAATGAGCGCGACGTCCTTCAAATACAGTTCATGCGCCAGCCGTTGTACGGCAATCGCCTCGATGAACGGATAGGAAACGAGCACCTCTTCCTTGCTCTTGGCCGCGGGGTCGCCATCGAAGGCTGCTTCCATGTCGGTCTGCAATATTTCGCGGACGTGGGGCAGGCAACCAAGGAAGTCCACGGTCAGATTGTGCGCCGCCGCCGTGATTTCCTTTTTCGAGAGGCTTTCGGGCGGGTCGTATTCCAGGCTTTTGCGGATTTCATCCTCGAGCGCGCCGAGCACGGAGTCGAGCAGCTCCGCCGTCACCACCTTGATTTCCGAGGAATGGACGGGTTTCTCATCGAAGAACCCGGGAAACAGCAGCCGGAGCAAATCCACCGTGATGACGGCAATGGCACGTTTGGACGGCAGGTTTTTGCCGTCCAGATGGTTGATGCCGCCGACGCGCGCATACGACGCGACGAGCTGGTTCGTCAATTGGGTGACCGTTTCCACAATGGCAAGATTACCACGAAGACGCGAAGGCTCAAAGTCAAATTGGTTTTGTAGGAGACGACATACGGAGGCTCGGCATTTGCGGTTTACGATACCGGATTTACGCCGCACATCTGAATCGCGGAGTTACAAGCTATTGCAATTCAGATTGATTTCAGCACCGCTTCCACAGCGCGTTCGACGCTGATGCCGTTCAGGCAGCGATAATCGATCGGGCATTCGCGCAGGAAACAGGGTGAGCAGGGCGCGTCGGATTTCAACGTCCAATGGCGCGGGTCGTCCGGCAGGCCCGGCCCGGTCAATTCCGGCGAGGTGCTGCCAAAGGGAACGACGACTGGCGTGCCCAGCGCCGCGGCCACATGCATCGGCCCGGAATCGTTGGTCAGCAGGACGCGACAAATCTTCAGCAACGCCATCAGTTCGCGCAAGGTGGTTTTCCCCGCCAGATCCAGGACGGCGAACGGCGGACTCGGAATGGCGGATTCGATCCGGTGCGCCAGCGGCGCGTCATTTTTGACGCCAAAAACCAACCAGGTGCAACCGGTGCGATTCTCAATGTCGCGGGCGGCGGCAATGAATTTGTCCACCGGCCAGCGTTTGGCGGGGCCGTATTCCGCGCCGGGGTTCAGTCCGAAAATCGGCCGTTTGATGTTGCCCAAGCTGAATTTTCTGCGGACTGATTCCATTTCATCGGGCGTCACCTCCAACTGCGGCGGCAAGGGCTGCGGGCTGGCACCGAGCGCGGCGACGAGATGCAGGTATTCATGCATCTGGTGCGCCGACTTCTCAATTTCCGGCCTCGGGGTTCGGGATTCCGGGTTCTCTGCCACCAATTTTTTAATTTCGTCGACCGATCGCTTTCGCATCTGCACCGCACCAGTTCGTGGCGCGATCGTCTGGGTCAGAAACCAATTCCGCCAGGGGCGCGCGTACCCGATGCGTCGGGGAATTCCTGCGAGCCAGGGTTCAATAGCCGAGCGCGGAGAATTCGGCAGCACCAGCGCCGCATCGAATTTGCCGGCCCGCAATTTTTTGCCGGTGGAAAGCACATTTTCATCCGGGGCAAATGAAATCACCTCGTCGATTGCCGGATGCTGAAGCCATAGATCGCCCAATTTTTCCGGGGTGAGCAGCGCCAGATGGGCGCGGGGAAATTTCTCGCGCAGACGCAGCAGCGCTGGCGTGGTCATCACCGCATCGCCCAGCCAGTTCGTTCCCCGCACCAGAATGCGGCGGGGATCGGCGGGGGATGAGGGAGAATTGCTGTTCATGGAGTTGTTTCCGTTTTTTCTTTCAAGACTTCCACCGTCGCTTTCGTTCCCGCCGCTTTCCAGCGACGATGGACCCAAAACCAGTTGGCCGGATCGCGGCGGACGGCAACTTCGAAGGCGCGGTTTACGTCGGTCATGATGGCGGCAATGGTCCGTGGCTGGCCGTTTTCCCGGGTCGGGATTTCATCGCCGGCTTCGATCACCCACCGGCCCAAACCGATGCGATAGCAAATGGCCGTGTGCAACGGGCAATGGTAACGCAGCGCAAAAATCGCCGGCGCGTTCGAGGTGGCGCACTCATGTCCCAGGAAGGGGAGGCGCAACTGGCCGTCACTCTGGTCCGCCAGCAGGCCGAGCAGCAGGCCTGACTCCGTCATGCAGGCCCGCAACGCGGCGCCCTCGCTGCGCCGCTCGAAGAACCGGCAATGCGAAGTTTCCCGCAACGCTTGCATCAGGCGGGTGAGCGCCGGCTGGCGCAGGGCGCGATAGGTGGTGGCGCATTTGAAAATGGGCACAAACTGGCCGAACCGGGCATACAGTTCGAAATTCCCGAAATGGCCGATGGCGACGATCCGGCTTTGCGGGCCGCTCTCCGTCCGGAATTTCATGATTTTTTCCACGCCGACAAAATTAAAATGCACCCGCATCTGGTCCGGGGTCATGGCCGCGGTTTTGACGGCACTGGCGAAATTTTCCCCGATGCGCCGGAAATTTTCCTGCGCCAGGGCGCGGATTTCCGCTGGTGATTTTTCCCGGCCGAAGCACAGGGTCAGGTTGCTCAGCGCCACCCGCCGGTGTCGCGCATCCAGATAAAAAATCAGGCCGCCAACCAGCCGGCCCAGCCGGGCCACCAGCACAAGCGGCAGCGCCTGGATCAACGCAACCAGGGCGCGGGCGGGCCAGTAAATCAATGCGTCCATTTTCAGCGAAAGCAGATTTTGCGAACGCAATCCTGAAAGTCATTGGCGCCGCTGACAATCTTGATTTCCACCCGCATGAAAAAAATCGGCAGGTCGCGCCGGTCGATTTTGGGGAAGCGTACGGCGTCCTTTTGGGTGGTGACGATCACGCCGGCCTGGCGCTTTTTGGCGCGGTTGATGACGTTGAGGATTTCCTGCTGGCTGAACCGGTGATGGTCGGTAAACCGTTTGGCATAGACGAGTTCGCCACCGAGTTTGACCAGGCTTTGCTCGAAGCTTTGCGGTTGGGCGATGCCGCTCAGCGAGGCGACTTTTTTGCCGGCCAGAAAATCGAGGCCCTTTTGCTCGCCGCTGAACACGTCCTCCAGATACAGCGGATGATGCACGCATTCGATGATGGCGGCGTGGGAATTCAATTCAGCAATGCGTTCACGCAGCGCGGCCGTTTGGCCGTCGCTCTTGGTGATGAAAATCGTGTGGGCCCGCGCGAGGTGCGACGGAGGCTCGCGCAACGACCCGTGCGGAATGATCTGTTCATTGTAGCCGAAGGGCTGCTGGCGGTCGATCAACACGACGTCGTGCCGGCGCCCGCGCAATTTCCAGTATTGGAAGGCATCATCGAGCAGCAGGGTGTCGCAACCGAATTTTTCAATCGCATAACGTCCGCTCTTGACGCGGTCCTTGTCCACCAGCACGACGACATCCTTGAGGTTCGAGGCCAGCATGTAAGGCTCGTCGCCCGCCATTTCGGAGTCGAGCAGCAGCGATTTTCCGTCCGAGACGACGCGCGGCGGGGTCTGGTCTTCGCGCAGCAGGATTTTGTTGAACAGCCATTGATGAAAGGGGGTGGGTTTGGAACGATAGCCTCGTGAAAGAATGGCGACCTTGCGCCCGGCGTTCTGCAATTCGCGCGCGAATTTCTCCACGACCGGCGTTTTGCCGGTGCCGCCCCAGGTGAGGTTGCCGACGGCAATGACTTGAACCCCCAACGTCTTGTCCCGAAAAATGCGGGCGTTGATGAGCCACCGGGTGACCTTGACGTAAATCTGGACCAGTTTTGATCCGACCGACAGCATGCCGCGCGTCAGGTTCGCCTTGACGTCACGGCGTTCCTCGGAAATGACTTCGAGATAGAACGCTTCAAGGGTTTCGGCCCAGGCCCGGAATTTTTCGCGCATGTTGCGTCAGTGTGCCAAGGGATGTGGTCAGCAGCAAGACGAAGGAAATGAGCTGGCAGAAGTCCAAACTCAACGGGCGGGATTGAAAGGCCATCGTCCTCCTTCTCGTCCTCGTCCTCTCGGTCCGCCCGGTTTCGATTACGACGACGAGAACGACGACGAGGAGGAAGGAAGCGTTTCAGAATCCCATCCGCGAAATCTCTTTTTCCAGGGACGCTTGAAACTGCTGCACATCGGCCGCAGACGGCTTGTAACCTTGTTGTCGGGGCGCCACGCCGAGCCGGCCCGACTGGTCGAGATACCAGTCCGCCTGCTGGCCGTCGCTGAACGTGACCTTGCCGCTGACAATCGTGCCCGGACGCGCCAGCTGGTCCACGATCACGGACACGCTGCCGGGTATGCCGGGCGCCGGCGCTGGCAGTGGGACCGTTTTCTCGGCGACTGGTTTGGCCGGTTCGGCCGGCGGTGCGACCACCTTGGGCGGCTCCGGATCCTTCGGCGTGAGCTTCAAATCGTCCACCAGCAGCCGCACTTCCATGTAGGTGAATTTAAGGCCGAGCTCGGACGCCAGCCGGGTCTGGATTTCGGAAAGTTTCGCGCCATCCGCGATCCAGGCGGCGACTTGCATGCGTTGGGCTTCGTCCAGATTCATGCCACCAGTCTAGTCAGGCTGGCTTGATAATCCAGTCGTAACCCTTGGCTTCGAGTTCAAACGCGAGCTGCTTGTCACCGGATTTCACAATCCGGCCGTCGTAGAGCACGTGGACGAAATCGGGAATGATGAAGTTCAACAGGCGCTGATAGTGCGTAATGACGAGCTGGGCGCTGTCGGCGCGTTTCAACTTGTTGACGCCGCCGGCGACGATGCGCAGCGCGTCAATATCGAGGCCGGAATCCGTTTCGTCGAGGATGGCGAGCTTGGGTTCGAGCACCGCCATCTGGAAGATTTCGTTGCGTTTCTTTTCGCCGCCGGAAAAACCCTCGTTGACCGAACGCTTGAGCAGGTCCTCGTTCAATTCCAGCAGCTTGATCTTGTCCTTGACGAGGTTTAGAAATTCCATCGCGTCCAGTTCCGACTGGCCCTTGGACTTGCGGACTTCGTTCAGCGCGGCCTTGAGGAAATAGGTGCTGTTGACGCCGGGGATTTCGACCGGGTACTGGAAGGCGAGGAAGACGCCTTCGCGGGCGCGCTCCTCGGGATCGAGATCGAGCAGATCCTTGCCGTTGTAAATCACCTCGCCGCCGGTCACATCGTAACCGTCGCGTCCGGCCAGCACCGCGGCTAGTGTACTCTTGCCGGAACCGTTCGGGCCCATGACGGCATGGACTTCGCCCGGGTTGATGGTCAGGTTGATGCCCTTGAGGATTTGCTTGCCCTCAACGCCCGCGCTGAGGTTTTTGATTTCAAGTATTGGTTGTTGGCTCATTTTCTAAAAATTACTTTTACCACGGATGGACACAGATTAACACGGATAAAGAATTTGGACTGCGGTGGCAGAGCGCAGCGTCGACACCGCTTTTCGGGGACCATCCGGCGTTCGAAGGCGGCGTGGCGCTTCGCTTTCCGCCGCAGTCCAAAATGGGGAGTGCCGTGCAATTCGCTTCAGTACATCCGTGTCCATCCGTGTTTATCAGTGGTTGAATTCTAGCCCACACTGCCTTCCAAACTCACGCCTAAAAGTTTCTGGGCTTCCACGGCGAATTCCATCGGCAGTTCCTTGAAGACTTCCTTGCAGAACCCGTTCACGATCAGGTTCACGGCGTCCTGGGTCGAAAGCCCGCGCTGGTTGCAATAAAAAATCTGGTCCTCGCCGATCTTCGAGGTCGAGGCTTCGTGCTCGACGCTGGCCGACGTGTTTTTCACCTCGATGTAGGGGAACGTGTGCGCCCCGCATTTCGCGCCGATCAACATCGAGTCGCACTGGGAAAAATTACGCGCGTTGGCGGCGCTCTTCAGGATTTTGACCTGGCCGCGATAGCTGTTCTGGCCGTGCCCGGCGGAAATACCCTTGGACACAATCGTGCTGCGCGTGTTTTTGCCGATGTGGACCATCTTCGTGCCGGTGTCGGCCTGCTGGTAATTGTTCGTCACGGCGACGGAATAAAATTCCCCGATGGAATTGTCGCCCTGCAGGATGCAACTGGGATATTTCCAGGTGATGGCCGAACCGGTCTCGACCTGGGTCCAGGAAATTTTCGAGTTCTTCCCTTTGCACAGGCCGCGCTTGGTCACAAAGTTGTAGATGCCGCCCTTGCCGTTCTCGTCGCCGGGATACCAATTCTGGACGGTCGAGTATTTGATTTCCGCGCTTTCGAGCGCAATGAGTTCGACGACCGCGGCGTGGAGCTGGTTTTCGTCGCGCATCGGCGCGGTGCAGCCTTCGAGATAACTCACGTAGGCGCCCTCGTCGGCGACGATGAGCGTGCGCTCGAACTGGCCGGTGTTGGCGGCATTGATGCGGAAATACGTGGAAAGCTCCATCGGGCAACGCACGCCCTTGGGGATGTAGCAGAACGAACCGTCGGTGAAGACGGCGGAGTTCAGTGCGGCAAAAAAATTGTCGGTGTACGGCACGACCATGCCGAGATACTTCTTCACGAGGTCGGGATGTTCCTGCACGGCTTCGCTGAACGAGCAGAAGATGACGCCTTTCTCGCCGAGCTGTTTCTTGAACGTCGTGCCGACAGACACACTGTCAAACACCGCATCCACGGCCACGCCGGCGAGCCGCTCACGTTCGCGCAGGGGGATGCCGAGTTTTTCGTAGGTCTCCAGCAGTTTCGGATCAACCTCATCGAGGCTTTTCGGCCCATCGCCTTTTTTCTTGGGCGCGGAATAATAGACGATGTCCTGGTAGTTGATTTTTTCGTGGTGAACCTTGGCCCAGGTTGGTTCCGTCAGCGTCTGCCAGTGGCGGAACGCCTTGAGCCGCCAGTCGGTCAGCCATTCTGGCTCGTTTTTCTTGCGGGAAATCAGCCGGATGGTGTCCTCGCTCAAGCCCGGCGGCGCGGACTCGGTTTCCACGTCGGTGTAAAAGCCGTACTTGTAATCCTGTTTGACCAGGCCCTCAATCGTTTCGGTGGCAGTGCTCATCGTTCGTAAAATTTATTTTTTCTTCGCGCAATCCGGACAGGTGCCATGGATGGCAATTTCATAATGTTCCGCCTTGAAACCCTTCGGCAGCGTCACGCCGGGCCGGGGCTTCGCGGGCAGGTCCACATCAAACACCGTGTCGCACGCATCGCAGTAAAAGTGGCAATGCTCGCTCATGTTTGGGCAGAACCGGGTTGCGCCGCGGTCCAGCGTCACCTGCCGGGCGAGCCCGCACTTTACCAGCGCGTCGAGGCAGTTGTAAACCGTGGCCATGGAAATCTCCGGCATGGTTTTCTTGGTCCGGATGAACACCTCCTCGGCGGTGGGGTGGTCGCGCTTCTGCAGCAGCACGTTATAGACGTGCTCGCGTTGCGGCGTGGACCGGAACCCGCCCGTGGTCAGGCGCGCGTTCAGGTCCCCGTTCATCGTTTTCTTCTCGACCAGACTCATGACCCCGGCAAAATAAGGACGAACCCGAAGCCTGTCAAGATTTAGAATAATTCTAAATTGGCGGTCCTGTTAAGGGATGCGAGGAGGTTTTCAGGAGCAGTCGTGCCGCGGCTTGGGGTAAAAGTTAACCATTGAACAACGCCGGGTTCTTCTGTTAACAACGCGCCAGCTTGAATCCCATAAAATCCCAACGCTGGCTGCGCATCATCCCGGTTGCGCTGGTCATGTACACGATCTCGTACATCGACCGCACGAATGTCGCGCTGGCGCTGGACCCCCGGATTTCGTCCATGATGAAGGATCTGCTCATGGACGACCGAATGAAGGGCCACGCGGCGGGCATTTTCTTTCTCGGTTACGTGCTGTTGCAGATTCCCGGCGGTTACCTGGCCGGCCGCTGGAGCCCGAAGAAACTGATCTCCCTCTTCCTGGTGTTTTGGGGCATTTGCGCGGTCGGCTGCGGGCTGGTTTCCAGCTTCCGGGAATTTGAGGTGATGCGTTTCATGTTGGGCGTTGCCGAAAGCGGGGTCTACCCGACGATGTTGGTACTGCTGGCGAACTGGTTTCCGCGCCAGGAACGCGCCCGCGCAAATGCCTACTGGAACCTGTGCCAGCCGCTGGCGGTTGCTGCGTCCGCGCCCGTCACCGGCTGGCTGCTGGGCGGCTGGGGCTGGCAGACGATGCTGATGGCCGAAGGCGCGCTGCCATTCCTCTGGCTGCCGGTCTGGTTGTATTTCATCAAGGACCATCCGCGCGAGGCGAAGTGGATTTCGCCTGAGGAGAAGGATTTTCTCGAAGCCACGTTGCAACGCGAGGCGGCGGAACTGGAACCGGCAAAAGGACTTTCCCTCGGACGCGCCTTACTGCAACCGGCGGTTTTCGCCATGCTGGCGGTTTGTTTCCTTTACAACTTCGCTTCCTACGGCTGCAACACGTTTCTTACCGAAGGATTCAAAGGCGGCGGCCACAATTTTACCGGCCGCGAGACCGGTCTGCTGTTCGCCGTGCCTTACGTGGTTACCGCCTTTGTCATGGTGTTGCTGTCGCGGCATTCGGACCGGACGGGTGAGCGTCGCGGTCATGCCGCTTTCATTTACGTCGTGAGCGGGACATCGCTGATCGCCAGCGTTTTGCTGAAGGAACATTCCTTTTGGCTGTCGTATGCGTTCCTGTGCCTGGCCGTTCCGGGACCGTTTGCGGGACTGGCGCCGTTCTTTGCCATCCCCACCGAAACGATGCCGCGCGCGACCGCCGGGGCAGTCATCGGCCTGGTGAATGCGCTCGGCAACGTCGGCGGGTTTCTGGGCCCGACCATTGTGGGGATATTGAAGAGCCGGACCCACGGCATCACCGTTCCGTTCGGGGTTTTGGGTGGCGCTCTGCTCGTGGCTGCTGCGCTGTGCTTTTTCCTGCCGAAATCAAAAACCGCTGCGGGCGCGGGCGGATAGGTGCGAAATCAGAAAAGCGCCGGTTCACTTCCGATAGACATTGACGCGGGCGGGCGGGAGGTTGAACCAGACAATTTTGGAGGCGAGCAGGTGAAAGCGGGAGGTGCCGCGCGTGCGCCTATTGTGGATGCGATAGCTGTATTGCACCCAGTTGCCCTGCGGCTCCAGCACCGTGCGGATTTTTTCAGCGAGTTTTTCGGCTTCCGTCACGGAGAAATTCAACAAAGGCAGGCTGGAGATGACCGCGCCGACCGAGGCCACCGGGTTCGGCCGTCCGAGCAGTAACTCGTCCAGGTGCCAGGCATCGCCGGAAATAATTTGGGCGCGGGGAAAGCGGTGATGCAGCAGCCGCGCCATTTTCGGGTTTTTTTCGATGGCAATCAACCGGTCCTCGCGCAAACCATGTTCCATCAAGGCCTCGGTGACTGCGCCAGTGCCGGGCCCGAGCTCGAGCACGTAACTTTCCGGGTTGGCCGGCAGCCAGCGCGCCATGGCGGCGGCGAGCTGGGGGGAGCTGGGCGCGACGGAGCCCGTGCGCTGCGGGTCGGCAAACCATTCCCGCAGAAACAAACCCGAATCGGCCAAGGCCGCGATGATTTTTTTTGCCATTTAAAATTTCTGTCCCGCCTGTTCTCAGGCGAAAGGTTAACCCAGTTGCGCCATAACGCCACAGCAAATTTCAGTTGGGGGAATTTTTCAGTGTTTTCCCCGGGGCAGGCTCCCGGCGATCTTATCCTGGGCGGCATCGCGCCGGGTGGACCAGTCGGCCCAGTCTTGTTCCCAGGCTTCGCCGGTGAAATTCGTCCGGGCCGCCGGCCAGAGGGCGTCAAGCTGTTGCAAGGCGTTGCTGGCGGCTTCATGGTCCTTCCATTGCCAGTAGGACTCGATCAGGTTCAACTGATTGTCGGGGTAGCCCGGGTCAAGTTTGACGGCCTGTTCCAGCCAATCGCGCGCCTTGTGGCGGCTGCCGACGCTCAAGGGCCAGCTGGGCGCATCCCGATACAGCAGACCCAGGCAGCGCGAGGGACCGGCGTAATCGAAATGTTCGTCCAGGTCGTCGGCCGTTTTGAATTCGCGCTCCATCTCCCTGACCATTTTTAAAGCTGCCAGATTTCTTTTGGTATCCGCCAGCAGGCCCAGTTCGATGGCCAGGTAATAATGGGCCGGGACCGAATTGGATTCTGTCGCCAGCAGTTGCCGGCAGGCGGCAATGCCCTGGCCGGCCAGGTCGGCGCGGCTGGCATCGTTCGTGGCGAAATCGTTGAAGTTGAAAGATGCCCGGGCAAATTGCCAGGCGGCGGTGGAATCGTTGGTATTGGACTGATATTGTGCCTGGGCGCGCTGGAATTCGGCCTGGGCGCGTTGGGCGAAAACCGGATTGTTCGTTTCCCCGGCCCAAACCTTTCCGGCCCCCGCAAAATGCAGGGCCGCGGCCAGCCATCCGCCGGCGGCCACCCACCGGGTCATGGAATTAAGGAATTCCATCTTCGGAATTAAAAGTTGCCATCGCATGGGGCTGATTTATACTGGGCAAGTGAGATTAAATTGGAAATTACTGCGGCTGGCAATGCTGGCGTTTTTGACGCATTGGGGCGTCGGCTGTTCCGGCATCAACGCCGGCGGCAGTATTTCGCCGGCCTCGTTTTTTATCCCCGGCGTAAAAGCCGATCCGCTTCCGGGGGCAACGCCCGCGCCGTTCGCGGCGAATGCTCCGTCCATGCCCGTCGCCGTTGCTCAATAAATCTATGCGATTTCCCTTCGCTCTGACAAAGAAGATTGCCACACACATCATCAAGCACAAGCTGCGCAAAACGCCCAGGTTTGCGATGGTGCTGCAGCTCGAGCCGCTGCATACCTGCAATCTGACCTGCACCGGGTGCGGCCGTATCCGTGAATATTCCACGTCGCTCAAGGACATGGTGCCGCTGGAAAAATGCCTCGAGGTGGCGATGGAGTGCGACGCGCCGATGGTGAGCATTTGCGGCGGCGAACCGCTGATTTATCCAAAAATCGAGGAACTGGTTGCCGGCCTGCTCGACCAGAACCGGGTCATCTACATCTGCACGAACGCCATGTTCATGCGGAAGAAGATGCGGGATTACCTGGCGGCAATTTATTCACCGGCCGTCGAGCCGACGTTGAAACGGCTGCTCAATGAGAAATTGATTTCCGACAAGGACGCCGAGACGATCCGCAAATCCGATGCCGCCGCGCGCCAGAAGGTCGTCATCCGCCCAACCAAATGGATGTATTGGAACGTCCATGTGGACGGGCTCGAATTCACGCACGATCTCATCGTCGAACGCGAAGGCGTGTTCAAGGAATGTGTTGAGGCCATCAAGATGGCGAAGATCCTTGGCTACCAGGTCGCCACCAACACGACGGTTTACAAGGAAACCGACGTTACGGAAATCGAGGACATGTTCAAGTTCCTCAGTTCGCTGGAGGTGGATGGCCACACGATTTCGCCCGGTTACGAATACGACGCGGCGAAGAAGGACATGGTCAGCCGACTGGGCAAACAGCCCGAGGATTTTTTCCTCACGCGCAAGATGACGCGGCAGAAATTTGCGAACATTCTGGACTGGGGCAAGGCGTTCACCATTTTCGGCACGCCGGTGTACCAGGAATTCCTCGCCGGCAAACGCGAACTGACCTGCACCGCCTGGGCAATCCCGACCTACAACATCAAGGGCTGGAAGGCGCCGTGCTACCTGATGACCGACGGCCATTACAACGGTTACCAGGAAATGCTGGCGAAGGTGAACTGGGAAAAGTACGGCGTCGTGGACGGCGTGGCGCGCGACCCGCGTTGCGAAAACTGCATGGTCCATTGCGGCTACGATCCCAGCGGCGCGCTCGGCACGAATTACCAGAGCGGCGACAACTGGAAGAACATCAAATACAATTTCGGCGCCAAACCGAAGCCGTACCCGGCCTCGTCGGCACTGGCCCAGCGCGCCTTCAACGGTGTGACCATTGGCAAAGGCCATCTGGCCGAGGCCAAGGCCGCCATTAATTCACCCGCCGCCGGTGCGCGCGGGGCGTTTTCGCGCAAGGAAGAGGAACATCCCGAGGCGCATGTCGGCAGCCATTGCGGCACGACGGATACGTCTGAACGGGATGAACTGCTGGCGAAAATCAAGGAAGCCAAAAAGGCGGAATAGTCTGACAACGGTTTCGTTGTGGGAAATCTGGAACTTAAATGAGCAAGACACTTTATCTTTCACCCCCGAGTTTTGACGGTTTTGACGGCGGCGCCGGGGCGCGCTATCAGACCGTGCGCGAAGTCACCAGCTACTGGTATCCGACCTGGCTGGCGCAACCGGCGGCGCTCACGCCGGGCGCCAAGCTGCTCGATTGCCCGCCGCACAACATCGGCAAGGAGGAATGTCTCCGCGTGGCGAAAGATTTTGACCATGTCATCATTCACACCAGCACCCCGTCGTTGAAAAACGATTGCCGGGTCGCCGAGGCCATCAAGCAGCAGAAACCGGAGACGAAAATCGGTTTTGTCGGGGCGCATGCCGCTGTGTTGCCGACCGAAACGCTCAAGGCTTCGACGGCCATTGACTGGGTGGGCCGCAAGGAATTCGATTTCACCTGCAAGGAAGTGGCCGAAGGTCGCGACCTCGCGACCATCGCCGGGCTTTCCTACAAGGACAGCAAGGACGGCAAGATCCGCCACAATCCCGAACGCGAACTGATCCAGAACCTCGACACCCTGCCATGGGTGGCGGACGTTTACCGCCGCGACGTGGACGTGCAGAAATATTACAACGGCTACCTCAACCATCCGTACATGAGCCTCTACACTGGGCGCGGCTGTCCGGCGCAATGCACCTTCTGCCTCTGGCCGCAGACCATTGGCGGGCACAAATACCGCGTCCGTTCGGCGGAAAATGTCGCCGGCGAGATGGCCTATCTCAAAAAACTTTTCCCCGAGGTGAAGGAATACTTTTTCGACGACGACACCTTCACGGCCAACCTGCCGCGCGCGCGGGAGATTGCCAAGAAAATCTCCCCGCTCGGCGTCATGTGGTCCTGCAACAGCCGGGCCAACATCGATTACGACAACATCAAGCTGCTCAAGGACAACGGCCTGCGCCTGTTCCTCGTCGGCTATGAAAGCGGCAACGACGAAATCCTCAGCCGCATCAAAAAGGGCGTCACGGTCGAGGAAATGCGCCGGTTCACGAAGGCGTGCAACCAAATCGGTGTGATCATTCATGGCACGTTCATTCTCGGACTGCCCGTGGAAACGAAGGAGACCATCCAGCAGACGCTGGATTTTGCGAAGGAACTCGACGTATTCAGCATCCAGGTCAGCCTCGCCGCGCCGTATCCGGGCACGGAATTGTACGAGCAGGCTAGGCAAAACGGCTGGTTCGCCAAGAAGGAAAAGACCGATCTCCTGGGCGGGGAAGGCTATCAAAGCAGCACCATTGAATATCCCGGCCTGAGCAAGGAAATGATTTTCGAGGAAGTGGACCGCTTCTATCGCGCCTATTACTTCCGTCCGAAACCGATCCTGCGCATCGTCAAGACCATGCTGGAGGACAAGGATGTACTCGTCCGGCGCGTGCGCGAAGGCTTTGAATTCTTCAAAGGTTTGCGCCAGCGCAAGGTTGTCGGGGCTGCTGCCCAAGCCGCCGCAGTGTAACTTCTGTTCGTTGGCAGGAACAAGCTGCTGCTTGTTCGCTGCCTTCAAACACCACGCCACTTTGCAAGCATCTGGTCGATCTTCTCGCGGACGAGGATTCGCGCCTCCAGCCGCGCCGCGCCTTGCATCAAAAGGTCATCGTAGTTTGTGTGTTCGTGGCGGATGTGGGCGATCACGGCGAGTTTGACGGCCTGCGGATCCAGTTCCCTGCCGGCGGCGGATCGGCCCGCGCGACCGCTGCCGCGCCGGGCGGTGTGCGCGGCAATACGGCGAGCTTCATCCGTGGGACAGGCAGGATATTGCCCTAAAATTGCACTGGTCATCGCGGCGACAAATTCCTGGTCCTCCTCCACCCATCGAACGGCGGCTTGTTGACGGGCGACGGCACGTTTGGGGGCGTCGGCCAAGCATTCTGCCTCGGCTTTGTCCAGCGCCTCCGTGGCCACCAGCAAGCCTTGGCGTTCGTAGCGCTTGCGGCTGCGACTGAAGCGAACCACCACGGCTGACAATGGGCTGTGTTTGCGAGCGCGTCGCGACAGGGCCGTGTTGCCAGCAGGCAGGAATAACAGATGATCCAGGTCCGCGCGCGCGAGGCACAGCGGCTGGCCTTTCTCCATGAACAGAAAATCACCTTGGACCAGTTCCGCACCACACTCGCTGCATTTGCCCTCCTCGCTCACCTTTTCAAACACCACGAGGTCCGGCACCTTGGTCAGCTTTTCAACGAGCGTGGCCGTCTTCTTTCCGGATAAATCCGCCGGCGCATAATGTGTGCGATAAAACCTCTCCCGCGCCAAATCACCATCTTCGGTGATCTGCAATGACTCGATGCCCTGCGGGCAATGGCGGGTATAGGAAGCCTCAATCGGTCGCAACCCGCGTTGCCGGACCCATTCCTGAAAATGGGAAATTGCCTTTTCAACCTTCCCTGCGCCGGCGTGAATCGATTTTTCGAGTACGCGAAGGTATTCATTTCCTTTGAGCCAGCCGTCGATATGGCTCGAGCGCAGCCAGCCGATCTCCTGGAACAATTCGAGCGGGCCGACACTTCCGGAGCGCTGCAACAGGGTTTCGGCAGCCTGAATAACTCGTTCCTGTAATCCGGGGCGTGATGGCTCGGACATGCCGCAAGAATAACGCTCCGAAATTGTCTTTGTCCAGAACGGGTTCGGATCGTGCCGATGTTCAGAGAATCTTCGTTTTGACAACGTCCCAATGCGCGGCCGGGCGCTCGCGGGCATGGCTGTCCGGGCTCCTATTTCGGCCACTCGCTGATGCGCTGCCACCAGTGTTCGAGCCGTTTCAGATATTTCTTTGGATTCGGCATCCGATCGGCCAGTGACTGGCTGCCGAGGGATTTGTCTGGCCACAGATGCAGGTTTTTCTCGATGCCGAGTTCCTTGGAAATTTCAGAAACGGTGTGCAGCGCATTCACGGCGTAGTTCTGCCAGCTTTCGCGCGTGGCGAAAACCTCTGTTCGTAGGCGAACGCCCGTTTCGTCTGCTTGTTCCTTGATGCGCGCCACATTTTCAGCCCGGATGTTGATGGGTTCGTGGAAAATTGTGATCGGCTCCAGTTCGGCCACCGCCTTGAGTGTCGCGCGCAAATCGGCCTCGTCACATTCGGGGTACGTCGGCGCCATGGCCAAATAAACGTGCAGGCCGGCTTCCTTCGCGGCACGTAGCGCGGCCAGTCGTTGTGATGGCGCAGGCGCTTTCGGCTCATACACCTTGGCCAGATCGTTACGGAGAGTCGGCAGACTCATACCAAAGACAAGGCGATTGCCGAAACTGCGGAACAAATCAAAATCGGCCCGCGCCAGCGGACTGCGGGTGAGGATGCGGACGTTGAGCGTGGACTGGTCGCGGATGAGTTCCAGCGAACGGCGCACGAGAAATCGAGCATGCTCGGCCAGTTCGCGTTGCCGCACCGGGTCGGGGTGGTGGATGACCTGATACGGGTCAGTCGTGGAGCAATATATTACCGCGCGGTTGCCATCCGGCTTGAGTTGCTTGCGTGGCGTGTTCCCGGCGGAGCGTAGCGAGGCAAGAAATTTCGGTTCATCCCACGGACGGAGCAAAAGGTAATCACCCCATTCGGCATCGGGATCCTTGACGCCGTATTCCGCCAGCTTTGGGCCTTGCTTGATGGTTGCTGCACTGGGCACGTAGCAAAACCGGCACGCGTGCGAGCAGCCAACCGCGACGTTGAACGCCCAATTCGACAGGCTTTTGTAGATGAAATTGTTCTCCGCAATGACCGCCGGCGCGTGCCAGAAATCAACAGGCACACGCTTCGCATTGAACCGTTGCAAAACAGTTTTAGGCGCCTGAAAGCGTGGCTCAACCCGCTTGATCGGTCTTTCAATGACAAGGTTCATCGTTGCCTTTGACAGAGCATCGTATGATTAGATTCCTAAGTCCAGTTCGGGGTGGAGAACACAACTCCGAGCCTTTTCCCAGAACTTTTGTCCGAGTGGGTGTTTGCTGGCGTACAGTAACAAATAAAGACCAGTTCCCTGACGATTGGAAATTAGCACCTCGCGTCCGGTAAAGCTGAATCCCAATTTATCGAGCTGCTGCTTGTAAATGTCGAGGACGCCACGAAAGAAGTCGTGCGGGTTATGACGAGGAAGCGCTTTCCACGAATCATTGCCGAGGAATTTGGTCAGTGCAGACTGTTCATCGACGTCGGGTTTGTATTGATGGATATTCATTTTAATGCCCATCCCGTGTTGGATGTTGATGAGCAAATCGCAGCGAGTTTTCTTATGCAAGGTCTCTATAAGTGAAAAAGGAGCGTGACCAATCCCCGTCGGGTCAATGAACGCAAAAGTCAGTGAGTTCGCAGGAATTTGGATCTTGTGGATGGCTTCAGCACAATCGCCACACCAAATTTCCACAAGGTTTGCGTTATCATGTGGGTGAAGCCGTTTGGCCAACGCGTTGGCCCCAGCAACATTCATCTCTATAAAAATAAACTTTGTGAATTCTTGACCGATGACCTGCAGGGGCGATCCCAATTCCTCCTTGCCAGTATCCCGGACGACGCATTTTCCAGGGCCGGAAAACAGTTCTAGATAAACACGGCTTTTCCATTTGAATTTCATCCCGGTGGCAAACATCTCTGAGTAATACGTCAGAAGACGATGTTTGGTTTCAATCCACGGTCCGCTGTCGCGAATAGGTAAACCGTCAGTTTTAGATTTGCCATCTTGCCACGGTGAGTGGTCTGCAGTCGAAAGCAGTTGAGGTTTTACTTTCAGATGTGATAGTTATGACAAAACTAGGCTGATGCGCAAACCTGTTTTATTCAGTCCAGTTAATCCGCCCAACAAATAATCCATTGACCAGTGGGGCCGGTGGGTTAAATTACGCCCACGTTTTTGAACCGATGAACGCTTTCATCGCCAACTGGAATTGCACGCCTCAGCGCACGGCCCTGCCGATTCGCGCTGCGGGTTGGCACAAGGCCATCACTAAAATGACGCTGGCGATGGGGGAATTGAATTCATAGACGAGAAACCAAGAAATTTTACAACCCATCGTCGGCATCCGGCGGTGGGTTTTTGTTTACCCGCATGCCGTCGGCGTACCGGCCAACAATTATGCAAAACAAAACCATGGCCCCGCCCGTGTGGGGCGTGATCGCGGCGTTCGCGGCGGTCTATGTGATCTGGGGCTCAACGTATCTGGGCATCCGGTACGCGGTGGAATCCATTCCGCCGTTCCTGATGGCCGGCACGCGGAATCTTACCGCCGGATTGCTGCTGTATGCGTTTGCGCGCGCCCGCGGCGGTACCACACCGTCGCGCATCGAATGGCGCGATGCGGCCATCACCGGTGGCTTGTTACTGGGGGTTGGCAATGGCGGGGTGACCTGGGCCGAGCAGGTGATTCCCTCGAGTGTGACCGCGTTGCTGGTGGCGTTGACGCCGTTGTGGATGGTGGTGTTTGACTGGCTGCGGCCGCGTGGCGTCCGCCCGCGTCCGTTTGTGGTGGCGGGATTGGCCGTGGGTTTTGTTGGCGTGGCGCTGCTGGCCCGCGGTAACGGAAATCATTCCAGCGCGGCGCAAGGCTGGGGCATTGCGGCTTTGATGGCGGCCTCGATCGGTTGGGCGTTCGGCTCGATATTCGGCCGGCACGCGCATAAACCGGTGTCACCGTTGCTGGGCGTGGCGATGCAGATGATGGCCGGCGGCGGTTTGCTGCTCGTCATGGCAATCTTGCGCGGTGAGGCGTCGCAATTTTCCTTTGGCCAGGTGACTTTGTTATCCGCCGGCTCATGGCTTTATCTGACCGCAGCCGGATCCTTGGTGGGTTACACCTGTTACGTGTGGTTGCTACATGCCACCACGCCCGCACGGGTGGCGACGTACGCGTATGTGAACCCGTTCATCGCCGGGCTGCTCGGCTGCACCATTGGCGGCGAGGCGTTCTCGCACGAATTGTTGTTGGCGGGCGGATTGATCATTTTGGCGGTCATTTTGATTGTCCGTGGCGGGGCACGGCAGGCGGTCGCGGAAATCCCGAGCGAAGAGGTAGGGTGAAGCAAATTGCCAGGCGAGTCACACCAATTTCCACAGACAATTGGAACAAACTGGGCAGGGCGGGCAGTCCTCTGCCCGCCGCTCCTCCACATAATGAATGCGGCGCGACGGCTGCTCCGCAAAACGAAATGAGCGTGGTGGAAGTTGCCTTCGAAATCTACTTCGCAATTTTCAAGCCGTTCTCTTTCCAGGATTCGAAGCCGCCGTCCACTTCCATGACGGAATAACCCTTCGCGGCGAACTGCATCGCGGCGTGCGCGCCCAGGTGACAATTTTGGGCGTAGCAGTAAATGATGTTCATCGTATCCCGTCGCAAACCGGCGAGGGTGCTCCATTTTTCCTGCGGAAGGTTGATCGCGCCGGGGACGTGGCCTTTCTTGAAATCTTTGGCCTCGCGCACGTCTATGATGACGACGTCCTCTTTTTTCTCAATCCGATGACTGATTTCGACGGGGCCGGTCGTGAAAGCCATTTTGTCCGCGAAGAATTGTTTCGCCTTGGCCGCGTTGCGCTTGAATGTCATAGGTGATTTTTCGGTTTTATGTTTGTTAAAAACTTTGCCGTAACCTATTCCGCTGGCTAAAGGCGTGCCATGGGGTATTCACCCCTCTTGCGAGACCGGCGAACGAAATTAAGCTGGACGATGAACCCTTGCACGAAGCGAGACGGTTCATTGCAAGGTGCGATGAGATTTCCGCGAATGTTTCAGGAAATTGTCATGGCACTGAAAAAGCTGAAGAAAAAAACGACCGGTCAAACACACAAAAGATAGCATCATGAACAAATACAAAAATCCAAACTGGTGGAACCATGAAAACGACTCCGCATGGGAACGCACCAAGGCCGCGTTCAAGCGGGATTGGGACCAGACCAAACATGACCTGGGCGGCCACGAGCCGGACACGGATCAAAAAATCGGCAATACCACCCGGCAGGCCTCCGGCAAGGAAGCCATCCCGCCACGCGGCGTGCCGACCTATGAAGAGGTGGAGCCAGCCTATCGTTACGGTTTCGGTGCGCGATCACAATATAAAGATGAGTATCCGGAATGGGATGATGAACTGGAAGCACAGCTTAAAGACGAATGGGAAGAGATTGCCCCGGCCAGAAAGCAAACTTGGATGCAAGACCGCGACATCATCCGCCGCGGCTGGGACTATGAGGAAGAAGACATTGTAGAGACCGCTGACAAGTAATCTTGGAATCACAGTTCAGCCAAAAAGAAATCCAGGCCAAGCGATTGGCCCGGATTTCTTGTCCGGGAGACGCTGGAATCCGTGCCAGTGGTTCGTGTGGTTCACGGTTCACTTCATCCGGTCTTCCACCTTCACCTTATTTCGACGCGACAATTCAGCGCAGGTGAATTAAGCTCGCCTCAACTTTCAACGGCAAGGAAGGATTCAATTATGCAAAAACGCAAATTTGGGAAAAGTAATCTGGAAGTCTCGGCCCTCGGGCTGGGCTGCATGGGAATGAGTTTTTCCTACGGTCCACCCAAAGACAAAAAAGAAATGACCGCGCTGCTTCATGCCGCCGTGGACCGCGGGGTCACATTTTTTGATACCGCTGAAATTTACGGCCCGTTCACCAACGAGGAACTCGTCGGCGAAGCCCTCGCTCCGTTCCGCAAGCAGGTGGTGATTGCCACCAAGTTCGGGTTTGATCTGAGTGGCAGCGACAGGCGGCCGGGTGCGGCGGGTTTGAACAGCCGTCCCGCACACATCAAGCAGGCGGTTGAAGGCTCGCTCAAACGGCTCAAGGTCGAGATCATTGACTTGCTCTATCAACATCGGGTTGACCCGAACGTGCCGATTGAAGATGTAGCGGGAGCGGTGAAGGAATTGATTCAGGCCGGCAAGGTGAAACACTTCGGCCTGTCCGAAGCCGGCGTGCAAACCATCCGGCGCGCCCACGCCGTTCAACCGCTGACGGCGCTCCAGAGCGAATATTCGTTGTGGACAAGAACACCGGAGCAGGAAGTGATACCGACGCTCGAAGAACTCGGCATTGGTTTCGTCACTTACAGCCCGCTGGGCAAGGGTTTTCTCACGGGCGCCATGAACGAGAACACCAAACTCGATAGCACCGACTTCCGCAGCACCCTGCCGCGCTTTACGCCGGAGGCGATGAAGGCAAATCAGGCATTGGTTGATCTGCTCGGCGGCATCGCCCAGCGGAAGAAGGCAACCGTTGCTCAAATTGCGCTGGCGTGGTTGCTGGCCCGGAAGCCGTGGATAGTTCCCATCCCGGGCACCACGAAGCTGCATCGCCTGGACGAGAACATCGGGGCGGTTGCGGTCGAACTGACGCCGGACGACCTGCGGGACATCGAAAGTGCCGCCTCAAAGTTCAAAGTGGAAGGGGCGCGGTATCCGGAAAAGCTGGAGCAAATGACCGGGCGTTGAGCGATTGGCAACAATGCAGTTAAACCACGGATGGACACGGATAAACACGGATTTTGAATTCCGCCAATAATTCCCAAACCGTTTAATTTGCCGAACAACGGAGTGCCAACACGACTTTTCATCTGTGTCCATCTGTGTTCATCCGTGGTAAAAAGAGTTAAAGAGAAAGGATTTGAAATATGGAAATCAAACGAAGTGGCTCACAACCTTCCAACAGAGGACCGGCCGACTGGTTTACCGGCACGGTGCGCATTGACTCACCGTTTAAGGGAAGCGGTCCCGCCCGAGTTACTGGCGCAATCGTTACGTTTGAACCCGGAGCTCGAGCCGCGTGGCATACCCACCCGTTGGGTCAGACCCTGATCGTGACGTCTGGCTGCGGGCGCGCGCAGCGCTGGGGCGGTCCGATCGAAGAAATCCGGCCGGGCGACGTGATCTGGTTCCCGCCGGGCGAGAAACACTGGCACGGCGCGGCTCCCTCCACGGCCATGACGCACATCGCCATTCAGGAACAGCTCGAAGGCAAAGCGGTGGACTGGATGGAAAAGGTCAGCGACGAACAATACCCGGCTTGATCGGAAGTTTGGGCGGAGGGCACACCTCCACCCTATACCGTTGATTTGAATTGGTAGGGCCGAGCTGCCGTTCTGCCCATGCCATTTTCGTTCACTTGCCGACCATCGAACCATGGGTTATGAGTGATTCCGTGAAAACGATAGAAGGTTACCATCTCATCCAGCCGGAAGACCTCTTCTGGCGGCCCTCGAACCTCATGAAAATCCCGAACGCGGATTATCTGGAGCGCACCGGGAGCGAGAACATGGGCGCGCGGCTTTGGCGCACAAGAATGGGCGCGTCGCTGGTGGGTTTCCTTGCGTTGATTGGCAGCGCTTGGTTGCTTCTCACCCTGTCATGTTCGGCAGGCAGTAACGAGACTGGTTTTGCCCTCAAGGATGGCGATACGGTGATGTTCTTGGGTGACAGCATCACCGCCGCGCGCGGTTATACCAAGATCGTGGAACTTTATACGCTGATGCGGCATCCCGAGTTGCGGGTGCGGTTCTGGAATGCGGGCAAAGGCGGTGATACGGCAGCGGGCGCTGTCGAACGGCTGGAGAAAGATGTGTTTTCGCACGGGGCCACGGTGGTGACGGTCGCGTTTGGGGTGAATGACATCGGGTGGGGAACGAAGGCGGACCAGGAACACAAGGAGCGTTATCTCGATGGCATCCGTCGTATCGTGACCGAGTGTCAAAAACGCGGAGTGCGGGTGTTCATCTGTTCCCCGGCGGTGCTGCATGAAGATCCGGACAAGGCAGAAAACGGTTTTCTACAGAAGATGGCGGATGAAGGCATGGCGCTGGCGAAATCGCTCGGGGCCGGGACCATTGATATCTCGCGCGGAATGCGGGAGGTGCAGCGCAAAGTGGTGGCGGCAAATGCTCTGGAGAAGGATAGCAAAAAGTTCACCCGGCTCCATCTGGACGACGGCGTGCATCTGAATGATCTCGGTCAATTGGCCATGGCGTGGGCGATGCTGAAAGGACTCGGTGCTCAGGCGGAGGTTTCCGACGGCGCAGTGGATGCCTCTGCGGAAAAGGTGATCAGTGCCAACGGCTGCAGAATTACTGATATCCGGAAGCTGTCGGATGGCGTGACGTTCGTGCGCACAGACGCTGGGTTGCCGTTGAATCTCGGGATTCTGAGTGCGCTACAGTATCAATTCGTTCCAGTGCCGGAGACGTTGAACCGTTATCAGCTGACCGTGAAGGGGCTGACCCCGGGTCGTTATACGATTCACGCTGAAGGACGGCTGCTCGGCACCTACGATGCAAAGCAGTTGGCAGATGGAGTAAATATCTCATCGGCGACCGCGAATGGTTGGGAGCCAGGCGGTCCGTGGGATGCGCAGTCCGATGCCGTGAAGGAATTGGTCGATGCCCGGGACAAATTGTGGATGGGAGGCGAGTTTCACTCGCAGTATAACGACAATAATCCCAACAGGGTGGCGCTCGCGGCGGATTTCGCCCGACTGGACCAACAGCTCACCGAGTTGGCACGCGCCCAGGCCAAGCCATATCCTTACCGATTTGAAGTACGCGTGGCTCAGTAAGCAACTCTGACCAACACGAATACCAGCCGTGACAATACGCGGAATTCTACCATTTGGCTTATGAAAACGTTTCAAGGTTACCATCTCATCAAGCCGGAAGACCTCTTCTGGCGGCCCTCCAACCTGATGCGCATCCCGAATGCGGATTATCTGGAGCGCACCGGGAGCGAGAACATGGGCGCGCGGCTCTGGCGGTTGCCGCCCAGGAGCGCGAACACGCTGCACAAACATATCCGCGCCGAGGAATTTTATTTTGTGCTGGAAGGTACGGGGCGCCTCCGCGTGGGCGGCGATACGTTGACCGTGCCGCGTTACGGCGGTGTTTTGATCGGGCCGGACCAGTTGCGCCAGGTGTTCAACGACACCGACGCCGAGGTGCTCTGGCTCATCATCGGCGCTCCGGAGGAACTGGAATTTCTGCAAGGCGCAAAATCCCAGATGGATCTTTCACTCATTTACCCGGTGGATCCCAGGCAATTGCCGAAGGAGCTGGCCGGCGTGGACTGGCCGCCGAAGGAGTGAGTTTAGGCGGCCCGCTTCGGGTCGGCCAAAATCTCCTGTTCCGCGGCGATGAGCGCGTCGCGCATGGTTTGGGCATCGGGTGCGTCGCGGAGTTGATCGAGCACCTTGGTCTTCGTCGCTATCAGACACAGCCGGGCCAGCGTGTGCAGATGCAGGCGGTCGTCTTGACAGCAAATCAGGAAGAACAGTTGCGTCGGCTCACCGTCGGGTGCGCCAAAATGGATGGCTTGGATCGGCCGGCCGGCCACGATGAACGACGTTTCGAACAGGTAAGGCTCCTGCGTGCGCAGATGGGGCAGCGCGAAACCACCCGGCATGCCTGTGGAGCACAATCCTTCGCGCGCTTCCAGGCTGTCCACCAGGGTTTTGGGGTCATTGAGCTGGCCGGTCTTTTCGGCGAGCGCCACGAGGTCGCGCAAGACGGAGGCCTTGGTCTTGGAAGTCATGGCCGGATCCACGGCTCCGGCCGCAAGCAGGTCCGGCAGGATGGTTTCGTGCGGCAGAATGTTTCGGGTGTGACGCGTGGACTTTTCGTGATAGGCCGCCAGCCGCTCGCTGGAAAATCCCATGATGCGCCGCGAAGCCCATTCGTCAATTTCGCCCTTGCGAAAAACCAGGCGGTTGCCGCGTCTTTCAAAGGGGATCTCATGGTCTTTCACGCGTTGTTCAATGTCCGCCGGCGTGAGGTTCAGATAATCCGCGACGGCCTCCACGTTAAATAATCGAAACAGCATAAACATATTTTTCGTTCACCGGGGTTTATGCCGGACGATCAAAGAACGGAGTTTCCCATTCAACTGAAGTTCTCATGTAACTAAACAATACGTCGGCGCCGCGGAGAAACAAATCAAAATGCACCCGGACGCTGGCCGGGCTGGACCGGTTCGCCAGTTGTTCAACGACACCACTGCCGAGTGCTCTCGCTCATCTGCCCGGTTAACCCGAAACAACTCCCAAGGAACTGGCCGGCGTGGAATGGCCACCAAAATAATTTCCATTCCAACCCGGTTAAACAACATCAGGATGACACGATAAATCATTTTACTTGACCCTATTAGTACATTGAGGATACTTACCCGAATGGCTAAGTATCCATGGCAGTTGGACGCCACCTTCTCGGCGCTGGCCGATTCCACGCGGCGCAAAATGTTGGAACGGTTATCGCGGGGAGAGGCCTCGGTCAGCGAACTGGCCCGGCCTTTCGGAGTTTCCCTGCCCACCATCCACAAACACCTCCAGGTTTTAGAACGGGCCGGTTTCATTGCCCACGAGAAGCGCGGGCGGGTCCGTCACGTTCGTCTGATGCAACCGCGCGGACGAAAATGCCCGGGTAACGATCCTCTCCTGCTCCAGCCCTTCCTTGAGGTCAAGGACTGGATTGCCCATTTCGAGGCGGCATGGGACCGGCATTTGTTCAGGCTTAAACAACAGGTGGAATCTGATTTATGAAGATCATCAAAAGAGAAATCGAGATTGATGCTCCAATTGCAAGAGTCTGGGAACACATCACCGACCCGCAAAAAATCGCCGGCTGGCTGATGCCCAATGATTTTGAGGCCACGGTCGGGAAAAAATTCATGCTGGATTGCCAGCAGCAGGGAAAAGTCTCCTGCACCGTGAAGGAAGCCATTCCGCGACAAAAGCTGGTTTACAGCTTTCAGTCCAAGGTCACAAAAGTTGAGACGCTGGTGACCATTACTCTCACAAAAGAAGGCGAGGGCACACGTCTCACGTTGATTCATTCCGGCTGGAACGCGTTGCCGCCTGGCGAGCAGGATGTCGCGGACAATTACGGCGGCGGCTGGAGCGCTGGTCTGGAGAAATTGCGGGAGCAAATTGAAGCACCCACCAAAAACTGAAAAGCAAACAAGAATGAACACCACAGACAAAAACAAGGCAATCGTGCGGGAATTCACCCGCGTATTTAAAAACGAGCACAATGTTGACGGCATCAACCATTTGTTTGCCGCCAATTTTCAGCACCACTTCAAGCCGCCGATACCGGCTGGGTTGGAAGGGTTCAAAGCTGTTGGGCGAATGATGAACACGGCCTTTCCCGACGTGGTGGTTGCCGAAGATGACTTGATTGCCAACGAGGACACCGTCGTCGAGCGAAGTTCAGCCGTCGCCACTCATCGCGCACCCTTGATGGGAGAAACGGCGACGAACCAACAGGTTCGTTGGACAGAAATTCACATCTATCGCATCCGAAATGGCAAGATTGTCGAACATTGGGTGGAGTGGGCGATGATGGACCTTCTCAAACAGATTGGGGCACTCTAACGCCCGCGTTTGATCGGCGATTTATTGAGTATGAGTCCAACGGAAGTTGTTCAACAATTCTACCAGGCCCTGGAGCGAAAGGACTTTGTCGCCGTGCGCGATTGTCTACACGAGACCTCCTCCCTCCGCGGGCCATTTCACACCTTTAATTCCATTCCGCCATATCTTCAGGCTCTGCAAGACTTGAGCACCGTTGTGGAAAGAATTGAAATTCAGCGAATGTTTATGCAGGGAGAAGATGTTTGCGTTCTGTATGATCTCGTCACCAACAGTCCAACTGGAACGGCTTTTGTGGCGGAGTGGTTTCAGGTGAAGGACGGAAAAATTGCAGCCATCCAGGTCGTTTTCGATCCTCGTCCGTTCGAGCTCCTGTTTGCCGGTCGAAAAAAGTAACGAAAAGAATCCCATGATTCGCGTCCAAGTCGCCTACAGAAGCCGTTCACCGTCCTCGACATTGCTGCATTTCGAGCACGAAGGCCTGACGCCGCAACTGGAGTGCTACCAGATTTGTGAAGATGGTTGGGGGCATTTCCTGAAAACCAGTCTTAACAAGTTGGTCGAGACGGGCAAAGGTGAGCCATTTTACGGTGGCCTGGCCTGCTGACCCAATCACGTGAACAAAGGAGAATCACACATTGAGTCCGTCGGTTACCTGAGCAAGGAAGCGGAATCCGCATAGACCCGGGCAACCTGTTCCATGGATGGTCGGCGATCGGGATTCTTCTCCAGGCAGTCCATGATAATGGCTGCGGTGTTGCGGAGCAGATTATGCCCTCGTTTCAGCGGAGAAGGCGTCGGCAACTCCTGGATCGCCCGCCCGATTTTCGCGATCGCGCCGTCGAACGGATATTTTCCCATGTAGGCATAATAGGCGGTGACGCCAAAGGCGAAAACATCGCCTTTAAAACCTTTCGTGAAATCCCCCTCCCACTTCTCCGGGGCCGAGTATTGGGCCGTGCCCGCCGGATTTTGTTTCTTGTCCGTGATGAAGGGCGGCAGATTCCCCTCGAAGAACGAGTGCGAAAAATCAATCAGCCGCGTTTCCCCGGGGGCGGTCACGGGCACCAGCACGTTCCGGCTCTTCAAATCGTTGTGGACGAGGGGTTGTCCGCAGAAGATGCCCGCGTGCATGTCCGCCACCGTTTCGGCCAGGCTTTGCAGGAGGCGATGCGTCCGTCTTTGATCTGTGAGCGTGACGCCCTGGCGCACCAGGTCATCCAAGGTCTCGGCCTCGATATATTCCAGAAACAGCCGGTGCGTGGCGGCGTCGTAGGCCAGTTTGCGCCGGATGCGCGGGTGCGTTACCTCGCCCAGCACATAGGCCTCGTTGGCGATGAAAACCTCGTCCCAGAAATGCGCCGGCTCCTTCAGCAGAGCGGGGTAAGGATGCCGCTCGAATTCCACGCGGGCCAGCTTGGACACGCGGGACTCGACCGTCAGGGGCTCCCGTTTCTTGATGGCCCGAATTTTCATGTTCATTCAACACTGGCGGGCAGAGCAGTGGCAGAAACTCTTTTGAGCGTCAAGCGATTGTCACGCGCAAGACCTTTCCGGCGCGCAAGGGGAAACTGGCTGGCGTGGAGTGGCCACCGAAAGTTTGACTAAACTTCCGGGCTGATACAGGGCTTCAACCTCCCGCGAAATTTTCGCGGTGGCGCCAGAGAAACCGTCGCTCCTGGTTTTTGTGCCAGGAGAGACAGGACAGAACGAACGGCTACCGTTTTTTGATGGCCGCCGACTTGGCGGCTTCGGCCGCTTTTTTCTTCTGGTCGGCGCTGTTGGCCAGGGCCTGTTTCTGGTTTGTTTTCTTCTGGTTGGACTTCGGGGATCGGTCGCCCATAACTTTGGTTTTCTTTCGCGGGTTGGTCACCTGCGGCATGTCAGTTTCTCCGAAGGGACGCTCATCCTGCCTGCCGGGGTGGTCCTTGTAAATGATGGACGCAAAATCATCCGGCCAGGCCAGCGGTCGGTTGGGGTGAGGCCCAACGGAATTCCCGGGGTTATGGCCCAAAACATAGTTGCCGATAGTTGTTGCCTTCCGGCGGGAACGTGTCATCCTGTAACTGTCTGTTAGATAGCTTGTTTCTTTCAAGGCATGGTGAATCCTCAAGTGAACCTGGTTCAGTGATGATTTGAAATCCGATTCCGGAAACAGTCTGGTAAAAGCAAAGTTTAGTCTAGGACAGTAAAACATCATATGAGCAGCAAATTATTTGTCGGGAACCTTTCCTTCGACACCACCGAAAACGACCTGCAGGACGCGTTTGCCGCGCACGGCACGGTCATGGAAACCAACCTGATGATGGACCGGGAAACCGGCCGTCCGCGCGGTTTTGGTTTTATCACCATGAACTCCCCCGAGGAAGCGCAAAAAGCGATTGCCGCGCTGAACGGCTCGCAACTGGGTGGCCGTGCCCTGACGGTCAACGTGGCCAAGCCGCGTGAAGAACGCCCGGCCGGCGGCGGCGGTGGTCGTGGATACGGCGGCGGTGGCGGCGGCGGTCGTCGCGAACGCTATTGATCCATTCTGGATTTCAGGGCGGGGTCCGGTGAAAACCGGTCCCCGCCTTTTTATTTTTCGTTTCAGGGTTCATACCATTGGCGGGGCGATTGACCCAAGGCAGCCCCGAAAGTGTTCGGGGCAACCATGGGCTGAATGCTTTAATCCCTTCGGGATATCCAATGCGGCGGGCAGAAGTTCACGCCGGCATTGGATCGGGTTGGGCCGCAGCACAAGCCGCTCCGTCCACCGGCACGGTTTCCTCCAACAAGTGGCGGACCACATCGGCGGCGGTGTAGGAATCGCTGCCGGGTTTGAGGAACCGCGCGATCTGCGTCACGTTATCGCCGGCGGTCAGCAACGGCAGTTCCAATTTATCGTGTGGGCGAAATTGACCGAGGCCGATGTTGGCGACGAGGCCGTTGCAAAGGCATTTGCGGCCTTCCGCGTCGTCGGCCGCTCCGCCTTTCCGGACAAAATCATCCACCGGTTCACCCGGACAGCGGTAGCCGGGGGTTCCGTCGGGTTTGCGGTAAAGATGCCGGAGATAACCCAAGTCGCAGACGCGCGTCCGGGCCGCATATTGATCGGCGGCCGAAAGGGTGTGGTCCAGTTGAAAAACCTTGAAGGGAAAACCGGTGGGCGAGGCGACCGGGTCGGTGAAGATGCGCGCGGTGCCGGCCCGGCTGAGTTGAATGGCCTGGTGTTTGAGTCCGGGCTGGATGCCGGATTCGGCGCAAAACGCGAAGGCTGTGCCGACTTGAATGCCCGCCGCGCCGAGGCGCAGGGCTTCGGCCAGTTTGCCCGGTTGTCCATACGATCCGGCCAGCCAGAATGGCAAACCCAGCTCGCGGATTTTTTCGAGATCGGCCACGTCACGCGCACCATAGACCGGTTCGCCGCCGGCACTGAGTTGCATCGGGCCACGGGGCGGGGCGTTGTGGCCGCCGGCGGTGTCGCCTTCCACCACGAAGCCGTCCACGCGACCGTTGGCCTTTTTGGCCAGGGTCATGGCGAGCGTCGCGGAGGCGACAATGCCGAGGAATTGCGGACGTTTCAAGGCCGGCGCACCGCCGGAGCAGAATTCCTTCGGATCAAATTTAGAAACAAATTCCTCGCCGGGCAGGGCGCCGGCAACCTCGATTTTCAATTCCGCCGGTTCCCCCCGGGCCAGCCGGTCCAACGCGCCGGGAATCGACCGCGGAATACCCGCGCCCATGAGGACGTAGTCCACCCCGGCGAGCATGGCGCCGTAAAGCGACGGCAACGTGGGCAGCTGCATTTTTTCCAGAAAGTTAATGCCGACCAATCCGTCGTGGCCTTCCCGGGCCAGAAACACCTCCACGAAGTTGGCCGCGACGGTCAGCTCCATCAGTGTCGGGCTGTACTGGAGCGTGGGCATGGCGGCCGGCTTGAATGGCGCCGTGGGCGCCTTGCCGTCGGGAATAAAATATTCCGCCAGTACCCGGCCGGCGACGCCGGGAACGGGAAAGTTTTGCAGCGCGTGGCGAAGCTGGCCATCGGGATCGCCCAGTTGCAGCCGGCGGGCAAGCACGATGGCCAGGCCGGTGCCGGAGACAACGCCGAGCTGGCCCAGCCGGGAAACGGCGCGGGCCAGTTTCCAATCGGAAACGGCGACGCCCATCCCGCCCTGGATAATTTTTGGTTGCGACACAATCATTTCTTGAAAAGAAACCTCGCGGCAGAAAAGGCGGAACGCCAAAAGGATGTCGCCCGACACCCGGCAGGAGTCCGTCGGAACCCGACGCGGCTTCAGATTAAGCCGGGCGGCTGCGGATGGGAAGTAACATTTCGACCCGGGGGTTCGTCTGGGTTGGCATGAAAGGATTTTGGGCGGTTATCGTCCGGATTATATGCCTGGGGCTGTCGTTGTCGGCCGGAAACATCTGTGCGGAGAATTACAATCCGCTGACGGTGGACCCGGCGTTTCATCCGACACACGTGGACCTGACGGTGCATGACGCGGCACGCCATCGCGACATTCCGGTGCGGGTTTATCTGCCCGCGAACCCCGCGCCGGAGCCGGTGATATTGTTCAGTCACGGCCTGGGCGGTTCCCGCGAAGGGAGCGTTTTTCTTGGCGAACACTGGGCGGCGCGCGGTTATGTGGCGGTGTTTCTCCAGCATCCGGGCAGCGATGAATCGGTGTGGAAGGACCAGCCGGTGTCGGAACGGATGCGGGCGATGAAACAGGCGGCTTCGCTGGATAATTTCCTGTTGCGGGTGAAGGATGTTCCCGCCGTGCTGGACCAGCTGGCCATCTGGAATGCGGCCAAAACCAATCCGCTGGCCGGCCGGCTGGACCTGAAAAAGGTCGGCATGTCCGGCCATTCGTTTGGCGCGGTGACGACGGAGGCGGTGAGCGGCGAAGCCCTGCCGATGGGCGGACAAACCTTCACCGACCCGCGCATCCGGGCGGCCATCGCTTTCAGTCCCAGCAGCCCAAAGACCGGCGGCGCGGAAAAGGCGTTCGGCTCGGTGAAAATTCCGTGGATGCTGATGACCGGCACCAAGGACGTCGCGCCCATTGGCGATCAGGACGTGGCGTCACGCCTGGCGGTGTATCCGGCGCTTCAAGGCGCGCCGAAATATGAGGTGGTACTCAACAATGCGGAGCATTCAGTCTTCACCGACCAGGCGTTGCCGGGTGATAGCGAGCCGCGAAATCCGAATCATCATCGCGTGATTCTTGCGCTGTCCACGGCATTTTGGGACGCCTATCTGCGCGGTGATGCCGACGCGAAAGCATGGTTGAACGGTTCCGGTCCGCGTTCGGTGATGGAATCCGCCGACCGGTGGCAGTTTTCGGCCCACTGACGAATCTGTTCCCGCTGCCGCCGGACCAGCAGGGCGGAACGGTGATAGTATTTCTCCCTGCCAGGCATCTGGTAGGGTTACACCCCATGGCTTGGGACTCATCGCCGGCCTAACCTCGCAGGGTTAAGAATATAACCGAACAACAAACATACTTATGAAAAAAATTATCCTCTCCTGCCTTGCCGGCGTTGCCCTGGCGTTCATATCCGGTTGCGCCTCCGATACCAAAAGCAGCACAACCACCACGTCGCAAGACACCACCTATCATAGTCCCACCACCACGACCACCACGGATACACAAAGCAAATAAGGTCCGGCTTTGGTCATGGTATGCGTGCGCATCTGCCATGAGAATGCCAACGGGATGGTTCGAATGCTTTTCGGCATAAACGCCACCAAGTCCGCCGTCGTTGTTGCTGAGACCAGGGGTGCGGGCGACAAGTTCGTTATCACGGCCATCCGACCGATTCCGTTTCAAGTCCGCTCGGGCGATGATCTGGCCGGGCTGCTGCAAACTCTCATCACGCTTTTCGACCGCAAGGGGAGGGGCGGCGGCTCAATCATGGCCCTGTTGAAATGCTCGTCGGGCCGGTTTGGTTCCTGCTTGGAAGCAATCAAGGGAGAGGCGATGATCGAACTCGCGGCTGCCCAGCGCGGTATCCGCATTGTCAAGGTTGCACCCCAAAGCCTCAAGAAGACCCTTGGCTGTGGGGCGGATCAAAAGTGGCGGGACCGGGCTGCCGAACTGTTCAATCCCGACGGCAAACAACGGAACTGGTCCAAGGGCGCGGTGGGAGCCGTGGCCGTCGCCTTCAAGGTTGCTGGTGACTGACCCAGGGTAAACACCGAATACTCATTTCTTCTACCGCTTCACCAGCACGCGCTCGATGCGACGGTCGGGGACAAGCCAGAGGAACGCGACGAGGACATACAGGCCGCTGGAGACCCACGGGCTGACAAAGGCCAGCGGAATGGCAATGAAATAGAGGATCGGCGAAAGCTTGCCTTTCCAATCTTTCCCGATCGCCGCCGCCAGCAGGGAGCCGGGTCCTTGTTGGGCGATAATGGTGCGTTGCAAAATATAATAGGCAATGGCGGCCATCAACAGCACGAAGCCGTAGACCGCGGCGGGAACCGGCGCAAGATGATTTTCCCCCATCCAGGCCGTCGTGAACGGGAAGAGCGATAACCAGAACAGCAGGTGCAGATTGGCCCACAGGATGCCGCCGGTAACGTGCCGGGTGGAATGGAACATATGGTGATGGTTGTTCCAGTAGATGCCGACGTAGATGAAACTCAAAACGTAACTCAAAAACACCGGTAGCAGGTCTTTCAGGTCGGAGAGTTCGACGGCCGGCATCACTTTCACCGGTACTTTCAATTCCAGCACCATGATCGTGATGATGATGGCGATGACGCTGTCACTGAACGCTTCCAGCCGGTTTTTTTCCATGTGCCGATTTTATCGGAGAAGCTCCGCAGCCGCAACCGTGGGGCCGGCAGGGGACGGCCCACCCTTTGGCTGGAAACGAAATTCCGGTTGGCCGGCAAATTTGCGCAACGTTGTTTCCCGTCCGCTGGGACGCTAAATTCAGAGCGACGTGAAATCCAAGGCCACCAGACCGGATGCCAATTGGCTTGTTCTCAATGGCGTTGCCATCCGCTGGAACGGGCGGGTCGTATTTCCGCGCACCGGCTGGACCTGGCGGCGCGGCGAACAATGGGCCATGCTCGGCCCCAATGGTTCGGGGAAATCTTTGCTGGCGCTTGCATTGTGCGGCCAGGTGCCGCTGCAACGAGGGGAAATTCACTGCCATTTCGAGGGGGTTGAAGCCGATGCCGTTCCCGAAGAATCCATCGCCCTGCTTTCGCCGCGCACCCAGCGCGACCGGGCGGCTTCGGAAAGCTCGTTCTACCAGTCCCGCTGGCACAGTGGCCTCGCCGAAGGCCGGCTTTCCGTCGACCGGTTTCTTTCTCAGGCCAGTGTCGAGGAGCGCAACCCGTTTGAAGTGGGCGGCCCCCGGGACAACTCCCGCCGGTTTCGCGAAAATCGCCGGCGGTTCAGCCGTTGGCTGGGCATAGAACCTTTGTTTCGGCGCAAACTCGCCGCCTTGTCGAATGGCGAGCAGCGCAAGGTCTTTCTCGTTCACACCCTGCTCCAGTCGCCCGGTCTGCTGATTCTCGACGACCCGTTCGGCGGTCTCGACCGTGCCACCCGCTCGCGCTTGAAAAGCGTCATTCAACGGTTGATGCGCACCGGATTGCCCGTGTTGCTCATCACCAACCGGCCTGATGAATTGCCGCCGTGCACCACCCATCTGTTGCTCGTGCAAGATCACCGGATTGTGGCGCATGGAACGAAACATCGCCTGCGGAACCATCCATTGGTCCGAGCGCTGGCGTCGGTTCCGTCCTCCTTGCCTTTGGCCGCGTTCCCGTCCTCGAAAAAACCGGTCGGGCGGGATTCCGCTCCGCCGCTCGTCGAATTGCGCCACGTCAGCATCCGGCTGGGCGGCAAACGCATCCTCGATGACATTACCTGGACCATGCGTCAGGATGAAAATTGGGCGCTGATCGGACCAAACGGTTCCGGCAAAACGACCCTGTTGAGTTTGATCCAGGGTGATAACCCGCAGGCCTACGCACTGGATATCCGGCTTTTTGGGGTTCGACCGGAAGCCACCCACACGCTCTGGCACTTGCGACGGCAAATCGGCTGGTTGTCGCCCGAACTGCATCTGCATTACCCGGCTGGCTGGTCGTGCTTGGAGGTGGTTTGTTCCGGATTCTTCAACCAGATGGGGCTTCATGAACCTTGCACCCGCCGGCTACGCTCGGCCGCGAGGGACTGGCTGCAGCGGCTGGGTCTGGCTGGCCATGCTGGGCAATCATTTGGCGAACTGTCCCTCGGTGATCAGCGCCTTGTCCTGTTGGCACGCGCCGTCGTTAAAAAACCGCGACTGCTTATCCTGGACGAACCTTGCCAGGGACTGGACATGCTCCATCGCCGCTCTCTCATCGCCACCGTGGACCGGATTGTCGGGCAAACCGGTGCCAGCCTGATCTTCGTCACGCATCATTCCCGGGAAATGCCCGCTTGTGTCAACCATGTGCTGGAGTTGAAAGCCGGCCGGATACATCGCCGCAAGAAACGGGTGGAAAGGGTTGCCGTGCTGGCTTAATTCAGCATCAATTTCGCCCCGGATTCTTCCGGCACCACTTCCCGGACCAGCTTCTCGGTGTCCCGCAGTATCACGATCGGCGAACGCACGCCCACCTGCGTTCCCGTAAGCAGCTTGTGCAAATCGTCCACGCCCGTTATGGCTTGCCCGCCATATTCCACAATCATGTCACCTTCGCGCAACCCGGCCCGGCTGGCCGGACCACCCGGCTCCACCTGGATCACCAGCATGCCGCTTTCGGCCGGCAAATGATGATACCGCACCAGCCGCCGGTGGATTTTTGCCGTTTGCCCGCCCACCCCGATGTAACTGCGGCGAATGACACCGTCCTTGATCAGCCAGCCGGCGATATATTTTGCCGTGTTGATGGCGATGGCAAAACAAAGTCCCTGCGCCGGCAGAATCACCGCCGTGTTCACCCCGATGACTTCGCCGCGCGAATTGACCAAGGGCCCGCCGGAATTGCCCGGATTCAGCGCCGCGTCGGTCTGGATGATGTTGTCCATGAGCCGGCCCGAATTGGCGCGGAACGAGCGGCCCAACGCGCTCACCACGCCCGCCGTCACGGTATATTGGAAGCCATACGGGTTGCCGATGGCGATGGCCAGTTGACCTACGCGCAACAGGTTTGAATCGCCCAGCCGTGCCGGATTGAGTTCCGGCGCATAAACCCGGATGACCGCCAAATCGGTGTCCGGGTCCGTGCCGACAATCCGCGCCTCCGGCCTCCGGCCATCGGCCAGCGTCACTTCAATCCGGTCCGCACCGTGGACGACATGGCTGTTGGTCAGGGCAAAGCCGTCCGGAGTGATGATGAATCCGGACCCGCTACCGCCGCCGCCGCGACCGCCCGGCTGCCGGTTCTGGCGCACGTCAATTTTTATGACCGCCGGGCTGGCTGCTTCCGCGGCGTTGACCACCGCATCCGAATAGGCATCCAACAATTGCCCGTCGGTAGCGGGCAACGGTTGTCTGCCTGCCTTGCCGTTTAAAGTGGCGTTTTCATCCGCCACCGGCGATACCTCGAAACTATTTTCAGCGATTCTCATATAACAACCTGCCGTTTCCGGCAATTGTTACATTTAAACCCGTTTGCAAATCTGTCAAACCCGCCGGCCGGCCACCGGGAGAGATGGTCATTTTTCCTTGAGCAAGGCCGCCAGATCCAGGGGGTGGGTGATCATCGCCAGGCTGCCGTCGGGTGTGCTCGGCCATTGTTCCTGCGGCCGGTCCCGGTAAAGTTCCACGCCGTTGTCGTCCGGGTCCCGCAG
>Ga0265337_1000143_pt1 | contig 35749 bp, 31 predicted proteins | sample 42122metaG_FD_192441 | JGI IMG/M metagenome (GOLD analysis project Ga0265337, IMG submission 192441) | Rhizosphere microbial communities from Carex aquatilis grown in University of Washington, Seatle, WA, United States - 4-21-22 metaG | ecosystem: Host-associated > Plants > Roots > Rhizosphere >... | reverse complement strand
GTTCCAGTGTGGCTGGTCGTCCTCTCAGACCAGCTACCCGTCTAAGCCTTGGTGAGCCGTTACCTCACCAACTAGCTGATAGGCCGCGGGCTCATCGTGAAGCGTCAGGCCTTGCGGTCCCCAACTTTGAAGATCAAAAGATGCCTTTCAATCTTCACATCCGGCATTAGCTCGCCTTTCAGCAAGTTATTCCAGACTTCACGGCAGATTACCCACGTGTTACGCACCCTTGCGCCGCTCCAATCACAGAATATTGCTACCCTGTAATCAGCGCTCGACTTGCATGTCTTATCCACGCCGCCAGCGTTCGTTCTGAGCCAGAATCAAACTCTCCGTTAAAAACGTTAGTTTAATTCGTGTCCGATGATTAGTCGGACGAATTTACAATTTTAAAACTCTCCAAAGACAGCCAACTAACCGGCCATCCTTGAAGGGGCTCTCACTTATCGCACAATTCAATTTTCAATGAGCAACGGGTGTTTCCACCCAAAAATTCATCCGGCATTCCGCCGAAGCTTCGATCCCGTCGAGGGGACAAAAAAACCCGAGCGCCGAATCACCACATTCAACCCGGCATCTCAAGTTCGAGTTTGAAGGCGCGTAAACTACCAAATCCGCGCCGCCTGTCAACTGGTTTTTTACCAGCCCTCTCTGCGTTCAACGTGAAAGGGACGACAAGACTAGCAAGGTACAAAGATCATGCAAGGGTTTTTTGAATTATTTTTTAGATGGTCAAAACATCAAAAATCCCCTTTGTTCATGCGGCTAATCAACTCCGCGTTCCGTCAGTTCGTCCTCGTCCAGCCCCAAATAATGCCCCAACTCGTGCAAAAAAGTTGTTCGTACCTCTTCCCGAAAAACCAGCTCGTCTCCGCCCGCAAAAGTCCAGAGGTTGTCCAAAAACAAAATAACCTGCGACGGCAGCGGAACGTTGCCTTCTTCGGCAAATTCCGCCCCCGTAAACAATCCCATTGTGTCCGCCTCAATCCCCTCCGCCTGCAATTCCAGGTTTGGCCGGCGCTCAAACATCACCGGCAACTGTTCCACCCGCGCCCGCAGCGGTTTGGGCAATGCCGAAACCGTCGCCCCGACCTCCTTCGACGCGATCGCACACAATTTTTCCCAATCGATGTTCATTTTTGCGGACCAGACCCATTTCGCGTTGTTGCAACTCCGGGCGGTATTCTCATAGACTCTACCAAGACAAAGATTTTGATCGCACAATACGCATGAAACTTCACGCAAAAAAAATCGGGTTCAACCTGGGACTGGCCCTGGCCTGTGTTTTCGCCGGTCACGCCGGCGCCAATGAAATGACAACCGAAGCGGGCGTCCTGCGCGCCACGCTCACCAACGGCCTCCAGGTAATCATCGTTCGCAACACGCTCGCGCCCGTCGTCACGACCATGATCAATTACCGGGTCGGCTCGGACGAATGCTCCAGCGATTTTCCGGGGACGGCACATGCCATGGAGCACATGATGTTTCGCGGCAGCCCGGGTTTGTCCGCCGACCAGCTGGCCGGCATCACCGCCGCCCTAGGAGGCGATGACAACGCCAACACCCAGCATGCCATCACCCAGTATTTTTTTACCACGCCGGCAGAAAACCTGGAGGTGGCCCTGCGCATCGAAGCCACCCGCATGCGTGATCTTCTGGCGGACGAAAAGCTTTGGGAAAAGGAACGGGGCGCCATCGAACAGGAAGTGGCGCAGGATTTGTCGAATCCGGAATACGTTTTTTACATCCAATTGATGGACGCCATGTTCAAGGGCTCGCCCTACGAACACGTTGGATTGGGCACGCGCCCGTCATTTGACAAAACCACGGATGCGATGCTGCGGAGTTTTCACAATTCGTGGTATGTGCCGAACAATGCCATCCTGGTGATCGTCGGCGATATACAATCGCCTCAGACCCTGGAACAGGTGAAAAGCATTTTCGGCAGCATTCCGTCCGTGCCTTTGCCACCGCGCCCCGAATTCAATTTTCAGCCGGTCAAACCCGATACCCTGAAACTTGACACCGATTTGCCGAACGGGATGACGGCCATCACTTTCCGTTTTCCCGGTTCGGACAATCCCGATTTCGCAGCCGCGCAGATTTTGTCGGACGTCTTGAGCAGCCAGCGGGGAAAACTTTACGACCTGGTTCCCCAAGGCAAGGCGCTGTTTGCTGAATTTGCCTACGATACGATGTCCAAGGCCGGTTTGGGCTATGCCATCGCCGGTTTCCCGGCCGGCGCGGATTCGACCAATTTGCTGGCGCAGGTGCGCGATATCCTGGCTGCGGAAATGACCAATGGCGTCTCGGCTGACCTTGTGGAAGCGGCAAAACGCCGCGAAATCCTGAACGCCGAATTGGAGAAAAATTCCGTCCAAGGCCTGGCCTCCGCATGGTCGCAGGCCGTCGCCGTCGAAGGCCGGCAATCGCCCGATGACGATATCGACGCCATCCGTCGCGTCACGGTCAATGATGTCAATCGGGTTGCGAAAACCTATTTAAACTTTGACCAAGCCATCTCCGCCATTCTCACGCCCCAACCTTCCGGCAAACCGATTTCGTCCAAGAGTTTTGGGGGCAAGGAGTCCTTTGCCTCCTCCAAGACCGTCAATGTCAAGCTACCGGCCTGGGCCAAAGGCATCACCGAGCAATTCCCAGTTCCCACCACCACCCTGAACCCGTTGGTGACCAATCTGCCGAATGGCATCCGCCTCATCGTCCAGCCCGAAACCATCAGCGACACGGTGAGCGTTTATGGCCGGGTTAAAAACAATCCCAAGGTTGAAATGGCTGAAGGCAAGGACGGGGTGGACCAGGCGCTCGACCAGCTTTTTTCCTACGGCACAAAGTCGCTCGACCGGCTGGCGTTCCAAAAGGAGCTGGATGACATCGGCGCGAATGAATCGGCCGGGGCGGACTTCTCGCTGCAGGTGCTGACCGACCAATTCGAACGCGGAGTGCAACTGCTTGCGGACAACCAACTTTCCCCAGCCCTGCCGGAAAATGATTTCAAGATCATCCAGCCCCAATTGGCGGCTTCGGTCGCCGGAGAAATCCAAAGTCCGGACCATCTGGCGAACCGGGCATTGCAGGCGGCGCTGTTCCCCCCGCACGATCCGGCCCAGCGTGAAACCACGCCGGCCAGCGTCAAATCGCTTACGATTCAGGACGTGCAAAATTATTATCAATATGCCTTCCGACCCGACCTCACGACCATCATTGTCATTGGCAAGGTGGTCCCGGAAAACGCCGTGGCGGTCACTGCCAAATATTTTGGCAATTGGCAGGCGGAAGGCCTGAAACCCAATACGCTTTTCCCGCCTGCACCGGCCAATGCAGCTTCCGTGACCCACGTGCCGGATTCCAGCCGCGTCCAGGACAAGGTGACCGTGGGGTTGACCCTGTCACTCACCCGGACCAATGCGGACTACTACGCACTGCAACTGGGCAACCACGTACTCGGGGGGAATTCCTTTGCCACGCGTTTATACCAGGATCTGCGCGTGAAGAGCGGACTCGTTTATTACGTTTTTTCCACCTTCACGGTGGGGCTGACGCGCGGCGTTTATGAGGTTGAATTCGGCTGCGATCCGCCGAAAGTTTCCCAGGCCCGATCCATCATCGTGAGCAATCTCAAGAGCCTGCAAACCAGAAAGGTTTCTGCCGCGGAATTGCATCAAACGAAAATGCTGCTCCTCCGCGACATTCCGCTGGCGGAATCCAGTGTGGATTATATCGCCCGCGGCTGGCTGTCCCGCACCATGCTTGACTTGCCGCTTGACGAACCGGTTCGCGCCGGGCGCACCTATATCAAACTCACTGCCGGCGACGTTCGATCTGCGTTTGCCAAATGGCTTCGTCCGGACGACCTGGTCCAGGTCACTCAAGGGCCAGCCCAGTAAAAATAAAATACGATCCCGCATTTTTGCCGGTCATGAGACAAGAAATGCCAGGATGGGGCCGTCTTTGTTATCGCCAGCCATGCTTTTTACTGGCTGGCCAAAACTCCAACAAAACCGCGATGGAATGCGGCGTTTTCTGGCACATGAATTGCGGCAAAATATTTCATGGCGAAAAAAATAAATGAGCCGGGCTTTTCAGCGGGAATTGGAGAGCGTTCTGAAATCCCCAACCATCGGCCCATCCTGCAAGTCACACCCTTTTTAGTGCCCAACCATTTGCCCCCGAGAAATCAACCGCCAAAACGGCGGCTGGAAATTGCCATTGAGGTCAAACCCGGCACGGAAGTACCCTCCCCGGTTAAAATCACCCACACCGTCCAATATTAGGACGGTCTCCGAGAGGGATTGACGTTAAGAGATCTCTGCAAAACTCCCAGCCATCATAGCGGCGAGTCGGCAGACCGCCGCATTTCCCAATAAAATTACAGTGCGGCTCTCTGCCGAGTAGCCGCGACACCAGTTTTGCAGAGGTCTCGTTAAAATATTTTCCCGAGGGCATCCGATTGACACCCGGTGGGTTTTTGCTTAGCGGAAGGTGACTTGCTCAAAACCAGCCTGGCGCAGGAATAATTCCAGTTCCAATCGCGCTCGTTGGTTTGCCTCGTCCAAAATCCCATCCATCCGCGCGGCGCGTCGGATATCGTCCACGGCATTCTCTCGCGCGGTTTGTTCAAGGTCTTTGTCAAAGGCCCGCAACAAACCGGTGGTGTGGTCAATCACCTGGCTTCGAGGATCGTCGAGATAGGCATCGGTGATTTGCGGTGGCGGCAAGCGCAGATCGATTTTCTTTCCTGAAATGGTGACGTCGTCCGCTTTAAGTCGCTTGAGATCAATGCCCGCCTTGACGATGCCATGAGCCAGCAAGAGCACACGATTTTCACCGTACCATTTTACGTCCTCCAGAATGACAACTTTTTCGAGGACGTATTTGACCGTGACGAGATCGGAAAGTGTCTGGACCTGTAGAACCACCGTCGTGGTGTTTTCCTGATGCAGGCCGAAGCCCAATTTTACCCAGCGGGCGACCGCAAACCCAAACCAGATGACGCCGGTAAAGATCACCAGCACCGCCATCAGCCAGATTATCTGTAGCCATCGCCGCACGAACAGGAATGTAGCACCGGGATGCTCAATGGAAAGGTGGAAGATGTTTCCAAAATTTCCTGCCCGCATCCTCCCGATGTCAGATTATGGGCGTCAAATAATCATCCAGCTTTTTGCACCTGTTTTGTGTATCGGAGACCGCAATGGTTGCTTACTAATCTGACAGGTTACGTGTTTTTCTGACGGCAGAAAAACCACCGTTTTTTCTCAAGCAGCACGGGTGAAACAGGTTATGCGTTTTGGCACTCCTGATGCTTGGCGCGGCGTGTGATTCGAAGTTGTAATCGTCTCATTATGTGGGCTGGTCGCTGTCCCAAAATTCGACCGCACGATGCGAGGTGCACTGAAAAAAAATCAGTTCCCCGGGCACTGCCGTATCCATCCATCGTCCTCGCCGCATGGCTTTTGATCTTTGCCTTGCCCCAGCGGACCAAGGGGGAAGGACGCGCTGATTACAGTTACGAGGATTATGCCGAAAATGACGGGCGCATCCATGTCACCACCCAAGGGGTTTATTTCGAGTCGGACATCAAATCATGGTTTTCGGTCAACGCCAATTTCATTTCCGATGCCATTACGGGGGCCACTCCCACCGGAGCACCGCCCAACCCACCTGGGAGCAATAACATCGGCATCGCGCACATGCATGACCATCGTTATGCCGGGTCCATCACCGGCAATTTCAAATTCGGGAACAACACCTTGTCGCCAGAATTTGCCTACAGCAAGGAGCACGACTACCGTTCGGTGGGTCTTTCACTGAACGACGCGATTGATTTCAACGAGAAAAACACGACGCTTTCCTATGGCATCAGCCACGACTTTGACCAGGTACTGCCCAACCCCGGCGAGGATACTTCCATCACTTCCCCCAGAAACAAAGGCTCGACTGATGGGGTTCTGGGGATTTCACAAATTCTGGATCAGAACACCATTGTCGGCGCCAATTTCACCCTTGGTTATTCGGACGGGTATTTGACCGATCCCTACAAACGGGTGTTTTTTCTCGATTTTCCTTACACGGTAACCATCCCGCCAACTCCCTATACTGTATTTCCTGAGAAACGGCCCGACTACAAGTTTCGCCAGGTGGCTTTGGTCACGCTGCAGCACTACTTCGAACCGCTAAACGGTGCCGCCGAACTCTCCTACCGGTTTTATCATGACAGTTATGGCATTATCGCCCACACCGCCGAAATCCAATGGAACCAGAAAATTGGCAAGTACGTGATGGTTTCACCATTGTTCCGGTTTTACACTCAGACTGCCGCTTCATTTTACGGAACGGAATTCCCCGGTGACCCGACCAATCCGACGGTGTTTCCGACACCGCCGAATTATTCATCCGATTACCGGCTCTCGGCGCTGAATTCATTTACCTACGGCATCAGCCTGAGCGTGCAGGTGCAGAAACACGTGTCCCTGGAAGTTGCCTACAAACGTTATGAAATGTACGGCACCGACGGGGTGACGAATCCGGGCCAATATCCCACCGCCAACGTTTTTACCGGAACCCTGACGATATGGTTTTGAATGCAAACATGCCCGTGCGTGAGCGGGTGCGCCAATCCGCCGTCGTGAACGAGGAACGGGGGCTTTCCACCCTGACGTTCCACGCCATGGGCACGCGCTGCCGCGTCTGCCTGGTGGAGCCGACGCGCCAGGCGGCCAATGAGTATCTAAACCAGGCATTGAGCTGGGTGGCCGACTTCGAGGCCAAGTATTCGCGGTTCCTCAACGACAGCCTGATCAGTCTCATCAACGCCGCCTCCGGCAAAATGTGGGTGGAGGTGGATGAAGAAACCGACCGGCTGTTCAACCTGTGCAATGATCTGTTTTTTCTGACCAACGGCGCCTTTGATCCGACGGCACTGCCTTTGATCCGGCTTTGGAACTGGAAGGCCAATCCCCCAGCCATCCCGGCTGAGGAAACCATCCAGGCCACCCGTGAACTGACCGGATGGAAAAAAGTCCAGCGCCGGCGTGGGGCCATTTTTCTGCCGCAATCGGGCATGTGCCTGGACCTGGGTGGCATTGGCAAGGAATACGCCGTGGACATGGTCCTGGCCCTGGCCGCGCAATATGGGGTTGAGCATGTCCTGGTTGATTTCGGCCAGGACATTCGCGTGCAGGGATGTCCCCCCGGCCGGCCCGCCTGGCACGTGGGCCTGGAGGATCCCGCGAACCCCGGCTCTTGCTGGGGCAGTGTGGCGGTGACCAACCATGCCGTGGCCAGTTCCGGCGATTACCTCCGTCATTTCATTTATCAGGGACAACGCTACGGCCACATCATCGATCCACGTTCCGGTTATCCCGTCCGCAACGGTTGCCAGTGTGTGAACGTCGTGGCCTCCACCTGCACCATCGCCGGCATCCTGTCCACCACGGCCTTCATTCTCGGGCCGCAGGACGGTTTTCACCTGATCAACGGTTATCACGGCGCGTCCGGGACCATCCTCACGGAACAAGGCAGCTTTATAACTCCAAGATTCTATGAACACCTCATACAACCAAAATAAACAAACCAAAAACAAACTGATCGTCACCTTCGCCGTGTCGCTGCTTGGCGCATTTCTCGCCGTGGCCGCGCCGCTCAAGGAAGGGGACGCGTTCCCCGACCTCAACCAGTTCGGACTCGAAGGCACCGTGCCGGACACCCGCGGCAAGGTGGTGCTCGTGGACTTTTTCGCGTCCTGGTGCCACCCGTGCCAGGAATCCTTTCCGGCCATGCAGGAGCTTTATCAAAAATATTCCGGCCAGGGCCTCGTCATCATCGCCATCAATGTGGACAAGAACAAAGCCGACATGGACGAGTTTCTGAAAACCCATCCGGCCGGCTTTGTCATCCTGCGCGATGCGAGCAGCAAGCTCGTCTCCCAGGTGAAAATTCCCACCATGCCCAGTTCCTTTCTTCTCGGCCGCGACGGTAAAATCCACGCCTTCCACCGGGGCTTCAAAGGCGATGAAACACGGAAGCAGTACGCCGAGGAGATCGAAGCCCTGCTCAAATAAACCAAACAAAAACCAACCATGAAAACCCGTTGCCTGTTGTTGTTGACCCTGGTGGCTGCGTGCGGCCTGCTGAGCGGTTGCGTGAATGTGCAACCGTGGGAACGCGGCAATCTCGCCGATCCCGCGATGACCGTCAGCAATCCCCTCGGGGGTAGCATGTCCGAACATATGTGGTTCTCGCGCGAGGCGGCTTCCGGCGGACGGGGTGTGGGTGGAGGAGGATGCGGATGCAACTGAAATTAACATCTCTGGTGGGCGGCAGCGCCCGTGACTTCAACTTCCGTCCGGCACCGCTGCTCGCGTGCCTGACAGCCGCCGTGCTCGCCCTTTCGAGCGCGCGCAACCACGCCCAGACGGACGAGGCCAGCCCGTTTGTTGTCACCCCGGCAATCACGACCAACTCCGGCGTGCCGGTGCTCTCGGTGGCGTTCCGCGTGCCGGAACATCATCACCTTTATGCCGATGAATTAAACTTTCAACTGGCCGGTCAAAGCGTGTCTTTCTCCCTGCCGGCGCCGACAACGGTAACCGACAAATTCAGCGGCAAGAGCAAGCCAATGTACCTGCAGGATTTCGTGGCCACCGGCCCCTTGCCCGCCGGTTTCAACCAGGATACGGCTCTGACGGTGGATCTCCATGGCTGCAGCGACGAGGAATGCCGTTTTCCGGAAAGCCACCAATGGATGCTGCACCCGGATTACACGATTGCCAGTGTTGAAGACGCTGCCAACGACAATATGGCCAGCAATACGAATGGGGCTTTGCTCAGCGGTTTTCAGGTCACTGGCCGCGCTTCCGGCTTTTTGAACAGCCAGCGATTCGTCGAATTCCTCAACCAGACCCGCGGTGGCGGAACATCTGAAAATGCCCTGGGCACTTTTGCCGGGCTGGGCACCCTGGCAACGATTGGTCTCATCCTGCTGGGGGGCCTGGCGTTGAATTTTACGCCCTGCATCCTGCCCATGATCCCCATCAACCTCGCCATCATCGGCGCGGGGGCCCAAAGCGGCAGCCGGCGGCGTGGCTTTGCGCTCGGCACCGCCTACGGCGCCGGCATGGCCCTGGCCTACGGCAGCCTGGGGCTGGTTGTGGTTTTGACGGGAGCGAAATTTGGCACCTTGAATTCCTCGCCCTGGTTCAACTTCGCCATTGCCGCGGTCTTCATCGTTCTGAGCCTGGCCATGTTCGATCGGATTGTGATTGATCTCTCCCGGTTCCAGCGCACCGGCACGCCGGGCAAAAACCGCGGGGCCTTCATTGCCGCGCCGACCATGGGAATGATTTCCGCGCTGCTGGCCGGCGCGTGTGTGGCTCCGGTGGTGATCTCCGTCTTGTTGCTCGCCACCACACAATATCAGCGCGGAAATATTTCCGGGCTGCTGCTTCCGTTTGTCCTCGGCCTGGGCATGGCATTGCCCTGGCCATTTGCCGGAGCGGGCCTTTCATTTTTGCCCAGGCCGGGCACCTGGATGACCCGGGTGAAATATGGTTTCGGTGTCATCATCCTGGTCTTCGCCGCTTGGTACGGCTGGCTCGGGGTGAGCCTGTCCGGCTGGAACCAGCATGGCCTGGTGCTCGCGGCCAGAAGCGACAGCGTCAAGGAACTTCGCAACGCCCTGGAAACATCGCGTCATACCGGAAAACCCGTACTGGTAGATTTCTGGGCGAGCTGGTGCAAGAACTGCACGGCCATGGAACTGACCACGTTGCATGACCAGACTGTCCGCCGGCGGCTCAACGACTATGTCTTTGTGCAGTTTGAAGCCGAGCGGCTCAACGATCCCGCGTTGAAGCCCGTGCTCGATGAATTTGGTATCCTCGGCCTGCCCACCGTGATTGTCTTGCACCCCAATTCGCAGGACACCAAGGCAGCCGACCGTCCAATTGCAGTGAATAAATAGAAACAATAAGGCGTTTTATGTACCAGAGAATTGCGCAGCTGTTCCGCTTGCCGGCTTTGTTGCTGGCAGCCGCACTTCAAATCATGCCCATCGCCCGGGCCGCGTTGCCGGCTGCCCGGGCCACTGCGGACGTACTGGCCATCGTGTTTCGTTGGGCCGCTGGCGCAGCCGCGCTGTTGGGCGGCGTCCAGGCCGTTTCCGGAGCTTCCACAGTCGTCACCAGCCCGCTTTCGACAAACATTCTTCAAGGCCAGCCCTTCGTCATGCGCCTGACTACGGCGCCGCAACAGGCAGGTTATTGGGGCGCAACCGGCCTGCCTTCCGGTATCAGCCTCGTCGGTACCAACGGCAGATCATTCTGGGAACTCAGCGGAACGCCGACCGTCTCCGGCACGTACGTTGTGGGATTGACCGCAAAAAGTTCGGCCAACGCCGGCGCCAGCCAGACCACCACCGCCAATCTGACCATTAACATTGCCACCGTTGTCAGCACCGCGCCCGTCATCACATCTCCGCCCGCCAGCGTAGCGGTGACCCAGGGACAAACCGCCACCTTCTCCGTAACCGCCACCGGCACGGCCCCCTTGACTTATTTCTGGTTCCATGGCGCCGTGCTCATGACCAATGGACCGAACTCGGTCTTAACGATTGCCAATGCGCAACCGGCCAATGCCGGGGCCTACTCTGTCATCGTCAGCAACAGTCTGGGCACCGCCACCAGCTCCGGTACAACGCTCACGGTAAATGTTCCGTCCACCGCGCCGGCCATCACCAGCCAGCCGGCCAACCAGAGCGTCATTGTCGGCCAAAGTGCGACGTTTAATATCATCGCCACGGGTTCCACACCCTTGAATTATTTCTGGCGCAAAGGCGCGGTGGTCGTCACCAATTCAACTGTTGCCTCTTTCACCATTGCCAATGCGCAAATGACCGATGCCGGAACTTATTCGGTCATCGTCAGCAATAGTCTGGGCACCGCCACCAGTTCCAACGCCACCCTGACGGTCAATTCGATTATCACCGCCCCTGCCATTACCACCCAGCCGGCCAGTCAGCTCATGTTCCAAGGGCAAAATGCGCTCTTGTCGGTCGTTGCATCCGGCACCGGGCCGCTGAGTTATCAATGGCGCAAAAATGGCACGCGGCTCACCGACACCACCCACTTGGTCGGGACGCAAAGCAACCTGTTTACCATCGTCAATGCATTGACCAATGACTCCGGACGTTACAGCGTGGTCATTACCAATAGCGCCGGCTCCATCACCAGCCAGCTGGCCACATTGACCGTCACCAATCCCACCGTCTGGACCATGGCCGTACAAATCGTCGGCAACGGCACGGTGTCGCCCAATTACAATGGGCAGGTGCTGACGATCGGCAACAATTACGCCATGACGGCCAAACCCGGCACTGGCTACGTGTTTTCAAAATGGACCGGCGGCATTTATTCCACCGTTCCCGCCTTGACCTTTGTCATGCAGCGGGCCCTCAGCCTGCAGGCTAATTTCATTCCCACTCCGTTTCCTTCGCTAATGGGAACCTATAGCGGCCTGTTTTACGATACCAATGGCGTAACGCATCCGGGTTCCGGTTTCATTACCATCAACCTGACCGGAAACACCGGCGCGTTTAACGGCACCGTGCAAATCGGTCCATCCAAATGGTCCCTGGCTGGACAGTTCGATGCCGCTGGGGATGCCACCTTTACCGTCAACCGTGGCATCATGACTCCGTTGAATGTGGTGCTCCAACTGGATATGACCGGTGTTTCGGATCAAATCACCGGTACGGTCACCGCCAACGACAACTCCTGGACCGCGCAACTGCTGGCCAACCGGTCCGTGTTCAACGCAACGACCAACCCCTGTCCGCAAGCCGGCAACTATACCTTGCTCATTCCCGGCACTCCTGGCGCCACACAAATTCCGGCGGGGGATGGCTATGGCACTGTGACCGTGACCAAGGCTGGACTGGTAACCTTGAAGGCAACCCTCGCCGACGGCACAACGGCTTCAGAGTCAACCGTGCTGTCCAAGTCCGGCCAATGGGCATTGTATGCACCGCTGTACAACTTTGGCCGGGGTTCCATGATTGGCTGGTTGACCTTCACCAATACCGTCGGCAGCGACATCAGTGGCTGGTTGAGTTGGATACGACCGGTGATACCAACGACCCTGCAGTTCACTGCGGGCTTTTCCGTGATGACGGCCCCCGTTGGTTCGCTCTACACCTCGCCCACAAGCGGCAACCCGATATTGAACATGGCCACCGGCACCATCGCGCTAAGCGACGGCGCCCTGACCCAGGGCTTTACCAACCAGTTTCAGTTGAATGCCAACAACACGATTGTCAATCTCAGCGCCAACGGCCTGCAACTGTCATTCCACACCAGCAACGGCACCTTCAGCGGCAACGCCCAGGACCCGACCACCGGCAAATGGATTCCGATCAAAGGCATCGTCCTGGAAAAGCCAAACGTCGGCGGCGGTTACTTCCTGAACCAAAATGAAAGCGGCGAAGTTTACCTGGAAGTAACGTCGCAGCTGAGTGGAGGGGGAGACTAGCTGCCGGGGAACTAATTTGGGGTGGGGAACGCAAGCCGGGCGGTTGCGGACGCACGTTGTGCTTTGCCAGCCGCCCGGTTTGTTTCCTGCCGGTTGCAGCCGGCGCAGCTTGTCGGACCGCAGCCAGGCAAAGGCAGATCCTCAGCGCACTGTTATCGTATTTCGTGAAACCTCATCCCACCGAGAAACCGAAGCAGACCGCAATAAGGCCGAAGGTTGCATCCGTCATGTTGTACACGAGGGCCCGGACAAAAGGAAATTGCCAAAAAACGATGACTGGCAGGTAACCGAATCGCGCCAGCCGGGCATAATGCTCGTGGCTCATCCCGACCAGCGCCCGGATGACCTGGGAACCATCCAGCGGCGGGATGGGAACCAGCAGGTTGAAGAAACAAAGAGCCAGACTCAAATGGGCCGCCTGCCCAAGCATATGAACCACTTCGACACTGCCAAAAACCGACGCAATGCGCGCCCCGCCAACGATGACGATGGCCAGCAACAGATTCATTCCCGGCCCCGCCAGGGTCACCAGGATGTCATCCCGGACCGGATAATGCAGATTATACGGATTCACCGGCACGGGTTTGGCGCCACCAATCAAAAAACGGCCCACCGAGGAAGGCAGAAAAATCATCAGGAGCGGCATCAACACCGTGCCAACGGGATCAATGTGAACGAGCGGATTCAATGAAACCCGGCCTTGCAGCCGGGCCGTGTCATCACCGCATTTCATGGCCGTCCAGGCATGGCCGAATTCATGGAACGTCAGCAACGCGATGAGCATCAAATATTGAATCAGTCCCTCGGTAATGTCCATTCCCGCTGAAATTAATGATTTTTGCGGGGGGAGTCGAGGCTGGACGGCGGCGATTTGTTTTGCGCCCTGTGGCGGCAACGATTAAACATTTCAACCGTTTAATGAACTGACAATTAAAAGTTATGCCATTGCTTGAAGGAAAATTCGGTGTCGTCTTCGGGGTTGCCAACCAACGTTCCATTGCCTGGGCCATCGCCAAGGCGTGGGCGCGCGAAGGCGCGAAGCTCGCCTTCACCTATCAGGGCGACCGCGTCAAGGAAAACGTGGAGGAACTCGCCGGCACCTTCGGCGCCGATACGCTCATCCTGCCGTGCGACGTGACCCGGGACGAGGAAATCGCGGCGGTATTCAAAACCGTGGGCGAAAAGTTTGGCAAATTGCATTTGTTGCTGCATTCGGTGGCCTTCGCGCCCAAGGCCGCGCTGGAAGGCGAATTCGTCAATACCAGCCGCGAGGCGTTCCGGGTGGCTCACGATGTGAGCGCCTATTCGCTGGTGGCGCTGGCCCGGGAAGCGGCGCCGCTGATGACTGAAGGCGGCAGCATCGTGGCCATGAGCTATTACGGCGCCGAAAAAGTCGTGCCGCACTACAATGTCATGGGCGTGGCCAAGGCCTCGCTGGAAGCCAGCACCCGTTATCTCGCCTACGATTTGGGTCCGAAGAAGATCCGCGTCAACTGCATCAGCGCCGGCCCGGTCAACACGCTGGCCGCCCGCGGCATCGCTGGTTTCAGCGAAATGCTCAAGGTTTATGAAGCCCGGTCGCCGCTGCGCCGCAACCTCGTGCCGGAGGAACTCGGCGCCACGGGTATTTTCCTCGCCAGCGATGGCGCGGCAGCCATCACCGGCCAGGTAATTTACGTGGACTGCGGCTACCAGATCATGGGGATGTAATCCCGGAAAGACTTTTCGATTTACGATATACGATTTACGCGGCTTGCCTGGATTGTGGAGTGATTCGTAAATCGTAAATCAAATATCGTAAATCCAGATCAGGCTGGCCGGATCATTTCAAACCGGTCCCGCGTGCGGCAATACCAGTGCGGTGACGCCATGCGGCCAATGAGAAACAGTTTGTCGGTGTGAATCCGCTTTTTCTCCGCGTCAAACAATTCATCGCGCAAATGGAGGCGTTTGATCAAACCAATCACCAGGCGATTGCCGCCGATTTGCAGCGTGCCCCATTCGATGCATTCCAGGCTCACCGGCGATTCCGCGATGCGCGGAGGTTTCACGATGGACGACGGCGCCGCGTGCAGGCCGGCCCGGATCAATTCATTCTCACCAAACGGCAGTGACGCGGCGCATTGGTTCATGGCTTCGGCAATGGTTTCATCCACCAGGTTCACCACGAATTCGTGCGTGGTGCGAACGTTCAAGGCGGTGTCCTTGGGCATGCCGCTGTCGCGGTCGCCGGGCGCGAAGGCACAGATGGGCGGGTTTGCGCCCATGAGGTTGAAGAAACTGAACGGCGCGGCATTCACCCGTCCGTCCGCACTGAGGGTGGTGACGAGGGCAATGGGGCGGGGCGTGACCAGGCTGGCCAGCAGCGGGTACGCGCGATCGGTAGATTCCTTTTCCAGATCAAGTTCCATGCGCGCAAAACTAGGGTAATCGCTTGAACCGTGCAACATAAGCGCCGTCCACCTTGTCCACGAAGGGCAGCAACTCGCGCTCGTGTTCCAACGCAAAACCGGCGTGCTCATCCAAAAAGGCCTTCACCACCCGGCTGTTTTCCTCCGGTTCCAGGCTGCACGTGCTGTAAACCAAAATACCGCCGGGCTTTAGCCGCGCTGCCGCCTGGCGAAGCAGGTCCAGTTGCGCGACACTGAGCCGTTCGATTTCGGCCGGCTGGACCCGCCAGCGCAAATCCACGCGCCGGCGCATCACGCCGGTGTTGGAACAGGGTGCATCCACCAGAATGCGGTCGAACTGTTGATTTGTAGGAGACGACGTAAGGAGTCTCTGATCGATTTCTACTTTTGAAGTCAAAGCCTCGTCACCTCGGCTCCTACAGGGTTCGACACACGTTGCTCCCAGCCGCTGGCAATTTTCCCGGACCAGCTTCAGCCGTTCCTCCGAAATATCCTGGGCAACGATGCGGCCCTCATTGCACATCAGTTGCGCGGCGAGGGTCGTCTTGCCGCCGGGCGCGGCGCAAAAATCCAGGATGGTTTCCCCGGGTTTCGGGTCCAACACGGAAACCGCCAGCAGGGTGCTGGGATCCTGGAGGTAAAACCAGCCGTCACGAAAGCTCGCCAGCGCATGGAGCGGTGGATGTGATTTCAGTTCGAAGACCAGGTTTTCTTCAAACCAACCGCCCCGGACAAAATCGTATTCCACACCCTCCTCGCGCCAGCGGGTGAGCAGGTCGCCGGCGTTGGTCAAAGTGGGGCGCGTCACTCCGTGCGCGCCGTTTTCAACTTGGGGAGGTTCGGCGGGCAGAGGACTGCCCGCCCTACCAAATTTCAGGGTGTTGACCCGGGCAAACGTTTTCGGCGGCGTGTTGTTCCATTCCAAAAGTTGCGCGGTTTTTTCCGCGCCCCAGCGCTTTTGCCAGCGGGCCACGAGCCATTCCGGGTGCGACCAGCCCAGCGCCGGTTGCGCCGCCTTCAATCCCGCCAGAAGTTTCTGGGTCTCGTCCTGCGCGCGCAGGTAACCGCGCAGGATGGCATTGAGGAATCCTGCCTGCGTGCCAAAGCCGTTCTGCTTGGCCAGTTCGACGGTTTCGTGGACGGCGGCGTGGTCGGGAATGCGGTCGAGCCAGAAAATCTGGTAAAGACCGAGCCGCAGGAGATTTTGCAGGCCGGGCTTTTGTTCGCGTCCATCGGTTTTTTGCGCGATCAGCCAGTCGAGCGTGGCCTGCCAGCGGACCGTGCCGTACGTGATTTCCTGGCAAAGACCCCGATCGGCGGATGAAAGCGTGGCGTCCGCCAGCGCGGCCTGGAGCAGATCCTCGACAAACTCGCCGTCGATGCGCCGTTGCTGCAAAACCCGCGCCGCGATTTGTCTTGGTTTTTGGCCGCTCACCAACTTTAATAATGCCATACGACTTTTTGGACGCGAGTTTTAAAAGGCTTTTATGAGAGAAGAATTCGAAAAATTGGCGGCGGCGGGAAAGATCGAAGGCCGTCACGTGGAGCCGCTGACCTTGCTGGCGGAAAGCGGATGCTGCATGCATCGCAGTTGGGGCTTCGGACGCATCAAGACGGTGGACACGGTTTTCGCCCGCTTCACCATTGATTTCGCCGGAAAGCCGGGACACACCATGGATTTGGGCTTTGCGGCCGAGAGCCTCAAGCCGATTCCCAAGGACCATATTCTCGCCCGCAAAGCCAACGACCTGGAAAATGTGCGCCAGATGGCCGCCCATCACCTGGATTTGATCAAGCTGGTGTTGAACAGCTTCGGCGGCAAGGCGACCGCCGACCAGATCCAACAGGCGCTGGTGCCGGATGTCATCCGCGATGACTGGAAGAAATGGTGGGAGACCGCACGGCGCGAAATGAAAAAGAACGGCCATTTCATAGTGCCGCTCAAAAAAACCGAGCCGGTCGTTTTCCAGGCGCAGGAGACGTCCCTGCAAAACCGGCTGTTGACCAATTTCCGCGTGGCCAAAGGTTTGAAGGCGCGCGTCGTCGTCGTCAACGAATTGTCCAAAAACGCCGAGGATCTGCCCGACAAGCAGGGCGCCGCCGGCGAAATCATCACCGCGCTGAACACCGATATTGCCTCGCACCAGCGGACGCAGCCGGCGGTGGCGCTCGAGGCCATTTTTGCGCGCGACGAACTGCGGGAGATTGCCGGACTCCAGCCCGCGCCGGACGAAATCACCGCCGCCCAGATCTGGGCGCAGGACATCAAGTTCGGCCCGGTGCTCGAGCAGATTCCCACCGCGAAGCACCACCACGCGCTGCAATCGTTCAAAGCGGCGAATCCCGACCGCTGGGTGGAGGTGCTGCGGGGGTCGCTGAACTTTGTTTCTGCGAAATTATGCCGCGAATTTGCCAGCCTGCTGATTGCGGAAGGCAAGATGGATTTGCTCAAGGAATCGCTCGCCCGGCTGGTCAACCAGCACACGGCGGGCAGCGAACTGTTGCTCTGGCTCGGCCGCGAACGCAGCGATGCCTTCGTCGACATTCTCGGGCCGGAAGTTTTCCGCGCCATGCTCACGGCCATGGAACGCGACCAGTTCAATGAAAAACGTTCGAACCGCCTGCGGGAATTCATTCTCGACGACCATGAATTGCTGTCCGAACTGACCGCTTCCGCGGACATCGACGTGGTCAAGGACCTCACCCGGGCCCTGCAATTGTCGCCGGTGTTCGACGACATGGACAAGCGTTCGCTGCTGGCGCGGCTGGTCAAGAGCCACCCCGCCGTCCAGTCGCTCATCAGCGGCGAACAGACCAAGCAGGAAGCCGCCACGCTGGTTTCCTGGGAAAGCCTCGAACGCCGCAAGATCGAATACCAGGAACTGGTGCAGAAGAAAATTCCCGCCAACTCCAAGGAAATCGCCACCGCCCGCAGCTACGGCGATCTCAGCGAAAACCACGAATTCAAGGCGGCGAAGGAAATGCAGAAAATCCTCATGCGCCGCAAGGAAGAGCTGGAAAACCAGCTCACCCGCGCCCGCGGCACGGATTTTTCCAATGCCCGCACCGACATCGTCAGCATCGGCACGGTGGTGCAGGCCATGGACCTGGGGGCGAACCAGGCGGAAACCTTCACCATTCTCGGCGCGTGGGATTCCGACCCGGAAAAAGGCATCATCAGCTATCTCTCGCCGGTGGCGCAATCCCTCCTCAACAACAAGGTGGGCGACGAAGTGGAATTCGAACTGCACGGCGCCAAACGCCGGCATCGCATTGAACGCATCGAAGCTGTCAAGGCGGCGCCGGCCCCGGTCCCCGCGAGCGAAAACGCGACCGCCATTTCAAACTCATAAAATTCAAAAGGCGCGAAGAAATTTCTTCGCGCTTTTGTATTTTTGGCTTTCGATTATGGGATAACCCGCGATAGCGAAAGGACGCGTAAATCGCCAATCGCATATCGTAAATGTCATCAGCCTTTTCCGCCGAAGCTCACAAAGTCATCCAGATCCAGCACATCGAACCACGTGATGATGTCCTCGCGATTGGGCGCGCCGGCCTTGTGCAGCCCGTTGAGGTACTCGCGCCCGTCCGTATTGTCGGGTGCGCGTTGATCCTGCCAGGTTGACCAGGCGGCAATTTCCACCCCGGTGCGCTTATGCTTTGCGTTCGCCTGGATCCAGGCGAGCACCTCGGTGTCGCTTTTGCCCAGTTCCTTCTTCAAGGCTTCCGGGTCAATGCCCGCAAACTCGAGAAACTGCTGATCGAGCGGGCAGGCGTAATGATACTCGCCGTTTTTACCGGCCAGCATGGCGCGGCCTTTGTCCAGGCAACGCGGCAGGATGGCGTAGCCGCCCAGCCGCACGCGCGCACTGCGCGGTGGTTGTTTGGTTAGATCAGGACTGTGTAGTGACATAATGGTTCTCCCGGTTTTGGTTTTTAATTTGTCGCATCGTGATCGCGGGTCTGGCCCGGCGTCAGGATGCATCCGGCTTACCTTGCCCTCAAAATGCCGAATTGCAAGGGGAGCAAAAAAAAATTATCCTCCGCCGGATGAAACACTCGGGAAAAGCCGCCTGGGCGGCGTTGCGGCTCATCAGTTTTGCCGGTGCCGGCCTGCTGGCCTTGCTGGTGGGCTCCTTGCTGGCCAAATATATCGGGACCTTTGTCCTGGCATATCTGACCTGGGCGCTCGTCGGACTTTGGGGGTTGTTCGCTCTGTTTACCTTTTATTTCTTTCGGGATCCCGACCCGATGGTCCCCACCGGCCCCAATCTCGTCATTGCCCCGGGCCACGGCAAGGTGGATGCGATTGACACCATTGCCGAGCCGGACTTCATGGGCGGGGAATGCCAGCGCATTTCCATTTTTCTGTCCGTGGTGGATATCCATGTCCAATGCGCGCCCGTCGCCGGCCGCATCGCCCATTTCAAACACACGCCCGGGCAATTTGTCAGCGCGTTGCGGGCGGATTCCGCCCGGTTCAATGAGAACGTGCTCCTGGGCTTCCACACCACCGAGCCGGTCGGCGAAAAAATTGGCGTGCGCCTCATCGCCGGCCTCATCGCGCGTCGCATCGTCCCCTGGGTTGACCAGGGCGACACCGTCCAGCGCGGGGAACGCATCAGCCTGATTCAATTCGGATCGCGCGTGGACGTTTACCTGCCGCAGAAGGCCGGAATCAAAATCAACCTGGGCGACCGCGTCATTGGCGGCGAAACCGTGATTGCCGCGTTTGATTGAAAATGACTAAATCCTAAATCCGAACGACTAAAGAAATCCCAATGATCAATCCCGAAAAATCCAGGAACGCCGCCGGACTTATTTTGTCATTCGCGCTTCGTCATTCTTTAGTCATTAGGGCTTCGTCATTGGTCATTTTCCAGATCCTTTCCACAGCAAACGTCGCGGAGCCCAAAACATGAGCGAACCTATTGCTTCAGCACCACCGCCTGATGATTCCGACGAGGGGCGGTTGAAAATCTATTTTCTGCCGAATTTGATGACAGCGGGTAATTTGTTTTGCGGCTTTCTTGCGCTCACCAAGATCGTCGAAGCCGACCCCATGGGTGATGAATACTTCAGCCAGATCAAGCTCGCCCTCGCTTACATCCTGCTCGCCTGCATATTTGATCTGCTGGATGGCCGCGTGGCGCGTCTGGGCGGGGCGGAAAGCCCGTTCGGCCGGGAATTCGATTCGCTGGCGGATTTGATTTCTTTCGGCGTTGCCCCCGCATTTCTGGTGCAACGCGTCGTGCTGGCGGACGTGTTCAATGATTACCGGCAAATCAGCTGGTTCATTGCCTCCATCTATCTGCTCTGCGGGGCCTTCCGGCTGGCGCGCTTCAACTGCCTGTCCGCCATGGCGGAAGGCGGGGGGAGCAAGGACTTCCTGGGTTTTCCCATTCCGTCCGCGGCCGGCCTCGTGGCGTCGCTGACCTTGCTCATCATCCATTTCCATGAAAAGGAAAAAACCCTGGGCGGTTGGAATTATTTGATCGCCATCGTGCTCGTATTCCTGTCGGCCATGATGGTCAGCACCGTGCGGTATCCGAGTTTCAAATCGCTGGGGTTGCGTTCCAAGAGCACCTTCACCAAGGCCATCGGGGCGGCTCTCTTTCTGGGCGGCCTGCTGATTTTGCGCGAAAAAATCCTGTATTACGTGTTGCCGGCATTTTTCACGCTATATCTCGTCTATGGTTTCGTCCGTCCCAGCATCTCGCGGGCGTGGCGCCGGGAAATTGAAGAAGAAGAAGAGGACGAAACCGGCCCAGCGCATTGAAGCCATGCCTGAACTGCCACCCATTTTGCTTTCCGCCCTCACGGGCTTCTTCTTCGGCTTTGTGCTTTCGATGCCCGTTGGCCCCGTGAACCTCACCATCATCAACGGCGGCGCCCAGCGTGGTTTTAAACATGCTGCGCTCATTGGTTTGGGCGCAGCGACGATGGATGTCATATACTGCACGATTGCTTTCACCGGCTTTTCGTCATTCTTCCGCATCCGCCTGATCAAAACCCTGATGGAGGTGTTCACTTTTGTGTTCTTTCTGTTTCTCGGCATCAAGTTTCTCTCGGCCAAAACCGTCATCGCGCCGATGCCACTCGGAGGCACCGCCAGCCGGATTGAAAAGCGGCTCGACGAAAAATTGCATCCGCACTCGGCGTTTATGACCGGTTTCGTACGCGTGATGGGCAACCTCGGCGTTCTCGTGTTCTGGATTGGGCTCACGCTCTACTTGTTGTCCCATGACTGGGTCGACGACACGCTGGCCGGCAAGTCCGCTTGCATCGCGGGCGTTGCCTTGGGGGCGAACCTGTGGTTTTTAATCGTGAGCCGGCTGTCTTCGCGCGGTCACGGGCGCCTGAACGAGCGCACGCTCTTGCGCATGGAACATTTCTCCGGCATCTGTCTGATCGCGCTGGGACTGGTCAATGGCGTCCTCATCGCCTTGCAGCTGGCCAGGCACAAACATTGAAACTCCGCCCATCATCCTTCCGTTACTAAAATCAAATCATGTTAAAAGCTGGAATCGTCGGTCTGCCCAACGTCGGGAAATCCACCCTGTTCAACGCCCTCACCCGCACCCGCAAGGCCGAGGCGGCGAATTATCCCTTCTGCACCATCGACCCGAATGTCGGGGTCGTCATCGTGCCGGATGCCCGGCTGGAACCGCTCTCCAAAATCGCCAAAACCCAGGTCATCATTCCGGCGGCGATTGAATTCGTCGATATCGCCGGCCTCGTCAAGGGCGCCTCCCAGGGTGAAGGCCTGGGCAACAAATTCCTCAGCCATATCCGCGAAGTCGATGCCGTCGTCCAGGTCGTGCGCTGCTTCGAAGACGCCGACATCCACCATGTCACCGGCACAATTGATCCGGTGCGCGACATCGAAACCATCACGACGGAACTGGTGCTGGCGGATCTGGAAGCGGTGCAGAAGCGGCTCGCCAGCGTGGCCAAGGACGCCAAACGCGGCGACAAGGAGGCGCTCGCGCAGGAAGGGGTGCTGAAAAAAATCGAGCCGCACCTCAACGCCGGCAGGCCCGCGCTCACCCTGGAAATTTCCCCGGAGGAAAAGGCCGTCTCCCGCCTCTTCTGGCTGATGACCGACAAACCCACCATCTTTGCCTGCAACGTCAAGGAATCCGACCTGGCCACGGCCGGCCAGAATCCATTTGTGCAAAAGGTGCGCGATTATGCCCAACACCATTTTTCGTGCGAAGCTGTCGTCATCAGTGCCCAGATCGAGAGCGACTTGATCGATCTGTCGGCGGACGAGGCGAAACAATTTCTCAGGGAACTTGGCGTCGAGGAATCCGGGGTCGGGGCGCTGATCCGGGCCACCTACCATCTGCTCGGCTTGCGCACGTATTTCACCGCCGGCGAGAAGGAAGTGCGCGCCTGGACGATTCACGCCGGCGACACCGCGCCCAAGGCGGCGGGCGTCATCCACTCCGACTTCGAGCGCGGATTCATCAAGGCCGAGACCGTCGCCTACGACGATTTGATGAAATGCGGTTCCGTCGCCGCGGCGCGGGAAAAGGGACTCTACCGCATGGAAGGCAAGGAATATGTCGTCAAGGACGGCGATGTCCTGCTGTTCAAGTTCAACGTCTGATTCAACCCGCCGTGAACCGTTCGAGTTTCAACGGGAGGGCCATTTTGGTCTGACTCCAGGTGCCGGGGATCCGGCCATTTTCCAGTTTGCCGGCGAACACACCGTCGATCACCCTCCATTCCAGTCATCTACCGATAAGATGTCCGCCCGGAGCGGAAATGGACAAAGAATTTTCATTCGTTTTACCGCGACTGCAACACGGATTTGAACGCCAGGGCGCCAGGCACGCCAGATTGTCACCCACGGAAGACAAAGATGGGCGCAGGTTTTCCTCAACCTTCCGGCGCCTTGCGTCCACGGCTGCCGGCTTGCTCAGTTTCGACCGGGGACAGGCAGCCACGGATTCGAAATGGCGGTGAGATCGCGTGGCGGGATGGCCGGCGCCGTTGCCTGGAGTGGCGGGTCGGTCCACACCGGCAGTCGCAACGTGAAGGTCGATCCTGCACCCAGCACGCTGTGGCATTGGACCGAACCGGACATGGCTTCAGCCAAACGTTTGACAATGGCCAGTCCCAGCCCGGTCGAGGATTCGCCTCCGGTCGGGCGCGCGCTGAGGCGGCTGAATTTCTGGAACATTTTTTTCTGGTCGGCCTCGCTGATGCCGGGCCCTTCGTCGCGGACGGCAACCAGGACACAACCCGTTTCCGGCAGGGTATGCACGTATACGGTCGTGTTGGGCGGCGAATATTTCAGCGCATTGGAAATCAGGTTGTCCAGGATTTGCAAGGTGGCCGCCCGGTCGGCCCGGGCCCAAAGCCCTTCCGAAGTACCCACCTGGAAGGCGATCGATTTTTTTGTCGCAGCCATTTGATTGTGTTCGAGGGTCTGTTCAACCAGTTTGCGAACGTCGCAGCGCTCCACGTTGGAGCTGAATTTGCCCTGCTCAATGGCGTTGACATCCAGCAGGTTGGTGATGAGGTCGCGCATCCGGGTGGCGGCGGCCCCAATCACGTTCGCCAGCCTGTCTAATTTCCCCTTGTCATGGGTCATGGTCAACATTTCGGCGCTCCCCGCAATGACGGTCAGCGGATTTTTCAAGTCATGGGCGGCAATGCCCAGAAACTCCGTCTTTTCATTGTTCAAATGGACCAGCCGCTCATTTGTGGTTTCCAGCCGGACCAGGGCATCCTGCATCCGGGCGGCGGCATGGGCCCGGCTGTTTTCAAAGGTCAACCCCAGGATGAACATGAAGATGATCAGCCCCAGATAGCCCGTGGCGGTAACAACCTGGGTCCATTTGGGATCATAGGTGACCGGCAGTTTGATGCCGACGAGATCCAACCCGGCCACCACACTGGCGGCAAGAAAGGCAATGACCGCCCACTGGATGGCGGATCTTTGTCCCAGCAACAGCAGGGAACACAACGGCACGCTCACCAGCCAGGCAATGGCATGTCCCTGCAATCCACCCTCCACGAAGCACAACGCACTGAAACCCAGCGTCAGGATCAGCGCCAGGAAATGTCCCGCCGGTTTGATGGATTGGTGGCGGCGCATCAAAAACGGGGTCACGGCGTAACCCGAACTGCACACCAGAATGATGCCCACACCCCATTTGTGCCCGATAACCAGATAAAATGTGGCGTAGGCGACCCCGAAAAAAGCTCCCAGAAACCCAAACCGGTTGACCATCCTGGCCCGCCGGGCCTGCTCCGGGTCGGCCAAAAGCTTTTCCGGAATCAACCGATCCATCAACGTACCCAGTCGATTGAAAACTCCTCTGATTTTGGGCTTTGATTCCGGCATAACGGTCAAAAGCTGACGCGGGTCGTAAGCGCGATGGTGTGGACGCTGACGGTCGTGGAACTGTTCGAGTATTCACCGGCCAGCAGGCTGCTGGTGCCCACATTGCGGGTGACTGGCAGGTCGTATTGATAGGCCAGGTCGAATTGCCACCTCCCCCATCGATAACCGGCTCCCGCGGTCACGGTGTGTTCCATGATGGCCGCTGTCATCGGTGTCAAGGTGGAACTGGGCACCGGGCTGTTGCCGTAGGAATATCCCACGCGCAACGAAAGATTTTCCGTGACGTAGTATTCCAGACCTACCCGGTAAACCCATTCATCCGACCAGTTCAATGGAACATTGTCCTGGATATCAGGACCGAGGACGCTGGCAGCCGGTCCGGTGCCGCCGTGCAAGCCCACCGGCAGGGTCCGGAAGGCATTGGCCCAGTTGATCCAGTCCAGTTGCACCGCCGCGCGCCATTGCGGGTGAAATTTCCACGAAGAGCCGAGGCTCACTTCCTGGGGAAAAACATTCCTGACGTCAGCGTCGTAATGGAACTGGACGGAACCGGGCGGGGCGCCGAACTGGGCGTAGGCATCACCCGAGGCGTCGCCCGTTGAATAAATCGTGGTCGGGCTTTTGTACGAGATGCCAAACTGCAGGTTGGTCGTGGGCCGATAGAGCAGACCGGCTGTGGCGTTCCAGCCATATCCGCTCGTGTGCAGGTTCAACAGGGTCTTGGCGCCGTCGTAGATGGCATCCGAAGACGGTGACAGATTTTGAAAATTATAAGGGGTGACCAGCGTGTTCTGGTTGTAGATCAGTCCGATGCTCGCACCCAGGGAAAGTTTGGGATTGAGTCTGACGCCGGCACCCAGGGCGGACCGAAGCACAACAATCTCGGAGTTATGCATCTGTTGCCCGTACGAAACCGTGCCGCCAAGACCGCCCGGCGGATCCACAAAACTCCAGTCCGCCAGCATGATGGAATCCGGAATGAAGGAAAGTCCCAGCGTCACCGGGCTGTCCCTGAGAGGAATGCCCAGGGCTGCTTCCGGCAGTCCGCTGGGCGAACTGTCCAGGTTCCCGTTGCTGGTTCCCTTGCTGAAACTTCCTGTGGTGATGCCGACCACACCGCCCAGATCGAATTCAGGAGCGGTGAGAAAGCCGAGTCCGGCGGGATTGTCACCCATGGCGCCCAGCGGGTTGTCCGCCCACGCCGTATCCGTACCGCCCATGGACATGGATTGGGCGCCGGTCCCATTGCGATAAATGCCGTTCGCGTGGACCAGCACACTTGCGAAAGACAGAATTATGGCAGCCCAGGTGGAACGGATACAAACTGACGAATCTCCTTTAACCATAAGCCCGTGGAATAGCTAGATTTATGCCACTAATGGCTGATTCCAAGGTGTTTACCAGCCGCTCGTGTCCGGCCGAAAACCGGCTTTCAGCCGCCAAAAGGCACAAAAAGGCCAGGTTTTTTACCCGCAGTTGATGTCGATGAACGCAGATAAACGCAGAGTTTCTTCTGACTTCAGGCTCCTGAATTCTGGATTCTGTTCCCAGTCACCTCTCACCGGCCACCGGCCACCCGCCTACGGTTGAGGACCCAGCTTTGCTGCCAGCTCCGCGACCTGCTTTTCCAGTTCGCGCAGGCGATGAACCATCTCCGGCAACTGCTGCACTGCGATCATTTGCCGCTTGGCCTGTTTGTCGGGAGCCGCCGGTATGCCCAGGACTTTTCCCCCGTCCGGGATGTCGCGCAACACTCCGGATTTCGCGCCGACCATGGCTTGATGGCCAAGCTTCAAATGGCCGGCGATGCCGGATTGCGACGCGATGATGACGTAATCCCCGAGCTGGGTGCTGCCCGCGAACCCGGCCTGGCCCATGACCAGACAATGGCGGCCCATGACCACGTTGTGCGCCACGTGCACCAGATTGTCGATCTTCGTTCCAGCGCCGATCACGGTGGAGCCCAGGGCAGCGCGATCAATCGCCGCATTGGCGCCAATCTCGACATCGTCGTGAATGACGACGTTGCCAACCTGCAGCACCTTGCGATGCCGGCCTTCGTCGAAAACATAACCGTAGCCATCGGAGCCAATCACCGTCCCGGCGTGAATCACCACGCGATGGCTGATGACCGTCCGGGGATAAATGACCACGTTGGGAAACAAACAGACATCCTCGCCCAGGCTGGAATCGCGCCCAACATGATTACCGCCCATCAACACGGATCGCGCACCAATCTGCACCCGGGCGCCAATCACGCAGTGGGGCCCGACATGCGCCGTCGCATCCACCCGGGCCGACGGATCGATGTTCGCACCCGGATGAATCCCCTGCGGCGGCTGGTCCGGCGGAAAAAACACGGGCAATAATCTCGCCACCGCCACCCGCGCGCTGGGCACGCGAATCACGACCTTCTTCGTGGAACTGAAATTGCCCGAAACCAGGATCGCCGCCGCGGCACTTTGTTCCGCCGCCGCAAAATATTCCGCCTGGTCGGCAAAGGTGAGGTCCCCGGCCCGGGCATGCGCGGCCGCCGCAAATCCCGTCAGCGTGGTGGATCCGTCACCGATCACTTCGCCGCGGACCCGTTCGGCGATCTGGGCAACGGTGAAAGACATCACGTGATGTTGGTTTTGGGATTATGCCGGTAACCCGGGGCCGGGATTGAGGCCGGCACGCTGGCCCGGGCCAGCTGGCGCAGACCGATCATCCGCTGCGCTTCCACGTCCCAAACCTTCAACCGCAGGCAGCGGAATATGTCCACCGGATGGAGCGAGGTCGTTCTCGCGGTCTGCAATTCGGGCATCTCGCGCAAGACCTCCGGCAGCCGGTAGAACGGAATGCGCGCGTTCAGATGATGAATGTGATGATAACCGATGTTCGCCGTGAACCAGGCCATGATCGGATTGGTCTTCATGAAACTCGATGATTCCAAGGCTGCCTTTTCATAGGTCCACCCGGCCTTGTCATTGAACGAGACGCCGGGGAAATTGTGCTGGGCGTAGAAAAGATAGGAGCCGATGGCGCTGGCAATCAAATGCGGGATGGTCTGCGTCAGCAACAATCCCTGCCAGCCCCAGGCCAGCGTCAACCCCACGCCGATGCCGACGTGAATCAGCAGCGCGAGCAGGCAGTCGTAATGTTTTTTGGGGTCATTGAAGAAGGGATTGATGCACATCCCGTATAAAAAAATGATGAAGTAACCGCTGAGGATCGTCAGCGGATGCCGCATGAAAAGGTACTTGAGGCGGATGCCGAGCGGCGACTTTTGAAACTGGTCCCGGGTCATGATCGGGAAGGATCCGATGTGCGAACCGCGCAGTTTGGAATTGTGATTGTGATGATGGTTGTGGGAGCTGCGCCAGATGCTGCTCGGACTCAACGACAGGATGCCCACCACCCGCATCAGAATTTCCGCGAGGCGCGAGCCCGGCAGGATCGCGTGATGCTGTTGATCGTGATAAATCACAAACAACCGCAGGATCAATAAACCGCTCAGAATGCTGCAGATTACCTTGCCCGCCGGATGCAGGTTCCAATGCGTGCCAGCCAGCGCCATCAGGAGCAAAAACGCGGTGGAAACGATGCACCACCAGCTTTTCGAGGTGAAATCCTGGGCATATCGTTTGGTGGCGACAATCAATTCCTGCCCGGTGCGTATCGGAAAATTTTTCAGTTCCGAAGATTGTGACGATTACAGCTGCGAATGTCGATAATTACTTTCAACTTTACTGTAACGAACCAGCGACGGGTTGTCGTCCTCGCCTCTCATGCCCAAAACCCCCGTTACTGTGGTCGGGTAACACCCCATGGCCTTCATCAGGGATCCCGCCTACTTTTAAAACTGCTACCAAAGCACCTTTGCAAAAGAATTTATGAAACGGAAATCAAACATCCTTGCCAGCGCGTCTGTCGCGTCTCTCCTGGCGTTCTCGGCATTGGCCCAAACTCACGCCGAACAGCTGAACAGTGCAGTCAAAGCCACTGACCTCATCGGGTTGACGGTTAATAACCGTCAGAACGAAAGACTCGGCCAGGTGGAAAACCTCGCTGTGGATGTGGAGTCCGGACGGATTGTCCAGGTGATCCTTTACACCGGGGGATTTTTTGGCCGGAGCAATGCGCTCATCGCACTGCCACCGGGCGCCTTGCATTATGATGCCGTGAATAAAGTCCTTCAATTGGACGCCGGCAAGAGGGAAATCGACGCCGCCTCCCGGTTTGACGCCTCGAAGTGGGACGCAGACACGCAGTTGAATCGGGTGACCGCAGTCCCGGATTACCATGGCAGACAAGCATACTTCGTTGCCGACAATGAGGGATACCGTAATGCCAGCCGGGATGGAATATTTACCTCCACATTGCCCCACCATATGGATGGATCCATCGACACGGAGGGAGCGCACAACCTGGACAAAGCCAGCCATGTGGAAACGGCCCGCAATTGGGAGGCCACCAACAATTGGATTTCAACCCTTAACCCGGATGGAACCTGGACGCGGGAATATTACTCAAACGCGCGGCGAGACAACAATGCCTGGTCGCGGCTGGGTTATGTGCAGCAGGCGAGCGAACTCATCGGCGTGCCGGTGAAAAACCTGCAAGGCGAGGAACTTGGCCGGGTGGAAAATTTCATGGTGGATGTATTGGCAGGCCGCATCGTGACGGTCATCGTTTCAACCGGCGGATACATCGGCATGGAGGGCGAGTTGAGCGCCGTACCGCCCACTGCGCTCCGATTCAATCCCGACCATGACATCCTTCAACTGGACGCCTCCAGGGAAATGCTGGCCGGTTTACCGCACTTCAAAGCCGGTGAATGGCCTGACTTCAGTCAGCCCGGTTATGCCGGCGGGATTTATCGCGCCTATAACGTTGAGACCTGGTTCAGCCCCACCACAACGACCGAGGCTGATAACACCCGTCCCGATGTTCGTTATCGCGATGACGGCACGCTGACCACGCTCGATTCGGGCAACCGCCGGACCGACATGGACACCGAGACGCAGATTCGCAGGGAAATCGTCGCGGACAACGGAATGTCCGCAAATGCCAGAAACGTGAAGATCACCGCCATTGATGGCCGGGTCATCCTGTGCGGACCGGTGGACAACGCCGGGGAAAAACGTCTCATCGGCGAAATCGCCGGCCGGATTGCGCATGCCGGGAATGTGGACAACCAGCTGGAAGTCCAGTTCACCACCACCAGCAGCAACTGATTCCCAAACCAATCAACAACCGACAAACCAACATGAAAACATTCAAGGAATTATTTCTGAATGAAGCGGCAGACACGAACGGCACCCCGCGCCGGACCATCAAGGCGTCGCTGAAGATGGCCACGACAGACGAGGCATTGCCCACCAGATTGGCGCCTGCCAGCAGCAATGACGACGATTCAAGTGAATCTGAACAAAAAAAGATGAAATGAGGCAGCAGGCAAAAGAGCGAGGAATCTGCGCCAGGATATCCATCCAGCTGGCACTCGCCACCATCGTGAGATGGTTGCAGGGCAGTTAAACCTTGAACCCACTAAAACCTATGATTGCACTGATAATACATCCCTTGTTTGCCGCCGCGGGTTACTCCTTGATCTATCTGCTCGGCGGTGGCGGCCTTTTCGGCGCCTTCGTAATCTTCGTCATCGCCAAAATGCTCGGCCGCTGAATTGACCCTCATGGCCGCCAAGAGGCACAAAAGGCAGCGCGCGTCACTTCGTGCGCGCCGTTCCATCAACTGAAAACTGAATACTTGTAACTCCTGACTCCTGGATTCTTAATTCTGGCTCAGTCCTCTGATTCAATCGCCGATTCTGCCATCCTCCGGCCGATGATCTCCCTTGTTCTCTTTTGTCCGTTGCGCCGCCTCGTCGCCTGCCTCGGCCGGCTGTGTCTGGGCTTCGCCCTCGTCGTCCTGCCCACCCGTGCTGACGATGCCCGCCCGGCCAAACCCGCACCCGTCCCTGTCATCCTCGACACGGACATCGGCGATGACATTGACGACACCTGGGCGCTGGCCTTGCTGCTCAAATCACCGGAACTGGACCTGAAGCTCGTCGTGGGCGATTACGGCGAGGCGCAATACCGCGCCAAACTGCTCGCGAAATTGCTCGAACGCTCCGGACGCACCAACGTGGCTGTGGGCATCGGCCTCGATATCCTGCCGCGCGGCGACGGCCGCCAGGCCGCGTGGGTCAAGGACTACGATCTCCAAGCTTATCCGGGCAGGCTCCAGACCAACGGCGTGCAGGCCATCATTGACACGATCATGAATTCGCCCCAGCCCGTGACGTTGATTTGCATCGGCCCGGTGCCGAACATAGCCGAGGCGCTGAAACGCGAGCCGCGCATTGCGCAACACGCCCGGTTCGTGGGCATGCAGGGCAGCGTACGCATGGGGTACGGCAAAGGAACGCCAGCCGTGGCGGAATGGAATGTGAAGTGCGATCCGAAGGCAATGCAACAGGTCTTTGCCGCGCCGTGGGACCTCACCATCACCCCGCTCGACACCTGCGGCCTGGTGACGTTGACCGGCGACCGATACCGGCGCGTCCGCGATGCCACCGACCGCAACGTTGCCGACGTCATCACCAATTACCGCATCTGGCTGACCAACCAGCCCACGTTGGCGCAGGACATGGCGGACAAACATAGCACCACCCTGTTCGATCCCGTGGCCGTCTATCTCGCCATCGGGCCGGACCAATGCGTGACGGAAAAACTGGGCCTCCGCGTCACCGACGACGGTTTCACGGTCATCGACCCACAGGCGAGGCCGGTGAATGTGGCCACGCAGTGGAAGGATTTGAGCGCGTACGAAGATTTCCTGGTGGACCGGCTGACCGGCAAGCATTGAGCCGGGGCACTGTCCGCAGATTGCGCCGATGAGCGCAGATTCGGAAACTGAACACTGAACACTTGAAACTTGAAACTCTGCCTTCTGGCTCCTGAATTCTGGATTCCGCTCCCTTTAAGCCTTTTCTGTTCCGGCTTCTGTCTCTGAGATGGGGCGCGCCGCGTTGGTCGGGATTGACACCGTCAGCGTTCCATTGCACAGTCAGGGCGGCAGTATTGGAGCACGGTTATAAACCTAAAACCCTAAAGCGTTTATGCCCCTTATTCAAACCGTCACCGTCGACGATCGCACCATTGATTTGCACACGTTTCAAGGCGAGGTGGTGGAGGAGAAGAAATGGACGAGCACTCATGTGTCGGGTTCCGGCGGCGGCTATAACGTCGGTTCCGGCCACCAAAATCCCGTGACCATTTCTTCGAGCACCTCGACCCACGACCAATTTTTCCTGCGCGACAACGAGGGCAGGGAAATGGCCGTGGAAATCACCGACGCCGGGGTGGCCCTGCGCAAAGGTCATCGCGTCACCGTCCTTTGGGGTATCCCCAGGGGAGCCGACCGCGGTCCGTTTCTGGCGGTTTACAACCACACCACCGGCAATGTCAACCGGCTCGATGCCAACATCCGCAGCCTGGTCGTGCCGCCGACTCCGATGCTGGTGACGTTGGGTTACCTCGTGGGCGTTTTCGCCATTTGCTTCTATGGTGTGGGCTTTGTCATCCTGGGCATCCTGTTCTATGTCCGGTCACAGCGGAAAAAGCGGTGGCAGACCACGTTCCGGTCGGCGGTGGATGCGGCCATTGCCGGGATCAAGTGAACCGATTCCGGACGGGGGACGGCACGGATTCAATTTGATTTGCGAGTCGGAACGATTTTCTCCTGCGCCTCCAGGCGCGCCCAATTCACACCAGGAAACAAAGATCACAAAGGTTTGCGCCTTTTTTACGACTTCGTTTCCTTTGTTGACTTCTGTCGATTTCCCTTTTTGAGCCGCCTCGCGCCCACAACCTCATTCCGGAAAGCCAGCTTGACGAACGACGGTTATGGTGTAATTGAAAAGCTACCGCTCGCAATATGCCTGCTTATCCGCCATGACGAAGTTTTCCGGAAGTTATCTGCTGATGACGTCGCTTTTCCTGCTGGCGGCGGTGGCGGCGCAGGGTCAGGCAACCATCCAAATCGGCCTGAACTACACCGGCAGTTCTTATTTGTTAAATTCCCAGGCGTTGCCGCCGGATCCCAACGGCGTGATCGGGCCGGGCCGTTTCATGGAGTTCATCAACGGCTCCGTGGCCGTCTATAACCGGACCAATGGCGCGAGTGTGCAGCGAAAGTCCGACCTGAAATTCTGGGCCGATGCCGGGCTGAACGTCTCGGCGATTGCCATAAGCGATCCACGGGTGATTTATGATCCCACGACCCAACGCTGGTTTGCCACCCAGGTGGATTTTGATCCCGGCGCCTCCGACCCGACCACGGAGGCCAATGATTTTCTGCTCGCCGTGTCCACCACCTCCGACCCGACCAAGCCATGGAAGGCGTTCGTGATTCCCTCCGACCCGGACAACGGCTTTTTCGCGGACTTTCCCACATTGGGCCTGGACAGCAACGCGGTTTATATTTCCGGCGATTTTTACAGCAGCAGCGTGCCGCAAGGGCCGGGGCTCGTTTCGATTCCCAAGGCGGATTTGATCGCCGCCACGCCCACCATTACGAACCTGACCTGGTATGGCGTGATGGATTACAACGTGCGCGGCGATGTGCTGCAGCCGGCTGTTTGTTTCGACGGCAGCGCCAGCGGCAGCATCCTGGCGATGGGCGATATCGGCAGCGACAGCAATCCCCATTCAAACATCGTGTGGTTTTCCGTGCAAAATGGCGGTGGGAGGAGTCCGACGCTTTCCGCGCCCGTAAGCCTGACGGTTGACCCGTATCAAGTGCCGGACAACGACGACCTGGGCGTGCCGCAGTTCGTCGCCCCGCAACCCGACGGTACCACCTTGCTCCAGGCCAACGACGGACGGTTCTGCGCCAAGGTCTTTGCGGTCGGCGGAGTGCTTTATGCCGTCCACACCACGGAACTCAACGGGCGCATGGCCATCCGCTGGTACCGCATCCGCGCCGCCGACCAGACGCTGCTGGAACAGGGCACCATCGCCGACCCGAACCTTGATTTGTTTTTCCCCTGCATTGCCGCCAACCAATATGGGACGGTCGTCATCGGTTGCAACGGTTCCAGCCTGAGCACCTATATCAGTTGCTACGCCTATGCCGGCCAGACCGTCAACGGCCAGACCACCTTCGGCAGCAGCACCCTGCTCCAATCGGGCGTGGTGAATTATCACGACGAGAATGACATCATAGGCGACCTGCTTGGCTCTCCGACACCCAGCCGCTGGGGCGATTACAACACCCTGTCCGTTGACGCCGCCGACCCGACGCAGTTTTGGACCATCCAGATGTATCCCTCCGGCATAGACACCGCCTCCGGCTTCGACGAGGGCATCTGGTCCACGCAAATCACCCAGCTCATCGTCACGACACCACCCGCGCTCGCCATTGTTCCGTCGGGAATCAATGTCCTTGTTTCCTGGCCGCTGTATGCGTCCAGCTACCAGCTCTTTTCCGCCACCAGTCTGGCGCCGCCGGCGGCATGGTCGAGCGTGACCCAGCAGCCCGTGACGAACGACCTGGTAATCAGCGTCACCATCCCGCACACCGGCAGCAGCAAGTTTTTCCGCCTGCAAAAATAACCGCCGCGCCGGAACCGCCAAAGGCGCCAAGGTGGGGCGAGGATGGTGGCCGTCTGCCAAGACCTGCGAGCCGTTTGACGATGTAGCGTCGGCGCTGTGCGCCGGTTTTCGAGCCGCAGGCTCGACGCTACAACTGAACACTGAAAACTTGAACCTCTGCCTTCTGACTCCTGAATTCTGGATTCTGGCTCCTGTCCCCCGCCACTCGCGCTCCTGATGTTTCCAGACAAAAGGTGCGAGACGGCTCCCCGTATCGCACCGGACTTGGGACATTTGTTGCCAATATCAGGTCGCCGGAACATCCTTCCACTTCCCCGAACCAGTTACGTTGCCCTGGACCACGGTCCAGGTTCCGTCGCCATAGGCGCCGTCGCCGCCGAGGGTTTCGTTGTCATGCAGCGTGATGACGGCGGTGGTGGTGTTGACATTGACAGTGGTTTGGGCCGTATCGACGCCATCCAGGACCAGGTCGGTGGTGGTGATGCCGTTCAGTTCAACGTGGAGATGAAAGATCGCCTTTCCCAGGTCGGTTTGCGTGAGGTGATTGCCGGACGTCGTGGATACCTGTTTGCCCTTGAAAACCGGGTTATCGACACTCAAGGTAAAATAAACGACATTCGTGTCGCCGTTATTGATGCCGGTGCTGACGTCGTAAAGGGCGTTCGTGCCGGTTTTATCGACGACAAAAATATCCTGCGAGATGTTGTCCAACGCCAGCCGGGCGCCCGTGAGCCAGTTGGTTCCCAGGGCCGTCGCCAAAAGATCCAGAAGGTCCTTGCTGCTGATCCGGAAGGTCGTGAGGGTGGATTGGGTAACGTTGGGAGACGTCTGCACATTGTCCAGATCCTGCTGGGCCGCCGTCAGGCTGAAGTTAAGTGTTTCAAACACGTAAGTGGTGGGGACGGCCCCGGCTTTCGTAACCCCCAACGCGAGTACAGCGACAATTGCCATGGCGGCCAGCTGGATTGGCTTCATAGTTTTGATTTTGGAAGGATTAATGGATTATTTATGCGGTATTCTCGGCCAAGCTTGGCAGTCAAGCTTGGCCAGAATGACCGGTCACGGCCGCGAGTTCAACTTCAATTTGGATTACTTCCGGCCGCCAACGCATTACCCACCAACCGGGCCACAATCGCGAAATCCTCCTCCTTGAAACCAATTTCAACCGCAGATGAGCACAGATGAAAACGAATGACAGACGAACTCCCGCTTTCACTGAACTCTTAAAACTTGAAACTGAAACGCGTGACAAGTGACAGGATGATCCTCAACTGGTGGGGCGAGCGTCCACGCGAACCGTTTCACCAACTTAACACTAAAAACTTGCAGCCTGCCGCGTGAGGCGCAGCCTATTACGCGGACTTCAGCGTTCAGCCTTCAGCCTCCCCGCCCTCGTCCCTCGACTCTCGACACCTTTTCTGCCCCCATCTGCCATCTGCCAACTCCCACCTGCCGGCTCGAAGCTTCTGCCTGTCCTCCGAAGCCTGGCGAAGGATGGAAGCGAAGACCAGTCTCCTATTTTCGGTCCTCCGAAAATCCGGCAACCTCCAGCCCGTCACCGCCGGCACACTGTCCGCAGATTGCGCCGACTAGCACAGATTCGGAAACTGAAAACTGAACACTTGAAACTCTGCCTTCTGACTCCTGAATTCTGGATTCAGCCTTCAGCCTTTTCCTTCCCCACCGGCCCGCGTGCGTGGTTGGAAACGGTTATCTTGATCGCCGCGCCGGGATTCCGATGCAGCAGCTCATCGGTTTTAAGCATGCCCCGGTCCAGGAAGTAATAACCATAATCTCCCTCCGCCGGCGGGGAAATCATGGCGCAC
>Ga0265337_1000137_pt1 | contig 36968 bp, 17 predicted proteins | sample 42122metaG_FD_192441 | JGI IMG/M metagenome (GOLD analysis project Ga0265337, IMG submission 192441) | Rhizosphere microbial communities from Carex aquatilis grown in University of Washington, Seatle, WA, United States - 4-21-22 metaG | ecosystem: Host-associated > Plants > Roots > Rhizosphere >... | reverse complement strand
TATGTTTATCCCGCCGGCGGTCGGCAAGGCACGACTTTTCAAGTCACGGTGGGCGGACAATTTCTCCCCGCGGTTTCCAACGCGTCCTTCAGCGGCGCGGGAATTCAGGCGGCGGTGGTGGAATACAACCGTCCCATGAACCAGAAGGAATTCAATGACCTGCGCGACGAATTGACAAAATTGCAGAACCAGCGGCAGGCCGCGCGGCAATTTCCTTCCGGCACAAATGTTTGGACCGCCGCCGATCAAGTGAGAATTGCCGAAATTCGCGCCAAAATTCTCAAGAACCCGCCAAACCGCCAGGCCAATCCGGCGATGGCCGAAACCGTCCTTGTCAAAATCTCCATCGCGACGAACGCCGAGCCGGGCGAGCATGAAATCCGGTTGCGAACACCCAACGCATTGTCCAATCCGCTCAATTTTTTTGTCGGCCAGTTGCCTGAATTTTCCGAACCGCCCGCCAAAGCGGCAAACCCGGACTTGGCTCGCTTTCTCGAAAGACTTGGTGGAACACCGGCCACCAATACGCCGCAATCTGACTTTCGCATCACGCTACCCGCCACAGTGAACGGCCAGATTATGCCCGGCGGCGTGGACCGGTGGTGGTTTTCGGCGCGGCGTGGGCAGCAACTCGTCATTAGCATCGGCGCACGGGCGCTGATTCCATATCTGGCCGACGCCGTGCCCGGCTGGTTTGAGGCAACCGCGACAATTTACGATGCGAATGGCAAAGAATTGGCGTATGATGATCGCTTTCGTTTCCGGCCCGACCCGGTTATTCATTTTGCCGTGCCGCACGACGGCCGATACATGGTGGAAATCCATGATTCGATTTATCGCGGGCGGGAGGATTTCGTTTATCGCATGACCATCGGCGAATTGCCTTTTGTCACGGACATTTTCCCTCTAGGTGGTCCCGCCGACGCGAAAACCACCGTCGCGTTGACCGGCTGGAATCTTCCGGTGAGCACGCTGACGCTGGACAACTCCGGTAAAGAACCGGGCATTTATTCCGTTTCTGTCAGCAAGGACGGAAGATTTTCCAATTTCGTGCCGTTTGCCGTGGACGCGCTGCCGGAATGCCGCGAACATGAACCGAACAATTCAGCCGAAACCGCGCAAGCAATCACGCTGCCTGTCATCGTCAACGGCCGGATTGATTCAACCGGAGACGAAGACGTGTTTCGTTTTGCAGGGCGCACCGGGGAACAAATCGTGGCGGAGGTTGTGGCGCGCCGGCTGGATTCGCCGTTGGATTCGGTGCTCAAACTCACCGATGCCGCCGGCAAACAACTCGCGTTCAACGACGATTACGACGACAAGGGTTCCGGCCTCGAAACGCACCACGCGGATTCCTACCTTGCCGCCACCCTGCCGGAGGACGGAACTTATTTCATCCGCCTCGCTGACACGCAGCGGCAGGGCAGCCCGGATTACGCTTACCGCCTACGCATCAGCGAGCCAAGGCCGGACTTCGCGTTGCGCGCGGTGCCATCGAGCCTCAACGTCCGCGCCGGCATGAGCGTTCCCGTCACAGTGTATGCGTTGCGGAAGGATGGATTCACCAACATGATTGATCTGCGCTTGAAAGAACCGCCTCCTGGATTTTCATTGAGCGGTGCCCGCGTGCTGGAAAACCAGGACAAGGCTCAGTTCACCTTGAAAGTGCCACCGCAGGCCCCGAAGGAGCCGTTCAACCTCACTTTGGAAGGCAGCGCCATAATTGCTGGACAGGGAATCATCCACGCCACCGTGCCGGCGGAGGACATGATGCAGGCCTTTGCCTACCGGCATCTGGTTTCCGCGCAGGAACTCAAAGTCGCCGTGGCGGGAAATCCGCGCCCATTCGCCAGCGACGCGATAAAAATCCTCAGCTCGACTCCCGTGAAAATACCCGCCGGTGGAACGGTCAGCGTCCGGATTGCCACTCCTTCCGGCGCGTTTGCAGACCGCTTCGACCTCGAGTTAAACGGGGCGCCGGACGGCATCACCATTCAAAGCGTTTCACCGGACGGGAGCGGCGTGGAAATCGTGTTGCGCTGCGACGCCGCCAAAACCAAACCCGGACTTCAAGGCAATTTGATTGTAAATGTCCTGCCCAAAGTTCAGTCGGCGGCCCAGCCCGCGCAAAGGCCGGGAAACCAGCGTCGCAACCCAGCGGGCACATTGCCGGCTATTCCCTTTGAAATCAGCACGGAATAACAGGCATTGGAATTATAGCCACGAACGTTCTTCTTTAGACGGCTAAAGGTGTTAAAGCCGCAGGAATGAATCACCGAGGATCGTGCGATGGGTTGGAAAGCGTCTTAATTGCCTGAAATGCAGGGAAGCTGTTGATTCTCGATGGTTAATCGTGCGGTGGTAAATACCCAACTGCTGGAGTTTCAACATCGAAAATCATCTCACCGATGGCCAGGCATTGGAAAATAGATTTACTGAAAATCCCCCGCCGCCTCTTCGACCGGTTTTTTCGCAATGTTCAGCACGTTGCCTTCAAGCGCAAGATTCTTGGATCCACCCGGAGCAACGGACAGAAACGTGTCTGTGCCCGTGAATGCCTGACTGTTCCGCACCACCGCACCGGGACAATGTTCCAGTCGGATGACGGGCGCATTTGTCAGCGGCGCACGCGAAGAGATGTTATCGAGTTCCAATTCTTTTGAGTCGCGCACGAGAAAAGCCGGGCCGCTTTCCACGTTCATCCGCACATCATGCAATTCCAGTGCGTCGGTGAATGAGCCGCGCATCCCGATTTTTGCCGAGGCAATCACGTCGCTGATCCGCAAACTCGAAATCGGCATCTCCGGCAGCCCTTCCACGTCAATCGCCGTTCGCGCATGGTTGACGGTCATGTGGCTGATGGCAATGTTGCGAAATTTCGGAGTCCGTTCCGAGACCGGTTCCTCGGCAGCTTTCGTTTCGCCTTCCATCATGTAATAGCTTGTGACGTTGATGGCCGTGCCGACGTTTTCCATCGTCCAGTTGTTGAATCGCACGTCCTCTACCACGCCGCCGCGACCACGCCGGCTTTTGATGCGCACACCGATTTGCGTTCCGTCACAGGTGATGTTGTCCGCGACGACATTGCGGATGCCACCGGAAATCTCGCTGCCCAGCGTGACCGCGCCGTGCGCGTGATGCACCGTGCAATTCACGATGGAGACGTTTTCCGTCGGACGATTTACCCGCCTCCCGTCCGCATCCTTGCCTGATTTGAGAACGATGCCGTCGTCACCCGTGTCAATGTAACAGTCGGATATCCGCACGTTGCGACTCGAATCCACCGCAATGCCGTCCGTGTGGACGCCCGGATACGTCTCGATGATGACGTTACGGACGACTGCGTTGTCCGTGTAAAGCAGATGAATCGTCCACATCGAGGAACCGACAAAATGAATCCCTTCGACGAGGACATTTGTGCTGTCCATGAAACGGACGAACGAAGGCCGGAGCTCTGGCGAGGCTTTTTGGTAATCCTCGTCCGGCGCAGGCGTTTTTACTTCGAGATCCAACAGCAGATGCTCCCAATTTGTTCCGAAAGCCGTGCCGGGATCGGCTTCAGAAATGTTTTGTCGCGGCATGAGCTTGAGCCATTCGGCATTGTCCGTCGTGAGCACGCCGCGACCCATGATGGTGACGTTATGAAGATCATGTCCGCCGATGAGCGGAACCGGCGTGAGACATTCCACGCCCTGCTCGCGACCCTTGGTGAACGGCAGTTTGGTCGCGGGAAACCGAAGCGTCGCGCCGGAGTCAATATCCAGCGTTAGGTCGCTCACCAGTTCAATCGGGCCGGTGACATAATTTCCCGCTGGAAAATAAACCGTCCCTCCGCCCCCGGACTTTGCGGCCTGAATCGCGGAACGGATCGCCTCGGTTGAACTGGCCAAACCGTCATTGTGTGCGCCGTAATCCAGGACATTGAAAAACAGTCCCGCGCTCCAGGCATTCGCGCCGACGGAAAGCAACAACGCCAACAGAAGATTGATTTTCACCTTAACGATAGTTCTTGTCATCCACTTGGCGGAGGTCAATTCCGTCCTTGAAAACTCCAACCGTCACGATGGCAAAAGTGAATACGCTCGTGCCAGGTTCCAAATGCCCGCCAAACGCCTTGTCAGGATCGGCGAAGGTGATGTGAGCATGAACGCGACCGTCAATAATATAGCCATTTACGCTCGTGATGTCCGCTGGGGCAGCAGGATTTTTCACGTAGATATTCTTGGAAGGGAATGTTCCGTTACTGACCGTGTGGTATTGATAGCCGGTGACCGACCCGATGCCAGAGAGGATCACGGCATTGCGAATTTTCTCCTGCTTCACCATGCGCTCTATGCCGTCAAGGAGGTCGGCTTTATTCTTGAAACGCAGCACCAAAACGCGGTCGAACTGCCCGGTGAGCGCGTAAACATCCGGCACTTTATCACTGTTCGGTTTTGAATCTTCCTCTGGTGTTGTGGCGTTGGTTTTTTCGATGCGGGTTGGCTGCGCCGCCGCGATGCCAATGAGCATTAGTAAACTAACAATCTGAATCAGTATGCGCATAAGATGGATTCTTACTCGGTTAGGCCGAGGACATCGGTATTCTGGTTTTTGGTTCTGATCATGTCACTCAAAAAACCAACGTGTCCGAGAGCAGGGCCTCGCTCAATATGCTTATCGAATTCGGCGATGCCTTTGATTATTCCGGTGCGGATTTTGAGAAATGGTGCGACGAGGCTGGCTTCAAACGCTTTGAGGTCATCCTCGATTACTAAGCCGAGGCTGACGCGCACACCGGAACACGGTTCTTGTGGGTAATGCCGAACAGGTATAAAATAGGCATAATAAATATGCGCATCATGGGAATCCGGGAAAAGACGGTCTCCATCGCCTCTCCCATCACCAACGCCTACATTGACTTTTCCAAGATGACGTGTTCGGTCGTCGCCCTCATCACCGATGTGGTGCGCAATGACAGGCCGGTCATCGGTTACGGTTTCAACTCCAATGGCCGTTACGGCCAGGGGGCGCTGATGCGTGAACGCTTCTTTCCGCGCCTGATGGCGGCCGAACCCCAAACGCTGGTGGATGAGTCCGGAGATAATCTCGATCCGTTCCACATCTGGACCACGTTGATGAAGAACGAGAAACCTGGCGGACACGGTGAACGTTCGGTGGCGGTGGGCACGATTGACATGGCGGTGTGGGACGCGGTGGCCAAGATTGCCGGCCAGCCGCTCTATCGATTGCTGGCGGACCGCTACCAAGGCGGCCAGGCGGATGACAAGGTCTGGGTTTATGCTGCCGGGGGTTATTATTATCCCGGCAAAGACCTGACGGCCTTGAAGGATGAGATGAAGCGCTATCGCGATCTCGGCTATCAGGTGGTGAAGATGAAAATCGGCGGCGCGCCGCTCGACGAAGACATCCGCCGCATCGAGGCGGTGCTCGAAGTCGTGGGCAATGGAAAATTTCTGGCGGTGGACGCCAACGGCCGTTTTGATCTCGACACCGCCATCGCCTACGGCGAGGCGATGGAGCATTACGGCTTGTTCTGGTATGAGGAGGCCGGCGACCCGCTCGATTACGCGTTGCAGGCGGACCTGTCCCGGCATTACCACCAGCCGATGGCCACGGGCGAAAATCTTTTTTCGCATCAGGACGCCCGCAATCTACTCCGTTACGGTGGCATGCATCCGGAGCGCGACTGGCTGCAATTCGACTGCGCTCTCTCCTACGGTTTGGTCGAATACCTGCGCACCCTGGAGGCACTGAAGCAACACGGCTGGTCCGCACGGCGGGTTGTGCCGCACGGCGGACACCAGATGTCGCTCAACATCGCCGCCGGCCTGCATTTGGGCGGCAACGAATCGTATCCGGGCGTCTTCCAGCCGTTCGGCGGTTTCGCCGACGGTATCGCGGTGGAAAATGGTTATGTGAGTTTGCCGGACGTGCCGGGCGTCGGATTTGAAACCCGGGCCGAACTGTTCAAGGTGATGAAATCGCTAAGCGACTGACCCCCAAAGCGCCATGGACAAAACCAGCGGCAAAAAGACAGGTCTCCTCGGTCAGCTTTGGTTTCAGGTGTTGTTGGGCGCTTTGGTCGGAGTCGTCACCGGTTACTGCTTTCCGGGTTTTGGCGAGGCGCTCAAGCCACTCGGTGACGGTTTCATCAAACTTATCAAAATGCTGCTGGCACCCATCATTTTCGGCACGATTGTCGTCGGTATCGCGAAGATGGGGAGCATCAAGGAAGTGGGCCGGGTTGGTATCAAAGCGCTGGTCTATTTCGAAATCGTTTCGACGCTCGCACTGGCCATCGGCCTGGTGGTGGTCAACGTTTTGAAGCCTGGCGCCGGGATGAATATTGATGCTGCCACGCTCGACGCCCAATCACTCGCCACCTACACGACTGCCGCCCAACAGCAGGGCGCCGTCAGTTTCGTCATGAACATCATACCGTCCAGCGTGGCCGATGCATTTGTCCAGGGCAACATGCTGCAGATTATTCTGTTTTCGGTGCTGTTCGGCTTGGCATTGGCGCAGCTTCCCGATCGGGGCCAGCCCGTCGTCGGGTTGATAGATTCCGTGCTGCAAGGGCTGTTCGGCATCGTGCGTTTTGTCATGTATCTGGCGCCGCTGGCCGCGTTGGGCGCGATGGCCTTTACCATCGGCAAATACGGTGTCGGCACCCTGGTCGCTTTCGGCAAGCTGATCGGCGGCGTTTACCTCACGAGCTTGCTCTTCATCGGCGTCGTCCTCGGCGCCATCGCCCGGCTGAATCGCGTCTCGCTCTGGAAATACCTCAAATTTTTCAAGGACGAAATCATAATCACCTTCGCGACCGCTTCGACGGAAGCTGTGCTGCCGCGGATGATGCTCAAGTTGGAGCAACTCGGCTGCGCCAAACCGGTCGTGGGCATGGTGTTGCCCGCCGGTTACACCTTCAACGCCGACGGCACCGCGATCTACCTGACGATGGGCGCCATCTTCGTCGCGCAGGCAACCAACACACCATTGACTTTGCACGACCAGTTGCTCGTGCTGGCGGTCTGCCTGTTCACTTCCAAAGGCTCGGCCGGTGTGGCCGGCGCCGGCTTCATCGCGCTGGCTGCCACACTCGCGTCCATGAACAAAATCCCCGTGGCGGGTCTGGTGCTACTGGTCGGGATTGATCGGTTTGTCAATTCCGCACGGGCGGTGACGAACCTGATCGGCAACGGCATCGCTACGATAGTCGTGGCGCGGTCGGAAAAGGCGTTTGACGAAAAACAGGCCGCCGCGATGTTGAACCGCAACGGCATAATGCCGCCCATGAAAAATTGAACTAATTTGGGCAGATCACCACTTTGGTCTGCCCAGTAAAGATGCCTTTTATTGTCAAAATCCTTCAGTGAAATCTTTAGTTAGAGGGTAAACAAGACAGCCACAGCCACGTTCCTACGCAGTCTATCCTGAAAGAAGTTGATCGCATGGCCTCCAATCAGATTTCACCTCCAGCAAAAGCTCCAGCAAATCGATACTGAGAAATAGTGGAACAATAGTAAATGAGTAGTGGCGCAATTCTGGCAAATAGTTCTTGAAAGTTAAAATCCCCTTTGTATCCTTGTCGAAATTGGATTCCTAGTGGTGTTCAACGAGTTGCGTAGTAAATGGCGGGGCAAGGTTTCAGAACGATTCCGACCCCCGCCTCCAATAATACATTCATTTCCTGTGTCTTGTGGCCGTCTCCGAAGGTCGGAGGGCGACCTTCTCCTTGGATCTGGTTCCCAACGCAGCCAAAAAAGGCAAACGGACAATTTCTCCGTATTTGTCATCTATCAAAATCGGGCGCTACACACGCGGCCGCGGCTTCCACCGCTGGCCGACATAATCAGGAGAGAAAGGCAGATCATTTTTCATTCGTTTTGATGCATGCAGTAATCTCCAGAGGCATTACAGAATAATGGAACTCATCCCATCTAGGCAGTTGTTATTCAATCTCGAAGACAACGGACGTCGCGAACGGCATTTCTGCCGGACAGGTGATCGCGAGTCCGTCAGCCTCCTGTTTCCATTGCAACTCGCCATCATGCCCGAGCAACTTCACGGATTTGACCGGCGTGCCGTAGTATTTCGCATCCGTGCCGAGCGATTTGATTTGTAACTGGGTTCCAGGTGCGGGCACGGTCATGCAAAACGCATAGAGCGCGCCGTTTTTGCCGACGGTGAAACGAAAATCTTGAGGGCTGAATTTGAAGTCCGCGTGTTGGCGCTTCAGCGCTTTCCCCGGAAGCATCCGCAATTTGCCGTTGGTCATTTCGCCCTCGCCGGGAATCGTCCAGGCACGGCTGCCGTAAACCGCTTCGCCGTTGCGCCGCATCCAGACGCCCACTTCTTTCAACATCTCCAGACTGCCTTCGTCCAGCGAGCCGTCCGGCAGAATTGAAATGCACACCGCCGCGTTGCCGTCGCGCGCAATGGCTTCGATGATATAACGGATCATCATGCCCGAATCGTAGGTAAAGCCCGGCGCATAAAACCAATCGCCCACTGCAATTTCCGCGATCCAGGGTTGGTTGGTATTGATGTTGGCCGGAACGCCGAATTCCTCGGTGTTCACCGTGCCGTTAGTTTTCTTGCGGAACTTGACGATGCTGAACGTGTCCACCTTGCCGCGACGGGTGAGCGCGCGGTTGTAAAAATCGGCAATCACATGCTGCATGGCGTCGGCCTTGATGCCCGTGCCCGTTCCGTTCCCGGTGAACGGCCCCTGGACGGTGCCGTCGGTGTAAATAAAATCGGGATCGTATTGATCCACCACATCCATCATCCGTTCCGCCCATTGCGTGGTATACCATCTGGCGTAAGGCAGGTGATTGGTAAATATACCCGGCGGCGGCGGCGACCACCCCGAGTTAGCGGCTTTGATCACGCCTTTGTATTCGCGTAAGTTGATGCCGTAGAGCAGGCGCGGATTATACCCTTCCCACCATTTGCCCTTGCCATCTGCAAGCGTGAGGTTGCCATCGTAAGGGACATCCTTCTTGTCGCCTTCAGTGTCACTGCCGAACGCCGTCTGCCACCACCACCAGGTATATTCGTGATGAAACGTCACTCCGAATCGCATGCCGTCCGCGCGACACGCTTTGGCCCATTCGCCGATCAGATCGCGCTTCGGCCCGATGTTGACAGAATTCCACGGTTGATAGTGCGAGTTCCACAAATCAAAGTTGTCATGATGCACGCCCTGTATCATTAAAAAACGCGCGCCGGCATCCTGATAGATCTTCGTGAGCGCGGCGGGATTGAGCCTGGTGGGATTCCACTCGTGCAGGACATCCATGTAACCAGTCTCGGATGGATGGCCGTATTTCTTGAGGTGATTTTGGTAGGCGCTCGTGCCGGGCACATAGAGCTTGCGCGCATACCAATCGCCGCTCTCTCCGGCGGATTGCGGGCCGAAGTGAACCCAGATGCCGAACTTGGCTTCTCGCAGCCAGGCCGGCACGCCCGGATAATTCTTCTCGATGGATGCCCATGTCGCCTCGAACGGTCCGGGCGCAATCGGAAAATCCAGGTTCATTTCGGGGAACGACCGCGAGTCGCCCATCGGTACACTGTCCTCCGCCTGGGGCGGTGGAACGGTGGGAATCGGTGCCAGCTCGGGTCGGGTTGCGCATCCTGCGATGGCCGTCATCAATGCAAGGGCTGTGGCCAGCATCATGCGTCTAACAATGTTCATCTCTTTCATATTGAATTATTCGCCCGACATACCTGTGATGTTCAACTTTTTGTTGATGTAGCGGAACGATTTCCATGCGCATCATTGCTCGAATTTCCACCAGTCAACGTTCATCAGCGGCGTGCCATTGCCGAAGAATTTCAGATACAGATCGTGCACGCCTCTGGCACTGGTGATTTTACAGGATTGGGTTTCCCACTTGTCCAACGCGCCTGTGGATTTGACCTTAAGGGTGCCAATCGCGAAACCCACTTCGCTGTCGAGCCGCATCGTGACGGTGGCGCCATCGGTTGCGGCAGTCACGCTGGCTAGAAAATTGGTCGCACCCTTGTCGCCGAAATCCACGCCTTTGATTTTGATGTAGGCGCCGTTTTCAGTGACGTTCACATACTCGCCCTGCTGGTTGCCGCCGCGCGGCAAGGTCTCGACGCCCTTTTCATAGCAGATGGTGGCCGCGTCAACCTGCACATAGGGATTGAACGTGCCGACTTGAACAACGCCCGCGTCATTCCACCACGGCAGCTTCGGAATTGTCCCATCGGCATTGTAGGTCAGTTCAGCCACGCAAACCGAACGCCGCTCGCGATGCACATCCGTCTCCTCCCAATTGAGCCTGTAGTTGAAGCCGAAAACATACGATTTGCCTTTGTAATCAATGATGCCCGGATGATTGCCGGATGACAGCCCGTTGCCATCCATGATTTGGCCCGTGAACTGCCAGGGACCGGTGGGACTGTCGCTCATCCCATAGCCGATTCCTTCGGGACAGCAGGTGGAGGCATAGGCCAGGTAGTAATGGCCGTTGCGTTTGTAAAACCAGGGGCCTTCCTGGTAGTTTCTCGGTTTGACGTCTTCCTTCACAACATCGCCCGAATAGGAAATCATGTCCTTGTTCAGCTTTACATACCAGATGTTCGGATTTCCAAAATAAAGGTAGGCCTGTCCGTCGTCATCAATAAAGACCGTCGGGTCAATGTAGCCGGTGCTTTTGTTAACCAGCGGATGCCCCAACGCGTCCTTGAACGGGCCGAGCGGATTGTCCGCCACGGCGACGGCGATCACGTTCTTTGGCCATCCAGGCACGCTGATGGGAACGTAGAGATAAAATTTGCCGTCGCGTTCAACAACCTGGGGCGCCCATGCGTCATTGCTTTGCACCGCCCACGGAAACGTTGCGAGAGAAGCGATTACGCCATGATCCGTCCAATTCACCATGTCAGTGGTAGAGTAGCACTTCCAGTCGAGCATATGAAAGTTTCTGGCATCGTTCTCGTCGTGGCTGGTGTAAAGATAAACCGTGTTGCTGTAAACCATCGGCGCCGGATCGGCGGTGAAACTCGTCTGCACCACCGGATTGTCGGCGAAACAAATCGTCGCCAAAGCCCCCACGGCTATAAACGCTGCGCCCGAAATCCACTTGCGCACTCTAAGGTTTTTCATGCGAATTATCATCTTTTGGTCGGGTTTGATCTATTTGAACTGCCACCAATCGAAGTTCAGCGCCATGTCGCTGCCGCCGGTGAATTTGAAAACCAAGTCATGCACGCCCTTCATGCGGCTCACACTGCAGGATTGCGTCTCCCATTTGTCCACGCTGCCGGTGGGCTTGACCTTGAGGATGCCGATCAACTCGCCCGCCGGATTGTCCAGCCGCAGTTCCACCGAGCTTCCCTTTGTTGCGCTGGCCAGACGGGCAGTGAATTTCGTGGCGCCTTTGTCGGTAAAATCCACGCTGCACACTTTGATGTAGGAGCCATCGTGAATGCCGGTCACATAAACGCCCACATCGGAGTTCTTGGCGGTTTTGACCCCCGATTCCCAGGCGATGGTTTCCGCCTCGACGCGCTGATAGGGATTGAGCGTGCCAACGGGCGGCACGCCTTCCTTTGTCATGGTCATCTGGACGATCGAGCCATCGGGATTGAACTTCATCTCGTCCACGCAGACGGAACGGTGGAATCCGCCGCCGCCGGGCAGAGCAGCGTTGTGGTAGAACAGGTAGGTTTTCCCATTGTAATCCACCACGCCGGGATGGTCGGTAAAGCTACCACCCTGGGCGGGCAGCACCACACCGCCATACTTCCACGGGCCTGCCGGGCTGGGGCCGGTGGAATAACCGATATGTTCCGAAATAGGGCCGGCAGCAAAAATCAGGTAATAAAGGTCGTTCCGCTTGTAGAGCCATGGGCCCTCTTCGTATGTGGTGGCGCGCTTCGGATCGTCCTTGGCGCGCTTCCCGAAGGCCTCGACGGTCATGTCCTGAACGACGAGTCCATCGTCACCGATGCTGGTGTCGTAGGAGATCATGTCCTTGTTCAGCTTTACAAACCAGCATCTGGGATTGCCCCAACAAAGATAGGCCTGGCCGTCATCGTCAATGAACACGGTGGGATCAATGCTGTCATACTTGCCGCCAATCAGCGGTTTTCCGATGGGATCGGTGAAGGGCCCAAAGGGATTATCCGCCACCAACACGCCTATGCCGCGTCCTTGCAGCGGACAATACATATACCATTTCCCGTCCCGTTCAATAGTCTGGAGCGCCCAGGCGCCGTTTTCAAAACCGCCTCCCCAACCGGAAGCCGCCCATTTGAAATCATAAAGGGATGCCACCGCGCCATGATCGGTCCAGTTGACCATGTCCGTGGACGTGAAGCATCTCCAGTCCTTCATTGTGAAGAAATCCTTTACCAGCACATCCTCGTCATGGTCCACATACAGGTAGCAGACGCCATCATGCATCACGGGCGCGGGATCGGCGGTGTAGATGGTTTGAACCACCGGGTTGAGCGCGTAACAATTCAAAGCTGCGGCGGCAGCCACAATGACACCCGCGACAGGCTTCCCAATACGTTGTTTATTCATAATATTATAATCTACCAACCGAAATCTGCCGGTTTGACGATCAATCTCACGGAATATTCATGTAAAAAGCATATAATGTGTGTGCTTCCAATGCGGCTGCGATTACCTGGCGGCAATGGTCATCGGCAGCTTGAGCCGGATGTCGTCCGACGCCGCGCCGATCAGAATTTCATAGTCACCCGGCTCAACCACGTATTGCTTTGTCTCCGTGTCCCAATAGCGCAGGCGTTCCGCGGGAAATTCAATCGTGACCTTGCTGGATTTGCCGTTTTTCAGATGCATGCGAGCGAAACCGCACAACGCGAATTTCGGCTGCGGCACCGCGGAGTTGACGTGGCGGAAATAAACCTGCGCCACCTCGTCGCCGTCCACCTTGCCGGAGTTCTTCACCGTGAACGTCACTTTCGCGGTGCCATTGGCGGCGATTTTCTTCGACGCCAGCTTGCCGCTCTTGAAATCGAACTTCGTGTAGCTCAAGCCGTGGCCGAACGCATACAACGGTGTGCCGTTGAAATAGCGATAGGTGCGATCAGCCATGGAGTAATTGGTGAACGCCGGCAAGTCCGTCGTGGCACGGTAGAACGTCACCGCCAAGTGGCCGGATGGATTGACTTTGCCGAAAAGAACCTCGGCGACGGCCTGACCGCCCGACTCGCCCGGATACCAGGCCTGAAGAATCGCCGACAAATGTTCGTCCTCCCACGGCAGGGCCATAGCGGACCCGCTGCAATTGACCATCACCATCGGCTTGCCTGTGGCGTGGAGCGCCCGCACCAAATCCTCCTGCACTTGGGGCAACTCAATCGAATCGCGATCAAATCCTTCACCTTCTTGTGCCGGAGTAATGCCGCCAACATAAATGACGATGTCCGCCGCGAGTGCATTGCTGACAGCTTCCGCCTGAAGTTCCGGCAAAGGACGGGCCGTCGTGTTGTCCTGGGTGCTCCACGCAGCGATTGCCTTGTTGGTGGTGTTTGGACTGCCCAGCGCAAACGTGACTTCGATGTTGGTTCCGGCCAATTGCTTGATGCCGTCCAGGATGGAGACAGGATGCGAGGCTGTCCCATGGTAATTGCCCTCCAGCATGGATTTCGAGTTGCCATTGGGGCCGATGACGGCGATTCGTTTGAGCTTCGAGCGGTCGAGCGGGAGGATGCCGTCGTTCTTCAAGAGCACCAAGGATTGGCGCGCGAGTTCGAGGGCAATTTGCCGGTGCTCCGGCGTGTCGTTGTCCTTGATCGTGTATTTGGAATAAGGAACCTTGTCAGCCGGATCAAACAATCCCAGCTTAAAGCGCGTCCACAAGGTGTAATACAGCGCACCGTCAATATCCTTCTCCGTGACCAAACCCTTTTGAACGGCGCGCACCAAGGAGTTGTAATCGCCGCCACAGCAGAGATTGCAGCCAGCTTTTATCGCATCGGCAGCGGCCTCTTCGGGCGTTTTCGCGTAACGGTGCGACCGCCAAATATCGCCGATGGCGTCGCAATCCGACACGACATAACCTTCAAACCCCCATTTTTTGCGGAGCAGATCGTCAATCAGCAACGTGCTCGCGCAGCACGGAACTCCCAGGACAGAATTGTAAGCGCCCATGACGCCTGCGACATGCCCTTCCCGCACGACACGCTCGAATTGCGGCAGATAAGTCTCATACAAATCACGCTCCGACGGTTCGGCATCAAAACGATGCCGCTGCGACTCCGGCCCGCTGTGGACCGCATAATGTTTGGCGCAGGCCATCGAAAGCATGTAGTTCGGATCGTCACCTTGGATGCCTTGGACGAACTGGATGCCGATGTCGCTGGTGAGATAAGGATCTTCGCCATAGGTTTCCTGACCGCGACCCCAGCGGGGGTCGCGGAAAATGTTTATGTTCGGCGTCCAGAACGTCATGCCATACCACCATTTGGAATCACCGTTATGCGCGTTGGCATAATCGTTGAACTTCGCGCGGCCTTCAACGCCGATGACCGTGCCTTCCTGATGAAATAATTCCAGATTCCAGGAGGAAGCGGCACCCACCGGTTCCGGGAAGACTGTGGCGGCGCCGTTGTTGGCGACACCGTGCAATGCCTCGTTCCAATAATCATAGGCCGGCAGGCCGATGCGCGAGATGGCCGGAGCAGCGTTCTTCAATTGCGCGACTTTTTCCGCGAGCGACATGCGGCGGATCAAATCATCGGCACGCGCTTTCAACGGGTGGGACGGATCGCGCCAGATTGCAGGCTCCTTGATGTCCGGCACGCGCGCGGCGGCCGCGGAAAATGCGTCCGCCAATTCCGAGGCGCTGAATGAAATCACCGACGCGCCATCGGCAGTCTTGACTTCGATCGTGTTGAATTTGGCCGCGCCTTTGCTCGCCACGAAGGAAATCGCCAGCGGCCCGCGCAGGGAATCGTCCGAATGTTCAACCGTGCCGCTGATCGTGGCCACCTTCCGCGCCCCACCCGCCGTGGCGAAAATGTCAAAATCCTTGGCCAGCGACACATCACCGGCCGTCACGTCGAAAACTCTTTCACCAGCCGCGCCCGCCGTGGTCTCCGCAGCGCCGATGGTGAGCGTGTATTTGCCCGCCGGCAGATGCGCGATCGTGACGGTGAAATTCGTGCCGTTGGCGTCCTCGCGATAGGCGGCGGCGTTGTTGCCGGCTCCGTCAATGGCTAACGACGCATTTTCTTTGCGATGCGAAAAACTTCCAACGACGCTCACCTGTTGGCCGCAGGAGGCGCAGATTTCGTCCGCCGCAAAAGTGGTGGACGCGGCTAACAGCAATCCCGCAAGCAACGGGAAGGCAAGTGAAGCAAACTTTGAACAGGTGGTTGGTGATTTCATGATTGTATCGGCGAAAAAATTCTCTGTGATTTGACTTGGGTGATGCCTTTCATAGAATCCGGATTATTTCTTTCCGCTCACTGTTGCCGCCTTGCCGGTGTAATGAACGACGGCGTCCGGTTTTTCGGTGGCGGGAATGCCAGCGCCATGGCTGGGCGAGACGAACACGATATTGAACGTGTGTTCTTTCGTCATGCCCGGAAATTCGCCGGAACGTTTTCCGATGGTCAGCGTTTGTTTGGACTCGTTCCAATCAAACGAAATCGTGGCGAATTTTCCTTTTTCGTAGTTGTAGCTGTCGCCTTCGTCTTCGTAGAGCGTGAATGCGCCGTCCGCGCCGCGATAAACGCGCAGTTCAATCGGGTCGGCCGGTTTCTCCGTCGCGTATTGCACCACCGGGCCGAGCGGCACAATGGAACCGGCGCGCACATAAAGCGGCAGGATGTTGACAGGCGCATTGGCCGTCACCGTTTTTCCTCCAGCCAAAGTTTCGCCGGTCCAGAAATCCACCCAGCTCGTGCCGGACGGAAGATAAACGGAACGACTGGTGGCTTGCGGTTCGGTTACGGGAGAAACCAGGAAGGCCGGGCCAAACATGTATTCGTCTCCAATCGCGAACACATTTTTGTCTGTCGGAAAATCCATCACCAGCGCGCGCATCGGCGTGTAATGGTCGTGAGTGATTTTCCAGGCGACGGAATAATTGTAGGGCAGCATCCGGTATCGCAACCGGTCGTAGGCGATCAGATTGGTCTGCGTCGCTGGCAGCCACTTCCAGATTTCGGTCTCCGTCCCGCTTCCGTGGATGCGGAGGATCGGGCAGAACGTGCCCCATTCAAACCAGCGCGTCAGCAGTTCGTTGTAATCCGGCGATTTGTATTGGTCGCGCGGATGGAAAAAACCGCCGGTGTCGGTGGTCCAATACGGCAAGCCGGTGATGGAAAAGTTCAAGCCGCCGCGAATTTGCCGGGCAAAGGTCAGCCAGTTGCCGCTGATATCGCCCGACCAGGCCGCCGCAGCGTAGCGCTGCTGGCCGAGATAGGACGAACGCGAAAGGATGACAACGCGCTTGCCCGGGTCGGTGCCGCGCTGGCCGTCGTAGGTGGCTTCGCTGGCAAAGAGCGGATAACTGTTGCGCACGCGATTGGCCGAGCCGGTGAAAATTTGGACCCCGCTGACGGAATTCCCGTCGTCACCCGGCTCGGTCGCATCCTGCCACCAAGCGTCCGCTCCGATGCTGAAGAATGCCGCGTCCATGTATTTCCAGCGAAGGCTTCGAACCGCCGGGTTAAAGACGTCCATCCAAGGCGGTTGTGGCGACCTGGGAATCAACCCGTTCGTCATGGCCGCCAGCGCCTTGCCGACGATGCCGCTGGGATTGGACCAAACCGAAATCATGTATTTGAAATGATTGGTGTGAAGCTCGGCAATCATGCTCGCGGGATCGGGATAGGCTTTCAAATCCCACTCGTAAGCGCCCCAGCCGTGGTTGCCCCAGTATTGCCAGTCCTGCACGATGTAATCCACGGGGATCTGTTTTGAACGAAATTCACTGGCCGCCGCCAGCATTTGCGCCTGGCTGGAATAGCGCTCGCGGCATTGCCAGAAACCATACGCGGCCTTTGGAAACAACGGCGCATCGCCCGTGGCCTGACGATAGCCGGCAATGATTTCGTCGGCAGTCGGGCCGTAGAAAAAATAGTAGTCAATCGCGTCGCCCACTTCGGAGCGAAACGTCGTCGTATCGCCCAGCGGGCGGGCGAAGATTTTCGCGTTTCGTCCGCCGCCGAGCACGGTGACGTCAACGGTGGAATTCGCCGGCAGCGTTGCCTTCGCACTCAAATTGTAGGTCACCCACATATTGGTGATGGCGCAGATGGTTTCGCCATTGATTTGGATGCCGATCAAATTGCGCCGGTCGCCGTCCTTGACAAAAAAAACATAATCGCCGGCGGCGGAAGTGGTGAATGTGCCCGATTTATTGGTCACTGTCACTTGCGTGTCGGCGGGATTGAATTCCGTGAGCGCGGCATTGTTCCAAAGCAAGCCGTAGCCGTAACTCGACACGATCATGGGCAGCGATATCTCAGTATTCAACTGCCGAAGTTGTTGGGGCAGGCCGCGCCAGTTCCAAATCCCTTCCTGAAATTGCCCGAGGCCGTAGATAAATTCGTCGGCGGGACTAATGAAAGTTTGCTCCGGTTTATACGACAATTCGCCGTTCACCGCCGCCGCGGTCATCGTTTTGCCACCGCCGGCGGGTTCACTTAGCAGCCGATTCCCGGAAGCATCATAAAACGCCACCGCTCCGGTCATCTTATTGACTGCGACTTTTAATTTGCGAGTCGTAACGGTCACTTCGCCATTGGCGTCGGCAGCCTTGAAAGAGACTGACTTCCGGGAGTGATTTGTCACGACGAAATCTTGTCCCGCCGGGAGCGTCGCGTTCGGAGAATACACCACGCGCACGATGGCGTCGCTGCAGACCGTCAGTTTCATTTTGCCTGGCGCCATGCTGAACGTCACTCCATCGGAGTCCTTGTGAAAAGACTGGACGGGAATGGAGGCAGCGGACAATGCCGTCACACTGGCGATGAAAACACCGCCGGCCATGCGCTTTTTCCACGCAGATGCGAACTCCTTGAGGAAATTCATATAAAAGTTTATGGCGCGGAGATTTTCACGGCCTTGCCGCTGTAATGAACCATAGCATCCGGTTTCTCCGTGACTGGAATTCCCGCGCCGTGAGCCGCCGCCACCCAGACGACGTTGAACGTGCGTTCCTTCAAAATGCCGGAAAAATTCCCGGAGCGTTTTCCGATTTTCAGAGTGCGCTTGGCGTCGTCCCATGAAATCGGAATCGTGGTGTATTTTCCTTTTTCGTAATCGTAAGTGTCGCCTTCATCCTCGTAGAGGGTGAATTTGCCGTCCGCGCCGCGATAAATGCGCAGCTCAACGGGATCAGCGGGCCTTTCGCTGGAATACTGAAGGAACGGCCCCATCGGAACGATCGAGCCGGGCTTGACGAAGAGCGGCAGGGTTTCCACCGGCGCCGCGGCCTCGACGCGCAGGCCGGCGGGCAAAGTTTCGCCCGTCCAGAAGTCATACCACGGCGCGCCGGTCGCCGGCAGATAGACCGGGTAATTGGTCGCTCCGGCGGTGGTAACGGGCGTCACCATGATCGCCGGTCCAAAAAGGTATTGGTTTCCGATGTTCAGCACTTGCGGGTCCATTGCAAAATCCATGACCAATGGCCGCATGAACGGGCTGCCTTCGGAAGTCACCTGCCAAGCTGTCGAGTAAAGATAAGGCAGGAGACGGTAGCGCAAGTCCAGATAGTTTCGCAGAACCTGCTGGGTGTTTTCCGGAAATCGCCAGAATTCCTTGCCCGGCCTTGTGCCGTAACTGCCATGCACGCGGAACATGGGGCAAAAGGCGCTGAACTGGAACCATCGCGAAAACAGCTCGTCATATTGCGGATTGGCAGGATCGCCATTACCAGCGGAACGATTGCCAAAGAAGCCGCCGGTATCGGTGTTCCAATACGGAATGCCGGACATGGAAAAATTGAGTCCGGCGGGGATTTGATTTTTGAAAACTTCCCAGGTTCCCTGGATGTCGCCCGACCAGATGATGGCGCTGTTGCGTTGCTGGCCGGCGAAAGCGGAGCGCGTAAGGATGACGACGCGTTTCTGATCGGTGGCGGCGCGCTGCCCCTGATAAATGCCCATCGAGTGCATCAGCGGAAAGGCGTTATAAACTTCGTAGCCCGGCCCCATCGGGGTCTTGTAAGTGCGGAATGCCATGCCGCCGATTTCCGGCTCCGGCGCGTCCAACCACCAGCCGTCCACTCCTTTGGCGAAAAGCTGGTCGCGCATCTGCTTCCAATAAGTCTGCCGGCCAACGGCCACGAACGGGTCATACCATTGCCCGTGGCCGGGCGGAAATGCATACGACGTGACTTCCGGAAACATCCCGCCGACGGCGTTGAGCTCCTTGCTGTTCTCGCTTCCCAGATCGAATTTTGCCCAGACGGAGATGAGCGTGTGGTAATGCTCGTCGTGCAATTGCTTGAACATGGTCACCGGATCCGGATAGCGATTGGTGTCAAACAGGTGCGAGCCCCAGGTGTTCGTGCCCGGCGGCCAGTATTGCCAGTCCTGAATGATTCCGTCCACGGGCACTTTGAGATCGCGCAACCTCTTGGCCACGCCGAGCAATTCCTCCTGCGAAGCGTAGCGCTCCTTGCACTGCCAGAAACCTAACTCCCACTCGGGCATCAGCGGGGCATCGCCTGTGAGGTGGCGATAAGCTTTCATCGCAGCATCAATGGTCCCATCGCCGTAGCAGAAATAGTAGTCAACGGCTTTGCCATATTCCGACGACCAGCGCAGGATTTTTTGGCTGGCATTGGTTTCGCCCGACCGACTGGATGAAATGCTTGTCACGGCGGGATTGTCCCAGAGGAGCACGTAACCTTTGCTCGAAGTGATCACCGGAACCCCCACATCTGTGTTCGCTTGCGCGAGCCGGACATTGCCGCCGTTGTTGTAATTCCAGACCCCGCGCTGATGCTGGCCGAGGCCGTAAATGCCTTCGTCCGACGCCGTCTCGAAAGATTGCGCGGCGGAAGTGACCGAAGCGCCTGCCACCGTGGCTGGCGCGATTTCACGACCATCGGCGGTTTCGTGAAGTAAAACGCGATTGGCGGCGTCGAAAAAACTCACCGCGCCGGTCTGTTTGTCAATTTGCACCTTCACGCGCGGCGTCGCCAGGATGAACGCCTGACCATTTTCCTTGCGCGTCAGCTGCACGCTTGCCGGAATGGCGACTACCGAAAGGCTTTTCAAATCCGGCAATTCATTGGTTGCAGTATAAGTGACGCGGACGATCTCCGGCGACCAGAACTGGACGCGGAGCGTGCCGCCATCAACGGCGAAATGTGCTCCGTTGGGCAACTTCTTCGATATGGTAACCGCAGCGCGGGCAGGCATGAGGTTCACGGCCAAAACTCCAGTGATCAGGGCGAAAGACAGATGTTCTTTCATAACAGAATGTTTTGCTTCAGTTTTCTCAATCAACGCCACTTTTGTTCAATCATATTTTGTTGAACTTGACAGCGCACGGCACGGCCGCGCACGGCGCGCAAGGGTGCGATAGCGTGAAACCGGCATGACCAATAATGCGGCGCTAACTCCGGTGAAATAGAGCTAAGCGGTGAACCGCTTCCAAAGGCCGATCTTGCCTTCATTTTAGCGGAGTCAACTCAATGACACAACCGCCGCCCGGTCGCAGCGTGAGATGCACGGTATCGCTGCCTTTGGTGGTTCTTTCCTCGCGCTGCCAGGCGTCGTCGCGGTCCGGTGCGTCGCCCAGTCGGGTCATTTGATACTTGCCGCGGCCGAGAAAATTTAACGGCAGGTCCAGCGTCGTGGCTTCGCCACCATTGATGACGCCAATGAACCACTGCTTTCGGCTGCGGCGGGCGAAGGCGGCGCATTTGCCGATGTCGCTGCCAGGCAGAACAATCGTTTCGTCCCAGACCGATGGAATCGCTCTCATCACGTCCATCGCCGGGTTGTTCAGATAATTCGTGGGATGGTCCGCGTAGCACAGGAACGGCGAGGTGAAAACGATGGCCTGCGCCACTTCGCGCGACCAGGTGAAGCCGCGCAGTTCCTTTGGATTGAAAACCGTCGGCGTGTAATCGCCCGGCCCGATCACGAAACGCGTGAAGGGCAGGATGGTGTCGTGCGACGGTGGCAGGGTGCGATGGTAGCGGAGAATGTGATACTCGTGGCCGCGGATGGATTCGCGGGTCATTTCGTTGGGCCAGGTGCGCTCGCGGCCAACCGGCTTGTTGGCGCCGTGAAAGTCCACCATCAGTTTTCGGGCCGCGGCGTCGCGCAGCGTTTCGTCATACCAATTCACCCAATCCACGCTGGCTTCCGGCTCGAAATCAATTTTCACCCCGGCCACACCCAGGGCGGCCGCATGGTCGAGCGTGTTGGTGCGCCGCGCGGCATTGGGAATTTCGTTGCTGTTGAGCCAGATCCAGATCTTCACGCCTTGCGATTTGGCGTAATCGCAAACCTCGCGCAAACATTCCCAGTTGTCCTTGCCCTCGGTCTTCCAATTTCTCCAACCTTCGTCAACAAGGTAATATTCGAAGCCGAGTTCCTTCGTCCAATCCACCCATTGACGCTGGTCGGCATAGCGTGGATCGCCGCTCGACCACCACTGCCACGAGGAGCGGCCAGGCTGAATCCATTTTGCTTTCGCCAATTCCGGCGGCGCGGCCGGGCAAAGATTGCGAATGAGATCGCTGTTCACCAGCGCGTTGAGATCGCGCGCCAGTAGCGTGACGCGCCACGGCTGAATCACCGCCGTGTCGGTCGTCCAGCCGTTGCCATCTGGCCGGGCATGATAAAATCCGCGCAACGAATGGTCGGCAGTCACCTGAACCCCGAGGTCGCTGTAGTTCAAAAGATTTGCCTCGGTGATGAGCGCGTAGCCGCCGCCGGGCAGGGTGAAGGTCAACGGCAGCGGAATTCTCTTGCCGTCGGACAAATCGTTCAGCGGACTGCTCTGCCAGATGCCTTCGTAACTGCTGAAATCCGGCTGGAACCATGCCATCGGATTGCCGGCCATTTTCCACTCCGTGGATTCGCCGTTGATTTTCCGGCCCGGCTTGGCCGCTAGCCGCGAGCGCAGCGCCACGCCGTCGTTGAAAGCACGCACGTCGAGTTCGTAAGCCTCGCCGCCTGCGCTGCGAACGGCGATGGTGGTTTCGCGGCAACTATTCTGCGCTTCCGAGTGCCCACCGAACATGGAATACGATTCGTTAATTTTGCGCGAAGAAACTTTGCCCAGCTTGGCGTCTGCGCCGAGATCAACGCCGTCGGCGACAATGCCGAAACGTGATTGGCTGACGACCTGGCGGCCATCGAGAACAACCGAATAGCTCAAGCCGCCGTCGTCGGTTACTGTGACGACCATTTTGCCGTCCGGCGATTTGACGGGGATTTCGGCCGCTTTGGCGAATGAAACGGCAAACGCAACCGCGGCACAAAACAGAGTGGCTCTGGTGGTTGATGGGATTATTTTCATGGTGAATTCGCTCGCATTTGCGACGGTTATCGAACAATCAACGCATCCACGGCCACCGGACCGGGACCACGATTGATGATGGCAATAGTGTGTTTACCGGAAGTCAGTCCGCTCACTTCACACGCAGCCTGCTGTGCTTGCCACGAACCGCTGATAGAAAGGTCCGCCGTCGCGCGCGCTTGGCCGTCTACTTGAACTTCGATTTTACCGGCGCCCGGTTCTTTCGGCGCCATAACCGAGACACTGCTGCCGGTGAATGGGCAACTCCAAACATCGCCGGGCGTTTCGCTGGTGGTGAGATCGTTGTTGAAATCCCCGGTGCCCAAATTGCAATGGCGCATCCAGCCGACATACCTTGCGCCGGGATCATCGTCGTTGATCCAGCCTTTGTCGTGCGTGATGCGCAAAACCCGGCAGGCCGATGCCAGCAACTGATTGGTAATTCCCGACAGCGGCTGAACCGCGCCGCCCGGCGTCACGGTCAATCCTTGTTGGCCTTGGACAAATGTCAGCGGAACATCGGAGCCGAGCATTTCGACTTTGGAGACTTTTCCGAGTGTTGCTCCGCCGGCGCGGAGTGCTTTGAGCGTGATCGGGCCGTTCGTCCAATTCATCAGCGCAGCATAAACGTTGCCGTTGTTGCGCGTGTAGCAAATTGAATTTGTATTTTCCTGGCAAACTTCAAACGGCCGCGACGCATAGACCGCTTCGCCGTTGACCTTCAGCCATGCGCCGATGTCTTTGGCGATTTGAATCACCTGGGGATCAAGGTCGCCGCGACCATGCTGGGTGAGGTTGAGCAACATCGTGCCGTTTCGCGAAACGTTCTGCATTAACAGTCCGGTGATTCGTTTTGCGTCCATGTATCGTTGCCCGGCGTTGTAGTGCCAGTCGGCGATGGTGGTTTCGGTCTGAAATGCATAGGCCATGATCTGTGGTTCGATGTCGGCCTCGGTGCTCTGGACGAGAGCGCGGTCCACGATGGGAATCAGTTCGGGGTTGTTTTTGAAGCTGTTGTAACGCCCGCCGATGCACTTGAGGTTGATCACCACATCCATCTTCCCATCGTTCCACTTCAGGGATTTGTTGTAGAAGTTTGCGACGAGCGGCGGAGCGAGCAAACCCAACCCCATCTTAACGCCCAAATCCACAAGCGTGTCGCCCGCAGCCTCGTCGAAATAGACCACGTCGGGATGATATTTTGAAACTGCGTCATCCACTCGCCACATGAATTGGTTGGCGAACGGTGACAGCAAAGGGTCTTCGTTGTTGTGAACCGGCCCGTAAAGGTCCACCGGGTCCATGCCTTCCCACCATTTTCCTTTTCCGTCTCGGATCGTCTGGAGCGCATCGTAAGGCACACCCTTTTTAGGGCCTGTCTTGTCGCTGGTGTAACGCACCGGCATGAATTGGCCCCAAGTCCGGGGTGGCGAGGCATGAAACCCGATGCCAAAACGCATTCCGTGCTGGCGCGCGGCTTTTTCCCAGGTGCCGACAACGTCCACCTTGGGGCCGACATTTACCGAATTCCACGGCTGATATTTCGAATTGAAGTTGTCGAAGTTGTCGTGGTGATTGCCCATCGCCATGAAATAGCGCGCACCCATTTCGACATAAAGATCCATCAACTCGTTGGGCCTCCATCGGTCAATCACCCAATTGTGAGCGATGTCCTTGTAACCGTATTCCGACGGATGACCGAAGTGATTGGTTTGGTATCGGTATTGCCGGTTGCCCTCCTGATACATGCCGCGCGCATACCAGTCTCCATCCTCCGGCATGGATTGCGGGTCCCAATGCGCCCAGGCGCCGAACTTCGCGTCGCGCCACCACTCCGGCGTCTGATAATGCTGGCTGATCTCCTTCCAATCGGGCGAATAAGGGCCGGCCGCCACCGGCAAAGGCGGAAGGTTCCAAATGTCCGGCGGCAAACCGAGATCACCGTCGCCGACAATTATCTTGTCAATGTTCACCGCAACATCGTTCGTCGCCAAGCTGACTGTCAGCGTCGCTTTCGCGGGAATGGGCAAATCAATGATCGCATTGAGAAATGAATTCGTGAACGCGCCTGATGAATGAACGTTTACCTTGCGCGCCGGATCATCGTTGACCGCGACGCTGATGGTGCCAACGTTGGTCGAGGCATAGCGAATCGCCAATTCGTGCGCCGCCGGCAACCGGGTGAATTTGATGCCATCCCCGGAATTGCTCAATTCGACTGAAGATTTTCCAAGAGCGCCGCAGTCATTCACTTTGATCGCCTCGCCGATGCGTTTGGCAGATTCCGCCTCGAAAGTGTGCGTTTCGGCTGCGATGGCCAAACTGACCCCGGAATACAGCAGCATAAATACACCCAAAGCAATACAATATCGGTCTATTCTTGCGATTTTCATAAACATATACTACCGGTATTTATTTGCGCTCCACGTTCCACCCGTCCACCGCGACGGTGGGTGTGGCGCGGGGAGCATCTTCGGGGCGCCAGCAGGCGGTCAGCGTCCGTGTCTCGCCGGGAAGCCAGCAACACGTAGTTGTCGCTCCACGTGGAGGGCAGGATTTGCGCGTCGTTCGGACGGTTGAGAACGCGCAGCCGCACGAAAAAGGCCAGCGAGGCTCCGGGGTTCGTGAGCGTCACGAGGGCTCGACCGTCGGCTCCGTCATGATAAAAGGCGGTTCTCACGTCTAATGTTACAGGCGGCAAGGTCGCGAGTTCAGTGAAATCACCGTGAACCTTGGTCGGCGTGTAATACCACTTGCTCTGGGTCCAGTCGAGCACGTCCTCGACGGTCGAAAGCGAATCGAAATTGTCCGTGATTCGTGTGGTCGTTCCTCATGCCGTTGGAGTGGCGTTCATGGCCGCTCGTTCCTCGTATTCCTGTAAGCTTGGGATTTTCATCAATGCGTGTCTGGCGTAGGCCCGATGCACCTCCCTGCTGTTATGCCCCAGAGCCTCCTGCGCGAATCGTTCCGGATACCCGGCCACCTTCGCCCCTTCCGCCCACTCGTAGCGGTAGCTGTGCAACGTCACGCACTTAATCCCATGCTGCCGACACTGGGGCCGAAACTCCGTCGCCCCGTCGTTGGCCCGCACGCTCGCCAGATACGGAAACAGCGGCCCTTCGCCCGGCAGGTCACTCCGTCGCCGGAGAAGCGAGGCATCGTTCGGCAGCGTGTGCGCCAAAAGTAGAAAGCACCACGCCCAGCAGCGCGGCAGATAGGAATGCGAGAATTCATTTTATGTCAGAGCGGATCGTTTCACTATTTCAATTGAAGTTCGTAAATGTTGACGCTGAACCGCGGAAGAGTGAGTGGATCGGGAATTGTATCAACGGGAAGACTGCTGATACTTGGGTTTTGGCCGTTTGCTTCTTCGGACGCGAGTCGCCACAGTGTGCCTTTGCCGGACAGAGCGGCACCGGAGATGTTGAGCGTGAGCAGTTGCTCAACATCGGTGGGATTCAGGACGGCCACCGTGAGAGTGTGACGATCACCGGCCCAAGCGGCGACGACATCCACCGGAAAGGTGTCGCTGCCGGCGTTGATCACAGGTTGCTCGCCGCCTGGCGGATCGGTGGGTTTGGGTGGGGGTGAATTGCCGGAAACCTCGACCGGAATCACGCCGAAATGGTCGCGGTAGATTTTGAAAACAAGCCCGTTGGCATTCAGCGTGACGTTTGTGCCGTCACGGGCAAGAAGTGAAGTGGCAAAGGTGTAAGCCGCCATTTGGAAGATGTCCGAATGCCGGAACATTTCATGAAAAACCCAGGCGTAGGAAGGATACACCGGATAACTGACACCGCCGCCGCGGCTGCTGTAGGCCCATTCATCAATATTCAGCGGTTTGGAATGGGCGGCGAGTTGGGGCAGCAATTTTTCGTATTCCTTGTATTCCTCGTATTTGATGCGGATGTGGTTGGCCGGGCGGCGCATCCAGTCCGTAATGGGCTCGTTGGGATCATTCGGCACCTGGCGGCCTTCGGCGAGGCTGAAGTGTGTGTTGCCGTAGTTATAGAAGTGCTCGCTGATGAGATCAATATTGTTGAAACAGTTTGCCAGCAGTCCGCCAGTCCAATCAGCCGGTGAGAGGTAAGGCGGAACCAAGTTGGTGCCTAGGTTCAGCGATTCCTTGGAACCGGTCATCGTGTCCGGCATGGCACCGCTGGCGATCAGTTTAATGGTCGGGTCCACTTGCTTCATGGCCCTGGCAAACTGGTTGTGCTTATACTCAAACTGATTGAGCCTCATGGCACCATACTGGTAACTGAATCCCCACGCTTCGTTGCCGATACCCCAGAACTTCACGTGATACGGTTCGGGATGGCCGTTGCTGGCGCGCAACTTGCCCATCGGCGTGGAGACGGAGCCGTTGGCGTATTCGACATATTGAGCGGCGGACCACTCGTCGCCGGTGCCGGCGTTGAGCGTGATATAAGGTTCGACATCGAGGAGTTTGCACATGGTCATGAATTCATCAGTGCCAATGTCGTTGGGTTGGAGTGCCCGCCAGACCGGGTCATAGACCGACAGACGTTTGTCCGGGTCGCCAATAGCATAACGCCATTCGTGGGCGGAGACAAAGTTACCGCCAGGGAAACGATAAACACCCGAATGAAGGCTCTTGAGCGCAGCAATGGCATCCGGGCGGAAGCCGTTGAGATTGTCGGCGGGCATGAGCGAAACCGCGCCGACATGGAACGAGCCGGTGCCGGTGGCGCTGATCTCAAATTGAGCGGTGCCGGAGTTTTCAGCTTTGAAGGAGAAAGTGAATTTCTTGTAGTGCCTGCCCAATTTGCCGAGTCGGATGGTTTGCCGCGAGGCGTCGGCATTGGTGCCCCGGACGATGCTGACCGAAACCTTGGCGCTGGAATCGCCCGCCAATTGAATGCGGCCATCATAGGCTACGCCCTTGGCGAAGTTGACTCCAGTCTGATGTATGCCGCGAGGCTCGGAGCCTGCGAGTTTGATCAAAGGTGTGTGATCACCGACGAAAGGATTATTGGTGTCCATGACGACGGAATCAACCGGACCGGTGGAGTTCCACCGTCCGGGTCCGACGCCGCGTCTGTTGCCTCCGCCGAAGCCGCCTCCGCGTTGGCCAAAGTCGGAACTGACTGCGGGCGCAGGCCCAACAGCGTAATAGAATTTGCGGTCATCGAGCATTTCGCTCCAGAGACTGCTATAAATGAGGCTGCCGATGTGTTCGAGAAACTGGCCGTAAACATAAGGAGAAATCGGCGGGCCGGTTTTCGAGGCATCAATGGTAGCGGCCACGGGCTGGCCGGGAACAGCCGTTTGGGCTCCGGAGGCGAGTGCGGTGAGAACGATGAGGATGAGCGCGCTTTTAAACATATTGATCCTTGAGTTTTATTTGACGGTGAATGCCATATACGAGTGTGGTGGCACGGTGAATGTAAAGGCGGTGCGCGGCGGGGCTGCCGGACCACGACCGCGAAAGCCGCCACCAAACCCGCCAAATCCGCGTCCGGTAGCTGGAGCGGGTAGAATTTCTTTGCCGGTGAGCAAATCCTGAATCTGCGCTGCGTTGCCCGCAATCGAAACGGTCACCGTCGCTTCCGCGGGCAGATAGTTTTGGACGATGAACGTGCTGTTGTCGTAACGGAACAAGGCGACTTGGGCAGGCGCGTTATCGATGCGAATGGGTTCAGCCGAACCTAATGCGGCGCGAATAACCGAAAGCACCGTGGACGGGAAGGCATAAAGGTCTGCGGGATCATTGGGGATGTTGAGGACGTAGAATTTGCCTTTGGAATAATCACCGGAGAGGAGGACCGGATAAGTTGTGCCGCCGGGTGAAATGCCCAAGGTGTCGCCCCACGCGTCGTGAGTCAGGATGTTGAAATACTTTATTTCGGGAATGAAGATGTCACGGGAAGCCTCGAATGAGTCAGCAGCCAGAGGAGCGTTGGTCTGGGAAGCGCCGGCACCACGGCCAAAACCGCGTCCGCTTCGAAATGGTGCGCCGGGTCCGCCCGCGAAGGTAAACCGCCGCACTGGGACGGTCGCGCCAGTGGCTTCGATTTCGCAGATGTCTTCAACGCCTTTGCCTTTCATGGCACGCAGGAAGCCGGAGGTGACGCAGACCGATTTGCCGGCTCTGAGTTGGGCTTTGATTTTTTCAACGATATTGAGGTCGAACTTGGCCTGCTCCGTCAGCAGGACCATGTCGGCATCGGTGGGAAATTGCGGAAAGATGTCCATCGGCAGGCCGATCATGCCGAGATAATCATGAAGGAACTCTTCCCCGGTGGCGTGATAGGGCGTGTAGGTTTTTATCCCGACGGGCTTGCCGACATGGGCGAGCACCTTGTCAGCTTGGCCAAGCGTATAGGCGGCGATGTCGGCGAAGGTGAGATCTTCATCGGGACCGATGGTTTTCTGGGCTTCAGCGAGGTTGAGGCTGGTGGGTTGGTCGGCCCAGGTGCGATTGGCGCCGAACCGGATGGCGCCGAGCATTCCCGAGTAGTTGAAGCAGCACATTTCCGGGCAGCGCGAAAAGACAGTATCCAAGAGTTGCTCGGAATAGCGGTCAATCGGGTTGGCGCCGCCCTGGTCCACCCAGCCGCCTTTGTTAACGCCGGGCTTGAGATTATCCATGTGGCGGGCGGCCATTTCGACGGCTTTTTTTGCAAACGCACGGTTTTCCGGATCGGCATAGTCGAAACCTTGATAGCCATTGGCTTCGCTGACGCTGTAAGCCAAGCCGCCGCAGACCTGCACGCCCTGGTCCTGGTAGAATTTCTTGAGCTTTTCAAGGCCGGCTTCGTCCACGAGCGTGTGGTTGCGCATAACCTCGATATATATTTTGTCGATCTTGAGGTTGCGCGTCAGGTTGGACCAGGACTCGGCGGGATCAAGATCGCCGTCTATCAACCGTTGCACCGTTCCTTGTGTCGCGTAGGTGGAGACAATGAAACTTTTGTAATGGCCTTGGGCTTGGGCGGAGACGGCCAATATGCCGAATGCCAGAAGAACGGCCAGCGTTTGTATGTTTTTTTTCATGGGGTTATCATGGTGCAATCTTTGTTCCAGAGACTTCCAGTTCCGCCAGTGCCGCAGATTGTTCAAGTGGGGATTCGGCTATAATTACTCGCATGAAGCGTCCAGGAATGGCATCTCCTTGCACGAGGTCCGTGCGGTTTGCACTGGTGTTTGACGTATGCGTTTGGTCCGCGAGCAATTTCCAATTTGTTTCACCGTCGTTAGAAATCTCGATTTTATAACGCCAGTTGCCCGGACGCGGGAACATCAACCGGGTTTTGCTGACGGTCACCATGCGTTCCAAATCCACTTGGAACCACGCGTTGGTGTCGCCAGCGGCGGCCTGCCAGAAAGTCGAGGGATTCCCGTCGTTGGCGAGGCGTGCGCTGTGGCCGGACGTTTCACTGCTGGCTCGGGTCGGACCGTTCATTCCCAGAGTGATCAGCGAACCGCCCGTTGGGGTCGCGGTGTAACGCACATACGGGCGCGACCTTACGGCCGGTGTTTTGCCGGCGATGAATTCAGGTTCGCCGCGCGAAGTGATTTGGATCGTCGCATCTTTCAAGCCAGGCGAAGTTGCACGAATCACCGTCTTGCCCGCGTAGTAGGAGCGAAACTCCATGGCCGCCGCGCCGTCGCGAATGGCAATGTCCGAATCCGGCGCAAACGTGATACTCCGTCCGGTGGGAAATTCGCCGGGGCCAGATGCGATGGCGAGGGTCACGGGAGGACAATCATTGATCGCATTGCCATCTTTGTCCACGACAATGACTATGATTTGCGCGTCATCCGTGCCATCAACCGAATTCAGCGTTGTCTTGTCTGCGGTGAGCTTCAGCGCGACGGCAACGCCGTTGCTCGGCCAGGCCGGTGGTGGGATGTGCAAATATTCATTGCGATACCAATACCATTGCCGTTTCGGCAGTCGAAAATAGTCCACCAGTCCCATCGCGCCAAATCGGCGACCCGCGAGACTCCCGTGATCGAAGCCGCACCAAATCAATTCGCCGCTGCGCCAAGGCAGGCGCCAAGAACCGACGATGTTTCGGTTCGCACCGGGCGTGCTCGGCAAATCGCCCCAGCCCGGCTCGTATTTGCCCGGACGATCCGCAATGGTGGAACCATATTCGGTGACAACACTCGGAATTCCGGGATTTACAAACAAACGTGCGCCATCGCCGTTGTAACCGGCCACATCGCCGAGTTTGTCAATATCGCCGCGTTGGCAGCCGCCGATGCCCGCCGGACGCGTCGGATCCAGTTCATGCGAGTAAGCGACCAGTTCTTTCAAGAAGTTCCGCACCTTCGGCAGAACGGACCGGTCGCTGAAAAACACTTCGTTGTCCATGCTCCAGACGATGATGCTCGGATGATTGCGATTGATGCGGATCATGTCGCGCAGGCTGGCTTTCACGCTGGCTTCAAAATCGGCGTCGTCCGCCGCGTTCGTGGGATACGCGCTCGAAGCCCACGGGCTTCTGAATCCGCCAGTGCCCCAGAGACAATTTTCCGACCAGAACAAACATCCAATCTGGTCGCACGCCGCCGCAAAGGCCGGCGCATGCGGATAATGCGAGCCGCGGATGAAATCAAAACCGGCATCTTTCATTAACTGCACATCACGAAAAAATCCGCTGTCCGCCACCGCGTCGCCCCAACCAGCGTGATCCTGATGAACGTTTGCACCTTTGAAATAATAATGCCCGCCGTTCAGAAAAAATCCCTGGTCGGCGGTGAACTTGAACCAGCGGAAGCCGAGCGGCGACGTGTAATCATCCACCGGCGTGCCGCCAACCAGAACGACCGTCTTCATTGAATACAAATTCGGATGTTCCGGCGACCAGAGTTTCGGATTCGGAATCGGCGGGCTGGTCTGGTCGAAAACATTCGTTGCATTCGCAGAGATGGTCTGTGTGGATTCCATTTGCGCGACGGTTTTCCCCTTCGCGTCCACCACACTGGTTTTCACCGTGACCAATTTCGTCGCACCGGAGTCATTCATCACTTCGGTTTTTACATTCACTATGCCGGATTCCTTGGACACCTGCGGTGTGGTGACAAACGTGCCATACCAGGCGACGTGCAGCGGCGCGGTGACGACGAGACGCACGTCGCGATAAATGCCGCCAGAGAAGGTGTGTTCGCCCGCGCGCGGCGCGAGCCGGGCGTCCCAAATATTATTTACGCGCACGGCCACGACGTTGTCGCCGGACTTCACCGCATCAGTGATGTCGAGGTTGAAACCAGAGTAGCCGCCCTTGTGCTCGCCGACGCGCTGGCCGTTCACGAACACTTCCGCGGCCTGAAACACACCATCGAATTCAAGATTCACCCGCTTGTTCAACCAAGACTTCGGCACGTCGAAATGCTTCCGATACCAGCCGTAACCGACGTAAAATCTGTCCGCCCCGAAATACGGCATCGAAAATGAATGTGGAAGGTTTGCATCATCCCACTTTGCATCGTCAAACGCCGCTGCCACCGCATTGGTGTCATCGCCGAGCCGAAACTTCCACTCACGATTGAAGTTGCTGGTCTGTCGAAGATCGGCAGCGGACGAAGCACTCATCGAACAAACGACTACGGCAAGCAACAACACACGTTTCGCCCCGAGGTTCGCGATCGTTTTTCCAGTTGAAAAAGGAAGTTTATTGAAAAGTAACTCCATATCTACCTGATGTCGTCGTGACGAAAACTTTCCGGCGGCCCGAAGTATGATGAAGGCAACGGCGCGCCGTGGATGACGACCTTCATCACCACCACGGTCGGATCCACCATGTGAATTTTCAGTGTGTGTTTGCCGGGGGTTCTAACGGTTTGCTTGTAGTGCATGACCCGGGTGTTGTTCCGGGTGTTTTCATTATAGTTCCGGCCCAGAAAGTCCTCGTCCTTGTAGGTGGCCGAGGAAAAGGCGTTGATGACCTGCGGAGGCTGATCATCAACGGACAGGGCGAGGCCGAGGCCCCGGGTGGGAATCACATCCATGGTCGGACTCGTAATCACGTCCACGTTATATGTTCCCGCGCGGGCAAAATAAACCGGATACTCCAGACGCGGTGCCGGGTTGGGCGGTTGAAGGGTGTCGGCGGTCACGGGGAAGACTTCCATCGCGGCAGGGACGCGACCGTAGTCGGGCAATTTTTCCCAGCGCACTTTGCCAACAGGGATGTTCGCCGCGGCATCCGCAGCAAGGAATGAAATCGGCCCGACCAAACCGCCAAAACACCCCTGTGCCTCGCGCGCCTGCTCGGTGGTGGCCTTGTTGGCTGTCAATCTAACGGTCACAGGGGTGTTGGTGCCGCCGCTGATGGTAACCGCGCCTTGCGTTTGGCCAACGGGAGCCTTGCTCCAGTCAACGTCCACCCAAATGCGGCGGTCGTCCCCGACGCCGGGTGCCTTGTCTTCCTTGAGAACAATCCACGGCTGATCGGCAGCAGTCTTGAATTCAATGGGTTTGCTGCCGCGCGCAAAAACATCCACATACGAACGCTGCGGATTCAACGAATCAAACGCGGGCAAGGTCGGTTCGCCGCTGCCGCCCGGCCAAGCCGAAGTCGAGCCGTCCACCGCCACACCAAGGTCGGACGTATCGGGCAGGGTGATTTCGGTGACTCTGGGCATGATGTTCCGGTTCGGCGGACCCCAGCTTGTGTAGCCGATGTGGGGCTGGTCCATCATGTGGAGCCATTTTCCACCGGCCAGCACATTGTTGTAATAATCGCTGAGGTCCTGATCCTTCTTGAACAAAGCCCGCACGCGCGCGGCCTGGGCATTGGCGCTGGCGCGGCCTTGCCTGGCGAAGAGCGCGTTGCGTCCGGCGGCGATGAAGAGATCAACGAGATTTCCACACGCCAACGTCGGATGCAGCACCAGTTCGTAATAGGCGTCCTTTTGCTCCGGCGGCAGCACATCGCTCAATTTCTGCGCCCTGGTCATGATGTCATTCCAACCCTCGGAAAAACGCTCGGCCTCGCGATAATTGACCAGACTGAAAATGGTCGGATTGAGCAGGTCCGGTTTGCGAATGCCATTGTATTTGGCGTATTTGGAAACGATGTCGGCAATTTCATCCGCGTGTTCGGGACCAAACTCGCGCTCGGCCCAGCGACGTTGATAATCGGCAACGACATCCTTGGTCATCGCCGCCGGGTTCCAGCCCATGCGGACGATAAACTCCAGCGGAATTTCGAGCGGCTTGAGATCGCCCACGTTGACCAGCCAGATGCGGGTCGCGCCGTATTCGATGGCGAGGTTCATTTGTTCCTGAGCTTTTGGCAGCGGGTTGCTGTTGAGCCATTGATACGAAAAAGGTCCGCCGTGCATGTCCATGTGGAAATAAATCCCGGCACCGCCGCTTCGCTTCCGTTCCTCGGGCGTGGGCAGACGGCGGAGGTCGCCGACGTTGTCATCACAGAATAACAGTGCGACGTCATCCGGCACCTTCAAGCCGGCGTCGTAATACTGTTGCACCTCCGTGAAGAGTGCCCAGAGCTGTGGGATTTTCGTCACGTCCGGGTTCATGTGTTCGGCCAGAATCTGGCGCTGGTCGGTGATGATTTTTTCGAGCAGCTTCTTGTTCGCCTCCAGGCCGCCGGCATCAGGCATGGCCACATCGCCATCCCCGCGCATGCCCACGGTGACGATGCTTTCGTAGTTCTTGTTCCGTTCAATGCCGTCGGTCCAAAACTTTTTGAGCCCCGCTTCGTTGGTGAGGTAGTTCCATTGGCCGTTGCCGTATTGGTTATGACTTTTCGTCCATTCCTTCTGGGCGCGGATCATGGGCTCATGATGCGAAGTGCCCATGATGATGCCGTATTGGTCGGCAAGCACGGGGTCATTCGTGTCGTCCTCGTTGAAGGCGTTGTTCCACATGGCGGGCCAGAGATAGTTGGCGCGGATGCGCAGCAGCAATTCGAACATGTTCGTATAGACCCCGCGATTGGCGCCGCCGAATTTGGCCGTCGTCCAACCGGAAAACGCGGGCGCCTCATCGTTGATGAAAATGCCGCGGTATTTAACCACTGGCGGACCCTGGACATACGTCCCGGCCTTGATGAAAAGATTTTCGTGGCGCTTGGCCGGAACATCCGCCCACCAATACCACGGTGATACGCCGATTTGCTCGGAGATTTCGTAAATGCCGTAAATCGTGCCGCGCTTGTCGCTGCCGGCGATGACCAGCGCCTGATCCACATCGGGAAGCGGATTGGCAACCGTAGTGATGATGAACGATTCCCATTTGCCGGAGATGGCGTCGGCATTGAGCTTGCCGGATTTGACCAAGCCATCGAGCAACGGGCTTTTGCCCAAGGTCCCAATGATCACGACGGACTTTCCTTCTGGAATGCCATTGGTGGACAGCGCCGGCTTGATGCCGGTGACATGCTCAACGTCAGCCTGCAAGTCCGCGCCCGCGCGCCACACACCGGCCCAGTCTGATTGATCAAGAAAAATAGGCGCGGCCTGCTGGTTGTGCGCCAGCGGAAAACTGCCGGGGCTTTCTGTTTCGGAAATGATGTCGGTTTGAAGCCCAAGACTCGGCGTTGCACTAACGGGGACAACGGCCGTCATCAAGACGATGGCCGAAATTCCAACCGCTATCGCTGTCGTTGCTTCTTTCAAAAGCGATTTTCTATTTGCTCGTTTTTCTTTCGCGTGGCAGCAGCTCATTCGACTGCTTTCCATTTGAAGCACACGCCACCCTTGCGGGCTGGAGTCGGGCCGGTGGCCGTCGCCGTGACTGGTCCCGGTTCACTCGGTTTGGTGGCCAGATAACGGTGATTGACCAGCGACATGAATGCCGTGTCGCCACGCATCAGATTGATCCATTGGAACGACTCTGCGTCTCCGGGCTTTTTGCCCGTGAGGTCCTTCAACGTGACTCCATCTTCTGAAGCGGAAACAAATCGTCCGTTGGCAGTTTTCAGTGCCACGCGGCCCAAATCAAGATCAACCACCTGGAATTGCGTGTCCTGCGCGGCGGCATTTGTCGAGTTGATCAAAACGTTGTTTTGCGTGTCGGCGGCCAGAAAACTCCCGTCGGTGCCGCTGGCCAGCGCGATGGTCTTGCCCATCGGTATCTCCCGCTCAATGCCGCGGGCGCGCGGTTCAACCACGGTGTAGTTGTCAAAGTCGGCATAGCCGCCGGCCTGGCCGGACGTGCTGTAGTTGAACAGGGCAGGACGAACGCCCTGGAAGGTCGTCAACTGGAAAGTCGTGGTGAATGGATTGCCCAATGGCGTGAATTCCTTGCCATCGGCGCTCCAACTGAAGATGGCTTGATCAATGTCAAAGTCGCAGTGAACGCGCAACCAAAGATGACTTGGAGGATTCGTTGAACCTATGGCAGTCATATTATTGGTTGGGGCAGCGGCTCCGCCACGGCGCCCGCCGCCGCCTGTGCCCTCGACCATTTGCAGCGTCGTGCCTTCGGCAGACCTGACCACACCAATCCAAGCATAGGGAGTGCTCAACAGCGCCAAACCCGCGTTGTCGCCGGTGACGAGACCCGCCGTGTCCAGTTCAACCGTCATGATGGACTCGGGGCCCGGTGGCCGCTGACAGAGGCTGTTGCGGGCGTTGTAGAAGTTTGCTGCCAGCAATGAATGCAGACGCAGCACGCCGGGGTTTTCAGTCAGCGACCATTTGGAATCATCCTCGAAGTGATTCCACTGCCAGTGTGGATTCAATTTGCCGCTGTCAAAGTTGTCGTCGGGGACGTAAGTCGGCGCGGGTTCCCGGGTATAACCGGTGTTGGGCTTGATCCACGTATTGGGTGCCTTGCGCAAATTGCCCGGCAGGCCGATCAGCGGGAAGCCGTTGTCCCAAGTGACGGGAACCAATGAAACCATGCGGCCGGCACTGCCGTGGTCTGACATGATGGTGCACCACCATTCACCCGACGGAGTATCGCACATGCCACCTTGATGCAGCCAGAGTCCGCGGTCATTAGGCCGGGCGCGATCGGGCGCCACGGTGGTCACGCCCAGTGACTCGCCCTCGACCATGGTAGTGACCTCCCACGAGCCATCTATCGAATCAGCCCGGGCAACCATCTGATTCACTGTTCCGCCGGGAATGGCGGAAATATCGTAATATTTGCCGTTGATTTTGTAGAGGTGGTGGCCTTCGCCCATCCTTGGGCTGCCCGGCTGGACGACGAGTTGATGTTTTGGAGCGTTGGTGTCAAAGGACATCAGGTCTGGCGCAATCTCTTCAATCGGATAGGTGGTGGCCCCATTCGTGCCGCGGTTGCCAGCGCTGGAGATGATGAAGATTTTGTTGAGCTCGTCATCGAAGAGGACCGACATATCGTGCCTTCCGGGCAGTTGGTTGCGCTCCCAAGGCCCAGTGATTGATTTGGAGCGGAAAACCTGAAGGCCAGCGCCGTTGATGTTACACAAAATATAAAACATCCCGTTGTGATAACGAATACAGGGCGCCCAGATGCCCC
>Ga0265337_1000136_pt1 | contig 37039 bp, 40 predicted proteins | sample 42122metaG_FD_192441 | JGI IMG/M metagenome (GOLD analysis project Ga0265337, IMG submission 192441) | Rhizosphere microbial communities from Carex aquatilis grown in University of Washington, Seatle, WA, United States - 4-21-22 metaG | ecosystem: Host-associated > Plants > Roots > Rhizosphere >... | reverse complement strand
TCGATCCTGCACCCGTACCGCACCGAGATCCCCGTTTACCTCGGCGCCGAGGGGCCGAAGAACGTGGCCCTGGCCGCCGAGATCGCCGACGGCTGGCTGCCCATGTTCTTCTCCCCGGCGATGAACGACTTCTACGCCGCGGCGCTCACTGAGGGCTTCGGCCGCCTGGGCGCGCGCCGCTCGGCCGCGACGTTCGACGTGGTCGGCGGCCCGCTCGGCATCGTGGTCGACGACGACGTCGAACGGGCCGCCGACCGGCTGCGGCCCTCGCTCGCGCTTTACATCGGCGGCATGGGCGCCCGCGGCATGAACTTCCACTACGAGGTCTTCGCCCGGATGGGCTACGAGAAGGAGGCCGCGGCCATCCAGGATCGCTACCTGGCCGGGGACAGGAAAGGCGCGGTCGCCGCGGTCCCGACGGCGCTGGTGGAGGACGTGGCGCTGGTCGGCCCCTGGGCCAAGATCGCCGACGAGGTCCAGCGCTGGCGGGAGACCGTGCTCACGACGTTCCTGGCCAGCTGCGACCTGCGCCTGCTCGAAAAGGTCGCGGAGCTCCTCTAACCCGCAGATCCGTCAGCCGGGGGCCCCGGGCTCACCTCCGCGCCCGTCACCAAAAGCCGCACTCGCCCCACTCGCCCCACTCGCCCCGCGCCTGTCCCCCCACGCGCCACACCCGTTTCCGGTTCCGTCAGCGCCGAGAGTTAGCCACCGCATAGGTGTCTAACTCTCGGCGCTGAGCCCCATGCCTGCGGGTTCCGTGGTCGCGATGAGGTCACCGAGGCGGCGCAACTGCTCGGTGGCGCCGCCGAGGGTGAACTCGGCCCGCTTGGCCGCGGTGAAGTACCGGTGCAGCACGTACGACGCGTCGATACCCGTCCCGCCGTGCACGTGGACGGCGGTGTGCGCGACCCGGTGGCCCGCGTCCGCGGCCCAGAACTTGGCGGTGGCGACCGCGGCGGCCGTCTCGGCGTCGTCCTGCGGGCGGGTGGCGAGCAGCCAGGCGGCCTGCCACATCGTGAGCCAGACCGCCTCGACGTCGATGTAGGCGTCGGCCAGGCGCTGGGCCACCGCCTGGAACGACCCGATGGGCCGCCCGAACTGCTCACGGTGGCGCGCGTATTCCGCGGTCAGCTCGAGCGCCCGCCCGACCACGCCCGCCTGCATCGCGCAGAGCCCGACGGTGCCCCGCGCGGCCAGCCAGCTCGCCACGTCCCCGCGTCGGCCCGGTGCGCCGAGCACCCGGCTGTCGTCCACGTGGACACCGTCGAGCACGAGGCGGCCGGCGTCCGCGCCCTCCGCGCCGTTCACGGTGTCCGTCAGCTCCTGCGGCGCGATGCCGACCCCGTGATCTGACGGCTCGACGAGGAACACAAGCACCTCGCCGGCCGGCCCTGCGGTCACGGTCGCCGGGACGAGCACCAGTCCGGCGCGCGGCAGGGCGGGCACCGCCGTCTTCACGCCCGACAGCCGCCACCCGCCCGCGCTGCCGCCCGCGGGCTCGGCGCGCGTCGACGGCGACGCCGGATCGACGCCGTCCTCCTCCGCCAGCGCGGCGGTGAGGACCACCGAGCCGTCCCCCGCCGGAACGGCCCACCGGCGCTGCTGGTCCGCGGTGCCGAACGCGGCGATCGCGCCCGCGCCGAGCACCAGCGACGAAAGGTAAGGCACCGGCGACACGGCCCGGCCGGCCTCCGCGAGCACCGAGCACTGCTCGAGAAAGCCCAGGCCCGCACCGCCAAGCGGCTCGGGCAGCCCGGCGGCGAGCACGCCGGCCGCGGCGAGGTCGGCCCACTGCCGCTCCGCCCCGCCCCGCCCGCCCGCCCCGTCCTGCTCGGCGAGGATCTTCCTCGCGAGCCCCGCGATCTCGGTCTGCGACTCGGTAAGCGAGAAGTCCATGACGGCCCTCCTGGAACTGAAAGGTCAACGGCGGGCGGCGGGCAGCCCGAGCCCGGCCGCCGCGATGATGTCGCGCTGCACCTCGTTCGTCCCGCCGCCGAACGTCAAGATCAGCGCGGCGCGGTGCTGGCGCTCGATCCGCCCGGCCAGTGCTTCACCGGGAGAACCGGAACGCACTAGTGCCGCGGCGCCAAGCACCTCCATCAGCAGCCGGTACGCCTCCACGGCGAACTCCGTGCCGTATACCTTCGTGGCCGACGCCGCGGCCGGCCCGATTGCCGCGTGGCCGGCGGAACCGCCGCCTTCGGTGGCCGACGAGGCGATGCGCCAGTTCATGAGCTTGAGGAACTCCGCCTTGGCGTGCACCCGGGCCAGGTTGAGCCGGACCCACTCGGCGTCGATGACCCGCCGCCCGTCGGCCAGCTTCGCGTCCCGCGCCCATTCCCGCACCGAAGCGAGCGCGGAGAGCACCGGCGCCGCCGAGGTGAGCGCCACCCGCTCGTGGTTGAGCTGGTTGGTGATCAGCGGCCAGCCCTGATTTTCCGCGCCGACGAGGGCGGAGGCCGGCACGCGCACCGCGCGGTAGTACGTGGCGCTGGTCACCACTCCCGCCATCGTCCGCACCGGCGTCCAGGAAAAGCCCACGGCCGACGTCGGCACGATGATGATCGACAGGCCCTTGTGCCGGGGCGCGGCCGGATCGGTCCGGCAGGCGAGCCACACGTAGTCGGCGTAATGGATCAGGCTCGTCCACATCTTCTGGCCGTCGATCACGTACTCCTCCCCGTCGCGCGTCGCGGTCGTCCGCAGCGACGCCAGATCGGTGCCGGCCTCCGGCTCGGAGTAGCCGATGGAGAAGTGGACCTTGCCCGCGGCGATCTTCGGCAGGTAGAACGACTTCTGCGCGGGCGTGCCGAACCGCATGATCGTCGGTCCCACGGTGTTGATGGTCAGGAACGGCACCGGCACCCGCGCGATCGCGGCCTCGTCGGTGAAGATGAGCTGGTCGAGCATGGTGCCGCCGCGCCCGCCGTACTCTTGCGGCCAGCCCAGGGCCAGCCAGCCGTCCGCGCCGAGCTGGCGCACCACCGCGCGGTAGGCGTCGCCCTTCCCGTAGTCGCCCTCGGCCGAGTCGGACAGCCCGGCGCGCACCTCGTCCGTCATCAGCCGCCCGAAGTAGTCGCGCAGCTCCCGTCGCAGCCGCTCCTGCTCGGGGGTGAAGGCAATCCGCATCCGCTCTCCAAGTAAAGCTAGAACGTGTTCTATTACCTTACACCGGGCGGCCGCGGCTGGTTAGCGCACCGAGCAAGCGCTTGATAGCCTCACGAGGTGAAGGAGTCCCAGGACCGCCGGGCCGGCATTCTCGCGTGCGCCGCGGAACTGTTCGCGCGCAGGGGCGTCGGCGTGACCACGGTCCGCGAGATCGCGGACGGCGCCGGCCTGCTTTCCGGGAGCCTGTACCACCACTTCGACTCCAAGGACGCGATCGTCGCGGAGATCCTGACCCGCTACCTGGCCGCGATCCAGGACCGCTATGCCGCCGTCGTCGCTAGCGGGAAGGCCCCCGCCGACAGCCTGCACGACCTCGTGCTCGCCTCGCTGCAGGTGGCGAGCGAGCAGCCCGGCGCCACTACCATCTACCAGAACGAACGGCCCTACCTCCGCGAACGAGAGCGCTTCGCCGACGTGCTGGCCGGCGCGGCCGACATACAGCGCACCTGGCTGCTGGTTATCGAGAAGGGCGTCGCCGACGGCAGCTTCCGCGGCGACATCGCCCCGCGGGTGTTCTACCGCCTGATCCGCGACGCGGTCTGGCTGTCCGCCCGCTGGCACCACCCGGCCGGCGACTACCCGACCAGCCAGCTGGCGCAGGACATCACCGCCGTGTTCCTGGACGGCTTCTCCGCCCGCCGCTAGCAGCGGTCCGAGCACCGCCGACGTGGTGACGTGCAGCCTGACCAGGCCGTTCGGCCAGCCCGGCGAAACCAGACCGTGATCCTAAGATCCGGTTAACGAAGGCTCCCGGCGCAGGTCACTAGATAGCGTTTCTTCGGCATTCCACTCATGTCATGCAAAAGTGCGCGGAAGTTGGAGGAGACGGGAGTGAGCTCGCTTTTCGGCAGGATCCCTCAGCGATCGCGGCGGCGGGCGCGATCGACGAACGAAGCCCCGGCCGAGAGGCGGGCCTCCCTTTGCCTCCGTTGGGTGACCCGGCTGGGGCAGGTCGGCGGAGGTTGGGCGCGGACGGTCGCCGGATGCAGGATAACCCGCGGCGCGCACGTTGTGCCAGCTTGACCGCCGCGCGGAAGCTGCCTGGGTAGTTCCTCACGCTGTTCGGCTGGGCCGCGATGCTGCCTTATCCGCTGATCGCTATCCCGGCCATCTACCGCCATGGATTCTGGCTCGGCACGAGCCATGCGCTGGCCGTGTGCCGCCTCCAAAGATTTTGCATAACCGCGAAAGATTGCATCCATCGGCAATTTTTTGTACGTTACTGCCTGTGCCGGATGAACAGCTAGGGCTGCGGGAGCGCAAGCGGCTCGCGACCCGGGCGGCGCTTGGCCAGGCGGCTTGGCGGCTGACCATTGAACTCGGCTATGAGCGGGCCCGCGTCGAGGACATCGCAGCCGCCGCGGGCGTATCCGCCCGGACGTTCAACAACTACTTCTCCAGCAAGGGGGAGGCGCTGCTGTCGGTCGGCGAGGACCGCGGAGCGCGGATGGTGGCCGCGTTGCGGGACCGGCCGGAAGGCGAGCCGCTGTGGGAGGCGCTGGCGCACGCCCTGTCAGGGCAGTTCGCCGGCACTGGCGAGGTGCCCCGGGCGTACGCCCGTTCGATCAGGTTCCCCCCGGAGCTCTCAGCGGCGCAGCGGAGGCTGCACGAGGCGATCGAAGTCGCGCTGACTGAGGCGATCGCCGACAGGACCGGCACCGATGCCGGCCGCGACCTGTATCCGCGCCTGGTGGCCGGCGTGGTTGTCAGCGCGACGCAGACCGCTTTCGACCACTGGCGCGTCAGCGAGTCCGACGAATCGTTCCCCGAGGTCCTTCGGGAGGTCCTGCGGTATGTCGCCGCGGGCCTGCCCGTCCCGTCCGTCCCGTCCGTCCCGCCGAGCGCTTCGCCTGGCCGCATCCCCCCGAAGCAAAGGAGATAGCCAGTGGACGCTGACGTTGTCATCGCCGGGGGCGGACCGACCGGCCTCATGCTGGCCTGCGAACTGCGGCTGGCCGGGATACGCCCGGTCGTCTTGGAGCGGCTGGCCGAGCCGACCGGCCTGTCCAAGGCGCTGGCGCTCGTCGGGCGGTCGGTGGATGCCCTCGACTACCGGGGCCTGCTCGACCGCTTCCGTGCCCGCGCCGCCGTCGCGATACCCGGTGCAGTGCACTTCGCCCTGATCCCGCTGGACCTGTCGAAGCTCGGTGACCTCGGCCTGCGCGGGGTGTTCATCCAGCAGGCGGCGACCGAGGAAATCCTGCGCGGCTACGCCAGTGAGCTCGACGTCCAGATCCGGGTCGGCTGCGAACTCACCGCCGTACGCCAGGATGCCGACGGGGTGGACGTCGAGTACGACGGGCCGCAAGGCGGTGGCCGTCTGCGCGCCCGGTTCCTCGTCGGCTGTGACGGCGGCGCGAGCACCGTCCGCAAGCAGGCCGGCATTGATTTCCCTGGCCTTCCCCCCACCGTCCTGCTGCGCCTCGGCGACGTAACCCTGGAAGGGGACCTGACGCCAGATCAGATCCCCGATGTCCGGGTTCCCCTCATCCCCCTCGGCGCTGGCTTCTACCGCGTCATCACCACCGAGCCTTACCAGGCCGGGTCGGACCGCGATACGCCGATGACGCTGGACGAACTCCGTGCCAGCATCCGCCGGGTGAATGGCCGGGACCTGCCGATTAGCGGGACGCGGTGGGTCTCCCGGTTCACCGACTCCAGCCGCCAGGCAGCGCGCTACCGCGCCGGGCGCGTCCTGCTGGCCGGCGACGCGGCGCACATTCACCTGCCCGCCGGCGGGCCAGGGCTGAACACCGGCCTGCTGGACGCGGTCAACCTCGGCTGGAAGGTCGCCGCCGAGGTCCGTGGCTGGGCGCCTGCCGGGCTCCTTGACTCCTACCACACCGAACGGCACGCCGACGGCGAACGGGTCCTGCTGCACACCCGGGCCCAGGGCGCGCTGATGGGCGGGACGGCCGACGGACGGGTCGCCGCGCTCCGCGAGGTGATGGCGCAGTTGCTGCGGTACGAGCAGCCGCTGCGCCACCTCGTAAGCCTGATGTACGGACTCGACATCCGCTACGTCACCGGCACCGACAATCCGTCGCCCATCGCCGGCCAGTGGGCACCGGACCTGGCCCTGACCACCCCGGCCGGTGCTTCCACCGTTGCCGAACTGCTGCGCCCGGCCCGAGGCGTGCTGCTCGACCTCACCGGGAACGGCTCATCCGGCAAAGACGGGAACGGCTGGGAAGACAGGGTGGATATAGTCGCCGCGCACTGCGCGGCACCCCCCGCGCCTGCCCTGCTGATCCGGCCGGACGGATACATCGCCTGGGCGGGGTCCGTCAGCGGCCAGGGCAGCCAGGGGTTGCGCCAGGCCCTCACCACCTGGTTCGGCGCCCCGGGCGCCGTCTAAGCGGTCGCCGCGCCGGCAGCGCAATTCGGGGCAACTCCCGCGATTGCGTGTAATAATGTAATCAGTTCATGTGACAGGACGGGCGAGGGCTACGTGATGGACAGCGGACGGCTCGAGGCGTTCAGCGACGGCGTCTTCGCCGTGGCTATCACCCTGCTGGCCTTGAACCTGCCCGTCGGCAGCACGGGACGGGACCAGCCGTCGCTGGCCCACAACCTGGGGACTCACTGGCCGGCCTTCGCCGCCTACGCCGTCAGCTTCGCCACCATCGGGATCATCTGGGTCAACCACCACGCGCTGTTCAGGAACTTCTCCCAGGTCGACCGGCCGCTGCTGTTCGTCAACCTGCTGCTGCTGTTCTTCGTGGTCTCAATCCCGTTCGCCACCTCCACCATCGCCGCCTACCTGCGCGCAGGCGGCGACGACGCGTCGCTGGCCGCGGCCATCTACCAGGGCGCGTTCGAGGGCATGTCGATCAGCTTCACGCTGCTGTTCTGGCGGGCCATCCGGCGCGCGGACCACCGGGTCGCGCGCACTCCGCAACAGGCCCGGCAGGCCACGATCCGGTTCGGCATCGGCAACCTGGGCTACATCACCGCCATCGGCATCGCGTTCGTCAGCGCCCCGGCCTCGCTGGCCATCAGCGGGCTGGTCGCCGTGTACTACATCTTCGAGCAGACGCCGGCCCGCGAGCAGCCCCGGCCAGGCCACAGTGGCCCGGCCGCGCCAGCGGACAGCACCAGCCAAGACAGCCGCGACGGTCAGCCGCCAGAAAAGTAGCCGCGCCGCGAGCGTGCCCCCCGTAGTACCGGGCCTAGGAAGGCTCGCCGCACCAGCCGGGAGCGCGGATGACCGCTGGCGGGCGGCGGAGTTACGCTGTTGTGGTCCTCGTCCTGGGGAGGTGCCCGCATGTCTGGGGCGGTAGACGAGAATCTGGCCGCAATGGCGGCCCGTGGCCACCTGCGGGCATCGCACGCCGATCGCGAGCAGGTCATCGACACGCTCAGTGTTGCGTTCGCGCGGGGACGGCTGGCCAGGGACGAGTTCGACGCGCGGATCAGCCAGGCGCTTGTCGCGCGCACCTACACGGACCTGGCCGTCGCCGTCGCCGGCCTCCCCGCCGGGCCAGTCGTCGTCGCTGAGCAGCCGCGCCAGCCGCCCCTGCGGATGAGCAACGCCGCCAGGTGGGCGGCATCGGGGCTGGTTACTCCGGTCACTTTCGCCGCCGCTCTCGCGGCCGGTTCCCTGGGCGGTCATGTCGGGTACGCGGTCATCGGCTTCGTGGTCGCGTTCGCCTACTTCGTTTGCTGGCTGTCCGCCGGGGCCGACATGCTCTGGGAATGGCACTGCCTGTCCATGCTGGCCGCACGGTCGTGCGCCCGGTGCTCGCACACTGCCGCATCTCACCGCAAGCGAGCGTCCTGTGTGGTCCGGGCGGGCTCGCTGAACGTCTGGAGACGGTGCCCGTGCGCGGGCTATGTCCCGCCGGGACTATCACCGAGCCGTCAGCCCCAGGCCCGCGCGGCACACGCCGCGCACTGAGATCTTACGAACGGCGGACGGGGCCGCTGAGTCAGGTGAGTACAGGGCGGGCGGCTGGTAAACAGGACCAGCCTTCCAGCCGATTCAGTTTCCAGGGGACCCGCATGGTGCACGCGAATGAGTTCTCACACGGCCTGCTGACGCCCGGGCTGGCCTTCGCGATGTCGTGCGTCGGGTCGTTCCTCGGGCTGCGCTGCGCCGGGCGGGCCAGGGCCTGCGCCGGGATCGCGCGCGCGGGGTGGCTGTTGCTCGCCGCCTCGGCGATCGGGGCGACCGGGATCTGGGTCATGCACAATATCGCTTTGCTCGGCTTCAGCGTCCCGGGGCAGGTGATCCGCTACGACGTGACGATGAGCTTGCTGTCCGGGGTAGTGGCGGTGGCAGTGGTGTTCGCCGCGCTGGTGATCGCCGGGTCTGGCGGCGCGGGGTTCCCGCGCCTGCTGCTCGGCGGGGTCATCATCGGCGGGGGCGTGCTGTTCAGTATGGATTTTGTCGGGATGGCGGCCATGCGGATGCCGGACACCATCCAGTACAACGGGTGGGGCGTCCTGCTGTCGGTCCTGATCGCGGTGGCCGCCGCGACCTTGTCGCTGTGGGCCGCGCTGCGGCAGCGCGGCATCCGGGCGGCGATGGCCGCCTCGGTGGCAATGGGCGTCGCTATCAGCGGGATGCATTACACGGCGATGGCGGCGATGCGCTTTACCGCCGCGCCTGCCGCCGCGGGCATGCTCGGCGGGGTCACCGCGGCGGACTTCGTGCTGCCGCTGACCGTGGTGATCAGCGTCGTGACGTTCATCCTGATCCTCAGCGTCGCGCTGGGACGGACCGAGGAGCAGATCCGCGCCGAAGCCGCGCTTGACGACCTGCTGGCCCGCCACCGCGGGGAACAGTCCGGGGAGACCTCCGCGGCCGGCCGCGGCCGCCACTCGGCCGCGTCTCCTGGCCCGCGTCTCCTCTGATCACGCCGGCCGCGGGTCCTCACCGGCCGTTGGCCAGGCCCGGTGGCACGTCTCGCCGTCTGGGTGTTTTTGCAGGTAAGTTCAGCGTCGTCGGATCGTGGATCTGGAAGAAGAGCTAAGCAGATCCCGGTACGAAAGGGTATCGGCGTCATAGACGACCTCCACCGCCTCGGCGTGATCGCCGGGGTTGCCGTCGGTGGGGCTCGGGGTTTTCCCGCCGGAATATCCGGCTCGAGTCGAGATGACCCCGGTTTGGCGGCCGATCAGCTCCTGGACGCCTCAGTAGCAGCCACCTGCCAGGATCGCCTTCTCATGTCTCATCGGCCCCTCCTCTGCAGCGGTGCGGGGCGACTCGATGTCACGGCCATGGTAGTTCCTGCGGCCTAGCCAGGCGGCGCGATCCGTTCGCCGAGCGCCAGCCGGTGGCCGCCGGGCACCTCGACCACGAAGTCGCGCAGGCCCCACGGATGGTCAGCCAGGCTGACGACGATCCGCGCGCGGCGGGCCGCGCACTGCTCATGCAGGGCATCGACGCCGCTGACGCCGATGTAGGCCGCGGTGGTGGCGTTGACGCCAGGAGTCGCGGACCGCACCAGTGCCAGTCCCACCCCGTCGCGCCGCAGCAGCATCAGGCCCATGCCGGGCTCGTCCACCTCGACCTCGAAGCCGAGCACCTCGCGGAGGAACGCGGCCGCGGGCGCAAGGTCGTCCACCTCTAGGTTGGGTCGGCAACTCAAGAACTCGGTCACCCCCACATGCTATGCAGCCGCACAGTCACGGTCTCAGGCGTTGGGGGTCTGGCCCGCCGGCGAGCGCAGCTTGGTGATCCTGGCCCTCGCCCTATATCGTCTCGCCATGCATTTTGGGATTTGCGTGCCGAACATGGGCGAGTTCGCGGACCCGCGCCAGGTAGCCGAACTGGCGCGACGGGCCGAGGACGCCGGGTGGGATGGTTTCTTCGTCTGGGATCACGTGGTGTTCTCCTACGGCACGCTGGATACCGCCGACCCCTGGGTGCTGCTGACGGCGATCGCGATGACGACCGAGCGGATCAGGCTCGGACCCCTGGTGACCCCGGTCGCCCGGCGGCGCCCCGGGACGCTCGCACGGCAGGCAACGTCCGTGGACCGGCTGTCAGCAGGCCGCCTGGTGTTCGGTGCCGGGCTGGGGTCCACGCTGGAGGCAGAGTTCGGGACATGGGGCGAGCCGACCTCGCCGCGCGTCATCGCGCAGCGGCTGGATGAGGGCCTTGAGGTCCTGGCCCGGCTTTGGTCAGGGGAGCGAGTGGAGTTCCGCGGCGAGCAGGTCACAGCGGTTGACGTCACGTTCCTGCCGACCCCGGTGCAGCGGCCGCGGCCGCCGGTGTGGATCGGCTGCAACTGGCCTGCGCGCCGTCCCCTGCGGCGGGCGGCCCGGTGGGATGGGGTGGCCCCCATGGTGATTGACTGGCGCGACGGGTCCTGGGCGCCCACCCCGCCGGTCGTCGCGGAGATCGTGGGCGCCGTGGGGGAGTTGCGGGAAAGCGCCGGCCCGTTCGACGTGGTGATCACCGGGCGCACGCCGGCGGAGGAACCCGGCGCGGCCGCGGAGCTGGCCGGGTCGATCCAGGCGGCCGGGGCCACCTGGTGGCTGGAGGGGTTCCGGGCGCAGGCGGGGCAGTACACGGCCGCTCAGCACCGGATCGACGCCGGCCCGCCGCGCTAGGCCGCGCTAGCTGAGGGCATGGCAACAACGGGCCCGGTTCTCACTCGTAGTGTGAGGTGACGGCGGGCTGGCCGGTGTAGTTGGGGCCGGCGCGGTCATCCGCGCCGAGGTACCGGTAAGGCAAGGCGGCATCCAGCTTGCCCGCGCGGGAGATCCGGTGGCGCCGGAAGTCATACGAGAACCCGGCGTCGCGTAGCGCGCGCGCCAGCCGTCGGCCGGCCGGCTGCCCGGCGATCGAGATACCGGCCAGGTCCAGGTCGGCCACGAGCAGGCCGCCCGAGGTGAGCCAGCTGGCGGCGCGGGCCAGGGCGGCCAGCTTGTCCCCGACGTAGTGCAGCCCGTGGACGCAGGTGATCAGGTCGAAGGACCGCGATGGCGTCCACCCGCAGACGGGCGAGGACACGAACTGCAGGCCGGGCAGGCCGGCCGGGCGGGGGGCGAACGTGTCCACGAGGTCAACGCCGGTGATCGCGGCCGGCGGGAGGAGGCCCTCCTCGCGCAGCGCGGTCGCGGCCTGGACGAGCGCCCGGCCACTCCCGCAGCACAGGTCCAGCCAGGCTCCGGTACCGCCGCCCGCGATCGCTGCCCGCAGGACGCCGAGCGGGTCGAACCCGAGCTCACGGGTGTAGCTGTTGACCCCGGCAAGCTGCCGCTCCCGGTTCATCGAGCAGTTCGCCACCACGGCCGACGCGTGGAGATCGTCGTCACCGAGCAGCTGCCGGTCCGCCACCTAAGCAGTATCCCAGGACAGGCCAGCATCCGCCGACGGCCGCTCGATCAGCGCAGCCGCCCGCCGGGCGGTGATGCCCGCGCGCGCTATACGGTGTAGGACATGTCAATCCCCACCACGGAGGCGCCCGTGGCGCTGACCCCGAAGGCGGCCAACCGCATTCGCATGGCCAGCTTCGGCGCCCTGACCATGCTGATCATCCAGTTCGTGCTCGGGACCGCCTATAGCCTGTACGGGACCGCGCCGGCGAGCGGCAAGTCCGTCGGGATGTTCTCAAGCCCGCTGCTCGCGGTCCACGTGATCCTCGGCATCCTGCTGGTCATCGCCGCGATCATGCTGGTTGTCCGGGCGGTCCAGGCCCGGCACGCGCCGTCCATCGCCACGACCGTGGCGGGCCTGCTGGTGATCCTGGGCGCGTTCGGTGCCGGCTCGTCCTTCACCAAGGACGGCAGCAACGGCGCGTCGCTCGCCATGGCCGTGCTGGCCGCCGTGGCCATGCTCTGCTACGCGGCCAACCTGGTAATCCTCGGCACGAAGGACGCCAGCAGATGATGGGCACCGAGGCGCCGCCCGCCGCTGGCCGCTGCCGCTAGCTGTCGCCGGCGCCGGGCCTAGCGTTGCCTCTTACTCGATTTCGCTCAGGAACCGTTCGATCAGGCGCTCCTGGCGCTGGCCGTCGGCCAGTGCCTCACCGAGGATCTTCTCGGCCAGGTCAACGGCCAAGTTGCCCAACTCGGTCTTGAGCTGTCCGATCGCCTGCCGCCGCTCGGCCTCGACCTGGGCCTGGCCACGGGAGATGATCTCCGCGACCCCGGCCGCGGCCTCTGTCGATGCTCCGGCGACGATCTCCCTTCGCTGCTGCTGCGCCCGGGCCCGCAACTGCGCGGCGTCGTGGCGGGCTTCGGCCATCGCCGTCTGGTAGGCGGTCTGCGCCTTCTCGAGGAGCTGCCTGGCTTCCGCGCTGTCGCTCACCAGTTGCCGCGCCAGTTCCTGCCGCGCGTTCATCGCCTGCTGCACGGGCGGGATGACGTACCGCCACAGCACTCCGAGCACGATGACGAACGCCATCAGTTCGACAACGAAGGTCATGTTGGGAATCAGGAAGTTACTGGCGGCAAGTGCGCCGGACACGACGCGCTCTCAGACCGACTTGCCGAACACGAACACGAACAGCGCCATGAACGCGAGGTTGATGAAGTACATCGCCTCGCACAGGCCGACCGTGGTGAAGAAGATGGTGAACAGGCGGGTCTGCGCTTCCGGTTGCCTGGCGACACCGCTGATGGTGGCGCTACCCGCGAGACCGTCACCGATCGCGGCGCCGATCGCGCCACCACCGAGCAGGAGACCGCCGCCGATGAACGCGCCCGCGGCTTCGATTGCCTTTTCCATGTCTGTTGCGGCCACTGAGCCCTCACTTCCGGTTGCTGTCGGGATGTTGCTTGGCTGGTCCGGATTCCACGGCGAATCCAAAATAGAGAATGGTCAACAGGGCGAAGATGCCTGCCTGGATAAGGCCGATGAACATATCGAAAAGGTCCCAGGCGGCTTCACCGATCGCGGGCGTGATGTAGAACGGCAGGAGGGCTATCACGGAAAGCATGATGCCGCCGGCCAGGATGTTCCCGAAGAGCCGCAGGGCCAGCGTGAACGGGCGGACGATTTCCTCGATGAGGTTGAATGGAGCGAGCCAGGCCGGGCGCCCGGGCGGGAAGAACACATGCTTGACGTAGTGCCGCAGCCCCGTGTGGCGCACACCGTTCACGTGCGCCCAGATAATGACAAGCAGCGCCAGGGCGTAGGTGAAGTTGACATCCGCGCTTGGCGACCTGAGGTATCCGTCACTGGGCAGGAGTTCCAGCCAGTTAGCGACGAGAATGAAGACGAAGATTGTAACGGCAAGCGGCACCACGAAGCGCGACGGCTTGCCGATATTCTCCTCAACCTGCGCCTCAATGGTCTCGACGACCGTCTCCCAGAAGACCTGAACCTTAGACGGGACGGCCTTGGTGACGCTCCGGCGCAGCACGAGGCCGAGCCCGATCACGATCGCGCCCGCCACCGCCGTGGTCCAGATCGTGTCGATGTTCAGCGTGAATCCGAAGACGGTCACGGTCCTGTGCACGCCGACCTCAATGGTCACGGAGGCAAGGGCCTGATGGCTCATCCGCGCAGCTGCCTCAGCATCGCGCCAGCCGCAGCGCCCATCATCAGCAGCTGAAAGACGGCCAGGCCGATGAAGACGGTAAAGCCCTGCGGCCGGAACGCAAAGGCGATCAAAAGCGCGACCGCCGTCAGCACCCCCAGCCGCTGGAGCACCCCAAGCGTCAGAGCGCGCTTGTCCGGGTTCTCCATCTGCGTGAACTTCGCCGCCTGAGCGATCACCATGCGGCTGTTCACGAATCCGATGAACAGGCCGACACACAACGCGATCCCCGCTACGGGATACCCCAGAACGCTAAGCACGATGAGGCCGGTGAGCCCGGCGATAGGGCTGACGATAAGGACCAGCCGGTAGCGTCTGCCCACATCCACCAGCGCCGGGCGGCGCACCGGGCTAACCTCCATGGGCATCCTCCTCGCCGCCGTGCCCGCCGCTCTAGCGGGCCGCTCCGTTTGGTAAAGCATTGGCAAAACCGTAGCATTAGCAGGCCCATCAAGTAAAGGGGATGCAAAGTAGAGTTAAAGGAGTCACGGTAGCCGGGTGCCGTGCTACGCGGGCAGCAGGGGAGAACTGACGCTCGCCGTCGTGCGGCAGATGGCGTCGCCGTGGCGGTTTCGCCCGCTCCTCACGATCCGTCGCGGGCCGCGAGGTCGCGCAGCTCGGTCTTGAGCACCTTGCCTGAGGCGTTGCGGGGGAGTTCGGCCACCGTCCGCACCGAGCGCGGGACCTTGAAGTTCGCCAGCCGCTCGCGGCAGAACGCGATGATCTCCGCCTCGGTCGGCGCCGCGCCGGGCCTGGGCACGACAAAGGCGCAGCCGACCTCGCCAAGGCGGGCATCGGGGACGCCGACGACGGCGGCTTCAGACACTTCCTCGTGCCGGGCGATGACCTGCTCGATCTCGGCCGGGTAGGCGTTGAACCCGCCGACCGTGAACATGTCCTTGAGCCGGTCGGTGATGCGCAGGTTGCCGTCGGCGTCCAGCGTGCCGACGTCGCCGGTGTGCAGCCAGCCCGCCGGGTCGAGGGCCGCCGACGTCGCCGCCGGGTCCTCGAAGTAGCCGCGCATCACGTTGTAGCCCCGCACCAGGACCTCGCCGCTGGCCCCGGGCGGCAGCGGGGCGCCGTCGGGGCCGCCGATGATGACCTCGGTGCCCGCGATCGCCCGGCCCACCGTGCGGCACGCGGTCTCCGGGTCGGCGTTCGGGTCGCCGACGGTCACCGTGCCGCAGCTCTCGGTCAGGCCGTAGGCGATGACGACTTCGCGGAAAAGCTCGGCGCGCATCCGCATCACCAGCGGCACGGGAACCACGGCCGCGCCGGTCACCGCCAGCCGCAGCGAGGACAGGTCCTGCCCCGCTCGCGCCGGGTGGTCAAGCAGCGAGGCGTACAGCGTCGGCGGCCCGGGCAGCACGGTCACCCGCTCGTGCCCGATAAGGCGGATCGCCTCGGCGGCGTCGAACACCGGCTGCGAGATGATCGTGGCGCCCCGGATAATGCAGGCGAGCAGCCCCGCCTTGTAACCAAAGGTGTGGAACATCGGGTTGATGACCAGGTACCGGTCTCCCGGCCGCAGGCCAACCCCGTCCGCCCACGCCGTGTAGACGCGGATGTTCTGCCCGTGGGTGGTCATGACGCCCTTGGGCCGCCCGGTGGTGCCCGAGGTGAAGAACATGTCGCAGACGTCGTCCGCGGTGACCGCGCCCGCGCGCGCCAGCGTCTCGTCCCGGGTCACGCCGGACCCGCGGCGGAGGAACGATGCCCAGGAGAGACCGCCGCTCCCGTTCGGCGTGATGATCTCCGTCAGCGACGGGAGCTCGGCGTCCCGCAGCATTCCGACGTAGTCGTGGCCGAGGAAGCCGTTGTCGGTGATGAGCAGCCGGGCGCCGCTCCGGCGCAGGATCCAGGCGGCCTCGTCGGATTTGAACCGGGTGTTCAGCGGGACGAGAACGGCGCCGGCCGTCACCGCGCCGAGGGCCGCCGCGACGAAGAGACGACCGTTGGGTGCCCACACCGCGACCCGGTCGCCGCGCTCGACGCCGGCCGCGGACATCGCCGCGGCGCTGCCGAGGGCGGCGTCCGCCAGATCGGTGAACGTCCACCGGGCCTCGCCGTCGATGAGGGCCTCCCGGTCGCCGAACCGCCGAGCGGCATGGATCAGCGCGGCCGGGATCGTCGTCGGCGTGCCCACCCTCAGAAGTCTAGTTTGCCGAGCAAGCGCTTGGTAGCCTCGAAATGATGGAAGCGTACATCGTGGAAGCCGTCCGCACCCCCGTCGCCCGGCGCGGCGGCGGGCTGGCCGGGGTACATCCCGCCGACCTGGGCGCGGCCGTGCTCACCGCGCTCGTGTCCCGCGCGGGCATCGACCCCGCGGCGGTCGAGGACGTGATCTTCGGCTGCGTCGACGCCGTGGGGCCGCAGGCCGGCGACATCGCCCGCACCGCGTGGCTCGCCGCCGGGCTGCCCGATCACGTGCCAGGCACCACGGTGGACCGGCAGTGCGGCTCGTCACAGCAGGCCGTGCACTTCGCGGCGCAGGCGGTGCTCAGCGGCACCGCCGACGTCGTCGTGGCGGGCGGGGTGCAGCACATGACCGCGGTGCCGATCTCGTACGCCATGACGGCGGGCCAGCCGCTCGGCTTCGCTGACCCGTTCAGCGGCTCGGCCGGCTGGCGGGCCCGCTACGGCGACGCGGAGGTGTCGCAGTTCCGCGCGGCCGAGATGATCGCGGCGAAGTGGTCGGTCAGCCGCGCGGCGATGGAGGAGTTCGCCGTCCGTTCGCATGAGCGGGCGATCGCCGCCCGGGCGGAGGGCAGGTTTGACCGCGAGATCGAGCCGGTGGCCGGCGTCACCGCCGACGAGGGCCCGCGGGTGCCTGACCTGGACAAGATCCGCTCGCTGTCGCCGCTGATCGCGGGCGGCACCGTCACCGCGGCGACCTCCAGCCAGCTCTCGGATGCGGCCGCGGCGCTGCTGGTCGTGAGCGAGCGCGGGCTGCGGGTGCACGGGCTAACGCCCCGGGCCCGCGTCCACCACCTGTCGGTACTCGGCGCCGACCCGATCTGGATGCTCACCGCACCGATCCCGGCGACCGCCCGCGCGCTGGCGAAGTCCAGCCTGACGATAGACGACATCGACCTCATCGAGATTAACGAGGCGTTCGCACCCGTAGTGCTCGCCTGGCTTGCCGAGAGCGGCGCCGACCCGGCGCGGGTGAACGTCAACGGAGGCGCGATCGCCCTCGGCCATCCGCTCGGCGCCACCGGTGCGCGGCTGATGACCACGCTGCTGCACGAGCTTGAGCGGCGCGGTGGCCGGTACGGGCTGCAAACGATGTGCGAGGGCGGCGGCCAGGCGAACGTCACGATCATCGAGCGGCTCTAGTGGACAACCCGGTCGACCTGAGCGGGCGGGTCGCGCTCGTCACCGGCGGGACGCGCGGCATCGGCCTCGGCATCGCGCAGGTGCTCGCCGCCGCCGGCGCGAAGGTGGTGGTGTGCGGACGGAACGAGCCGTTGTCGCTGCCCGAGGGGCTGCGCTTCGTCGCCGCCGACGTGCGCGACCCGGACCAGGCGCGGCTCCCCGTCGACCAGGCGGTGGAGTGGTACGGCCGGCTCGACGTGCTGGTCAACAACGCCGGCGGCGCGCCCGCCGCCGACGCGGCCACGGTCTCGCCGCGGTTCGTGCAGAAGGTCGTCGAGCTCAACCTGCTCGCGCCGTTCTACGTGGCCCAGGCTGCGAACGCGCGGATGCAGCACCAGGAGTCCGGCGGCGCGATCGTCAACATCGGCAGCGTGGCCGCGCGGCAGGCCGAGCCGCAGTCGGCCGCCTACAGCGCCGCGAAGGCCGGCCTGCTCCAGCTGACCCGGGCGCTCGCGCTTGAGTGGGCACCGAAGGTGCGGGTCAATCACATCACCGCCGGCCCGGTCATGACGGCGGCGGCGGCGACGTACTACGGCCAGGACGGCGGCGCGTCGGTGGCCGCGACCATCGCGATGGGGCGGATGGCGGAGCCGTCCGACATCGCGGCGGCGTGCCTGTTCCTCGCCTCGCCGCTGGCCGCGTACGTGACCGGCGCCGACCTGGCCGTGCACGGCGGGGGAGAGGTGCCGGCGCGTTACCTCGCGGCGAAGGCGGACCAGGGACCCGGCCACCCAGCCGCGACGTTAAAGTGCGCGACTCCGGATCAGTCTCGCTGATAGACGCAGACGTGGCCGCTGCTGGCGGACGTGAACCGCCGCCGGTTCCAGTCGGCGTGGCGTTCGGCTAGCCGCAGGCCGGCCCGGCCGGCCATCAGGTCGAGCTCGGCCGGCCAGCTGTAGCGGATGGCCACCGGCCGCAAGTGCATTCCCTGGCCGTCCACCGTGATCATCTGGGTGGTGACGCGCTGCTGCTGTTCTGCTACACCTACCTCGGCGGACCTGCAACTGACGGCGTAGCTCGTAGTCGTCGAGGCCTACTGGGACGGGTGCCTGATCATGCTCTAGGCGCGGCGCGTTACTTTCCGTGGATCGCGCGGCCCGTAACGGATACCTTTCTGGCGCGGACTGTAGGAACGACCTACTTGCCGCACAGGGGAGCGATGATGACCACCTCAGGCCCGCGCTACGACGACCTGGCCGCGCTGTACATTAACTGCACGCTGAAACCGTCTCCGCAGCTCAGCCATACCCAGGGGCTGATCGACGCCAGCGCCGCGATCATGCGCAGGCATGGCGTGAACGTGGAGAGTATCCGCGCCGCCGACTATGACATCGCGACCGGCGTGTGGCCTGACATGACCGAGCACGGCGCCGCCAGCGACGCCTGGCCGCAGCTGTACGAGAAGGTGCTGGCGGCCGACATCCTGGTGATCGCCGGGCCGATCTGGCTCGGCGACAACAGCTCGGTCACCAAGCGGGTGATCGAGCGGCTCTACGCCTGCTCTCACCTGCTCAACGACGCCGGGCAGTACGCCTACTACGGCCGCGCCGGCGGCTGCCTGATCACCGGGAACGAAGACGGCATCAAGCACTGCGCCATGAACATCCTCTACAGCCTGCAGCATCTCGGGTACGCCATCCCCCCGCAGGCCGACGCCGGCTGGATCGGAGAGGCGGGCCCGGGCCCGTCCTACCTCGATCCTGGCTCCGGCGGCCCGCAGAACGATTTCACCAACCGCAACACCACGTTCATGACCTGGAACCTGATGCACCTGGCCCGCATGCTCAAGGACGCGGGCGGGATCCCAGCCCACGGCAACCAGCGCTCAGAGTGGGACGCCGGATGCCGGTTCGACTTCGAGAATCCCGACTACCGCTGACCGGCCGCCAGCCCGAATACATCCGGTTCTGCCGCATCCGTGTATACTCGACCATGTATGACTAATGACGTGAGTCATCTTCGAGTGATCCAAGGCGCGGTGATGGCCAGACTTGTGCAACGGCAGGCAGCACTGCCGACGCCTTGCCTTCATCTGGTTATACCGGGTTATACTCATTGCATGAAGACCGCTATCTCGGTGCCGGACGAGATCTTCAACCAGGTGGGAAGGCAGGCTGCCGAGCTCGGCATCAGCCGGTCCGAGTTCTTTGCGCGCGCGGCCAGGCAGTACCTTGACCAACTCGCGGACGATTCGCTCACGCAGCAGATCGACGGCGCGATCGACGCGGCGGGGACCGACGAATCCGGCCAGGCCGCCGCTGCCGCGGGCCGCGCCCTCCTGGCCGCCACTGCCGATGAGTGGTAAGCCCGGCCGGGGAGACATCTGCTGGGCGGACCTTGGCGGGCCCCAGGGCAGCAGGCCAGCCAAGCGCCGCCCTGTCCTGGTGATCCAGGCCGACGCCTACAACGCAAGCAAGCTCGGCACGACCCTGGTGGCGGTCATCACCTCGAACACCGCCCTCGCGGCGATGCCGGGCAACGTATTCCTCCCCGCCGTCGCCAGCGGCCTGCCCAAGGACTCTGTGCTGAACGTCACGGCTCTCGTGACTATCGACAAGGCCGACCTTGACCCGCCGGTCAGCCGGCTCCCCGTCGCGCTCATGACCGAGATCGACCGCGGCCTGCGCCGAGTGCTCGGCTTGTAGGCCATCAGGAGACGCACAAGTAACCGTTGATCTGGTCGGGCATGACTGGGGCGGCGGGCTCGTGGTCCGGGTGGTCTCGACCCGGCCCGAGCTGGTCCGGTCCTGGGTCACCGATGCCGCCGGCGTCGGCGACCCCGAGTTCGAGTGGCATGACCTCGCCAGGATCTGGCAGGCACCGCAGGCGGGGGAAGACTTCTGGGAGCAGCAGCTGGCGGTCCCGGCCCAGCAGCGGGCCGGCGTCTTCCAGGGGTTCGGGTGCCCGCGGAGGCGGCCCTCGACTGGCATCGCACCTCAGCCTTCAACGATCTGACCAGCCATGTCTGCCTGTTCTGTCTCGGGAGCAGGCAAGCGTTTCCAGCTTTCAGCCCGCCACGATCCCTTCGACTGCTCTGGTTCTTGTCCAGCCTCGTCACGGACGAGGGCCGCGGTCGCTTCGGCGGCGCCCGCGACACGGTCCGCGCAGGCCACCGAGGCGCCTTCCCTAGCCGCCCGCACCGAGATGCCCCGGCCGTTACCAGCCGGGCGGATCCGGCTCCGGCAACGGCCGCGTCCCCGCCCCGGCCACCAGTAGCCGCCGCCCCGTCAGCCGGCCGCGCCCGGGCGCGAAGCCGACGGCTCCGGCGGGCAGCGTCACGATCCCTCCCACATCGGCGCGGCGCCCGGCGGCAGCGGCACAGCGAACGCGTTCAGCACGAACGAGATCAGCGTGTAGTACCCGCACAGCGACACCAGCTCCACCATCCCGGCGTCGCCGACAAAGCGGTGCGCGGCGTCGTAGGTCTCCTGGTCCAGGCGGCCTGACTGACCGAGCTGGCGGGCCACGGCGTAGACGGCACGCTCGTCATCCGCCTCGAACGGCGGATCCTCGCCGCGCCCGATCGCGTCCACCACCGCGGCGGCGACCCCATGCTCGCGGGCCATCGGCGCATGCGCCCACCACTCGAACTCCGCCTGCCACCGCGCCCCGGTGGTAATGATGGCAGATTCAGGCTGACCTCGATCCAGCGCGTGGATGCCGGTCGGCCCGCCGGGCCTGCCGGGGGGAGCCTTCAGGCCGGCGCGGGCACGGCAAGGCACCGTCAGCGCGGCAGGATCGCGCCGGTGGCGGCCCAGCCTGGACCTGGCCGGTGAGCCGGCGCGCTACATTCGGCGGGGGACCCGGTTGAGGGCACAGGCGCCAGAGCCGCCTCCGCACGCCAGGAGAAAACGGGGCGGGCTCCGGCAACGCTGGTGGCCACTGCCCGGGTGCCACGTCATCATGGTCAGATACCGGTTGCGCCCAAGGGAGGATTCGGGAGTGCTGATGGAACAGCTAAGCCTCGGCGTATGCGGGACCTCCCGCAAGGAGAACGAGCGCCGGCTGCCGATCCACCCGCTGCACCTGGACCGGATCGAACCGGACCTGCGAGCGCGGATCTTCCTCGAGCACGGCTACGGCGAGCGGTTCGGCATGGCTGACGCGCAGCTCGCCCCGATGGTGGCCGGCGTGCGCTCGCGGCAGCAGCTCATCACGGAATGCGACGTGATCGTGCTGCCCAAGCCCACCGAACACGACATCGCCGCACTGCGGGAGGGCCAGGTGCTGTGGGGCTGGCCGCACTGCGTCCAGGACTACGCCGTCACCCAGCTGGGCATCGACCGCCGGCTGACCCTGATCGCCTGGGAGGCAATGAACTACTGGAATCCCGACGGCGGCTTTGACGTGCACGTCTTCCACATGAACAACGAGCTCGCGGGCTACTGCTCGGTGCTGCATTCACTGCAGCTGCTGGGCACGACCGGGGCGTACGGGCGGCGCTTGCGGGCCGCTGTGATCAGCTTCGGCGCGACCGCCCGCGGGGCGGTCACCGCGCTGACGGCGCTTGGCATCTCCGACGTGACCGTGCTGACCCACCGTAACGTGCCTGCCGTCGCCTCGCCCATCCCGTCGGTCCGCATGGTCCATTTCGAGCCCGCCGCTGAAGACCCGGCACGGATCTTGGTGCTGGCGCCGGGCGGTCCGGTGCCGATCGCGGAGTTCCTCGCCCGGCACGACATCGTCGTCAACTGCGTGCTGCAGGACACCGACGCGCCACTGATTTTTGTCACCCGTGACGAGCTGCGATTGTTCGCGCCTGGCAGCCTGTTCGTCGATGTGTCCTGCGACGAGGGCATGGGTTTTGAGTGGGCGCGGCCCACCTCGTTCGCCGAGCCAATGTTCGCGGTAGGCGAGGCAATGCACTATTACGGAGTCGACCACAGCCCGTCCCACCTATGGAACTCCGCCACCTGGGAAATCAGCGAGGCGCTGATCCCGCACCTGCGTACCGTGATGGACGGGCCCGACGCCTGGGACCGCGACCAGACCATCCGCCGGGCGACCGAGATCCGCGACGGCGTGATCCGCAATCCCAAGATCCTTTCGTTCCAGCGGCGCTCCGCCGAGTTCCCCCACACCCGGATGTGAGCCCGGCCGAAGTCCGCACCCGCCCACCAGCGCCGTCCGCGATCGCGCGGAGCCGGCCGATCTGGGTTCCCGCAGCAGACTGAGAACGTCCGCCTCAACCGATGAGGGCGCGACCCTGTGTCGGAACTTGGAGCACCGGTTCGGCGGCTCCCCCATTGGGGAAAGCCGGTGTCACCCGAAATAGCCGGCGTCGGCCAGAACGTTGCGGCCTACGGCAATGCTCCTGGTCCTTCGCTGTGGCATGGTCGCCCAGTAATACCAGATCATGAACGTGAGCGAGAGAGCCCAGGCCCGGCCGCGCAGCCAGGTTGCGTCGTCAACGCCGAGTTCCCGCCGGAAGATCTCCCTGGCAGGCGGGTCAAGTACCTCCCAGGCCACCGCCAGGTCGACTGCGGGGTCCCCGACCGACAGTCCGCCAAAGTCCAGTACCGCCGCCAAGCGCCCGTTGTGCACCAGCAGATTCTCCGCGGTCAAGTCGCCGTGATACCACCGTGGGGCCGGCCGGTCCTTCGCCCCGGGCAGCCTCATGGCTTCGTCCCACAACCGTTCGGCGGCGTCAAGGTCGTACCCGAAGTCACCCAACGCCCGGCAACGTCCGATGTTCTGCCGAGTCACCGCGTCCATGGTCGCGAGTGGCTCCCCCCGGTACCACTGCAGGGCCGGGTCTCCGACTGCCTCGCTAGGTACCTCTGGCAGCCCCAGGGCATTCACAACCTTGGCAAGGTCCACTGCCAGGTCCGCCCGTCGCGGGTCGACAGGCGTCTTCGGGGTGACCACCTCAGGGTGCTCACCGTCGATCCAGCGGACCACCGACCAATGTTCTGGGTAGTCACAGTCGGGCTCGAACACGGCGACCACCTCAGGAACACCAACCGGCAACGAAGGCCCGAGAACCGGCAGCCACTTGGCCTCTTTCGCGATCGCCGCCGATCCCCCGGGCTGGCGCGGCAGCCGAACGAGGAGATCCTCTCCCAAACGGAACAGCGCGTTCGTCGAGCCACTCGAATCCAACCGCCGAACGGGCAGATCAACGTAGTGAGGCATCGCCCGGTCAACCAAGGTACGAACCAACCCGGCATCGATCGGGATTTCGTCGTCGTGGAGAACTCCGGTCACTCTCGAAGTCAATCCCACCCCCTGAGACACGGCAACCGGCTATCTAGCTTGGATCCGCACACCCCTAGCTGGCGGCATCGCACCATGCAGCGCCGCCTCGGTCAAGCGCACGACCGACGGCCAGCCACTTGGCGGCCGAGATAGCGTCAGCCTAGGGGGAACGGCGGCTGCCACCACGACGGCGTGCTCTGCAGCTCGACGCGGTCGACCCACTTGACCCACCAGTAGCCCCGGCGCCCGGGCGCCACGAGGCGCAGCGGGAACCCGTGATCGGCCGAGAGGGGAGCGCCGCCTGCCCCCGTGGCAAGCAGCAGAAGATCCAGGTCGTGAATCGGGAGGCGGACCCAGTAGCCGGTCACCGAGTGCACGTACACGCTTTGCGCCCCCGGTCCGCGGCGGAGCAGCGCGGCCAGCGGCACGCCGGTCCAGTCCTGCTGCGAATACCAGCCGGACGTGCAGTCCAGCGTGGCCCTCACCTGGGTGGCGAACGTCGCCAGCTGCACCAGCGTCAGCTCTCTGCGGCCCCGCGCGTCCTTGACGGCCAGCCGCCACCGGTCCGGGTCCACACCGGGGACCGCGTCGAGCAGCCAGCTGGTCGACGGCATCGCCTCCGGCCGGAACGAGGCCGTCTCATACGAGCCGGTGAAGCGGCGCCTGGCCCCAGGCAGGCCAACCACGCGGAACGCAGCCTCGCTGGCGGCGTAGAGCCCGAGCGCGCCCGTTGCCAGGCCGCCGGCCCGCAGCAGGGTGCGACGCGAGAGGTCGGTCCGGTGCGGTCGGATGCCCCGGGCCCAGACGTGCCACACCACGAGGGGGACCAGCGCGAGGGCGACCGCGATATGCAGCCATAGCCCGGTCTCGCCGTCGACCGAGCGCACCCATCCGCTCGCATAACCGAGGCCCGCGACGAGGGTGATCAGCGCCAGCGCGGCCAGCAGCAGGGACAGCCACCGGCTGAGCCGCGCGCGCCGCAGCCCGGCCCGGGCGACCCGGGACTTCCACGGGATGAGCAGCACGACGGCCATTCCGCAAATCCCGTGCCCGACGGCCACCCAGGATCCGTTCGGTGAGCCGATCGCGATCGCCGCGACCCCGGTGCCGAATGTGAGCAGCAGGACGACGAGCAGCGCCTGGTTCACCTGGCGGCCGGGCGGGCGCAGCAGCCTCCGAAGCGGACTCCGGGTCGATGGGAGCTCGCCTCCACGACGGCACATAACGCTCGTTATACCTGCAGGCCGGGCTGCTGACGAGACGCTCAGGTGCTGCGCACCCAGGGATTAGCCTCATCCGGCGCCAGCTCAGGTCCGTGAGTTTCCGGAGGTGGGCGCGACTCGAGGCGGCCGGGGGAGCGCGCGCTAGGCTGCGAGTGCGAGCGGAGCTTTCCGTTGATGGGGAGGTTGAGCGATGCCAGAGATGACGCGGTACGAGCACGGGATCCCGTCCTGGGTGGACATCGGGACTCAGGACCCGGGCGCGGGGGTGCGCTTCTACTCGGAACTGTTCGGCTGGGAAGGCCTGGACATGGGAGAAGAAGCAGGCCACTACACGATCGTCACCAAGAACGGCAAACAGGTAGCGGCGATCTCGCCCGCTCAGGACCCGGGTCCGCCGCGGTGGACGACTTACGTCAACGTGGACGACGTGGACGAGGCCGCCAGGAAGGCGGAAGCGGCTGGCGGTACGGTCATCGTCGCGCCGATGGACGTGATGACCGCGGGCCGGATGGCGATCTTCGGTGACAGCACCGGCGCCGTCATCGCGGCCTGGCAGCCGGGCCAGCACCTCGGCGCCCAGCTGGTCAACGAAGCGGGCGCGTTCACCTGGAGTGAGTTGTCCAGCTCCGACCCCGCCAAGTCGAAGGCGTTCTACTCCGCGGTGTTCGGCTGGGGCTGGGGCGGCGGAGACGCCTACCCAGAAGCCCAGGTAAGCGGCCGCACCATCGGCGGGATCATGCTTCGGAGTCCTGACATTCCCGCCGACGTGCCCGACAGCTGGCTCGTCTACTTCGGCGCCGCTGACGTCGATGCCGACGTGAAGAAGGCGACCGACTTGGGCGCCAGCGTGATCGTCGGCCCGGCTGACATCCCGGGCACCGGCCGCTTCGCGGTGCTCATCGACCCGCAGGGAGCGGCGTTCGCACTGTTCCAGGGCTGATCGATGCGTCCACAGCTCAGCCCAGCCCGGCCCGCTGACTGACCAGCCGCCGCAACTCGGCCGGGGTGCCGTGCAGCAGTTGCGAGGTCTTGGCGCGCTTGAGGTAGCGGTGCGCCTGGTGCTCCCAGGTGAACCCGATCCCGCCGTGCAGCTGGATCATCTCCGCGGCCACGTGCCAGAACACGTCGACGCAGTGCCGTTTGGCCAGCGGGCCGAGCACCGCCAGTTCCGCCGAGGACGCCGGGGACACCGGGGACGCCGCCGCGCGCACGGCGGCGTACGCGGTCGCCCGCGCGGAGGCCACCTCTACCGCGAGGTCCGCGCAGCGGTGGCGCAGCGCCTGGAAGGCGCCGATCGGCCGGCCGAACTGCACCCGGGTCTTGAGGTAGCCCACGGTGACGTCAAGGCAGTGCGCGGCCGCGCCGGCCGACTCGACGGCCAGCATGACCCGCAGCAGGTCTTCCGCCCGTCCGGCGGGGCAGTCAGCCGCAAATCCAGGAGCACCGCGGAACTCGACCGTGGCCTGCGACCGCGTCTCGTCGAGGGTTCCGGCCGGCGTGACGACCGTGTCCGCGGCCCGGACAGCGAACAGCGTGTCACCGGCGCGGACCACGAACAGGCCGGCCTCGGCGCCGTCGAGCACATGAGGCGCGACCCCGGTCAGCCGGCCGCCGGACGCGGTCACCGAGCCGCCGAGCGCGAACGCGGCGCGCAGCGCGCCCGATGCGATGCCGGGCAGGAACTCGGCCCCGGGCGCCGTACCGCCCGCACCGTCCTCGCTGAGCACCGCGCCGGCCAGCGCCGTGGACAGGTAGGGCACCGGCAGCAGCACCCGCCCGGTCTCCTCGACCGCGACGGCGACCTCGGCCAGGCCGGCGCCTGACCCGCCGTAGCACTCGGGCACCGCGAGCCCGGTGAGCCCGAGCTCGCCGGCGAGCCGGTCCCAGGCCCCGGGTCCGGCGTGCTTGCCGCAGAAGTCGCGTACCGCCTCGCGCAGGGCGGCTTGTTCCGATGAGTCCATCCGCTATCCCCTGGGCAGGCCGAGCCCGCGCTCGGCGACGATGTTCCGCTGGATCTCGTTCGACCCGCCGAAGATCGTTTCGGCCCGGGCGAACAGGAACAGCCGCTGCGTATCGGTCAGGCCGTAATCCGGGCCGGCCAGCGTCGCATCCTGGCCGGCCACGTCGACGGCCAGCTCCCCGAGGCGCTGGTGCCACGTCGTCCACAGCAGCTTGGTGATGTTTGCCGCGACACCACTCGCCGCGACACCGCCCTCCTGGTCAGCGCCGCCAAGCGCCTCCTCCGCCGTGAATCGCATGACCTGCAGCGCGATCCAGGCGTCGGCGATCCGCGCGGCGATGTCGGGATCGCCGGCGCTCCCGTTGCCGCGGGCCGCGGCGAGCACGGCGTCGAACTCGCGCTGGAAGCCGATCAGCTGGCCGAGATTGGAGACGCCGCGCTCGACGCCGAGCATGCCAAGGGCCACGCGCCAGCCGTCGCCCGGCGCACCCGCCACGTTCCCCTCCAAGGTGCGCGCGTCGTCGAAGAACACCTCGTTGAACTCCGCGGTCCCGGTGATCTGCGTGATCGGCCGGATCTCGATACCCGGCTGGCGCACCGGCACCAGCAGGCAGGACAGGCCCCGGTGGCGGTCGGAGCCCGCCTCCGTTCTGGCGAGCAGGAAGCACCAGTCCGCGACATGAGCCAGCGAGGTCCATATCTTCTGCCCGTCGATGTGCCACTCACCGTCGCCAAGCGACGCGCGCGTGCGCAGGCCCGCGAGGTCGGATCCGGCCCCCGGTTCTGAGTACCCCTGGCACCACAGCTCGGTGCCGGCCGCGATCCCCGGCAGGAAGCGTGCCTTCTGCTCCGGCGTCCCGAACATCAGCAGCGTCGGCGCGACCAGCTGCTCGCCGATATGGCCGACGCGCCCGGGGGCGTTCGCCCGCGCGTACTCCTCGTAGAAGATGACCTGCCGGTGCCACGGCAGGCCGCGGCCGCCGTCGGCCTCGGGCCAGCCGAGGCCGATCCAGCCGTCCGCGCCGAGGCGCCGCTCCCAGGCCATGCGCTCGGCGACGAACTCGTGCGCCCGGCCGGTGCCGCCCTTGCCGACGAGGCAGGCGAACTCGGGCGACGCCAGCGCAGTGGTCAGCCACCCGCGCACCTCGGCGCGGAACTGCTCGTCGTTCACGAGGCACCCCCGTCGTCGCGCCCAGTGTTTCGCGAAGGAGCGTCCCGCATCGACCGCGCGTCGTGCCCGGCGAGCGAGTCCGTCCCCGTCTCGGCGTTGTGCGCGTGCGCCAGGTGGTGAAGGCCGAAGGCCGAGTCCATCCCCACCTGCAAGCCCATCGCGTCCTCGGCCTGGTTGACCGCCTTCTTGGTGAGCGCGAGGCCTAGTCGCGGCATCGCCGCGATCTTCTCGGCGATCTCGGTGACCTCCTGTTCGAGCCTCATCCGCGGCACCACGCGGTTGATCATGCCGAGTTGCAGGGCGCGGGCGGCGTCGACCCGTTCGCCGAGGAAGAGGAACTCTTTCGCCTGCCGTGGCCCCATCACCCAGGGGTGCGCGAAGTACTCCACGCCGGGGATGCCCATGCGCACCACGGGGTCGGCGAAGAACGCGTCGTCGGAGGCCACGATGAGGTCGCAGATCCAGGCCAGCATCAGCCCGCCGGCGATGCACGCCCCCTGCACCTGCGCGATCACCGGCTTGGGCAGTTCGCGCCAGCGCCGGCACATCCCGAGGTAGACCTCCTCCTCACGGGCGTACCGGCTCTCCGCCCCGTCCTTGCCGACGTGATCCCACCACAGGCCCGCCCGGCGCGGGAACGACTGGCCGATGTCCCGGCCCGGCGTGCCGATGTCGTGGCCCGCGGAGAAGTGCTTGCCCTCGCCGGCCAGGATGATGACCTTGACCTCGTCATCGGCGGCGGCGGCGTAGAACGCGTCGTCGAGGGCGTAGGTCATCGCCGAGTTCTGCGCGTTCCGGTACTCGGGACGGTTCATGGTGATGCGGGTGATCGCCCCGCGGCGCTGCGTAAGTACGACGTCAGCCATCGGCTACTCCTAGCGAGTCGGCGATCAGGGCCCGGTGGGCGGCCGGGTCGCCCCAGGCCGGCGCCAGTGCCCACACGCGCTTGGCGAACAGGTGCAGTTCGTATTCGGTCGTGTAGCCGAGCGCGCCGTGACACTGGATCGCGGTGCGCGCGACGAGCTGGGCGGCGTCGGCGGCGAGCACCTTCGCCGCCGAGGTCAGGCGGCTGGCGTCGGCCGTGCCTGCGGCCTGCGCCCAGGCCGCGGCGAGCACCACCGGGCGGGCAAGCTCGACCGCGAAAAGCGCGCTGGCCAGCGCGTGCTTGACGGCCTGGAAGCTGCCGACCGGCACGCCGAACTGCTCGCGCTGCTTCACGTAGCCGACGGTCAGGTCGAGCATCCGCCGCGCCAGCCCGATGAGCAGCGCCGACGTGCCAAGCACCCCGCGCTGCCAGGCGGCCGCCGTCACGGCCGGGTCATCGGTGAGCACGGTCGCGCCGTGCGCCGGCCCGGCCACGGAAGCCGGCGCCACCCGGGCGAGCATCCGCGATCCGTCGACGGCCACGTGGGGAATCAGGTCGAGATCATTGCGTCCGAACGAGAGCAGGCTGTCTCCGTCACGGACCACGATGAGCCCGGCCACCTGCCCGAACGGGACCAGGTCGCCGTGCCTGACGGCCACCAGGGTGTCGCCCGCCAGGATGTCCGGCCGCGGCAGCAGCGGCGCCGCCACGGCGATCGTCTCCACGGCCGGCCCGGGCAGCCCGCTGCGCCCCACCTCTTCGAGCAGCGGCACCAGGCTGTTCTCATCGAGCCCGAGGCCGCCGTGCTCTGCTGGCACCAGCGTGCCCACCGCGCCAAGCGCGGCGAGCTTGCGCCACACGGCGCCTGGCTCCTCCTCGCCCGCCCCACCGTGGCCGCCGGGCCGCCCTTCGTCCGGCCGCCGGCCGCCCGGCCGCCCGCCGTCGCCACCGGGCCAGCCGGCGCGGATCACCGCCGGCGTCACCTCGGCGGCGAGCAGCCCGGCGGCCGCGTCGCGCAGCGCCGCTGCCTCGTCGCTCAGCTCGAAGCGCACGTCACCTCCGCGGGCCTTTCGGCAGGCCGAGCAGCCGCTCGGCCACCACGTTCCGCTGTATCTCGTTCGTACCGGCGTAAATCGGGCCGGCCAGCGAGAAGAGGAACCCGCGGGTCCACGGGCCGTCGACTTCCGCTTCCGGGCCGAGGAGGGCCAGCGCGGTCTCGTGCAGCCGGACGTCGAGCTCGGACCACGCCAGCTTGGCGAGGCTTGCCTCCGGCCCGCTCGGCTGGCCGTCGGCTAGGCGCGTGACCTGCTGGAGCGTGAACATCTGGTAGGCCTGGGCCTCGATCCAGGACTGGACGACCTGGTCGCGCAGTGCCGCCGACGGGCGCTGGCGGTACAGGTCAAGCAGCCGGCCCGCGCTCGCCGTGAAGCGCCCGGGCGAGCGCAGCGTAAGTCCGCGCTCGGACCCCGCGGTCGCCATGGCTACCTGCCACCCCTGGCCAGCCGCGCCAAGCACGTCGCTGTCGGGGACGAGCACCTCGTCGAAGAACACGTCGGCGAACCCCTCGTCGCCGTCAAGCCGCGGGAATCCCCGGACGGTGACGCCCGGCGCGTCCAGCGGGACCAGGAAATAGGTCAGCCCCTGGTGCCGCTCGGCGGCGGTATCGGTGCGGAACAAGCCGAACAGGTGCGTGCAGAATGCCCCGCGCGTCGTCCAAGTCTTCTGCCCGGACAAGCGCCAGCCGCCGCCCGCCGCGTCCCTGACCGCGCTGCTGCGCACGGCCGCCAGGTCGCTCCCGGCACCCGGCTCGGACCAGCCCTGGCACCACAGGTCCTGCGCGGCGGCCATCCGCGGCAGGTAGCGGTCCCGCTGCCGCGGCGTGCCGAACTCGAACAGGGCGGGCGCGAGCAGGAAGATGCCGTTCTGGGTGACCCGCGGCGGCGCCCCGGCGCGGTAGTACTCTTCCTCGAAGATCAGCCACTCCCACAGCGTCGCGTCGCGGCCGCCGTACTCCCGCGGCCAGGACACCACCGCCCATCGCTCCGCGTGCAGCGCGCGCTCCCAGTCGAGGTGCGCGGCGAAGCCCGCCCGGGTGTCGCCGGAAGGCAGCCCGCGCGGCACGTTGGCTTCCAGCCAGCCGCGGGCCTCGTCGCGGAACGCTTCCTCAGCCGGCGACCAGCGCAGGTCCATCGGTCAGTCCTCCGGCTCGGGCCGCTCGGGCCGGCCGAAGGACTCGCGCAGCCGGTCGGATACGCCCGACAGGTTCAGCTCGAACGTGAAGCCCTGCTCATAGCGGTAGCTGCGCCGGACGTCCTGCGGGTCGATGCCGTTGAACGCCTCCTTGGCCATGCGGATCACCGCCGGGTCCTTGGCCGCGATTTCCGCGGCCAGCGTGAGCGCCGCCTCGCGCAGCTGGTCCCGCGGGACGACGATGAGGACGGAACCGAACGCGTGCAGCTCGGCGGCCGTGGCGGTCGCGGAGGTGTACATCATGGCCCGCGCCCGGTGCTGCGGCACGAGACGGGACAAGTGCGTGGCGGCGCCGAGCGCGCCGCGGTCGACCTCCGGCAGGCCGAACGTGGCGTCGTCGCTGGCCACGATGATGTCCGCGTTCCCCGCCAGGCCGATACCGCCGCCGAGGCAGAACCCGTGCACCGCCGCGATCACCGGCACGGCGCACTCGTACACCGCCGCGAAGGCCGCGAAGCAGCCGCGGTTCGCCCCGATCAGCGCCTCGGACCCGCCCGCCTGGATCTCCTTGATGTCGACCCCGGCGTTGAACCCGCGTCCCTCGGCGCGCAGCACGACCACGCGCACGCTGCCGTCCGACCCGGCGGACGCGACCGCGCGCGCCAGCTCGAACCAGCCGGCGACCGGCAGCGCGTTCACCGGCGGGTGGTCGACCACCACCTCGGCGATGCCCGCCGCGTCAACCTGGCTGCTGATCACTGCCCGTCCTCCCTAGGGGTGCTGGCTGCTCACCGAGACGATCTCCCCGGTCATGTACGAGGAGTAGCCACTGGCGAGGAAGACGATGACGTCGGCGACCTCCCACGGTTCGGCCGCCCGGCCGAACGCCTCGCGCGCGGCGAGCTCGGCGAGCAGTTCTTCACTTGACACTTTCGCCAGGTACGGGTGCATCGCGATGCTCGGTGCCACCGCGTTCACCCGGACGCCGCGCGGGGCCGCCTCGATCGCCGCGCACCGGGTGAGCGCCATCACGCCCGCCTTGGCCGCGGCGTAGTGCGCCTGGCCCGCCTGGGCGCGCCAGCCGATCACCGACGCGTTGTTGACGATGGCGCCGCTGCCTTGCGGGAGCATGTGCCGCAGCGCCGCCCTGGTGCACCGGAAGGTGCCGTTCAGCGTCACGTCGAGCACCCGGTACCACTGCTCGTCGGTCATCTCGGCCAGCGGCGTGTCGCCGCCGAGGCCCGCGTTGTTCACCGCGACGTCGATCCGGCCGTACTCGGCGGCCACAGTGTCGAACAGCCGTTGCACGTGGTCTTCCACGGTGACGTCGCAGACAATGGCCAGCGGCTTCTCGCCCGCCACGTCGGCCAGCTCGTCGGCCGCCTCGGCGAGCCGCCGCTGGTGCCAGTCGCTGATGGCGACCCGCGCCCCTTCCTCGGCGCAGCGCCGTGCGGTGGCGAACCCGATCCCAGTGCCCGCCGCCGCGGTCACCACGACGGTCTTCCCGGCGAGCAGGCCGTGGCTGGCGTGCGGCTGCGGCTGCGCGGCCATCAGGAACCCTCCGCCCGGGTCAGGCGGGTGAGGACGGCGTCGGCCTCCGTCATGATCCGCTCGATGAGCTCGGCGCAGGTCGGCAGGTCGTCGATGACCCCAGCCACCTGTCCGCTGGCGAGCGTGCCCAGGTCGGTGCGCCCGTCGACCATGCTCGCGCGGAGCATCATGGGGGTGTTCGCGGCCATGATGACCGCGGGCCAGGACAAGCCGTGGTTCCGCTTCATGGCCACTCCCTCGCGGAGCAGGTCCGGCCAGGACGTGCCGGACATCTTCCTGAACCCGGCCGCGTGCCGCACCGACCTGGCCAGCCGGGACAGCGAACTGCCGCGCGCCAGCCGGTCCGCGAGCTCGGTGCGGAGCACCCGCTGCGGCACCCCGTCGAGCACGGTGGTGACCACGGTGTCGTTCACCGTGCGGCGCAGGTACTCCTGCTTCACGGGGACGGGCACGGGGCTTTCCCTGGTGAGCAGGAACCGGGTCCCCATGGCGATGCCGGCGGCGCCGTAAGCGAGCGCGGCGACGAGCCCGCGGCCGTCGCAGAACCCGCCCGCGCCGAACACCGGGATGCTGACCGCCGCCGTGACCTGGGGGAGCAGGATCGAGGTGGGGACGCCCCCGGTATGCCCGCCGCCCTCGCTGCCCTGGGCGACGACCGCGGTGGCGCCGAGCCCGGCGACCTTCTCCGCGTGCCGCCTGGCCCCGATCGAGGGCATGACGACCAGGCCGGCCTCGGTCAGCTCGCGGATCACTGACTCGTTCGGCGCGAGCCCGAACGACGCGACCCGCACGCCGTGCTTGATGAGCAGCCGCGCGCGCTCGGGCAGGTCAGGCGAGTCGCCCCGGAGGTTCACGCCGAACGGCGCCGCGGTGAGCTCCCTGGTGCGGGCGATCGCCGCCTCCGTCTCGGCCACCGTGAGGGTCGCGCCGGCCAGAATGCCCAGCCCGCCCGCGTTGCCCGTGGCCGCGGTCAGTTCGGGCGTCGACACCCAGCCCATGCCGGTCTGCACGATCGGGTACCTGATGCCGAGCAGGTCGCAGGCCGCGGTGCGCAGTGCTGGGTGTCTCATGGCACCTCCACGTAACGCAACCCGCGGGGGTCGATGACGTCGCGGATGAGGCGCAGCTCTTCCGGCGTCGGCAGCCTGGTCGGCGGCACGTCGCCGTCGGTCGCCAGGTCGAAGCCGGTGCTGGCGACGACCTCGGCCACGCTCACGCCGGGATGCACGGAAACGAGCCGCATCGTGTGATCGGGCGAGCGGAAGTCAAGCACCGCCAGGTTCGTGACGACCCGCCGCAGCTCGTGGAACCGGCTGGCCGCGGGCCCTGCCGCCGCCGCGCTGTCGTAGCCGACCCCCGAGATGACATCGACCTTCGGCACGAACGTGCGCGGCTGGTGCCTGGGTACCCAGTAACTCGTCGGGTGGTTGACGGTATTACCCGGGGCGCCGCGCATGCCGATCAGCTGCCGGGCGGGGCGGGCGTAGTCGCCGATCGCGGAGATGTTCACGTTGCCGAACCGGTCGATCTGGCTCGGGCCCATCATCACGTGCCGCTGGCCCGCCGCCAGGATGTCGAACACCGTCCGGAACGGCACCCAGCCCTCGGCCGGCCCGTCCGGTGGCTCGCCGACCGCCCAGCAGCCGGCCACGAACGTCGCCTCACCGTCCGACAGCAGCAGGTCAGGCGCGAACGTGGCCCGGGCCAGCCGGGCCCCGATGGTCGGGATGACGCCGAAGGAACTCGCCACGATCTCCCCGTCGCCCCGCCACGCCTCGGCGCACGCGACCGCGCAGACCTCAGCCCGCGTCGCGCCGCTCACGGAAGCACCGCCGGCGCCCCCAGGCCGGCCAGGGAAGCCACCGCGCGCTGGTAGTCCGCTTCGCTGCCCCGCAGGAAGGCGTCCGTGAACGACGCCCATTTCGCCGGATCGCCGGCTGCCGCCGCATAGGCGCGCTGGAACTCCTCGTCGCGCTCGTAGTCGGGCGCGCAAGAAGTAAAGTGCGCGCCGTTCGGCGCCTCCACGACGCCCTCGGTCATCCACCGGTGAATGCGCAGCGACGCGATCCCGCCCGCCGCCAGCAGGTCCCCGGTGGGCACGATCCGCTCGCAGGACACATACGCGTGCTCGGCGGCGGCCGCGAAGAGGTCGTCGAAGTACAGGTCGGGCCCGAGGAACTGCGCGTTGCCGGCGGCGTCGGCGCGGTTGAGGTGGATGAGCGCGGCGTCGAGCGGCAGGGCCGGGACCGCGAGCAGTTCCTCGCCGTCGGCGTACGGCGAGGTCACCGTGCGCAGTTCCTGGTTGAGCCGCATCACGTCAGACCCGAGTCCCGCCCGCGTCGGCAGGAACGGCAGCCGCAGCGACGCCGCGTACAGGGCCCACTGCAGCATGCCCTCGTCGTACTCGGTGACGTCCACGCTGCCCGACTCGCGGGCGGCGCGGAAGTGCGGCTCAAGCGGGATGGAGTCGAGCGACACGAACCCGTAGACCAGCCGCTTGACCTTGCCAGCGGCGCAGAGCAGGCCGACGTCAGGGCCGCCGTAGGAGACGATCGTGAGGTCGTGCAGTCCCGACCGCAGGATTGCCCGGACCAGGGACATCGGCTTGCGCCGCGATCCCCAGCCGCCGATCCCGATGGTCATGCCTGAGCGCAGCCTGGCGACCACCTCGTCCTCGGTCATCCGCTTGTCCGTCACGTCCTCAGCTTTACCTAGCAAGCGCTTGGTTGACAAGGCTCCCGCTTTCCGCGGGGCCGGTGTAGGCTCCGGGTAAATAGAACATGTTCTACTTTAGTGGGGCTGCCATGGTCGCGTCCATCAAGCCGTACGCCGACGAGCTCGCTTTGGCTGACGGCCGCATGCTGATCGGCGGGCAGTGGGTCGCGGCCATGGACGGCGCGACCTGGAGCCACACGCATCCCGCGACAGGAGAGCAGGTCGCGGCGTTTCCTGTCGCCGCACCTGCCGACGTCGACCTGGCTGTGCGCGCCGCGCGCCAGGCGTTCGACGAGGGCCCCTGGCCGCGGGCCCGGGCCGGCGAGCGCGGCCGGGTGCTGCGCGCGATCGCGGACCTCGTCCGGGCGCACAGCGACGAGCTGCTGCGGCTCCAGGCGCTCGACAACAGCGTCCCGCTGAGCTTCGGCGAGATCTACGCGGTGTCGGCCGGATTCGTGGCCGACATCTTCGAGCACCACGCCGGCTGGACCGACAAGCTGGCCGGCGAGACGCTGCCGCCCTTCCAGGGCGGCGACCACATGGTTTTCACGCTGCGCGAGCCGGTTGGCGTGGTCGGCGCGGTGATCCCGTGGAACGCGCCGTTGCCGCTGTTCGCCCAGAAGGTGGCGCCGGCCCTGGCGGCCGGCTGCACGGTTGTGGTCAAGCCCTCGGAGTACGCCACGTTCGCGGTGCTGCGGCTGGCCCGGCTGATCGCCGAGGAGTCGGGGCTGCCCGAGGGCGTGCTCAACATCGTCACCGGCCCGGGCGAACCCACCGGGGACGCCCTGATCAGCCACCCGATGGTGGACAAGCTGTCGTTCACCGGCAGCCGCGCGGTCGGCCAGCGGGTCATGACAGCAGCGGCCGCAGGGTGCAAGCGGGTGAGCCTGGAACTCGGCGGCAAGAGCCCGGCGGTCGTCTTCGCCGACGCCGACGTCGGCACCGCCGCCGCGGTCACCATGGGCACCGTCACCCTGGGCCTGTCCGGTCAGGTGTGCGCGGCGCAGACCAGGGCGCTCGTGCACCGGGACGCGCTCGATGAGTTCCTCGCGACCGCCGAGGTGATCGCCGGCATGGTCAGTTACGGCAACCCGTTCGACCCGGAGGTCACGTCCGCGCCGCTGATCAACACCAGGCAGCTTGACCGGGTCCTCGGCCTGATCGCCCGCGGGCAGGAAGAGGGCGCCCGGCTGGTCTGCGGCGGCACCAGGGAGGCGGGCGACCTCGCGGCGGGCAACTTCGTCACGCCGACGCTGTTCGCCGACGTGTCCAACGACATGAGCATCGCCAGGGAGGAGATCTTCGGCCCGGTGCTCTCCGTCATCCCGTTCGACGACGAGGACGAGGCGGTGCGGCTCGCCAATGACACCGCCTACGGGCTCGCCGCCACCGTGTGGACCACCGACGTGCGCCTGGCGATGCGGATGACGCGGGCCATCCGGGCCGGCACGGTCGGCATCAACGGCTACCAGCTCGAGCCGAACGCCCCGTTCGGCGGCTTCCGCGCCTCAGGCACGGGCCGCGAGGGCGGCCGCGCCGCGATCGAGGCCTACACCGAGCTGAAGACCGTCCTGCTCCCGCTCACCGACGAGATGATGTGACCTCCTTAGCCGCTTACCTGCGCGTCCGGCGGCTCCGGCGAACATGTAGAGCATGCTGTCGCTGGCCTCGGTCCGCCGTTGGGTTTGGGTGGTGAGTGTGCTTCGGCGGCTGCCCACATCGGCGGCCTGCAGCGCGCCAGCAAGCCGGTCTAGGCTCACTTACACATGTTTTAGTAGTACTGAAACAAAGTCGATAAGCCCAGGTGAAAACGGGAAATATCCGACGGATTAAAGCTACGTTACAGCCACACTGTATTGAATCTGTTACAGCTAGACTGAAATATCGTGATCAGATTCCAACGCCCGGCGGGCCGTGACGTACTCTCCGTATCTCCTCCGCTACAACCCGGTGCGGGCGCGGCTGAACTCGAGGTGCCCGCGGCGGAACTGGACGCTCTGCTCTGTTCCGGGCACGCTGTAAACAGAGCCGATTACAGTGGGGATGTAACAGAGCCTTAATAAGACGGATATTCGCCTGTCTCGCCTGTTTCCCTAGACTTTGATTTCAGTAGTACTGAAA
>Ga0265337_1000134_pt1 | contig 37817 bp, 32 predicted proteins | sample 42122metaG_FD_192441 | JGI IMG/M metagenome (GOLD analysis project Ga0265337, IMG submission 192441) | Rhizosphere microbial communities from Carex aquatilis grown in University of Washington, Seatle, WA, United States - 4-21-22 metaG | ecosystem: Host-associated > Plants > Roots > Rhizosphere >... | reverse complement strand
GAACGCCACACCCGTGGATGCCCCGGCGGTTCCCGCTTAACACGGCATGTCCCCGGTGGACGGACTCTGAACTGAATGCAAAAAATCTGCCGGCCATCAGGGTGCGGCAGGGCGCGGCGTTTTTCACCCGCATCGTTAGACTTGCAAATTTTCTGAAAAAGGGGTTTGCTGGTTCATCGCCAACTAAAACAGAGGCCGGCTCGTCTTGCGGCCGATTCAATAATCATTATGGCTGAATTCAAATTTTCCTGCCCGCAATGCGGCCAGCACATCCAGTGCGACTCGGGCTATTCCGGCGCTCAAATCAACTGCCCGACGTGCCAGCAGGCCATTGTCGTGCCGCAGGCCCCGCGTTTCGCCGCCGCTCCAACTGCCCCGCCAATTCCGCCGCCGGCGCCGCCGGGTCTTTCAACAAGGCAAAGCACCGCGGCTCCGGCCACGGGACGGCGATTCGCCGGCATGCCCGGCGCCCAACCGCCGGCCAAGCCCAAATCGAAGGCGCTGCGAAACGTTTTGGTCATCACGGCAGTGGTGGTGGTTTTAGCCGCGCTTGGCGCGGGCGGGTGGTTTGGTTTCTCGAAATACAAGGAACACAAGGCGGCAAAGGGAAATCCCGCCGCGCAAGTGACCGCGCCTACCTCCACCGCAACCATTCAGGCATTGAGCACTTTGAGCAAAGTGCATTCGGCTTACACCAACGTGACCAGCATGACGGAGGACGGCACCGTCACTCTGTTTCTTGACTTGTCGAACCTCACGATGGCCGATGTGAATCCGAATTCTCCTGCCAATGCCAATGCAAAAAACGCCACGCGGCGTCCGCCGGGCATGCCACGAATACTCACAAACACGACCGAGGTTTCTGTCAAGCGCGCACAGTCAAACTGGTTTTACGTCGCCGGAGAAACGGTGACAAAAGCTGATCGCCAGATGTCGAGCAACACCTTCGCCATTTGGTCGTCGGACAAGGGCATGTTCATGTTTTCAGATTCGCATATAAGAGGCATTCCCCCCGTTTACCAGCAGCTTCCCAACGTCAATCCGGCAAATAACGCGGCGGACCAGGTCAGGAGCTTCCAACACGTTTTCGACGACCCGGCGCAACTGACAAAAATCATCAAGGATTTGGGGCAAACCGATGATGAACCGGTGAACGGACAGGATTGTTCCACTCTCACCGCGAAAGTGCTTGGGCAAAAAGTCAAAATCTGGGTGGACAAGTCCACCCACCTGATTCCGCAATGGCAAATCACGCTCGGCGGAACCATCAGCGATGCCGACGTTGACGACGCCTTCTCGTTGGTGGCCATCGGCTTCACCAACATGCCGCCGGGGCAATTGGACATGATTAAGACGCAAGTCAAACAATTCACGCCAGCCATAACAAAAATTCACGGAACCCTCGCCTACACCGCCAAAAATCTTCACGCCAATCCGACGCTTTCGTCCGATGATTTCGATTATCCAGTTCCCAAAGGCGTCCGATTGATCCGAATGCCGGGCGGCGCGCCCGCGAATGCGGCGACACCTGCCGCGTCCAGGGAAACCATGCAGCGTAACGCCTGCATCAACAATCTCCGCCAGATTGACGGGGCGATAAACGAATGGGCTCTGGAAAAAGGCAAGGCAAATGGAACCGTGGTTACGGAGGCCGATATCAAGCCTTACCTCAAACTGGATGCCAGCGGGACCTTTCCAAAATGCCCGGCTGGCGGCACCTATACCCTTGGCAAAGTAGGGGGGCATCCGACCTGCACCATTCTCGGCCACGTGTTGCCGTAAAAAAATCGGGACAGCCCAATTGGCAAATTGTTAAATCAGTGGCGTGAGTCATTATTGGAACACGTTTGCCGGGTTGATTTCGACATCGTTCGAGCACATCTCGCTGGTCTGGGGCATCGTGCCGCTCTACTTCGGCCTGCTGCTGAATGAATTGACGGCCGACAAGGCGAATTTCCGCACCGCGCTCCAGACTGGCTTTAGCTTTCTTTGGGCCGGCGCGCAATGGCTCTGGCCGTTCTTCAAAATGCGCAGTCCCGGCGAGCCGGAGTTGCAACTCGGCGCAATGCTGCCGGTCAACCTGCTCGTCACCGTCCTCGTGATTGGACTAGGTGTGGTCGCGCTTGCCAGCGGCCTCCGTAAAAGATTTCCACGGCACTGGCGGTTCATCGGCCACACGCGGTTCGCCAATTATTTCATGATCACCATTTACCCGATCCAGGCGCATTACCTGACGTGGACGTGGGAACGGCTGGCAGCGATTGCCCTGTTCGCCGTGCCGGTCTGGCTCGTGTTGCACTTCGGCCTGATGCCCCTCCGCAACCGTTAAACTCACGGCGAGCTGACCCGGTAGTAGCGTTGCGGATAGTTGGCCGCCTGCAGGTCGGTGAATTGATACTGGCCGGATGAAATTTCCGTGGCGTTGCCGAGTGCGGTCCAACTGGCGACGGGAAGCACCGGATTGGTCGAGGCCAGCACCGTGAAACTGGCGCCCGGCGCGTTCGTGAAATCGAATCGGAACGCGCCTTTGACCGGCATCACGGCGTTCGCCAGAACGACTGGCGGCGGCGCGGGCGTGACCACCATGTTGTCGGCCATGAAAATTGTGCCGTAATCTCCGCCGGTCACGGGCGGCTTGTCATAATGAACCACGACTTTGTTAAACGGATGAGTCGAGTGGAACAGGAGCGTTTCGGTGGGCCAGGTGCCGGCTTGCGCGTTGGTGGTGGCCGTTCCGACCAAGACGCCGTTCATGTAAGCCGTCACCCTCATCGTCGCCGACGAATCGCAGGCGAGTTCTTGTGGCGCATAAAGGATGGAAAAATCCGTGAGCGGCGCGGAGAAGTTGACGACGAGGTCGGCGGCGTAAATGCTGCTGGGATAGATGCAATTGCCGGAAAAAGCAACGGGCGTGAAGCCCATGGTGTTTGCCGCTTGAATGGAAAAGCCCTGCCCGGTGGCGGAGAACTGGGCCGTGATTCCGCCCACGGTCAAAGTGATGGGAAGCGGCGAATAACGATTCGCATTTTCGAAATCGAACAGGACGCTTTGCGCCCCGGCGCGAACGAGCAGGAGACTGGTGAGAACTATGAGGGTTTGTTTTTTCATATGATTGACGGGGTTGTTCGTTCAGTTACATGATCGGACAGGGATGAAATGGAACGGGTCAGGGACGCATTAATCGAAAGAAGCGGACGCCTGCTGGATTGGAAACGACCACCTGATTATTGGTCCCCATCACGGTGATGGAATTCGTGACGTTGGCCCAATTGGTGGAACCGAGCGAGGCGATTTGTTGCAAGACAAATCCGGCCGAGTTGGTCGGCCAAGTGAACACCATGTTGGTCTTGATGCAACAACCCGCCAGCCACGGAGAGTCGTCGTAAATGGCAAACGCGCGGTCGGCGTAACGATAGGTATAATACGGTCCACCGGCAGGCGAACCGGCAAGCTGGAAATAGAACATCAGGTTGTTGCCGCCGAAACCCTGCGCCCAGCCCCAAGTGTAATACGCCAGCGGCATGCTGTCTGCGATGGAGATGAAATACCGGGGCATCGCCGTCGTGTTGGAGGTCAAGATCACCGGCGCGGGCAGGTCGGCGCTGAAATGGTAAATCCCGTTGCCAACCGGCGTCTGGGTGAAATTGGTGACGGTCTCATAGGCGATGGGAGGATGACCGTGAAATTGTTGCAGATCCGGCTGATACGCGATGGTGTTTGTGTCCTGCTTGTAAAAGCCGATGAAGAACCCGACGGACGGCCCCGCCTCGCCCCACCACTCGACGTGCGTGATTGTTTTGGCCTGCGTCAGCGTGAAGTCGTCATATGCTTCCGCGTCCGAATCCAGGTTGTTCTGCTGGGTGAGGTCATACCACCACTGGGACGGAATCCCACCGCCCGGCGGATTACCCGGCCATTGGGAATACACCAGCGCGCCGCAGGCGGCCAACGACGCGAAAGACAACAGGATTGAAACGAGCAAGGATTTCATGGCTTTAACATTTCGGTTGCTGATGTCCCGGCACCGTCTCCACTGGGATGACCGCCGTATCGAAGGAGCTGTCCGCCGTCGCTGCCACTGCATGTTCCTGCGGCAGGAATTCCAAGCGCGCCTCCCACGCAACGCCACGCAGATAATTCCGGACGTGTTCCGGCATGGCGCTGTTCCACCCGCTCACACTAATCAGGGCGATCAGCGTGCCGTCCGGCCGGCGACGGCGGGACAGCCAGGAATCAATCCACGCGCAGAAGCGAGGGTGAATTTGTTCGGCCGCCTGGACGGAAACAATCATCACATCGGCGTCTGCCGCCGTCAAAACCGCCTCCTCAAAAGCTTCAGGGGCGTCCAGTTCGGCGAAGCTCCAGAACCGGAGGCGAAAGGAGCGCCGGCCAATTGAACGGGTGACACGGTCACAAAGCTCCATGACCCGCTTCCGGCATTGAAAATCCTGATAAACCACCACGACGTTCAGAGCGAACGATTTGTCCGAAGCCGTAATCCGCAAGTAGTCCGGCGCGGTGATTTCCGGCATGGTTTCAGTCGGTTTCATAATCGAATGGGTTTCGCGGCCCGGATTGCCTTGGACCAGGACTCCACCGGCAACCACCGGATGGGGATGACAACCACCGCCACTTTTCTTGAGGGAAAGACGCCCGCCAAAATGGCGGCGTCCCGGACATACTTTTTCGCCGTCTCTATCTCAAAGTCCGTTCCGGGACACCGCACCACTTGCAGTTGCGTTTCCGTTTTCCGCTGCCAAATCAAATCTTCTGTTTCGTTGATTTTACACATATTGGTTGAATTTCAGTTTCGTGCGCACACACAGCGCAATGTTTGAAGCAACCATAATTCGGGTGTGTTTTCTCAAACAGTCGGAGAAAGAAGCAATTTGAAGTCGGGGAACTGGAAGTGTTGGTGTCGGGAGATTTCCCGACGTATTGCCTGCATCAACGTGGAAAGGCAGGTGGCCGGTTGCCCCGCAGTAATTAATCCCGAAAAAAAGCGCGGCCACGTAAAACAATTTACGCGGTCCCATGCCCTCCTCCCCCTAGCGGTCGAAAAACCTTGAGGAATATTGCAGTCGTCAGGCTGTTTCGGCAACGAACGTCAAGTCGAGTTCCTGTCCGGAACTTTTGGCGAGGTCAAAGGCCCGTTTGATTTCTTTCTCCAGATTGGAATCGTTGATGGGGAGCCGCCAGGCGAGCTTTTTGATCTTCAGCGCGCCCTCGTCGGCGTCTTCCGCTTCCTGGGATTTGGTTTTCAAGTTCATGGCTTTTTCGGTTTGGAGATGTTGTATTTCGCGACCAGCTTAATCCACGAACCGTTGGCTCGCATAGTCGGGGAAGTGGGAATTCTTGCGTCGGGGAATTCTCCGACAGCCGGGCGGGAGCGAATTAGCGCGCCCGTGGCAGGAAAGGGTGGTCTTCGCTCAACCAGCCCTGGCGCAGAGCGTATTGCACCATCTGGGTCCGACTGCGCAGTCCGAGTTTTTCGCCAATGCGGACCTTGTAGGTCTCGACGGTCTTGACGCTCAAGGTGAGTTGCGCGGCGATTTCCTTGTTGCTGTAACCCCAGGCGAGTATCACCAAAACCTCTTTTTCCCGTTCGCTCAATTCCGCTGCGCCGGCTTCGCATTTGCCGCCGGTCATCTGCTTGGCGAGGGCTTTGCTCGCCAAGGTTGCTTCGAAATAAACGCCGCCTTTCACCACCGTGCCAATTGCTTTGACCAGTTCATCACTCGCGGAACGTTTGAGCACGTAACCGACGGCGCCCACCTTTGCCAACTGGCGCAGATAACTTTCGTCCTCGTTGGCCGTCATCGCCACGACCTTGATTTCCGGCAGTTCGGCTTTCAGCCGTTCGGTCGCCTGCAACCCATTTAATTCGGGCATGGACAGGTCCATCACCACCACATCGGGATTCAGTTCGCGCGCTTTTTGCAGAACTTCGTGGCCATTGGCTGCTTCGCCCACCACACGCATGTCGGGCTGGCCGTCAATCAACAGCCGCAAACCGTCACGGACCATTTTGTGGTCGTCGGCAAGCAGGATTCTGAGTTTTTTCATGATCATCAACTTTCCGCCGGGTTGCTGGATTCGAGCGGGACGCGGGCGAAAACGGTTGTGCCGGCGCCGGGTGTTGACTCGATTTCAATCGTCCCGCCAACCATGACGACGCGCTCCTGCATGCCGAGCAACCCCAGTTTGCCCCGGCTCCGCGCTGCTTGAAAAACCGACGCGGCCCCAAAGCCAGCGCCATCGTCCTCGATAATCAGCGACACCAGAGCCGTCCGGCACTCCAGCAAAACGCCAATCCGTTTGGCGTTCGCGTGCCGCAAAATATTCGTCAATGCTTCCTGGGTGACACGATACAAGGCAGTTTCGAGGTCCAGCGGCAATCGCGTGGTTTCCATGCCGGTGCTGTGAAAATCCACGGGCACGTGATTGTGCTCCGACCATTCGCCGGTGTAACGGCGCAAGGCGGCCTCCAGGCCGAGATCGTCCAGCACCGCCGGGTGCAGTTCCCAAGCCAGACGGTGAACCGTCTGCATCAGCCCGCTGGACAATTGCTCCAGGTTGCCGACGCTCTCACGAACCTCGGGAACGGCCGCGCCCTGGTTTTTCACCAGCCGCAACCCAAGTTTCAACGCGGTCAGTTCCTGTCCCAACTGGTCGTGCAATTCGCGTGAGATGCGGGCGCGCTCATTTTCCTGCGCGTCCGCGAGCCGGCGAAGCAGCTTCTTGTGTTCCTGCTCGGCGCGCTGGCGCTGGGACATCTCCGCCTCCAACGCCTGGTTGGCGGCGGACAAATCCGCCGTCCGCTCCCGGACCCGGATTTCCAACTGGTCGCGCTCGCGGTGCAAATCGGCTTCCGCAATCTGGAGCTGGCGGTTGGCCGTTTCCAATTCAGCCGTCCGCTGTTTCACCAGTTCTTCCAAGTGATCGCGGTGCCGGCCCAACTCGGCTTCGGCATGGAATCGCTGGATCGCCTCGCCAATCAACGGCGTCATGGATTCCAGAAACTCGACGGTGGCGGGAGGAAAACGATCCGGTCGCGGGTCGGCCAGATGGATGGCGCCCAGCACCCGGTCACGGTAACGAATGGGAATCACGGCGATGGACTTAAAACCCCACTTCACACAGGTGCCGCGATACCGGCCGCGTTTGCCGGGCGCCACCTGACGCATGAAATCCGGCGTGTTATCGCAGCGCAGCGACCCGGCGCTGGTCATCAACGGTCGGTCCTGTTCGTCCATGGACTGCGAAATCGCCCGGATGCAGAAGCAGGTGTCGGTTTTGACCGACAGGTGATTTTCCAGTTTCAGGAAATCCGCGTCGAAACCCACCGACGCGTTGTAAGGAATGTTTCCCCGCTCGTCCAGCACGCGGACGCCCAGGCATTGACAGCCCGTCCATGCGCGGATCACCTCGACCACCGCGTCGAAGTATTCCTTGCCAGACGCCTTGTGGGCGAACAACTCCAGCAAGGCATGCGTGATTTCGCGCCGTTTTTCGGCGGCCACCAGTTCGGCGGTGCGCTGCGCCACGCGCCGCTCAAGTTCCTCGCGGTTCCGCTCCTCGCTTTGCCGCAACGCCTGCTCGGCACGGGCATGCGCCTCCCGCAGCCGCAGGGCGGTGACGCCATAAGCCAGGTCTTCGGCCAGTTCGGCCAGCAGTTTGATTTCATCTTCCCAAAATGCCTCCGGTTCCCGGGCATAAATGGTGATGGCGCCGATGGCGCGGCCATTGGTGCGGAGCGGAACCGCCAATGAAGAGGCGTAACCGCGTTTGACGGCTTCTTCCCGCCAGGGCGCAAACCGGGGGTCGGTGAGCATGTTACGGCAGCCATCGGGCTTTCCGGCGCGGATGGCCGTGCCGGTCGGGCCGCGACCGCGCTCCGTGTCCGCCCAGGTCAGCCGCAAGGTTCCAAGATAGCCTTCGTCAAAACCGGCATGGGCGACGGGACGGATGGTTTTATTTTCATCGTTCTCGGCAAACCCGATCCACACCATCGCATGGCCGCAGTCCTCGGTGATGATTTTGCAGGTGGCCGACAGACAATCCGCCTCGCAGTCGGCATGCATCATGGCTTCGTTGCTGTGCCGGAGCGCGTTCAGCGTCCGGTTAAGCTTGCGCAACTCCGCCGCTTCAGGGAGTCGCGGCCATTCTTCCCCGCTCCGCCGGCTCGAGGGAACGGTGGGTGAAGACCGGGATTTAAGGTCACTTTTCACACGGGTTACTTCAACCTTATACCCGTGTGGTGGTAATATGCAAACTTCTTAAATTGCTTTCTGGACGGCACTTTTGCAACAACAACAGGAACCTACGTTGAAACCCCACCGTCTTCGAATGGAATTCGGAAACAGAAGATTTAGACAAGCGCGATTGAATCGCGGTGGGATTTTGTTACTTTGCGTCGGTATGAAACGCCCACTGTTGGCTGTGTTGTTTTTGAGTCTCGTTTTCGCAATCCGTGCCGACGAGGGAATGTGGCTTTTCAACCAGCCGCCGCGCGCGATTCTGCGCGAGCGCCATCAGTTCGATCCGGGCGACCCGTGGCTGGAGCATCTGCAAAAATCCTCCGTCCGCATCGGCGCGTCCGGCAGTTTCGTGAGCGGGGACGGGCTGCTGATTTCCAATCATCACGTCGGCGGCGGCTCGCTGGAGAAACTTAGCACGAAAGAGAAAAATTATCTGCGCGACGGCTTTTACGCGCGCAGTCCGGCCGAAGAATTGAAATGTCCCGATGTTGAGGTGAATGTCCTGCAATCCATCGAAGACGTCTCCGCCCGCGTCAACGGTGCCGTGCCCAAGGACGCCGATGCCGCGACCGCGTTTGCGGCGCGGCGCAAAGTCACCGCGGAAATTGAGAAGGAATCGCTGGAAAAAACCGGCTTGCGGTCGGACGTGGTCACGCTCTGGCAGGGCGGCACGTATAATCTCTACCGCTATAAACGCTATACCGATGTCCGCATCGTTTTTGCGCCGGAGCAGCAAATCGCCTTTTTCGGCGGCGACCCGGACAATTTTGAATTCCCGCGTTATGACTTCGACATTTGCTTTTTCCGCGTTTACGAGAACGGGCAACCGGCGAAGACGAAGGACTTTTTGAAATTTTCACCGACCGGCCCGCGCGATGGCGAACTGGTCTTCGTTTCCGGCAATCCGGGCGGAACGAGCCGTCTGCTCACGGTTGCCGAACTGGAGAATTTGCGCGACCAAGCGTTGCCGTTTCGACTCGCCGCGCTGAAACGCCAGGAGGTTTTGCTCACCGCCTGGAGCGCGCGGGGCGAGGAAAATGCCCGTCGTGCCAGGGAATTTTTGTTCAGCGTCCAAAACACCCGCAAAGCGCTGAACGGCCGCCTCGCCGGATTGCTTGACCCGGAATTGATGGGCGCGAAAATCAAAGCCGAGGCGGATTTCAAGGCGCAACTCGCGGCAAAACCCGAATTTGCCGACACGCTCGGGGCATACGGACAGATTGCCGACGCGACGAAAGTCCTCGCGGCGCAGGCCGTTCGTGCGTCGCTGCTGGAGGGCGGCCAGGGTTTCAATTGCGAAAGCTTTCGCATCGCGCGCACGCTGTTGCGCGCCGGCGAGGAGCGCCCCAAACCGAATGGCGAGCGGCTGCGCGAATTTTCAGACGCCAGCCGGACTTCGCTCGAACTGGGCTTGTTTTCGCCAAAGCCGATTTACACCGATCTGGAAATCCTGACGCTCTCCGATTCGTTGACATTTATGGCAACGCAATTGGGCGGCGGCGATCCGCTCGTAAAAGAGATTCTTGCCGGCAAATCACCGCACGACCGCGCAGTGGAATTGATCAACGGCACGCAGACGCGCGACGTCGCGTTCCGCAAAAAACTTTATCAAAGCGGCACCAACGCGGTGCTGGCGGCACAAGATCCGATGATTGAACTGGCCCGGCTGGTTGACCCGGGGTCGCGCGCGCTGCGAAAAGTCTCGGAAGAGCAAAATGAAATCAAACAAGAGGCGCACGCGGCGATTGCCCGCGCCCGCAACATTTTGCTCGGCACCGGCGGCTCGCGTTATCCTGATGCCACCGGCACACCCCGTCTGTCTTTCGGCACGGTCAAAGGCTTTGAGGAAGATGGCGGGCCGGTTCCGGCGTTCACGACGCTCGCGGGACTTTACGAACATGCCGCCGCGATGAAGGAGCGCCCGCCATTTGATCTCCCCGCGCGCTGGGAAAAGCGCCGGTCACGGCTCAACCTCAGAACGCCGTTGAATTTTGTCAGCACCTGCGACATCATTGGCGGCAACTCCGGCAGCCCGGTCGTGAACCGTGCCGGCGAGTTCGTCGGGATTATTTTCGACGGCAATTTGCAAGGCCTTCCATGGGATTACGCGTTCGACGACCAGCAAGGCCGCGCGATTTCGGTTGATTCGGCGGCCATTCTCGAAGGGCTGGAAAACGTTTACGGCGCGAAGGCACTTGTGCGCGAACTTCGGGATGGACGGCTCTCGCGGGACGGCTCACACTGACAAAATATATGGGTCGCCAATGGCTTCATGCAAAACGTCTCGTCGCCGGTCTGAAAAAAGGCCGCACGACCGGCAAACTGGTCCGCGAAATTTCCGTCGCCGCCAAAATGGGCGGGCCGGACCCGGACATGAACCCGCGCCTTTTCACCGCCGTCGAGAAGGCCAAAAAGGAAAGCGTGACGAAGGACGCCATCCAGCGCGCCATCAACAAGGGCGCGGGCATCGGCGAGGAAAAGCTCGTGATGGATCACGTCGTGTTCGAGGGTTACGCGCCGCACAAGGTGCCGGTCATCGTTGAGGTCTATACCGACAACGTGAACCGCAGCGCGCCCGAAGTCCGTGTGTTGTTCAAGAGCAATGGACAGCTTGGCACGACCGGCAGCAACAAGTTTCTCTTCGACCACGTCGGTCTCGTCGAGGCGCATCACCCCGACGCCAACACCGACCGCGAAGCCGCCGCCATCGAGGCGGGCGCAAATGAAGTTGAAACGCTGACGGGCGAACAAAACGACGACATTCCCGAAGGCGCGGCGGGCGCGAAATTCATCTGCGACCGCGCTGCTGTTCATGCCGTTTCAAAATGGCTTTCATCAAATGGCTGGACGGTGGTGACGAGCGAACTCGGCTATGTGCCAAAACAATTTCCTGAACTCACCGACGCGCAGCGCGCCGAGGTGGGAGAATTTCTGCAAACGCTCGACGACCATGACGATGTGCATCGCGTCTGGGCGGCGGTGAAATAATCATGCCCCGCCGATGTTTCCGTCTTTTCGCTCCCAGCGGCGCGGCGCGCGTTCAGGCAGGCTCGTGTCCGCTTTCGCATAGTAAGTTTCCTCGCCGAACCGCGCGTCGGCCTCCTGCTGCAATTTTAGCGACGGTGTGACGCTGAACCGTTCGCTGGTGTCCATGAAAACAACCTCGCCGCCGGGCCGCATGAAACACAGCAGCAGCGGGCATTTGCCTGGATGCGCGGCGACGAGTTCGCGCACCGCCTCCAGTTGTTCCGGCTTCAAATGCGCCGTGTGCAAACGCAAATGCACCTGCTTCGTGTATTTTTTGGGCGCGTCCTCCAGCGGCATGATTTCCTGCGGGAAGATTTTCGGCTTGTCGTCGCCGGTGTTCACCTCGCCGACGACGAGAATAGCCTTGTTCACTTCCAGAAGTGGACGGAATTTGTCGTAGTTCTCGTTCATCACGAGGACCTGCACCGAGCCTTCCAAATCCTCGAGCGTAACCATCGAATACGGCTTGCCGGATTTCTTGGAAAAGCCGTGCTGCACCGCCGCAATCAGCCCACCGATGCGCGTGAGCGAACGGCTCGGAAGCTCTGCCAGCTTCGCCGTGTTCGCCAGCGCATATTTTTCCAGAATCGGTGCGAACGGCGTGAGCGGATGGCCGGTGACGTAAAATCCGAGCAATTCCTTTTCGTGCGCGAGCAATTCGTGCTGCGGCCATTCGGGCATATTGCTGATGGCTTCAGGCATTGGCGGCGCCTTTTCTTCCAGCGCGCCAAAGAGCGAGCTTTGCCCTTTTTGTTTGTCGGACAGGATGCTCGCCGCGCGGGCCAGTGTGCGCTCGATCTGCGCGAACAACGTCGCGCGTGTCTGGCCAAAGCAATCGCACGCGCCGGTTTTGATGAGTGCTTCAAGGGTTTTCCGCCCCAACGAGCGGCCGTCCACATGCTCGCACAGTTCGGCAAGCGATTTGAACGTCCCAACCTCCTTGCGCGATTTAAGGATGGCTTCCACCGCTGCTTCGCCGACGCCTTTGATGGCCGCGAGTCCAAAGCGAATGGCTGTGCCTTCACGCGCGGGCGCAAAAAAAGTGCCGCTCTCATTCACGTCCGGCTGCAGGACCTCGATCTCGAACTCGCGCGCCTCGGCGATGTATTGGGCGAGTTTGTCGGTGTCGCCCATGTCGTTGGTCATCATCGCGCAGAAAAACTCGACCGGATAATTCGCCTTCAAATACGCGGTCTGATACGCGACAATGGCATAGGCGGCGGCGTGCGACTTGTTGAAGCCGTAGCCGGCGAACTTTTCCAGCAAATCGAAAATCTGGTTCGCCTTCGCGGCGGGGATTTTGTTTTTCTCGGCGCAGCCCTTGACGAACTTCTCGCGCTGCTTCTGCATCTCCTCGACCTTTTTCTTGCCCATCGCGCGCCGCAAAATGTCCGCCGCGCCAAGCGTGAATCCGGCCAGGATTTGCGCGGCCTGCATCACCTGCTCCTGATAAATCAAAATGCCGTAGGTCTCGCGCGCAATCGGTTCGAGCAGCGGATGCTCGTATTTGATTTCCATTTCGCCGTGGCGGCGGCGGATGAATTCCGGAATCAGCTCCATCGGGCCGGGCCGGTAAAGCGCGACCAGGGCCGTGATGTGCTCGACAGAACTGATCTGGAATTTCCGGCACAAATCGCGCATCCCGCCGGATTCCAACTGGAAAACCCCGAGCGTTTCGGCGCGGTTGAGCAGGTCGTAGGTCTTTTGGTCGTCCAGCGGCAGGTTGTCAATCGGCACCTCGATGCCGTGGGTGCGCTTGACCATTTCGCAGGTGTTGCGGATGACCGTGAGCGTCTTCAGGCCGAGAAAATCCATCTTCAGCAGGCCGAGGTCGCCGACGGGGTTCATCGCGTATTGCGTGACGAGCGTGCCGCTGTCGTCCTGCTTGAGCGGCAGCAGATTCACGAGCGGCTGGTCGCCGATGACGACGCCGGCGGCGTGGACGCTCGCGTTGCGCGTGAGATCTTCGAGAATCAGCGCGGTGTCAACCAGCTCGCGCGTGACCTCCTCGGTCTCGTAGGCCTCCTTGAATTCCGGCGATTGCTTGAGCGCCTTCGTCAAATCCATTTTCAGATCGAACGGAATCATCTTCGCCAGCCGGTCACACTCACCGTAGCTCAACCCCATCACACGGCCCACGTCGCGCACGACGGATTTCGCTCCCATCGTGCCGAAGGTGATGATTTGCGCGACGGAATCGCGCCCGTATTTTTCGCGGACGTATTCGATGACGTCGGCACGGCGGTCGTCGGCGAAATCAATGTCAATGTCCGGCGGATTCACGCGCTCCGGATTCAAAAACCGCTCGAACAGCAGGCCGTAGCGGATCGGGTCAACGTTCGCGATTTCCAGCAGGTAAGTGACGAGCGAGCCGGCGGCGCTGCCGCGCGCCACGCACGCCACACCCATCTCGCGGCCTTTGCGGATGAAATCGCCGACGATGAGGAAGTAGGAAATGAAACCGGTCTTTTCGATGACGGTGAGTTCGAGCTTGAGCCGGTCAAGGACGGTCCTCATGGCTTCAGGCTCGTTCGGATTCGCCGGATCAAAGGTCGGCAACCGTTTCGGGTCGTCAATTCCCGTGACGGCAAACTCCTTCCCCTCCGCCTTCGCATGAATTGTGTAGCGGCGGAACAAACCTTCCGCGAGCCATTGCCGCAAATAACCATCGCGCGTGAAATGCTCCGGCGGATGAAAAACCGGGTAGTGCAGTTCGTTGGTAGCCGTGGGAAACTTGATTTCCAGATTGCATTTCTCGGCGACCTCCAAAGTGTTCTTCACCGCGTCGGGCGTGTCTGCAAAGCGCGCCTTCATCTCCTCCGCCGTGCGCAGGTAAAATTGCTCCGGTTCGTAGCGCATCCGTTTGGTGTCGGCAAGTTGCGTCTGCGTGCCAATGCAAATCAGGCAGTCGTGGGCGTGCGAATGGCTTTTCTCGATGTAATGCACGTCATTCGTCGCGATGAGCTTCAAGCCGAATTCCTTCGCCCAATGGATCAAATGGCGGTTCACCTTTGCTTGCTCCGCGATGCCATGATTTTGCAATTCGAGGAAGAAATTGTCCGCGCCGAGCGTTTGTTTGAACCAATCCACCGCATCGCGCGCCTTGTCCAACTGGTCTTTCGTGATCAAGTCGGGAATTTCACTCGCCAGACAGCCGGACATCGCAATGAGGCCGTCCTTGTGCGCCGCGAGGATTTCCTTGTCAATGCGCGGCTTGTAATAAAAGCCCTCCAGGTGCGCGGCGGTTGTGAGCTTGATGAGATTTTTGTAGCCGGTCTCGTCCTTCGCCAGCAGGCCGAGGTGGTGATAAACGTCGCGTCCGCCGCTGGAGGTTTTCTTTTCCAGCCGGCTGCCCGGCGCGACGTAAACCTCGCAGCCGATGATGGGTTTGATGCCTTTTTCGCGCGCGGCCTTGTAAAAATCAATGACGCCGTGCATCGCGCCATGGTCGGTGATGGCGAGCGCGGGGAATTTCAGTTCGTGCGCCTTGTCCACCAGCCGGTCCAGCCGGCAGGCGCCATCGAGCAGGGAATACTCGGTGTGCAGGTGAAGATGGACAAAATCCGCGTGCGACATGGGGACAAGTTACCGCCCGTCCCGGCATCCGCGCAAGGCAGGGATGTTCACAAGCACAGGTTTCAATCCAACGACCGCAAATCCGGTTCGCGTTGCGCACCATGCCAGTAACGCAGGATGTCCACGGATTTTACCTCCAGCCTCGGACGATAGAAAATGAGGTAAGGCCGCGAAACCAGCTTGCGCACGCCGGGACGTTTGGGATACGGCGCACCGAGTAACGGGAAGTTTTCCAAAATCTCCACGCGGTCAATCAGCGCGTTGCCGATGCGAACGGCAGTGGCAGGATCATCCTTGGCAATGTGGCGGACAACTTCCTCCAAGTCGGCCAACGCTTGCGGCGAGAAGATTATTTTGCAGCCCATGAAGCCACCCGTTTGCGGACATCATTTATCGGCACGCCCCTGCCGGCGTCAATGTCGCGAACGGCTTCATCCAGCGAGCGCAGCAGGCGGCGTTCTTCCTGGGCGGTCAGTTCCGGCTCGGCTTGAGAATTGAGCCAGAGTTGCAACGCCTTCCGTTCGCTGCCCGGAAGCCGGGCGACGGCGTCTTGAATTTCAACCAGTGTGCTCATGGCAGTGGAAAACTAATGCGCCGTTTCAATTTTGGCAAACGACAATCGTCTCATTTATTCCTGATCGGTGACGGTGTCGTGGAATTTCAGGATGTCGCCCTTTTCGCCCTTCAATTCGGCTTCCTTGAACTTGATGGCGGTGCGCGGATGCTGGTTCAACATGCCGGTGAGCAGATACGGCAGGTCGTAGCCCCAGAGCAGCTTCGCACGCATCGGCTCGATGTGGTTCGCCACGCAGTCGAGCACGGGGCGCAGTTCGTATTTGGGATTGTGCAGGAACGCGAGGAGCAGCTCCATCGGGCAATTGCCCGCGCCGCGGCCCAGACCGGCCATCGTGGCGTCGAGAAAATTCGCGCCTTCGATGATGCCCTCAATGGTGTTGGCGAACGCGAGCTGCATGTTGTTGTGCATGTGAACACCCACTTCCTTGCCGGACGACTTGCAGTAACCGAGATATTTTTTCACCAGCGCGCGAACCTGCTCGCTGTAAAACGCGCCGAAGCTGTCCACGACGTAAATCGTCCTGGCCTCGGACTTTGCCAGCATTTCCAGACCCTCGTTCAATTCGCGGTCGGGAATGGCCGAGGCGGCCATCAGATTGACGGTCGTTTCGTAGCCCTTGTCGTGCGCGTCCTTGACCATGTCCAGCGCGGTCGGAATCTGGTGGATGTAGGTCGCCACACGGATCATGTCCAGAATGGAATCCTTCTTCGGCAAAATGTCCTCGTGATAATCGCACCGCTCGGCGTCGGCCATCACGGTCAGTTTCAAAGCGGTTTTGTTGTCGCCGACGATGCGGCGCAGGTCGTCCTCGACGCAGTATTTCCAGCAGCCGTGTTCGCCCTGCTTGATGCCTTTGCGCGACGCCTTGTAGCCCAGCTCCATGTAATCCACGCCGGCGGCGACGCAGGTGTCATAGACCACCTTCACGATTTTGTCGTCGAAGTGGTGGTTGTTCATCAAGCCGCCGTCGCGGATTGTGCAATCGAGGACTTTGATTTCGGGCCGGTAGGAGAGCCATCGGCTCGTGGCCGTGTCTTTGGGTTTTGTCGCTTTCATGCAATGTCTGGTTTAAAAAACTGTGAAAAAGCATTCTGCCAGCATCCGGGTGGAAAAGACAGCGGAAAATCGGGCATTGATGCCGCTCTCCAGCTTTTACACAACAAGTCTTGCGTTGCCAGCACTTTAACCGCATTGATTTTATGCTTGACAATTCACAACAATTCTAATCTTATCATGATAATCAATCGTTTCACCCCGCGTTAGCCGTGCTTTGAGCGTGATTCAAATGGGGTGAAGCAAGTCATGAAGGCAAAAGCACAACTCGGGTGTGCGTGCCGACAGAGCTCCTGCCCTGCCAGACATGAGGGAAGGGTATATACTTCGCAGCTTGCTGGAAAAACCTCACGATAAAAACCGTGTTCCAATTGGTTTCCCATCCGCATGCACAAACGCCAATCATCAATTCCAAACCTATGAAAGAACAAACTCCTGCCCGGCGGATTCGCACGTCCAGCCACTTCTTGTCGAAGATTGCAACGGGCGTGAAGTTCATGATCATCGCAATTATTGTCCTGTCGTTGTCCTGCATTTCGATGGGCGCGCCGGTCACCGAACAACAGGTCCGGGCAACCGTCCAGGGATGGTTGCAGGTCGACCCGACGCCGCTGAACGAGCCGCTCGGGGCAAGCATCCAGGAGGTGCAGACCTTCAAAGGCGAGGACGGCGAGGCGGCGTATTACATTGTTTACCTTGACCCCACTGGTTTTGTGATCGTGCCGGCGGATGATCTGGTTGAGCCCATTCTGGGTTTTGCCCGGGCGGGCCGTTACGATCCGTCGGTGAGCAACCCGCTGGGAACGCTTGTCAACCGGGATACCCGTGCCCGGCTGGCCGTCGCACGCAGTCTGGGGCTTGCCACGCCTTATGGCCCGTTTCTGGCGGCGCAGAACAAATGGAACCGGCTGGGAGCCAATGGCCCGGTCGGACTGGACCTCGGGAACGGGCTTGCGAGCATATCCGACGTGAGGGTGCCTCCGCTGATCCAGAGCCATTGGGACCAGACGACCAACCTTTCCGGCGCCGCATGCTACAACTACTTCACGCCGCCTTACGGAGCTGGCGTCTCCAGCAATTTCCCCTGTGGTTGTGTGGCGACGGCAATGGCGCAGTTGATGCGATACTATTGCTATCCGACCAGCGGAGTAGGGACACAGAGTTTCGTGATCTATATTTCTTACGACGGTGGACATGTTTACAGCGCTTTTACGAACAACTTGCTCGGCGGGGACATGAACGGTGGCCCGTATGTATGGACCAACATGCCTTTGATTCCATCCGGTGTTGTGCCCGACGAGTGCCAAGCCATCGGCAGGCTTACCTACGATGCGGGGGTGGCGGTCGGCATGGGTTATGCCTCAACGGGGTCAAAGGCCTGGATGATAGACGCCGCCAAGCAGTTGACCAACACCTTCCACTTCGAACAAACGCGCTTTGGCCACGAAACCAACCGGAATAGCGACATTTCCGCCTACCTGCCAACCATGGTCAATCCCAACCTTGACGCAAAATATCCGGTCCTGCTGGCGCTCGGGCAGGACACGGCAGACCTCAACAACAGCGAAGGCCATGCGGTGGTTTGCGACGGATACGGATATGAAAGCGGGACGAATTATTACCATTTGAACCTGGGCTGGGCGGGCCTATGTGATGCTTGGTATAACCTGCCGGATGTTCAAACGATCGGTCATCACTTCCAGGTGGTGCAGGATTGCATCTACAACATCTTTACCAACGGCAACGGCGAAATCATCAGCGGGCGGGTGGTGGAACAGATGGGCCCCAACACCCTGCCGGTGCCTGATGTCACGGTGACGGCAGTATATGGGAGCACGATTACCAATACCGTCACGCTTACAGCGACCACCGACACCAACGGGATTTACGCGTTCGCCCGGATCCCTCCCAACACCCAATATTGGCTGACCGCCGCCAAGCCGGGCTATGTTGCGGGCAACAGCATGGTCACCAACACTTCCTCATCGGTGTTTAATTCGCTCACCTGTGGCAACGTCTGGGGGGCTGATTTCACACTGAACCGGGCGCCATCACCTTACCTTTATAGCTGCACTTTCACCGGGGCAATCGGCAACTCAAATTCTGCCATTGACCCCGGAGAGACAATTGAGGAAACCGTGGTGCTGGGCAATAACGCAAACGGCCAGCTCGTGGGAGTCAGTGCGTTGCTCTCGACGACCACCACGGGCGTGACCGTGCTTGTATCCAATGCCGACTACCCGGACATTGCCCCCGGCGAACTGGCGACCAATGCAGCACCCTTCAAATACCGGGTGGCGAAGTCGGTCCCCTGCGGCACCCGGATTACCTTCACCCTGGTTGCCGCCCCCACCAACGGCCCGCCGTCCATCAACGACTTCAGCCACACCGTCGGCCTCCTGAGCGGAACCGGCTACGGCGAATTTGAAAGTTCCCAGCACCGGCTGTTCAGCCCATCGCGCCCTTGTCATTCCATTATCACCGTTCCCGGCTCCTCGTTGGTGGTGGCCGATGTGGATGTGCATGTGCGGCTCGACTGCACCAATCTCCAGGACATTGAAATGACGATGTCGCATGGCAGCATGACCGTTCCTCTTGTGCTTTTCGGGAACTGCAGCGGGACAAATTTTGGAAATGGCAACTGCGGTTTCTACGGTCTGGTGCGAACGGTTTTTGACGATGGTATGCCATGGCTGCCGCCGCTTCCCGGGATTACCAACGGCACCGCGCCGTATCTGGGCAACTATTGCCCGGCCCTCCCGCTCACGAATTTCAATGGAACGTCGTCGCCCGGCGAGTGGATGGTTAACGTGACCACGGCAGGGGCTTCTGGAACCCTCGAATGTTGGAGCCTGGGGATTCTGTCCGAACAATACACCTGTGAGATGTTCAATAGTGCGCCGATCGCCAGTAACGATGTCTATAGTGTGAACCACAACACAACCCTAACCGTGAGCGCGCCCGGTGTGCTGGGCAACGATTTCGACGCTGATGAAGACCTGCTGACTGTTGCGTTCAACACCAGCCCGGCGCACGGCACGTTGACGTTGAACGCGAACGGCAGCTTCACCTACAAACCGGCGACGAACTATTACGGCAACGACAGTTTTACCTACCAGGTGACCGACGGGTGGATCAATTGTGAAGCCACCGTGAACATCACCGTGGCGCAGGGCTACTTTTATGGCTTCGACACCGCTGCGCCATCATGGATTATCTGGCCGAGTTGGGGTATGCAGGGCTGGCCGTTGCACTGGACTAATTCCCTGGATGCCTCCAGCAACCCCTCCTCCGGTTCCCTCAGATACGAAGTGCCGTTCACAGGCGCCGCCGGCGAACAGATCGTGACTTTTGGCACGCTCGCCAACTGCTCGCATTGGGATGGCAGCACGATCGTGGACGGCACCCGATATGCCAATTTGATCATCAGTATCCGGGTGGATCCCGGCACGGCCCCGACAATTAACGGCGATTACGGCACCCTTGACCTCGGGTTCACCCTCGACGGCTGGGGACAGTTCCACGTGGCCGACATTCACCTTCCACTCGCGGCCACGAACTGGATGACCTTTACCAACCCCATCAACCCGGCATGGCCCGGCGTGGACAAGGTCAATGGCATTTATCTCAAGATCTGGTCCAATGGCACATGGACCAACCAGTTCAATTTCAGCGTGGACAACATCTGGTTGCAGGCCATCCCCACCGACGTCCTGCCGCCGCCACCGGTCCTGTCCTTGGAAAAAGCGGATTCAGGCTTGCATTTGATTTCCGGCTTCCTGGGTGGCGCTGCTGCCCGCTACAGCATTTACACGACAAATCCCATCTACTCGTGGTTCAACGCCACCACCTCGGTGACGTATTCCGTCACCATCAACCATTATCCGGGACCCGATCACCAGGGTTTCCAGACGCACATGTTCATCGTGCCCTATTATTGCTCCTCGAACTCAATGCCCCCGGTCACCAATATGCTTAATGGGCCCGGGGATTCCGCAGTTGATTGGACTGCGGGGAACTGCGTCTGCGTTCAGATCCAAAATGGCGCCGGTCACACCGGTATCGCCAAATGGATGTATAAGACCAACCAGTTTAACGGCAACTCGATGTTCTTCAGCGCCAATGGCAATTTGGGCACAGTCATTTCAACCACCATATTGGGCACTTGGAGCATGACTTTCAGCCACAACACCAACGTCACGCTCACCGCACCCGACAATTCCACCACTAACTTCGTTCTGCCGCCGGCATCGGCGGCAATGTTTAACACCGGCCCGATGTTCGCCTATTTCGGCATAATGCCCAACTCAGCCGACAATGTAGGCCAATCCTCCGTCATCGGCCGCGTCCGGATCACCGGCGGTTTCGCCCCGGACATCAATGATGATTTCACCACGGACACAGCCTTGCAGACCAGCACTTGGTGCGTGGCTGCGGCTGACACCAATGGGGTGCAACTGGTCACAACCAGCATGCCTTTCTGGCTGTTCTGGACGCTGCCCGACGCCGACTTTCATGTCCAGTCGGCAACCACTCTGACCGGTTCCAACACTTGGTCGAATTCGAGCCTGACCAATATCCTGCATCTCGACTTGAGAAAGAGGGTTCTGGTGCCCGCCACACTGTCGGCCACCAACGCCGCCTTTTTCCGGCTGCGAAAGTGATTCCGTGACCGGCTAAAAGATGATTGGCGTTTCTCCGGCTGTTACTTTGCGGCGAAGAAGTCTTTGACGACTTCCGCCACGCGCACAGTTTGCGCGTCGGTCAATTCGGGAAACATTGGCAGGCTCAAGACTTCGCGCGCGGCTTTTTCAGCGACGGGGAAATCGCCGGGCTTGTGGCCGAGGTGCGCGCAGGCTTTTTGCAGGTGCAACGGAATCGGATAATGCACGGCGTTACCAATGCCATTTTCGTCCAGATGTTTCTTGAGTTCGTCGCGGCGCGGATGACGCACGGTGTAAAGATGCCATGCGCTTTCGCCCCAAACGGCTTCGCGTGGCAGCTTGAGCGGCGTGCCAGCCAGCAATTCATGATAACGCTTCGCCACGCGGCGGCGTTCATCCGTCCATTTTTGCAAATGCTTCAACTTCACACCCAGCACCGCGCCTTGAAAGCCCTCCATGCGGTAATTGTAGCCGACCTCGTCGTGGTGATACCGCTGCGTCGAGCCGTGCTCGCGCAGGGATTTCGCGCGGGCGGCAAAGTTGGAATTGTTCGTCACCAGCGCGCCGCCTTCACCGCAGGCGCCAAGGTTCTTCGCCGGATAAAAACTGAAGCAGGATATGTCGCCGAGCGTTCCGACAATTTTACCGTTGAATTTTGCGCCGTGCGCCTGGCAGGCATCCTCGACCAGCGGCAATTTGTGTTTGCGGCAGATTTCCAGGATCGCATCCGCGTCAAACGGATGGCCGTAAAGATGCACGGGCAAAACCGCCTTCGTTCGCGGCGTGATGGCCTTTTCAAGCAGCTTCGGATCGAGATTGAACGTGGCATCATCAATATCCACATAGACTGGTTTCGCGCCGGTGTAGGAAATCGCCCAGCTCGTCGCAATGAACGTGAACGGCGTGGTGATGACCTCGTCCCCCGGCCCGACATTGAGCAGTCGCATGGCGACATGCAATGCGGACGTGCCGCTGTTGAAGGCGACACAATGTTCCGCGCCGCAGAATTTCGCGAAGTCCTTCTCGAATTGCGCCACGTCCGGGCCGAGGCAGAACGTGCAATTGTCCAGCGCGCGGGCGATGGCGGTGTCAATTTCCTTGCGGATGCCGCGGAGTTGCGCCGGCAGGTCGAGATAGGGAACTTTGTCGGACATTTCCTGGGAAAATACCCCGTTCGAACGGTTTTGAACAGAGGCAAACATTGTGTTGGCACGCTGTTTTTGACTTCGCGCTCAATTTATTTTCAGCGGATGGCCGGATTTTTGCGATAGTGCTCGAGCGTGGCGGCCAATCCCTGCTCCCAGGTTGTTTTGGGATCATACCCCAGCCCTCGGCATGCAACGGAAATGTCCGCCCGCGAAGAGCGCACATCACCGGGACGCGGCGGTTCGAAACGAGGTTGCAACTGTTGGCCGGTGAGGCGATTCAATTCGGAGACCAGTTGAAGCAGTGTAATGGATTGCCCGGTCGCAATGTTGAAGACTTTCCCGGCCATACTTTTCGAAGGGGCTTCTGCGGCGAGCAAGTTGGCGGCAACCGCATCGCCGATGTAAGTAAAATCGCGTGACTGCGATCCGTCGCCGAAAATAACCGGTGCATTTCCCTGCAACATTCCGGTGCAAAACTTGGCAATGACCCCGGAATAGGGCGACGTGAATGCCTGACGAGGGCCGAAGATATTGAAATAACGCAAGGCGACGGTTTCCATGCCGTAAAGGCGATGAAAGAGCTGGGTGTATTTTTCGCCGCCATATTTTTGCAAGGCATAGGGTGACAATGGATTCGGCGGCAAGCCTTCGTGTTTGAGCACCGCGTCGTCATCCCCATAGATTGCCGAGGAAGAGGCGAAAAGGAAACGTTTCACCCCGCCGTCGCGCGCGGCCACCAACAATTTGAGCGTTCCTTCCAAATTGTGGGCGTTACTTTCCAACGGCATGGCCACGGAGTAGGGCACGGATGGCAGGGCGGCCTGATGAAACACCCAGTCGCACCCGGACACAACCTTCGTCAGAAGCTTTTCATCGCGAATGTCGCCCTCGACAAATTCCAGCCCGTCATCGCCGCGGTGCCAGTCCAGATTGCGGAGACTACCGGAACTCAAATTGTCGAGCACCACCACGCGCATGCCGCGCCGGCAAAGCGCCTCGGCCAGATGCGAACCGATGAAGCCCGCGCCGCCAGTAACAAGTGCTTTCATGCCGGGATATTGGCGGCCAAAACTTCCCGTTGGCGAGATTTTTTGGATGTGCGCATGCGATTTATGACCGGTTGGAAATCATCCGGACGCCACGGGCGCGCCGGCCAGAATTATTTTCAGTTGCTCAAAAACCTGCCCGGGCATGATGGCCGCGAGGCAAAAATTGGCGGCTTGGCAAACGCCCGCGCCGGCGCCGCAGGAACATGGGCTTCCCGTCAGAATCCGATGACGCCCGCCGACCGGCGCCCATCGCACTGGTGAGCTTGGGCCAAACAATGAAATTGTAGGCACACCCAAACCTGCGGCGAAATGCAAAGGCCCCGTGTCGCCGGAAATGAGAACAGTCGCGCGCCGCAAGACCGCCAGGAACAGCGGCAATTCCGGGACCAGCGGCAGGACCGGCGCGTCGGGCGCGAGTCTCTTCAATTCAGCCGTCGTCGCTTGTTCGCGTGCGCCCGTGGCCGTGGTGAAGGCGAGTCGCAAACCCGCCGTCGCCGCGAGTTGGTATAAGGCCGCCCAGTGTTCCACCGGCCATTGACGATTCGGCTGGCTCGACGCCATGTGGCAAATCACTGCCGGCATCGGAAGCAACTTTTCCGCGGCACCGACGAGCGCGGCATCGGCGCGGATTTCAGCTTCGAACGAAACTGGCGTCGGAATTTGCCAGCCGGACAGAAGTTGCGCCAGCCGGGCGGATTCGTGCTGCGATCCGGTCGCCGGTGCGACGCGGTCGGTGTAACAAAATTTCCTGCCTAGGAATCCACCGCGTTCGGCCCAACCGAGCCGGCGTCGCGCGCCGATGAGCAGGCTCAAAATCGCACCGCGGTCATTGCTGGCGAAATCCACCGAGCGATCAAAACGCTCGCGGCGCAACGCGCGGATGACAGGCCACGTTTGACCCAGACTCGCACGGCCCCGTTTGCGCGGCATCGGCCAGACACGATTGAACCATGACAAGTGCTGGAAAATCGGCGCGACTTCCTCCGGAACGAGCAGGTGCAATTCGGCGTCAGGAAAATGTTCGCGCAGGGCGCGAAGTGCGGGCGTGAGCAGCACGGCGTCGCCAAGGTATTTGAACTGGATGGCAAGGATTTTTTCGTGCCGTGCGTTCACGAGGCGAATTGCAGTTCGTAAAGTTTCTGGTAAATGCCACCCCGCCGGACCAAATCCGCGTGCGTGCCGGTCTCCGCGATGCGGCCCTGATCGAGCACCACAATTTCGTCAGCGTGCAAAATTGTCGAGAGGCGATGGGCGATGCAAAATGTCGTGCGGCCTTTCATCAATTCATCCAGCGCGGCCTGCACGGCGCGTTCAGACTCGGTGTCGAGCGCGCTGGTGGCCTCGTCGAGCACGAGAATCGGCGCGTTCTTCAAAACCGCGCGGGCGATGGCAAGCCGCTGGCGCTGGCCGCCGGAGAGGGTCACGCCTTTCTCACCGATGAAGGTGTCAAAGCCATTTGGCTTTTCCATGATGAAATCGTAGGCGTAGGCGTGTTTGGCCGCGGCGACGATTTCGTCGTTCGTCGCGCCAGGCCGGCCCAGCTCGATGTTCCGGCGGATGGTGTCGTTGAACAAGATGGTTTCCTGCGTGACGACGGCGATTTGATTCCGCAGGTCGCGCGTGGTGACGTCGCGGATGTCCACACCGCCGATGCGGATGACGCCGCGCTGCGGGTCGTAAAAGCGCAGGAGCAGGTTCGAGAGCGTGGTTTTGCCGGAGCCGCTGGCGCCGACGAGCGCGACGAGCTGTCCGGGTTTGATTTGCAACTGGATGTCATCCAGCGCGACTTTTTCACCGTAGGAAAAATGGACATGATCGAATTGAATGTGCGCGCCGGCGGCCTTGAGTATTTTAGGCTGCGCTGGTTCGCCGACGGAATTTTTCAATTCGAGCAGCTCAAAAACCTGCCGGCTGGCAGCGCGCGCCTGTTCGAGCTGGTTGTGCAACCGGGTGATGTTTTTGATGGGCCGATAAACGAAAAATATCGCCATACCGAATTGAATTACTTTCCCGACGTCGGGATTGGACTGAAAGGCGAAATAGCCGAACAACATGGCCACGCCGATGGCGGCAAGAAATTCGTTCAGCGGGCCGGGGATTTCTTCCGAGCGGACGATTCTCATGCGGTGGCTGACAAAGCGCTGGGAAACCTCCTTGAATTGCTGAACGGCCCTGGCTTCGAGGTTATATGCCTTGATGATGCGGTTGCCGGTGAAGGATTCGTGCATCACCGTGGCCAGTTCGGAGTAACTGTCCTGGACGACGGCGGCGGATTTGCGGACCTTGCGGCTGAAGACGATGATAGGGATGAGGCACACGGGAAAGGCCAGCATCGTGATGAGCGTAAGTTTGGCATCCACTTTGAAAAACATGACACCCACCATGATGATCACCGTAACGGGGTCCTTGACGATGACGGCCAGCGTCCCGGTGATGGTGTTTTGCAGGGCCATGGTGTCCGAGTTGATGCGCGACATCAAATCGCCGGTGTTGGACCGGGCAAAAAAGCCGACGGAAAGGTTTTGCAGATGGGCGAACAGCCGGATGCGTAAATCGGTGATGGCGCGGGTGGCAGCCCATTGGAGGCAATAGACGTTCAGATAGCTGAACACGCCGCGCAAAATAAACACGAGCGGCACCAGCGAAATCGCCAGAATTTTCATCGTGGCGGCGGGCGAAGTGCCGGAAGCAGAAAACAAGGACACGAAGTCGTCCACGTAAGCCTGCCATTTGGGGGACAAATTATTCAGCAAGCTGCCGTTGGCCGCATCCGCGCCGGCAAAAACCACCCGCCCGACCAGCGGCACCAGCAATACCAGCAGCGGCTCGACCAAGCCGCCGAGAAATCCGAACACAATGCCCAAGACCAGCCGCGGCCAATACGGCTTTGCCAAATTGAACAAGCGTCGGAAAAATTCAATCATGCCAATTGCCGGAGTTTGCCGAAAAACTGGCCGGCCTTGCGAGTCTTTTCGATTGATGGCTGGATTGTCCACGAAGCCGGCCATCCTTGGCCTCCGGACAGTTTGAGCCAATCAACGCGCGACCCATTTGGAAATTTTTCGGAACCATTCCATTTTACGCAAACGACGATGAAGACGGGCGTGGGGCGGCAGAGGCCAATTTTTATGGATGTAATGGGCGTGTTTGTAAGTAGCACGAAGATGACCGTGGTTTTGCATCCAGGAGTCAACCCGCTTCTCAAAAAGTTCGCCGCCATATCGCGGATAGCGCGCGGAGGCAGGATGGGATTCGTTGTAAATGCGCTGGCGGAATTCTTCCGGGCGAACAAGATAACATTGGTCGGAAAAACCATAACTGATGTAAAAATCGTCCATTTCCTCCACCAAGTCATGTTTTTCTCCACCGGGGTCTTCGCCCGGGTGGAGATTACAGACCTTGATGCGTGGGTCTTGCGACATCAAGCGTGCCGCACATGATACCCAATCGCTGGCGGCTGCCGGCATGCAATCGCCGGCGTAGTGCAAATGAAAATCGGAGCGGCACAAAAAAATTCCCACCAGTTCGGCAATCGAATAGGCATAGCCGATGCCCAGTGATTCGCGGCTGATCGAAAAGAAGTCGAGTGCTTCAGCGGCATGCTCTTCTACGATAATATATTTGGTTATCCATCCCTGCTGAATGGCGCGTTCCGCGTTTTTGGATACCACGGGGCAGTTCCTCACATTGTTGATCATCAGAATTTTTTCAGCGAAAGGATAAGCATTTCGCTCCGCCAGCAAGCGCAACCATTCGCCTTCAAGAATGCGCCTCCAGTCATGTTCCCAGCATTTTGTTTCAAGGGTTACGGTCGGTATCATAGAACAATTGGAAGTGCTAACGATTTGCCTCTCCGCCAATATCGTGAATCGTTGGCGTCAGTTTGAAATCCAATTTGCTGTTCCAATAATCGCCAAGAAACCGCTTCATCTCGGCGCGCAGCCAGTCGGGGTCGTTTCCATCCACCTTGTCGGTTTTTCCATAAACTTGACCGCTATACCACTGGTGATACGCCAGCGGACGGTCATTGAAAAGATACATCTGTCCAAACCCGTAGCCAGTGTGCCTGCCATCCAGCATCAACACACCATCCAATTGGTTGCGTCTGACCAATTCGGTCAAACCATAATAGCGTTCGAGCGGATGTGCGCCCCATTCATCGCGCCAGATGAACGGCTTGGATGACCACTGACGAATGCGCGGCACGTCCATCACCATCAGGCTGGCGTGAACAAACTCCGGCCGGTTTCGCAAAAGCTGTCCCGCAAGTTTTGGAAAGCGCGCGCAAAGATCGGGATGCGAGAGCTGGAACTCATCGCGGGGACCGGCGAGAACTTTTCCAGAATGGATTTGCTGAACGAGCGGGTTGAGACTGTCCAGCAACACACAATCCTGATCGAGAAAAATCGCGACGCGGCTGCGAATCTGCCGGAACATGTAATTCAACAATCCGGTGTGCCGATGCCGCGTGGCCAGCGGATGTAACTCGGCATTACGCCGCTGGCAGACGGACTTCGCCGCAAGATATTCGCACCACTCGGAACTGGCATCCGCCACAATGACTCTCGCGTCGGGATGGAAACGCCGGATGGCATGCAGGGTGGCGTCGAGAAAATCCGGCGCGTTGAAATGGGCGATGCAGAAGGTCAACGAAACCGGGTTTGCCGGAGCGCTTCTCTTCCGGTTAATCCGAAATTTTATCGCTTCCACCATCCGATATAGATTCTCTCTATGCATATCCTTCAGTTTCTAGCGTCACTCATTTAATTTTCGGAAACCCGGCAAAAATCGGGCGACTGTCCCGATTTCAGCCAGCGCAAAGCCTGGCTCACACGCTGCTCTGTCGTATGGAATTGCAGAAGCTTGCGCTGGGCTTGATTCACCAGACGGTCACGCAGGCCGGAGTCTTTTTGCAAACGCCGGATTTGCCCGGCCAGCTCCTCCGGATCATCATACAAAAGAATTTCGTGATCGGCTTCAAAAAGCCGCTGTGTCCGGAGGCGATTGGGAATCCGATGAGCCAAAACCGGTCTTCCGACCGCCATGGACTCCATGACTCGCCCGCTGTATCCAAAAGTGACCTGTGGCAGATTGACCACTGCGAGGCCTTGTGCGAGCGTGTCCAGCCAAAGGCCGAAGTTTTTGCGCCGACACGCGCGGAACTGCCCCAGATATCCGGCCAGCAGTTGCCCGATTTCCTGGCCTAAGAGTGGTTCGAGTTGGGGCGCAAGGCCGTCTGAGATTTCTACTTTCCGCCAGTTTTTAAGAGGTCGTCGCAAAAACCACCACAGTCGTCGTTTCAATCTTTGGACCATCAATCGCGGATTCCAAACGTCGTGCGTCGCCAGTTGGCGCATCACTTCGGTGTTTAACATGTCAAAAATCTGCGGATACTGTGTTCCATGTTCGAGTGAATGATCGGGACGCACGAGCAGTCCCGACAAAGCTGGATCGTTGAGGTATCGAGCCCGGTCACCATACGCCGCGCCAAAAAACAACGCAGCCGGTGACAGCGCGCCGGCCGGCCTGGTTTTCACACACCTTTCCGGCACATGCACCGGACACCACATTGCCGGGATGCCGCGCGCTTTGAGACTGGCGATATCCTCTTCATCCCAAACCAATGCATGAGTAAGATACGGAAGCGAAGCCAGCGCTTCTTTCCGCTTGCGGCTTGAGAATTCTGTGGGATTAGCATCCCAATACGGCCCCATGCTTTCGACGAAATAACCAACTCTCACCGGCGCAATTTCTTTTAGCCATTCCAAAAAATTGGAATCGTATCCGATATGCGGAATCGTCAGCCAAACCGCATCAAATCGCATCCTCGCGCAAATCCGCCGGGCGTGATCTATAAATGATTCCGGTGCATAAAACTGCGTCTGAATCAAACCCGGCAGGACGAACCATTCCACACCGTTACCCGCAAAACCCTCCTCCAACCCAAGCCCTTCCGGATACGACCAGTATTGGGCTGTCTGCCATTTGGCGTATTCCAGCGGCACATAGAGGATTTTCATGGGTATCAATTTGCCCGTGTCAACAACTCCGTCGCCATGCCGCAATTGCGACAGACTTGAAGCAAATGCCCGACGGCTTTGGGACGGTTCCACAACAGCAGGATCAACATCACCAGAAAATGCGCCAAGGCATGAAACGGTGCGACAACGAGTCGTCCCACCCTGTAAAATCCACGATCCAAGCCTTTGCTGCGCGCCTTTAATCTTTGAATGGCGATGGAGCGTCCCTCGGCAAACCGTGCCCGCATCATCGCGCGGAATTTCAAGCGGCTGGCCGGCACGAAATGCCGGATGGCCGCGCCCGGCAGCCACCAGATTTCATAGCCGGCATCCTGCAAACGGAGATTCAGATCGCTCTCTTCGCGGCTCATCATTTCTCCCCCCTTGCGCCCCAGCCGCGTGTCAAACATCCCGACTGCCAGCGCCCATTCACGATGCCACGCGCTATTGCCGCCCCATGGGCTGTCCCGATACGGGAAACATTTTTGAAGGCCGCCCAAATCAAAAGCGATGTCAGTGTTGACCCATTTGGGCGGCGGAACTTCATAATCGGGAAACACCGCTCCGCCAGCGACCGCGATTTTTTCCGATGGCGGTGCGGAAAAAAAACGCTGGTAGGCCGCCAGCCAGCCCGGTTCTGCTGTCGCGTCGTCGTCCAAAAAAAGCACATACTGGCCATGCGCCAGCTTCAAAGCCGCATTGCGCGCCGCGCTCAACCCGAGTTCCTCCTCGCGCCAGACTGCCATGCACGAATTGGATGCGGCCAGCCGCGCAGCAACTTTCGGCGTGTCATCTGTTGAAGCGTTGTCCACAATCAAAAGTTCCGTCTTGTCGGTCATTTGCGGCAGAACACTTTCAACCGCGCGTTGCAGGAAATGCGCGCGGTTCCGGGTGCAGATGGCCACCGTGATCAACGGCGCGGTTTCGGGAATCATCTGTTGAACAATCGTTTTTCGCATTTTGACAAATCCTCCCTGCTTGGTCAATCTTGCTGCTTTCAGCGACGTCAGATAATCTGAAAATCGAGAACACATGAACAAACCCGCAGAGGTGTCGGTGGTCATCGCGGTCTTCAACCAACTGTCCTTTACCCAAGGTTGCGTGGAAAGCCTCAACCGCGCGGGCATCGCCGGCGAGCAGATCATCATCGTCAACAATGCTTCGACCGATGGCACGGCAAAATTTCTCGCGTTGCGCCCGGAAATCCGAGTCATTCACAACGAAAACAATCTCGGCTGCGGCCCGGCCTGGACTCAGGGTTCACAGGCGGCCAAATCCACATGGATTGTCGTCATGAACAACGATGTGTTGGTGCCACCCGATTGCATCGAGGGCTTGGTCCACTTCGCCGGAGACGAGAAATTTGATGTCGTCAGCCCGGCATTGTGCGAGGGCGACGCGGATTACGATTTTCTTGAATACAGCGGCGAGTTCATGCGCACGATGGCATCAGTTCGGCGTCGCAATGTGGCGCACGGCGTATGTTTCATGGTGCATCGCCGCGTTTTTGAAACCGTCGGCCATTTCGGCAATCTCGGCGGCTATGAGGATGATGATTTTTTCCGGCGCGCCCGACGGGCAAAGTTTCGATTGGCGACGACTGGCCGCGCCTTCCTGCACCATTTTGGTTCGGTGACGCAAAAAAGCATCAAAACCGCGCAAAAGAAAACTCAGGAAGAACTCCTCGGAAACCGTGAAGTTTATCGCCGCAAGACCGGCCAGACATGGATCAAGCGCAAGACCACGCAGATCAAAACGGGTGTGCGCGATGCCTGGTGGCAGCACTCCGAATACCAGCGTTACGGACACACGCTCCATGAGTTGCGCATCGGCGGCACATGGCGTTACAAGTGAATTCCGCTGGCGCGCCATGGGAGAATGCTGGACTTGCCGCAAAAAAATTGGTAGAAACTGTTCATGTTCAAAGCTGTTGAGCATGGTTTAAAAAATGCCTTTCGTCCATTGCTCCTGCCTTCCGCATTGCGCGCCCTGCGGAGCAAAACCGCAGAATTGAACACAGTGGAGCGTGCCGTGGATTTTGCCTTTAATTTCCGTCACCGCGGAATCCGCTTCACACCATCGCAAGTGCGCGAAGAGATCACCGGCTTTTTGAAGCTTCTTTCGCAATGCCCACCAACGGTCATTCTCGAGATCGGCACGGAAAAAGGCGGCACTTTTTTTTTGCTGACAAGAGTGGCAACACCAGATGCCGTGTTGTTAAGCCTTGATTTGCCCGCCAGGTTGGGCGCCTATCCCGCGTGGCGCGAACCTCTCTACCGGGGATTCGCAGGGAAAGGCCAGCGCATCGAACTGATTCGCAAAGATTCACACGACCCGCGCACTTTTGAAAAAGTGAAAAAACAACTGGCCGGACGCCCGCTGGATTTGCTTTTCATTGACGGCGACCACAGCTACGACGGCGTCAAAAAGGATTTTGAAATGTATTCCACGCTGGTGGCGCCAGGAGGCACGATTGCCTTTCATGACATCGTGGATGGACCGGAGGGCAATGTTGGTGGCGTGCCGAAATTCTGGCGCGAGATAAGACAGACCCGCTGCTTCACCGAGTTCGTGAAGGACTGGAAGCAAGGCGGCTGGGGCATCGGTGTCCTGCCCGGCAAGAAATGACCAGATCATGCCTGAACCAGTCAGCCTTTACATCATCACGTTCAACGACGCCGACAACCTGCGCGCCGTGTTGCCGACGGTTTTGTGGGCCGACGAAGTGGTGGTGGCGGACTCGTTCAGCACGGACGACACGGCGGCGGTCTGCGCGCAGTTCGGCGTGCGCCACGTGGACATCAAATTCGAGGGCTTCGGCAAACTCCGCAACGACACGCTCGCGCTGCTCAAGCATGATTGGGTCGTGAGCATTGATTCGGACGAGCGCAGCACGCCGGAATTTGCCGATGAAGTCCGCCGCACACTGGCCGCGCCGGCGCACGCCGCGTATTTCGTCCCGCGCCGGAATACGTTCCTGGGCAAACCGGTCCGTTTCGGCGGCATGTATCCCGACTACCGCCAGCCGCAGGTGTTTGACCGGCGCAAACTCCGTTACCGTGAAGACCCCGTGCATGAAAGTTTTCATTGCGACGGCACCATCGGCTTCTTCAAAAATTCCATCTGGCAGCATCCGTGGCCGACGCTAAAAGTCATCATGCAGAAGGGCGACCGCTATACGACGCTCGTCGCGCGGCAGCGGTTTGAGAAGGGAAAACGCGCCGGCGTCTCGCAGCTTTTGGGACATCCGCCCGCCGCGTTTTTTAAAAAATATATCCTGCAGCAGGGCTTCCGCGACGGCGTGCCGGGGCTGATGATTGCCACCCTGCACGCGTTTTACACGTTTGTGAAATACGCCAAGATGTGGGAGCTTCAAAACGGCAGCCCGCGTTCATGACCCTTTCGCTCGTCATCAACACTTTCAACCAGCCGGACTATCTGGGTCGGGTGCTCAACGCCGTGTCGCGGCAAAGCTCATTGCCGGAGGAAGTCCTGCTGGCTGATGACGGCTCAACCGGCGAAACCAAGACCGTGTTTGAACGGTGGCGCGCGGGGCAATCTTTACGCTGCGAACACATCCGGCAGGAACATCAGGGCTTTCGCCGGACGCGCATTTTAAACCTGGCGATCGCTTCGTCGCGCGGCGATTATCTGGTTTTTCTCGACGGCGACACGATTCCGCATCCGCGTTTCATTGCGGATCACCGGGCGCTCGCGGGTGAATCTCAATTCGTTCAAGGCCATCGCGCACTGGTCGGGGAAAATGCCGCCGCATGGTTCGGCAAAAGTAATTTCTCCGCCGACCGTCGCCGCGCTGTTTTGCAAAATCAGATTTCCGGCCTGAAAAATTCCTTCCGTTGGCCGTTCACCGCCAGCAAAATCAATCATCGTTTGCGGGGCATCCGTGGCTGCAATCTGGCCATCTGGCGCTCCGACCTTGTCCGTGTGAACGGCTACAACGAAGCGTTCACCGGCTGGGGCCGCGAGGATTCAGAACTGGCCGCCCGCCTGATGAATTCCGGCGTGCACCGGCTCGATGTGCGCGGCCGGGCGCTCTGTTTTCATCTCTGGCATCCGCCTGTCAGCCGCGCCGAACTCGCGGGCAACGACGAATTGCTGGCGAAGACCATTCTGGAAAAACACACCCGCTGCGAACAGGGTTTGGACCGGCATCGAACGGCTGCATGATGATTTTATCGCACCAGCCGGTAATGCTTCTTGTCAAAGCGAATTCCGAGCCATTGCTCCAGCTTCAGCATGAGGCGATGTTTCTTTTCGCGCGAAGTCAATTGGTGATTCGGGTCGGCTTGAAACAGGCCGTCGGCTTTCGGCAGCCAGTCCTGGACGATTTTCGGATGCGTGCCGGTAAAGGGTTTCAGCGCCGCCGGATCAATTTTTGAATAATCCACCGTCGCCGCCGGTTTTTCGTCCCAATACTTGTGGACCGCCGCGGCCTTCAAATTCATCTGCGCCTCGCTACGCACCCAGCCGTAATGATAAATCGTCGCGCCGGTGTGCGCCGCGCGCGGATAGCGCGATTTTTTGTGGCCGGCGACGACGTTGAAAAACAGTGCCTCGCTCGACCACGCCGGAATCGTGTTGCGAATGACACGGACTTCGCTGCGATACCAGCCCGGCGACCAGACCACGGTGTTCGCGTTGCCATAAAAGTGCAGATAATCAAACGCCAGCGCCTCGACGCGCGCGTCGCCCAAATATTGCTCCATCGCGACGCGGATTTTTGGCAAATCATTTTCGTGAACCACCTCGTCGGCTTCGAGATAAAACGCCCAGTCGCCCGTGCAATTGAACAGCGCGATGGATTTCTGCTGGCCATAAACGAATCCATTGACGCTGTAGCCGGGTTGGATGTGCTCATTCCATCGCGTCGAAATGATTCGTATTTTCGGGTCGCCGATGTCGCGCAGCATTTTTTCCGTGTTGTCATCGCACGGTCCGAGCGCGATGACGAACTCATCAACAATCGGCAAAATGGAGCGGATGGACTCGGCAAACGGATAGCCGAGCCTTTGCCCGTTGCGCAAAAAGGTGAACCCGCTGACTTTCATGCGCTGATGCTAACGCGCCGGGTCTCAATCGCCGAACAATTTTTTCAGATGCTCACGCGCGGCGGCTTCACGTTGGTTGGTTTCTGATTTCGGCGTCCAGACCCGGCGCACGAATTCAAAATACTCGCAGAAGTTGCCAACGTGTTTATCCAGAACCGGCTCTGCCCGGCGTTCGCGGCATTGCTGGGCCACGCGCGGGTCGTAATGCGCGCAGTTCAGGCAGACGCGCAGGTCGGCGCGGCATTTCATGCAGGTTTCGCCGCGCCCCGGCTGGCCGTCCAGCGTCCAGGGCTCGCCGCAATTGTGGCAATGTCGGGTCATTGGATTTGCGATTGCTGCACTCCCGAATTTTAACCTCGTAAATCATAAATCGTAAATCGTAAATTCCACGAACCCGATGGCATGAAAAAAATCCTCGCCCCGGTATTCTGGCTGCTGCTCGCACTGCTCGGCGCGTGGTCTTACGCCACGCTCGCGTTCCGGCGCGGGGAACCGGTCAATTCCGCTTTCCTGATCGTCGCCGCTCTCTGCACCTACGCCATCGGCTACCGCTTTTACTCCAAATGGATCGCCGCGCGCCTGCTTGCGCTCGATGACCGCCGCGCCACACCGTGCGTTGTCCACGATGACGGCAGGGATTTTTGCAAAACGAACAAATGGATTGTCTTCGGCCACCATTTTGCGGCCATCGCCGGGCCGGGGCCGCTCGTCGGACCGGTGCTCGCGGCGCAATTTGGTTACCTGCCCGGCACGCTGTGGATTCTCATCGGCGCCGTCCTCGGCGGCACGGTGCAGGATTTTGTCATTTTGTTTTGCTCGCTGCGCCGCGACGGCAAGTCGCTCGCCCAAATGGTCAAGGAAGAATTGAATTCCCCGGCGGGCTCTGTCGCGTTGCTGGCAATTCTGGCAATCCTCGTGATTTTGCTCGCCGTGCTCGCGCTGGTCGTCGTGAAGGCGCTTGCCGAAAGTCCGTGGGGCATTTTCACAGTCGGCGCGACCATTCCCATCGCGCTGCTGATGGGCAACTATTTGCGCTTCGTGCGCGTTGGGAAGGTTTTGGAAGCGTCGGCCTTCGGCGTCGCGCTGCTGTTGCTCGCGGTCTGGGGCGGCAAACTGGTCTATGAAAATCCGCACTGGTCGCAGGTGTTCGGACTGCGCGACATCACGGTCGCATGGGCCATCATCGGTTACGGTGTGATTTCCAGCAGCCTGCCGGTGTGGTTGCTGCTCGCGCCGCGCGATTATTTGAGCACGTTCATGAAGCTCGGCACGATTTTTGCGCTGGCCGGCGGCATCTTGCTCGTGCTGCCCAACCTCCAACTGCCCGCGCTCACGCAATTCACCGACGGTTCCGGCCTCGTCGTCGCCGGAAAAGTTTTCCCATTTTGCTTCATCACCATCGCATGCGGCGCGATTTCCGGCTTTCACTCGCTCATCGCCAGCGGCACGACGCCAAAAATGATCACGCGCGAAAGTTATGCGCGGCCCATTGGTTACGGCGCAATGTGTTTTGAATCCTTCGTCGCCATCATGGCGCTCATCGCCGCCTGCACGCTCGACCCCGGCGTTTATTTGAGCATGAACGTCAAGGGCGACCCCGCCGCGACCGTGGCGAAAATCAGCGCGCTCAACTATCCGGTGACGGTTGACCAGATGAATTCGCTGGCCAATGAACTCGGCGAAAAAACCCTGTTTGGCCGCACCGGCGGCGCGGCAACGCTGGCCGTCGGCATGGCGCAAATTTTTTCCAAGGCCGTCAGCGGCCGGTGGCTCGACCTCTGGTATCACTTCGCCATCATGTTCGAGGCGTTGTTCATCTTGACGACGCTTGATGCCGGCACGCGCGTGGGACGTTACCTGATTCAAAGCGTGTTGGGCCGCGCCTGGAAACCGCTGGGCGATCCAAAAAATTTCCTCGCCACGCCGGTCGCCGCCGCGCTGATGGTCGGCGCGTGGGGATATTTTCTGATTCAAGGCGTGCGCGATCCGCTCGGAGGCATCAACTCGCTCTGGCCGCTGTTCGGCATCGCCAACCAGATGCTTGCCGCCATCGCGCTTTGCCTCGGCACGACGATTATTTTGAAGATGCAATTGCAACGTGGGACAGGCTTCCAGCCTGTCTCCAACTTGGAGAGTGAAACTCAAAGCGCGAAAGCAAAGTCAGAGACAGGCTGGAAGCCTGTCCCACGTTTACCGGCACTCGCGCTCATCACGCTGATTCCGCTCATGTGGCTCGTCGCAGTAACATTCACGGCGGGCGTGGAAAAAATCTGGCATCCCGATCCACGAATTGGATTTCTGGCGCAGGCGGACAAGCTGCGGGACTTGGTCACAAATCCAGGCGCCACTGCTCAATCCGGTGATCCCCAATGGCTCGCCCAAAAAGCAATTGATAACGCGGCTTGGGCCGCGCAACGGAGGAACAATTTGCTGGATGCAGCGGTCGCTGGAATGTTTCTCGTGCTGGTGACGGCGATTCTTTTGTTGAGTGTGCGCGAATGGATTTTGCTTTTGTCCAAACGCAAGCTGGCGGTGCTGCACGAAACCGCGCCGGTCTGGCTGCCGGATTATGCGCTGAAGGAAACCGGCCCGAATCTCCGCACGGTCGCGGGCGCGGCGGCGCTGGCCTTCGGCCTGGCGAAGGAGCTGTCCGGCGAATCGCACTTCGAGCGGGCGCGGCAACAGGCGTGCGTTTGCGAACAACATTCCGATGCCCGGATTTTTGCGCAGGTGACGGAAGACCGTTTCAATGGTGTGAGGCGATGCTGCTGAATTTCGCTCGCGTTTCGTCTCATTAACACCCAGCTTTAGCTGGGTGATGCGCAACACGGAGAAACCAAAACCGTTTCAACGGTTTTGTTCATGTGGCGCAAACAGCTGGAAGCCGTTGAAACGGTTTTCGGTTCGCGCACGACGTTTTACACCCGGCTGAAGCCGGGTGTTAATGGGAGCTTTGAATTAGAGAAACAAAAATGAAACTCGGAATTTACGGCGGCTCATTCGACCCGGTCCATCTCGGCCACCTGCTCGTCGCACAGGCGGCGATTGAGGAGCTGGGTTTGGACAAACTGTTTTTTGTGCCGGCGGCGCAATCGCCGTTCAAGCCGGACAGCCAGCCCGCGCCTGCCGCCGTCCGCCTGCAACTGCTCCGGCTGGCGCTCGCGGGCCGGATGAATTGCGAGATTGACGGGCAGGAAATCCTGCGCGGCGGAGTTTCCTACACCGTTGACACGCTGCGCGATTACGCGAAAAAATTTTCGGGAGCGGAATTGTTTTATCTCATCGGTGCCGACCACGTGGCGCATCTGCCGGAGTGGCGCGCGCCGGCGGAACTGGCGCAATTGGCGGATTTCGTCGTGATTCCGCGCCCGGG